>Ga0155216_129_pt1 | contig 53546 bp, 52 predicted proteins | sample RifCSPhighO2_02_FD_106184 | JGI IMG/M metagenome (GOLD analysis project Ga0155216, IMG submission 106184) | Candidatus Kuenenbacteria bacterium RIFCSPHIGHO2_02_FULL_39_13
TAAAAAATTTAAGACTTCATCCTTCTTTTCCATACTCTTGCTCAATTGCTTAGTTAATATAGCAGAAAATCGCAGGAAAGGCAAGGGCTTGCTGATAAAAATATTTCATAGTTGTAGTTGCTTCAATTTTATTATTGCCAAGCCAACTTCTTTATCATTTACTTTTATTTCATTCTGTACGTTAAAATTCTCCGCAATTGCCTCGGCTAATGTTTGCCGCCTTAATTCATTCTTATATTGTTCAAAAATATTTTTCAATTCTTCATCTTGGCAATTATATTGAATTTCAATTTTATCCTTGATGGTCAAGCCCATTTTTTTTCTCATTTGGTTTATGGTTCTCACCAATTCCCTAAAATATCCCTCCTGTTTTAACACTGGAGTAACTTTAATATCCAGTTCCACGGATAAATCTCCCGCGCCTTGGGCGCATTTTATATTTTTAACATTAACTTCGTCTTTAATTAAATCTAAATAATCTTGAGCTAATTCTTGATTCTTAATTCTTAATTCTGCCAGGGGTTGGCGAACCTTAATGCCCGCTTCGGCCCGCTTGGCTAATCCCAATTCAACTACTTTTCGGGTTAAGGCCATATAGTCCAAAACTTTCTGATCAATCTGCTTAACCATTCCGCCATTGCTAAGCGGCCAAAATTCTAAATGAACAGATTCTTCCTGGCCATTCATTTCTTTATAAATATATTCGCTGATAAAAGGAGTGAACGGGGCCATTAATTTAATCAGCTTAAGAATAACGCGCTTTAAAGTTTTTAAGGCCGCCAATTTTTCCTTGCTGTTATCAGATTTAAACCTATCTCTGGAACGGCGAATATGCCAGACTGATAAATCCGTGATAAATTCTTCAATTTTTCTGGCGCTGCTGGTAATGTGATATTTTTCCAATTCTTCGCTTGCTTGTTTAATCAGTAAATTTAATTTTGAATTAATCCACTTATCTAAAATGTTTGCCAGATCTTGATCTGTTAAATCTTCAACCTCAACATCTTGGGCAAACATTTTATAAAATGCCAAAACATTTAACAGGGTAATGAAAATCCTAGCGCTGTCTTTGAGTTCTTGTTCCTTAAACCTTTTTGGCTCTCCCGGCTGGTTGAGCGTGTATAAATGCCAACGCAAGCTATCAGCCCCGTAGCGATCAATCATTAGCCAGGGATCAATCACATTGCCTTTTGATTTTGACATTTTTTGCCCGTTTTTATCTAAAATATGGCCTAAGCAGATGACATTTTTATAAGGCGATTTTTTGCCCAATAACGTGGCCACCGCCAGCAAAGTGTAAAACCAACCTCTTGTTTGATCAATCGCTTCTGAAATAAAATCGGCCGGATATTTTTTGCCTTGATCAATCAGTTCTTTATTGGCAAAGGGATAATGCCATTGCGCCCAGGGCATTGCACCAGAATCAAACCAACAATCCATTACTTCTGGAATTCTTGTCATTTCATTGCCGCACTGGCATTTTAATTTAATCTGATCAATATACGGCCGATGCAAATCAAAATCATGGGCAACATTTAACTCTTGTCTGGAGCCGATTACCTTAATCTCCCCGCATTGATCACACTCCCAAACTGGAAGCGGCGTTCCCCAATATCTTTCTCTGGAAACCGCCCAATCTTTTACTTCGTTCAGCCATTCGCCAAAACGGCCGTGTTTAATGTGCGGCGGTATCCAATTAATCTGCTCGTTGTTTTTAATTAATTCGTCTTTCAGCTTGCTTATTTTAAAGAACCAGGAGTCCTTGGCATAGTAAATTAATGGTGTTTCGCAACGCCAACAAAACGGATAATCATGCCGGTAATTTTCTATTTTAAAAAGCAAATTCCTTTTTCGTAAATCTTCAATAATTTCCTGTTCAACATCTTTGACAAATCTTCCCTGCCATTGGGGCGCTAAGTCATTAAATGTGCCGTCTAAATTCACGCAATGAACTTTTGGCAAACCCACTTTCTCGCCTAACTCATAATCTTCAGCGCCATACATTACGGCAATATGAACAATGCCGCTGCCGTCTTCAGTGGCAACAAAACTGGCCGGATATATTTTAAACGCATTTTTAAAATCTTTGTCACTTTCTTTAATCACTCCCGGAAACAACGGCTCATACGCCCAGCCGATTAATTTTTTACCTTTTAATTCCTGAACGATTATATAATCCCCTTCAATTTTATTTAACTGGTTTTTAGCCAAATAAAGATATTCCTGATTTTGTTTAATTTTTACATAATCAATCTGCTCGCCGATTGCCAAAGCAACGTTAGCCGGCAATGTCCAGGGAGTTGTCGTCCAACTTAATATGCATGCCTGGTCGCCTTTTATTTTAAATTTTACATAAATTGATTCTTCCTCAATATTTTTATAGCCTTGCGCCACTTCGTGGGAGGATAAACCAGTGCCGCAACGAGGGCATTGGGGCACAACTTTATGGCCTTTATAGAGCAGTCCTCTTTTATAAATTTGTTTTATAATCCACCATAAAGATTCAATGTAGTTACTGTCATAAGTAATATAAGGATCATTCATATCAATCCAAAAACCAATTCGTTCCGTCAACTTCTCCCATTCCTCTTTATAAATCCAGACGCTCTGCTGGCATTTTTTATTAAATTCTTCTATGCCATACTCTTCAACGTCTTTTTTATTTTTTAACCCCAGTTGCTTTTCAACCTCCAGTTCAACTGGCAAGCCATGGGTGTCCCAGCCTGCTTTTCTTTCTACTCTATAGCCCTGCATTGTCTTGAATCTCGGAATTACGTCTTTAAAAACTCTGGCCAAAACATGATGAATGCCCGGCTTGCCATTGGCCGTTGGCGGACCTTCGTAAAACACAAAGTCGCCTCTGGGTGATTCCTTGGCCAGAGTTTTTTTAAAAATACTCCTGTCTTGCCAGAATTTTAATATTTCTTTTTCTTTTTCCGGAAGATTAACCATATATATTCATATTCTATATAAAAATTAAAATTTTGGCAAATTTAGCGAATTAAGCCTATCTATTTTGGCTTTGGCTAAAAAAATGTTATAATTCAACTATGATTAAAAATTAAAAGCAAAAGTATGGATAATGCCAATATAACTAATAATACGGCTGGGCAAAAGACAGCTAAAAAAAGTCTGGGGCCCTGGCTTTATATTTTCATCAGCCTGGTAGTAGTAATTGCTTTGGCTAGCGCATATTTTCTGATAAACAACTCGCAGCAAGGAGAAAAACAGTCACCGGTGGGAAGCCAGGACAAAAATGCTTTTGAAAAAACAGACAACCAGGGCGATGGTCTGCCGCATGAAATTTATTCTTACATGGGAACGGTGGCGGCCGTGGGAGAAAACCAAATAACAGTCACAGCGCCGGCTAATAACAATTATCTCCTGGCAGACACAGAACTTAAAGTAATGGTGGACAATGAAACCGAATTGGTTAATCTGATTATTCCTAAAACCTTAGAGGGTGTTAAGCCTGGCGTGTCTGGAGAGTGGTTTAAAAAGCAACAGATTAAATTTGATCAGATAAAAGTAGGTGATGAAGTAACGGTGATTGCCGGAGAAAATGTTAAAGGTAAAACTGAATTTAAGGCGATTAAGGTGGAAGTGAATGTCATAAGTAATAAGTAATAAGTAATTAGTAATTAGTAATTAGAAATTAGAAATTAGAAATTTTAATTTAATATATCTCCCAATTTTTTCTTTCCACAATAATAATTCTTTCCTTTTTATTAACGTCATAATAACCTTGGCTGGTAATGGTGATGCCAATGGGCAAACTAACATTGGCTGTTTGCGGGGCAATGGTATAGATAACATCAGCCGCGCTGTTATTGGTCAAACGGATGCGGTAGTTAGGGGAATTCCCCAACTGGCCGGAATCTGGAATTTTGCCACTACCCGTTGTCGTGCTGGTATCAATAACCTCCTGTCTGTCACTGGATAAAATAATAACCTTGCCAGAATGCGCTGGCCAGTCAATAGTGACAGCGCCGGGATAAAAAGCAAGACTGGCTGGGGTGCTGATATTTAAACTTAATTCAAATGATTTACCTGGTTTAAGGCGCACTTTGAGCGGATTAGTATTTTTCTTAATGACCTCTTGGCTTGAATTTGCTGCGTAGACACAACTTTTATCTGTTTCCGTGGCTTGGTCAGCAGGGAAACTAATTTTTTGCTGGTCATCAAAGCAGGTAATAGGTGTGGTATAAATGCCGGCGACATATCTTGTCCAGCTGCCCAGAGTGTTACTTAGATTGCCATCAGCAGGTAAATTACTGGCGTTATGAAAATTTTCAATTTGATAAATAGCTTTTTCAATGGCGGTTTCAGCGGCAAAATAAGCGATTTCAGATTGGCTAATGCCTTGACTTGATTTACCGATGCGCAAAATTACATCGGAAACAACCAGAGCGATCATCATTAAATTGGCCAAGATTAAAACAGACAGTACTAAAGCAATGCCTGATTGGCGATTTAATTGTTTTTTAAAATAAAACATATTTTTATGGGCCGGCCAGCCTTTGGGGAATGGTTTGCTGCACAAACAAATTACGGGTATTAGTGCCACTTGTATTTTGTAAATTTATCACCATAGTCACTTTGGGAAATTCTTCAGGCGGGTTATCTAAGCTAAAAGGATTTTTATCTGGAGTGATAAAAAAAGTAAGACTGGTAATAGAAACATCGGCTGCAGGAATACTGGTAAAAACACCGCCAGTTTTGCAGTCTTCAATGCAAACTTCAATACTGCCTCCGGCAAAACGGAAAACCGTTTGATAGCCGCTTTTGTCCAAAAGAGCCAACTGGCTTTCACCATCGGACACATTAACAGTGCCGCCATCATAATAACTATAATCAATTTTAGAGCTTCTTATTTTTTTGGCAATGACTTCCATAATTAACTGGGATTCTTTTTGCAGTTTGGACATTTGAATTGTGCGCTGTTCTGCTTTAAGCGATTGGGAATAAATGCCCAGAGTAAGAGTGAACAGAATGATAAAAATACCTAAAGCAACAGTCATTTCCAGTAAAGTAAAACCACAATTATTTTTTTTAAAATTTTTCATATTTTTACTGCCAATCAGTCAAATACGTTTCTAAAGTATAGGAATGGGTCTGACCTTTAAATGTCCAGCTGACTTCGGAAATTATTTTTTTTTCCTTATTAGAATCGCCAGGTTCAACAGTAATCATTCTTTTAAAATTGGTGAGCTGGCCAGTATCATGGGTGTATTTGCCATTATTTAAATAAAGCTGGCATTGGCTGCAGTCACTGGCCGCGTTGGCGCCAGTAACGCTATTGGCAGATAGCGTGGCAGCGGTATTAGGGTCATCGCTGTCTAGATGAAATTTTTGGTTATCATAACTGTTGTCAAAGATGTCAACATCACTCGCCTTATTCGGATCTTCGCTATTGCGCATAGCGCGCGCAATTTCAATGCCCTCTCTGGCTAAATTAACGACCACGATTTCCTGTTCACTCTGCTGGACATAATTAAAAGTGGCCAGCAATAAGGTAACAGTGGCTAAAACGCCAATCATTAAAATGCCCAGAGCAATGGTAGTTTCCATCAGGGTCAAGCCTTGGCTATTGTTTTTTAGATTATTGAACATCTATCTTGCCGGTTAGACGACTGATAATAATATTTTTCTTGTATTGCGTTTGCTGATAACCAAGAGTAACAGTGACCTCATCAATACTATCGCTGCCATTAAAATAGATAGTGCCATAAGGAGGGATAAAAATAATATTTAAGGCATTGCCAGGAACAACATTGTCAATATAGACATGGCTGTCTAACATGCCTATTTGTTGGACTAATGCGTCATTAACGGCATGATCATATTCGTAATCGTAATTTCCGTCCTGATCGGCCTGGTTGGCAAAAAGCGCGTAAGAACAGTTGGCAGTACATTTGCTAAGATAAACGCCAAAACCGCCGGCTGGCCTGACGCCATTAACAGTCAAGCCGATTAAGGCATCAATATGAGCCTCGCGAATAATAGTGGCCAGCCTTTCCGTCTCATTATTCAGTGCGCCTCTCTGCGTAGAACCTTTAAAATTAGCTATCACCAAAACTGACATAATGGCAATAATACTGGCGCAAACAATCAACTCAATGATGCTGAAGCCCCGCCCACAACGTTTCGCCAGCCCGCATTGCTGGCGAACATAGTGAGGCGGGCAAACAATTTTATTCTTTTTAAAATCCATACAAATTAATATTTAAATACCATTCAATTATTTTATCAACCCAAAGTAAAGAAATGAACGTGCCAATGGAGAGAAATGCGCCCAACGGCACTGTGGATTTCATAGTGGCCCGTTTAGTGATAATCAAGCCAAGGCCAATTATTGAGCCAAGAACATAGCTAATTACCAGAGCAACCAGAATGTTTGGCCAGCCAAGCATCAAACCAATTAAAATGCCTAAACGAATATCCCCTCCCCCGATCCATTGACCGCGAGAAACAATGAACTGCAAAAAGAAAAATCCTCCGGCAATTAAGGCGGCGAGCAATAAATTAAGCAGATTATAAAAAAACAAATTAAAAATAAAAGCGATAATTATAGCCGGGATGATAATTTTATCAAGAATTAAATAATATTTAAAATCATAGATAAAAATGATGATTAGAAATGCAGTAAACGTCCAATTGCGTAAAATTAATAATAGGTTGTAAGTTGTAAGTTGTAAGTTGTAAGTTGCGATAAAAACAATTAAAAAAAGCATGGCGGTAATTAATTCAACTAACGGATATTGAAGCGATATTTTTTTCCGGCACCAGCGGCATTTGGCGCGCAACAGAAAATAGCTTAGAAGCGGAATGTTGTCATACCAGTTTATCTGTTTTTTACACTGGGGGCAAAAAGAACGGCCGGTAATAGCTTGCTTATTTTTCAAACGATAAATTAAGCAATTAATAAAACTGCCAATAATTAATCCCAAAAGAATCACAATAAAATAAAAGAAATAAATCATACTGATATTATAGCATAAAACCTGCCCTGACAAAATGCCAGGGCAGGTGAATGAATATAGGTATATTTTAGTCCAGCGGATCAATAATTTGCAAACCCATCACTTTGTCAAAATCTTTCTTGTTGTGAGTGATTAAAATTAAATTATTGGCTAAAGCCGTAGCGGCAATAACAGCATCGGGCAATTTTAATTTATATTTTTTTCTAATCTCAATTGTTTTGTCCACAATCTCATCATCCAATTCATTGATTTTAAAATCTTCAATAAATTCTTTGATCTTACGATCTTCTTCGAGTTCTAAACCAGGGTAACTGAAAAGTTCTATCTTTGTTATAACTGATAAACTAATAAACTCCAACCCTTCAACAATAGCTGCAAAATAGCTACTTAAATTTTTCTGGCTTCTTAGATAATACAAAATTGAATTGGTATCCAAAGCGTATTGCATAGCTTTAAAATTATAAATCTAAATCTCTATCCCACTCGGCTCTAATTTTCCTCTCATATTTCAGGGGATCAATAATAATTCTGTTTTTTAATAATCCTTTATATTGTTTCAGATAAGTCCTGGCAGTTGTTTGTTTTTTTTGCCTAGATAATGCTAAAAGCCCTTCCAGAATTTTTCTCGGAATTTCAATAGTTACGTTATCGCCTTGAATTTTAGGCTGAACCAAAATAGAATTATTCATATATTTAAAACTCGCTTAACTAATGTAATTTTATCTTAACAAATTTTAACCAGTAAGTCAACGACAAAACCCCTCCGAATAACATCGGAGGGGTTGTAAAATACATTCTGTATAATTCTTAGGTACAAGTAATACCATTCGGAGTGGCAGTACAACAGGTGAGACCATAAGTAGTACATGTCAAACCACCAGTCGCGCCCTCAAGCCCAAAAACCAGAGAATAAGTTGCGCCAGCACCGGCAGTCAGACTGGTATAAGTATAAGCACCGTTGGTTGGCGGAGTTGGCGCGGCAGGAACTTGGCCCATATATGTTGTAAGACAACCAGTAGCATCAGCTCGGAAACCAACACCGGCAGTGGCTGTACTGCATAGTACTTTTCCGTTGGCTCCCCCCAAAACAACAGCCGCGGCAGAATAAGGATAGGCATTAGCATCCACAAAGTAAAGTTCCAAAGCGGTTTGGATTTGTTTAATATCGGAAACTCGTTTGGCGTCACGGGATTTCAGCCTGGCGTTATTTAAGGCAACAACAGACAAAGTGGCTAACAGGCCGATAATAGCAATAACCACTAACAACTCAATTAAAGTAAAACCTTTTTTATTTTTCATAATTTTAGTAAAATTATATTTTAATATATCTAGCTAGATTTAATAAACCATTTTAATTAATCGACCTTTATTTATTATTAATAATTATTTATCCACAGTTTAATTATAACATATTTTTAGCCTAAAAGCTAGATGACATATTATACATAGGCATAATCACAGCAGCGACCATAACGCCTACGCCCAGACCCATAATAACCATAATCATTGGCTCAATCAGACTAATCAGATTAGCGACGGAAGATTCAACTTCACGGGCATAAAAATCCGTCATTCTGGAAAGCACTTCGCCCACGCGGCCTGTTTTTTCACCCACGGAAAGCATGTGGGCGATCATCGGCGGCACTTGTTTGCTTTCTAAAAAAAGAGCGGCCACGGAATTGCCATCTTCCACATTGCGGGCGGTGCGCAGAATTAAATCTTTATAATAAGCATTGCCCACCACATCACTGACAATTTCCAATGAGGTGGTAATGAGCACGCCGCCTTCAACTAAAGTGGACATACTGCGGGTAAATCTGACCAAATATATTTTCTGGAAAAGCCCGCCAAAAACAGGCAATTTAAGCTTGGCAAAATCCCAATATTTTTTAACCATTGGTTTTTTAAGGGCAAATTTAATAGAGACAAAAACAATAATCGCGACAATGATGATTGCCCACCAGAAGTTGACCATAAAATCACTGGTGCCGACAAGCAGCCTGGTAGCCAGAGGCAGTTCACCGCCAGTTTCGGCCAGAATGGCCGTAATTTTTGGCACGACAAAAACCATCATAATAATACCGACGCCAAAGAGGGCGCTCAAAATAAAAGCAGGGTAAATCATGGCGCCTTTGATTTTACTCATCAAGGCGTAGTCTTTCTCCTGCTCGTCAGCTAAATAATTTAAAACCTTATCCAAAGAACCGGAAGTTTCGCCGGAACGAATCATTGCCACAAAAAAGGGGCTGAATGCCTTGCCGTGACGTTCCATGGCATTAGACAGTTTTTCACCGCCGTCAACATCGTCGCCGATTTCAGAAATAATTTGCCTGAAACGGGGATTGTCTATCTGCTCGCTCAAAATGCGCAAAGACTGAACAATCGGCAGAGTGGCGGAAAACATCACGGCCAACTGGCGGGAAAACATAACTATATCTTTGGTTTTGATGCGATTTAAAAAAGGGATGTTGATGTTCAGTAAATTCTTTTTGCCTTCGCGCTCTAAAGATAAAATAATTAAGCCTTGCTCGCTTAATGTTTTATTGGCCTCCCCTTTGTCTTGGGCTTCAATTACGCCTTCAACGACTTGGCCGTCTTTGTCTCTGGTGCGATAACGAAAAAACATAAAATAAGGTGTAGGTCATTGCGGTGCCTTTGGCACAACGCAATGCCCGTTAGGGCTGCTCGGAGTGAAACTATTCACTCCTCGCTTAACGCCCTAACTGGTTCTAAATTTTTGCGCCGCTGATTGAAAATTGCTTTTATTAACAGCCAATTCCAACGCGTCTTTATATTCTATCTCATTTGTTTTGACCAGTTCTAAAAGCGCCTGGTCAAGACTGCGCATGCCTTCTTCGCGTGAAGTTTGGATAACACTGGTGATTTGGCCGTAACGGCCTTCTTTAATAAGCGCGCTGCTGGCAGAATTGGCAATCAAAATTTCAGTCACGGTAATTTGCCCGCCGCCGCGACGGGGAGCCAGCTGCTGAATAACAACGGCTAGCAGAAACTCGGCCAGTAGCGCGCGAACCTTATCAGCTTCGGCATCAGGCGCTAAGGCCACTAATTTAGCTATGGCATCAGCGGCTGAATCCGCTTCAGTAATAGAAATAACTAAACGGCCGCTGGAAATTAAGTCAAAAACTGAAACCAAGACGGTATAATCTTTAATAGTTGATAAATAGACCACGTCAACATCGCTGTCTTTGCTAAAAGCAAGAGCGGCCTTAAAAGTTTCCGTGTCTCGGCCGACTTCGCGCTGGTCAACAATGCTTTTAGCTGGAGTAAGAATGAATTCAATCGGGTCTTCAATGGTCAGAATATATTTTGACTGGCGATTGTTAATATAGTTTAAGAGCGACAAAACTGTGGTGGTGCGGCCGGAACTATGATAACCGGCAACTACTAACAGCCCGCTTTTTTTAGTTAAAAGCTCAATAACTTCCTTGGTCAAACCAATGCTTTCCGGGTCGGAAATGACGTTTGGAATATAAGTGAAAATTAAAGCCAAATTATTTTTCTGGTAAAAAACATGGACTTTGAAGCGCGTGCCGCCCTGAAAAGTATAAATGGTGATAATTGATTTTTGGGCGGCGAATTTCCGCTGTTCTTCTTTGCTAAGGATTATATTCAGCGCATCGCTTAAAAAATCTTTTTGAACCACGGTTTCGCTTTCCAGGGGAATTAATTTTTGATCAAGGCGCACAATCGGCTGCGAACCAGTTTCAAGATGCAGGCGCGAAGCGCCTAATTTCACTGTTTGGCTAATGAGTTTATTTAAGATGATGTTTGATTGACTAGACATAGAAAATTAATCTTTAGTGACGGTGAGCACTTCTTCCACGCTGGTTTTGCCTTCCAAGGCTTTAATTAAGCCGTCTTGCTTTAAAGTGAGCATGCCTTGTTTGATAAAAATTTCACGGATTTTGCCTAAGTCGCCGCCTGAATAAATAACGTTTTTTATCTGGTCGCTGACATCTAAAACTTCAACAATGGCCATGCGGCCTTTATAACCGGTGTGGTCGCAGTGCGGACAGCCTGCGCCTTTATAAATTTTCACAGCGCTCAAATCTTTAAGCTCGGCTGGCAGACTGATTTCGGGAATGCTTTTATAGGTTTCTTCCACTTGCGGTTTTAATGTTTTGGGCATTTCTATTTCACTTTTACAGGCAGTGCAAATGGTGCGCACCAGCCTTTGGGCAATGACAACATTTAAAGTAGAAGCCAGTAGAAAAGGCTCTATTTTCATATCAATCAAGCGGGGAATGGCGCCAAAGGCGTCATTGGTGTGCAAAGTGGAAAGGACACAATGGCCGGTAAGAGAGGCATGGATGGCCAGCTCGGCCGTTTCATTATCGCGGATTTCACCCACCATAATAATGTCTGGATCTTGACGCAAAATTGAGCGCAGACCAGAGGCAAAAGTAAATTTCACTTCCGGTCTGACTTGCGATTGATTAACGCCTTGCAAATAATATTCCACCGGGTCTTCCAGAGTAATAATATTAACGTTTTCCTGATTTAAGATTTGCAGGGCGGCGTAAAGAGTGGTTGATTTGCCAGAACCAGTCGGGCCAGTAACCAAAAACATCCCGTGCGGCTTTTTAATGTTAGCCCGCATCAAGGCTAAATTTTTTCCTTGGAAACCAAGCTCTTCCCAAGTGGAAACGCCGCTAGAAGTGTCTAAAATTCTCATCACGACTTTTTCTTGGCTGTAAAGAGGCAGGGTGGAAACGCGAAAATCAATATTTTTATTGTTAATATTTAAACGAATGCGGCCGTCTTGAGGCAGGCGCGTTTCATCAATCTTTAAATTGGACATAACCTTGATGCGGGAGATGATGGCGGCATGAATATATTTGGGTAAAACCAATGAGATCTGCAATTGGCCGTCAATCCTGTATCTGACCCTTGACTCGCCTTGGGTGGGTTCAATATGAACATCGGAAGCGCGTAATTCCACGGCGTGTTTTAAAATAACGGCCACCATTTTGGAAATGGGCGCTGACTTAATAATGCGCTCCATTTTTCCTTCAGCGGCTTCTGCCTCCCCCTCTTCAGTAAATTTGCCATGGGCAATTCTCAAGGCTTCGCCCACCTCTGATTTTAAGCTGCCGTATTGCTGGAGAGCTTGCTGAAAACCAGCAGGAGAAGCAATATAATATTTTATTTTCAAATTTCTCCCGCGGGCAATAAAGTCTGCGGCTTCACGGGCTTTGAGATTAAGCGGATCAACCAGCGCAACATGGATGACATCGCTTTCAGCCTTGAAAACAACCATTTGATAATTTTCAGCCAGATCCTGGGGGAAGATTTGCAAAGTTTCCAAAGAAATTTTTTGATCGCCTAAAACGATATTAGACAATCCAAAAATATCGGCTTTAGCCGCGGCGATATCCTCATCAGAAATCTTTTTGCTCTTAATTAACTCTTTTTCAAACTGGGCAAGTACTGGTTCTATTTTTAATTTTTTAACTTCAACTGGCGTGATTTTGCCTTGAGCCAAAAAATATTCCAATATTTTCTGTTTTAATTCTTCAGGCTTCTTCATTTATATATAAATAAGTTAATATATTTTATTCTCCCTCTTCTTTAACTAGCTCTGCTAATGGCGCAAAGGGGTCGGCTTTGCCCACGTTTTTGGGAATAATCGGCCAATCGCCTATCTTTTTAAGATTAGTGAATAAATCGTGTTCCACCGGCGAGCTGATTTCTTTTTCGCTCGGCTGGCTAGCCTCTTCGCCAGCGACAGGCAGTAAATAGTCAACAATGCCTTCTCCATTAAGCGGCATATTCATCATAGCAGAATCCATCTCGTTAATATTACTCCCGGAATTCTTTTGAAAAATATAAATATTACCCACAACCATGAGGATAATAATCAAAATATAGATAATTAATCTTTTTTGGGAAATTTTCGCTTTAGCCAACATATTATTCATTATAGTAAGCTTTTAAAGAAAGGGTAAGACTCCCGTCAGCCGGGTCAAAAGAATAGCTGGTGATATCAAGCAGCCTTAAATTATATTCTAGGGCGCTAAAAAGCTCTTTGAGTTTGGGATAGCTTACTTCAGAAAGTTCCAGTTTAATGTCGGCATAGTTGATATTTTCTTTGGGGTCTGGCGCCGGCCCAGCTGTGGCAGAAGATGAATCAGCGCTTGCCGCGCTCACTGGCTTTTTGGTTTTTTCTAATTCAACAGTCTCAATGGAAATATTATCAAGCGCTATGCCCAGGCTTTGAACCAAACTCTCCAAATTGACATAAAGAGAAGCTTCTTCAATCTGGTCAGGTAAAATGACGTTTATTTTATCCTTATTAAGCGCGCTAATGTCTTGGTAATTATTAAAAATTTTTTGGTCGCTGGCAAGCAGGTCCAGATTTTGCTCCAGCTGGCTGTCCAATGAATCAAAAAAAATTTTATCCTGCCGGTAACTGTTGTAAGCTGGCTTGATAAAAAATAAATAACCTGGTATAAGGATAAACAAAAATAAGATAAAGATTAAAATGTTAAACTTGGCCAGATAAAACGGTTTTTTATTTTTTTTAGTTGCCAACATATAAAATTAGTCTTGGTAAATAACTTTTTTATTGAGCTCAAAAGCAAAAGCAGCCTCAACAGAGGAAACTTCATTGGTCGCCTCGTCTTTATTAATATTAATGCTCTGAACCGTCACCTTGCCGTAATCAACGTTATTTTTAAAAACAACGAGCTGCTCGGCAATATCGCGCAAGGTAAGCGCTCTTGCCTGCAAATCAATGTGATACTCATCGTCAACGTCAAGTGAGGTAAAATAAAGATTGGCCACGGTGTGTTTTTCCAAGGTGGGGAAAAATCTGCTCCAGTAAATATGGCCGTTAAAAAGAACAAAAAGCTTATTCATCTTAACTAATAACTCCCCATAATTTTTTATTTTATCCTGCACATCATTTTTTTGCTCTTCAATTTGCCTGTTTTGCTCTGCCAGCAGGACAATGTCTTTTTCATATTGGCTAACTTTGGTGCGATAGAAAACATAAGGGCTAATAACCGTTAAAAAACCTATGATGATAATAAAAAGATAGCTGTAAAGCATCTGCTTGTCAGTTAAGAAGTGCTCTCTTTTGGGCAATAAATTGACGTTTAGTTCATCTTCATTTTTTTGGCTGCCGGCTTTTTGCTCTTTCAATTTTGTTGCTTCAAGCGCCTGATTTTTATCTTGAATAATATGGCTAATATGTTTTTGGGCAGCGCCAGGGTGAACGTTTTTTTTAAGAGACATAATAAACGGCGCTTGCGGCGGACGCGCAAACTTTGATTTAACGGCATTAATTAATTTATTCAATAACGACTGCATCCGTTTTCCGTCTTGGGAATAATTGAAATGAGTATCTTTTTTAAGCTGCTTAATTTTTAATTTGTCATTTTTGTCAAGACGCAAATCTTCAGGCAAAAGATTAATCTTCTTTTCCTTTGATTCGTCTGGCAAAGAAGCCTTGGTTGATTTTGGCAAATGGTCAATGGATTCAAACATATTTTTAGATTTCCCTCATCGCTAGACCGACTGCTACGGCAAAACGGGGGCCGAGTTCAGAGAGAACAGGTTTAAGCTCCAGGGGGTAAACAATTTTATCCCAAGGGTCGCCAATAATAACTTTAACATCAAGCAATTTTGACAGATAGCTGACTAATTCGGGCAGCCAAGCGCTGCCGCCGGTAAGAATAATTTTTTCTAAGGACATATTATGCTTGCTTTGGGAGAGATAAATGTCAAGTGAATATTTAACCTCATTAATAATGGGGTTTAAGGTGTTTTTGATAATCTCCGGCAGATCGCTCGGACCAAGAGCGGAAAAGCCGATATCGCGTTTAAATTGCTCGGCGCGGGAAAGGTCAACGTTCAAGCTGGTCATCACCGACTTGGTAATGGCTGAACCGCCCACATCAATGCTTCTGGTAAGAATAGGGATGCTGTTGTCAATAATCGTCACGTCAGAAGAAACGGCGCCGATATCAATGATCATCACTGGAGCAGGATCGCCGGCCAGCAGCGAACGTTCAAGGGCAAAAGCTTCTGTTTCCAAACTCAAGAGATTAAGGTCGGCAGCTTTAAAAATCCTGATGTATCTTTCAACTATTTTTTTAGGGGCGGCAGTCAAAAGAACTTTAAGACTATCCCCCTTTTTTTTGTTCAGTTCCGCGGCGTCTTTTTTTTTATTTTTTTTAAACAGCTTGACAAAAGAAATTGTTTTTTTGTCGTCTCCTTCAGCGCTAGAATTATTTTTTTGGTTACTGTCTTCCTGGGCGATTTTTTCTTTTTTAAGCGCCGGCGGCTCAAGCTGTTCAAGTTTATTTTTAAGCTCAAACCGGGCAGGCACGATTTTCCAATCAAGCGTCATTTTGTCAATGGGCAAAGGGACAAATTTTTTGGCCTCCCATTGAATAGCTTGGGCTAAATCTTTTTTATTCATCCGCGGCAAACTGATAATAGAGCTGAAAACAGAAAAGCTGGGCAGGGCGGCGATGACTCGCTTGGAAACCATATGGCTCTTATGATAGATTGTTTTGATAATGGCCACGATTTTATCTTCCATTTCCACTGACGAAGCGCGGACAATATCAGTTGACTGCTCAACATAACCATAGGTAATAAGAACCGCTCGACCGCCTCTGTTCTGCACTTCAACCATTTTAATGGCTGAAGTGCCAAGGTCAACACCGAGATAGCTTTTTTTATTAAATAAATCCATAGTTCAATGGTTAAACAAAACCTATGTGTATATTATAACATAATAAAAGCAAAGTATAAAATACAATAAATTGACTTGCCAGCGCAAAAAAGATATATTTAAATTATTAGTAATTAAATTAGCAATTAAAAAAGAAAAAATATGGAAATTCTATACATTATCTTGGCCTTGGCGGCAATAATTGTATTTTGGCTGATGGCCGTATATAATGGGCTAATTCGCCTGAAAAATCGGACTGATGAGGCTTGGTCTGATATTGATGTGCAATTAAAAAGAAGGTATGATTTGATACCAAATCTGGTGGAAACTGTTAAGGGCTACGGTAAACATGAACGAGAACTCTTTGAAAATGTAACTAAAGCAAGAACAACTGCCATGACAGCCAAGAATATGGAAGAAAAAGGCAAGGCTGAAAATATGCTTAGCCAAACTTTGAAAAGTTTGTTTGCCGTGGCTGAAAATTATCCACAGCTAAAAGCATCGGAAAATTTTGCCAAACTGCAAGATGAGCTGTCTGACACCGAGAACAAAATTCAAGCGGCCAGAAGATTCTATAATGGCCAAGTCAGAGATTCCAACATTAAAATCCAGGTATTCCCAAATAATATGGTTGCCGGCATGCTGAAATTCACCAAGTATGAATTTTTTGAAGCGGATGAGGATGAAAAAGAAAATGTGAAGGTAAAATTCTAAAATGTATTCCCAAATAGATTCTAACAAAAGGAAAACGGTGCTATTGATGATAATCTTCATCGCTTTTATAATTGGACTGGCTTGGCTATTTACAAGAATTTATCCGGAATACGGATACGGGCCGATTGTAATTGCCATCGTGCTAGCGATATTAATGTCAAGTGTGAGTTATTTTTCCGGAGACAAAGTGGCGCTGGCAACGGCCGGAGCCAAAGGGCCGCTTGAAAAAAATGACAATCCTTATGTTTATCGCTTGGTGGAAAATCTTTGCATTACCGCCGGCATGCCAATGCCTAAGGTCTATATTATCCAGGATGACGCTCTGAACGGTTTTGCCACTGGCCGAGATCCAAAACATGCTTCCATCGCCTTGACTCAAGGCATAATTAATCGGCTGGAAAACGAAGAACTGGAAGGAGTGATAGCCCATGAGCTGTCCCATATTAAAAATTATGACATAAGATTGATGATGATAGTTATAGTTTTGGTGGGGATTATCGCCCTACTGGCTGATTGGCTGATGCGCATTCAATGGTATGGCGGAGGAAGAAAAAAATCATCTGGCTCCGGGGGAAATTTAGGAGCTATATTAATGATAGTGGGAATAATCTTGGCCATCCTCTCTCCGCTGATTGCCGAGCTTATAAAACTAGCAATATCTAGAAAAAGAGAATTTTTAGCTGACGCCAACGGTGCGCTTTTAACCAGATACCCAGAAGGGCTGGCCAGGGCCTTAGAAAAAATAGCGCGAAGTGAACCGCTTAAACGGGCAAGCAATGCCACGGCTCATCTATATATTACCAATCCATTCGGAGCAAAGGCCAGGTCAGGCATAAAAAAATTATTCTCAACTCATCCAGCGCTGGCAGAACGGATTGTTGCCTTAAGGCAAATGGCTTAAAAACTTATTAACCCCTTATTAATAATTGGGGTTAACTTGATAATTTTAGCCAATGATGTAAAATCACATTAGAAAAGGTATTTATTAATAATTAATAATACAACTATGGGTTTTTGGAATAAGTTATTTGGAAAAAAAAGAACTGATCAAGCAAAAACAGAGGAAACAGTGGCCAAGCCAGCAGCTCCGGCAGATGAAGACAAAGAAGAATCTGCTGATGTTAGCCAAGATGAAAGTGATGAATAACTCATTTTGGTAAAAAATATCCCGATGTAAAGTCGGGATATTTTTTGTGCTAAACAAAACGATTGACATACTTTATTAAATATACTAACATATTGCCATAATTCACTGATACCTTTAAACGAAAAGGGAGAAAAAGAACATGAATAAACAAAATTCAGTCTGGAAGAGGATGCTGGAGGAGGGGAAACAAAATTTAAAAACGTTGGGGGGGTTGATAAACCTGATTGATATTATTTTTCTGATAGGGGTGGTAATCTTTGAGGGATTAACAGAAAAAAGGGGAGAGGGGAGGAAAAGTCATTCTTTCCCAAAAGGGAAAATAAAAGAAGACTGGCTAAGATCTTCACCAATTCTTTTGGTACCTTTTCTTCCGCTCATAATCGTCATTCTGTGGCTCGCAAAAAGTAAATGGGGTGAATATGAAGAAGAACTTTGGTAGTTAAAATAATAATAAAAATAAACGAGGAGGTAAATCACCAAGGAGGAAAGAAAAAAAATGAGAAACATTTTAAAGGTCAAACGGTGGGAGTCCGGTCTGAAACAGTACGAGCTGGCATTCTTGCTCGGCTGCAGCTCGACCTATCTCTCATTGGTTGAAAATAATCGTGTTGAAGCAACGATGGATTTCAAACGAAAAGCCGCGGAGATTTTTGGAATGACTCCTGATGAAATATGGCTGGTAAAAAAACGCCGCGGCTAAAACATGTCCTGACAGATGGGATTTATCTGTCAGGACTTTTATTTATCTAAATTTTGTGATATTATAAGGCAAGACAGAAATTTAATTAAGGGTTAGGCAATTTAAAACCGAATAATATACATGAATAATATTTTCAACAAATTCACCACCCATTACAAAAAATCCATCATTGGCGCTTATGGGTTGTCTTTGGCAGCCAAAAAAAAGGAAATCGGTCTGGAAGAACTTTTTTGGGCGCTCTTAAGTGAAAAGGGGTCTTTGGGCCAGGAAACTTTACGTCAGGCCGGCATTAAAGAACAGACAAGAAGCAATAACGAGCTGTTGCCAGAACAAATTTCTTGGCAGCAAATTATGCAATCAAAAGAAACAATCCCTTTGTCCATGGGAGTAAAGAAAGCCATAATAGATTCAGCTAGAATCGCGGCCATTTATGAGCACAGCTACATCGGCACAGAACATCTGCTTTATAGTTTGCTGGCCTCACAAGATAAAAAAATAAATATTATTTTAAATGGCTATCAGCTGAACAGGGAGGAACTTTTAAAAAGAATTAAAGTGGTTTTAAGTTCAACTTCAAAATTTTCTGAATTAAGCGATATGGTCAGTTCAGTCAAGGAACGTTTGGATAAAAAAAAGCAAGACGGGAAAAGGAGAGATTCAATCCTTGATTTTTTTGGCACTGATTTAACCAATGAAACAGTGCAAAAAAATATCAATCCGGTGATCGGCAGAGTTGATGAAATCAATCGGGTGATCCAGATTTTATCGCGCCGCGATAAAAACAATCCGATACTTTTGGGCGAGCCGGGAGTGGGCAAGACGGCTATTGTTGAAGGACTGGCTAAAAAAATAATGCTGGGCGACGTGCCTGATATTCTGCTGAACAAAAAAATATACGCGCTTGATATGCCGTTACTCGTAGCTGGCACCAGTTACCGCGGTGAATTTGAAGCGCGCATAAAACAAATTGTTGACGAGGCAAAAAGAAATGAGGACATTATTTTATTTATAGACGAACTGCATAATATTATGGGAGCCGGTTCGGCTTCAGGCGCCATGGACGCTGCCAATATCTTAAAGCCGGCTATGGCGCGAGGCGAGATCCACTGTATCGGGGCAACGACTTATGATGATTTTAAAAAATATATTGAGCAGGACAAAGCGCTCGCGCGCCGCATGCAAAAAGTAATGATTAATGAGCCAAGCGCGCAAGACTCAATAAAAATTCTCAAGGGCATTAAACAATCCTATGAAAAACATCATTTACTGGCAATTAGCGATGAGGCGGTTGAAGCGGCCGTTGCTTTATCCAGCCGCTATTTAACCGACCAATTTTTGCCTGACAAAGCAATTGATCTGATTGATGAAGCTGCCAGTAAAAAAAGGATTAATCGGCCGAAAAATAAAAATACGGTTAAGCTCTCGGAATTAGAAAAAGAACTGGTTAAAATTACCAAGGAAAAAAATATGTTGACTGCCCAAGGCGAATACAACGAGGCTTTAAAATTTAAGGCAAAAGAAGTGGAAATAGTGAGCAAAATCTATAAACTAGAGGAAGAGAATGCAAAAAACAAGCTGCCAATGGATGCGGAGCTGGCTGATAATGAGAAAATTACAGCCAGCGACATTCGCGAAATTATCAGCCAAATGACTAAAATAAATATCCCTGACAGCCAAAAAGCAACGGATATTATCAAGGACCTGGAAAAAAATTTAAAAAATAAAATTGTCGGGCAAGACGAGGCAATCGCACAGCTGGTCAGCACCTTAAAAAGATCAACGGCCGGGCTGGCTGGAGAGCGTCGCCCCTTGGGCTCATTTATTTTAGCCGGGCCGTCTGGCGTGGGAAAAACTTACAGCGCAAAAATATTAGCTGAAATAATGTCGCCTGACAGAGAAGGTCTGATTAAACTTGATATGAGCGAGTTTGGCGAAAAATTCAATGCCAGCAAACTCATTGGCGCGCCAGCCGGCTATGTGGGCTATGAGGAAGGCGGGCTGTTAACGGAAAAGGTGAAAAGAAATCCTTACGCGGTCATACTTTTAGATGAAATAGAAAAAGCTCATGCGGATATTTTTAATTTGTTTCTGCAGATTTTTGAGGACGGCTATTTGACTGACAGCAAAGGCCGGCTGGTAAATTTTCGCAATACAATAATCATTATGACCACTAATATCGGCGTGTCTAAAGCCAGTGAAAAAGGAATGATCGGTTTTGGCGAAAAAGACTCTGCGGAAAATGACTTTAAAGAAAAACTGGCTGAATGGATGAGACCGGAGCTCTTAAATAGAATTGATCAGATCTTGGTGTTTAACATGCTGACTGACGGCGATCTGGCTAAAATTATTGAATTGGAATTAATTGATATTAATAATAATCTAGCCAGTCGTAATTTAGCGATAAAATGGAGCAAGGAAGTTGTTGATTATCTGCTCAAAAAATGCGCGGGCAAAGACCAGGGCGCAAGAATTATCAGAGCGGTGCTGCGCGAGAAAATTGAAAATCAGCTGGCGGACAGGATTTTATCAAAAGCTCCTGGTGGCGAGATAAACATTAAAGTCAAAGATGATAAAATTATATTGGCGTAAAATTTATAAATTTTTCTTAGATATTTTATTTCCCATAGAATGCGTTGGCTGCGGCCAAGAAGACCTCTGGCTGTGCGAGCAATGTTTAGCAACTATTAAATTAAAAGAAATTGACAGCTGCCCGGCATGCAAAAAAATTTCAAGTTTCGGCAAGACGCACAGCTGGTGCCGCGAGCAGACAAGCTTGGATGGCATGATTGTGGCCGCTTCATTTGACAACAAATTATTGCGGAACACAATCCATAAATATAAATACAATTTTATCAAAGAACTGGCAACTCCCCTGTCAATGATTTTAATCAATAAAATTATGGAGCTTGATAAAAAAGAAGATAAGCCCAACTGGGTAAATCTTCTTTTTAGTTCAGACTTAATATTATTGCCAATACCTTTGCATAAAAGGCGGTTGCGCTGGCGGGATTTTAATCAGGCGGAAATGTTGTCAAAAAAATTAGCCGGCAATTTTTATCTCAATCATCGGCCGTATATTTTAAAAAGAAAAAGATATACCACGGCGCAAACTGAATTAAAGCGAGAGCAAAGATTTGATAACATTAAAAATGCTTTTCAGGTGACAAAAGAATGGCAAGACAAATTAAAAAACGCCAAAATTCTTTTGGTGGATGATGTGGCTACTACCGGGGCAACTTTGAATGAATGCGGCCGGACATTAAAAGAACGCGGGGCAAGGGAAGTCTGGGGACTGGTCTTGGCCAGAGGATAATAACTGAAAATTTTAAATTTTAAATTTTAAATGCTAATTTTTCTTTGATTGTCTTTTTTGCCAATACTAAATTTTATCCAGATAGTATTCTTGGGCATTATTTTTCTGATTTTATCCGCCCATTCAACAACAATGATATTATTCTTATCGCTAACTAATTCCCGCCAGCCAATATCTGCTAATTCTTCAGGACTGGATAACCTATAACAATCAACATGGATAAGTTGTAAGTCGTTAGTTGTTAGTTGCCCGCCTGCCAGCGCCTGAGCGCAGCGATGGCGAGCAGGCAAGTTGTAAGTTTTTAAAAGCACAAATGTCGGGCTGGTGATATTGTTTTTGATTCCTAGTCCTTGAGCTAACCCCTTGACAAACTGCGTCTTGCCAGCGCCGAGTTTGCCAACTAAACCAATAATCGTGCCTGCTTTTAATTGAGCGACAAATTTTTTACCAAAATTAATGGTTTCTTTTTCAGAATTGGTAATAATGATTTTGGACATAACAGCTGATGATGAATTTCATCAGGCTTTTAAAATATAAACTTGCCTGTGATCAAATGAAATATCCGAGTGATGATGGGGACGATTAGGCCAAAAAAGTAAAAGATAAATAAAAGCAAGATAATGAAGCCAAAACGTTCAAGATTTATTTTCAGTCTTGCCATTGAATCTGGCAAGACTGCGAAAAGAATTTTGGAGCCGTCAAGCGGCGGGATAGGCACAAGATTAAAAACCATCAGCAGAATATTGGCATAAGCAATAATGGCTAAAAGCGAGGCGAATTCTGAATAGGGCAGAAAACGGACTAACAGGCCAAAAAAAATAGCGGCAATAAGATTGGCTGCCGGGCCGGCAAGACCAACCAAAGCCGGCCCCCACTTTTGGTTTTTTAAGTTATAGGGATTATAGGGAACTGGCTTGGCATAAGCGAACATAAATGAACCGTGAGAAAAGAGCAATAATAAAACGGGCATCAAAATTGTGCCCCAGATGTCAATATGAGCCATGGGGTTGAGAGTCAGCCGTCCGGCATTTCTGGCTGTCGGGTCGCCCATTTGATCCGCTGCCCAGCCATGAGCATATTCATGAATAATGGCTGAAGGAATGATGATGAGAAAAAAGAAAAGCAATTGCGCAAACTGCATAAATAATTTGACATTTAATAGTTATATGGTATTATAATCTAAATAATTGATTTAATCAACCTTATGTCAAGAATTTGCGATATGTGCGGCCGCGGTCCGCAAAAATCCATTCAAAGATCCCATGCGAATAATAAAACAATCATTCGCAAATTTATTAATTTGCAAGCCAGAACTATTAATGGCAAAAAAAAGAAAGTTTGTACAAGGTGTTTAAGGACAATGAAGAAAAAGATGGCTTAAATAACTTGATGATTTTTTAATCAGGCACCCCGACTTTACGTCAAGGGTGTTTTTGCGTGATTTGTGGTAAAATATTAAATATGGCGAAAGAATGCTATTTATATAAAAAATTGAATAATAACTTGGTGCAATGCGAAACTTGCGCGCATCAGTGTAAAATCGCCCTTGGCCAAAGGGGCATTTGCGGCGTGCGGGAAAATCAAGCTGGCAAATTGCTGGCGCTAAATTATGGCCGGGCAGTGGCAGCGCATGTTGATCCCATTGAAAAAAAGCCGCTTTATCATTTTTTGCCTGGCACGGACACTTATTCCATTGCTACCGCGGGATGTAATTTTCGCTGTCGGCATTGTCAAAATTATGATATCTCTCAATATACAAAAAAATGGCCATGTGAAATTATTGGGCAAGAGCTTTTACCAAAGGCAGTAGTAAAAAATGCGCTTGAGCTGCGCTGTCCGTCAATTTCATATACTTATACTGAACCAACAATTTTTTTAGAATATGCCTTGGATACCATGAAGCTAGCGTGCGACAAGGGCTTAAAAAATATCTGGGTGTCAAACGGCTATATGAGTGATCAGACTCTTGAATTAATAATCCCCTATTTAGACGCGGCTAATATTGATTTAAAAAGTTTTTCAGATAAATTTTACCGGGAAATTTGCCAAGCAAAGCTTGAACCAGTCCTGAATAATTTGATTAAAATCAAAAAAAGTGGTGTTCATTTAGAAATTACCACTTTAATAATCCCGGCTTATAATGATTCAGAGAAAGAATTAAAACAAATTGCTGAATTCATATTTAATAAATTAGGGGCTGATGCGCCTTGGCATGTGAGCGCTTTCTATCCCACTTTTAAAATGACTGCCGTGCCGGCTACCCCAAGGGAAAAAGTATTGCAAGCTGTGGAGATTGGAAAAAAGGCTGGACTTAAGTTCGTCCATCCGGGCAATATTTAAAGCGCGCTGGTTAAATATCTTTGATAATTTTCACTCCTTTGCCAGACATTGGCCGGAATAGTCGGGTGAACGGCGCGCGGTCCGTTTTTAATTGTGTCAACAATTTCAGGCAAAGAATAACCGCCATAAATATAACTGTCAGCAAGGGTCTGGAAACTTTGGCTATTCATTGAAAAAGAATCTTGAACCAGATATTCTTTTAATAATTTCTCAAAGTCAGCGATTTGCTCATTTTCTTGATTAAAATTATGCCTGAATTGGCCATAAACTTGAATTGAGACACTGGCGCCAAGAACTATGCCTTTGTCTGGCAAATAACTGTAATCGCCTGATTTGTCTAAATTAAATTTCAAGTCGTTAAATTTAATTGAATCGCCTGTGTTAACTATTGTTATTTTGCCTTTTTGCGCAACCTCGGGAATATCCCGCATTTTTTTGACATATTGAAATTTCATTTTTTTAAAAGAGGGGTTAAGTAAAGCAAGTTCAGCTAGATTGGAAAAAGAAATATCATCATGAAAATCAGGCGACATAGACTTGATGGTTGAATGATATTCAAGGCGATTGGGATATTCTGGATCAGAAAAAAATCTATCGCCATAAGCATAATTTAAATAAACGGCAAAATCATCATAGCCAAATTTGTAATTTAATAGAGCTGCGCCAAGATAAAATTGAGCGCCCAATCCTGCTGGCCGATTACCTATCCGCGCTTCAACCATGCCATTCTGAAAAGTAATCAGGCGCAGATTATCCGTCATCTCTTTGGCTTTGATTAAAAATTCAAGCTGGCCGGTTGCTTGACCATAGCAAGCAAAGGCCAAAGCGGTAATTAAATGATAATGGGGGTTAAATTTCATTGGCCGACCTTCATTATACCAATCGTATTGATCAACATCTTGTTCTAAAACCGTAGTGATTTTATCTTTAATTAAATTATCAAGCTCATTTTTTTTATCCTGATTAATTAATCCTTTTTGATAAAAATTATTAACGGTTTGCTGCCAATAAACTGCGGAGAGCGCCGCCCGGTTTGAAGTATCCGGAGCAAGAATACCTGCTGCCATACGATCTAAAATCTGCTGGTAAACTCTGTTAACTTCACTGGAAGTTAGAATAAGAGGGATCTGATCAAGCAAGCTAACCATAGTCATTTGAACCCAGGCATCTGAAAAAGATTGGGTATATAATGGGCGGGAATTTAGTTCCAGGCTAGCGGCTAAAATTGCCTGTCTGATTTTTTGTCTGGCATATCTCTCGCCTTTGAGGGCGCGGTATTTGTAATAAGTTGCCAGACTTAATATTTCTCTGGCTGTTTGAGGAGCTCTAAACTCTGGCACATCGTAATCAGGGGCTTTAAAAATATAGCCATGCTCATCAAAATGCTTTGAATAGCGATTATAAAAATACGCGACATAACTTTCAAGGGTTTGGGGCTCTGTTTGAGCTTTGGCCGGAATAATAAAAAAACTACCAGAGACAAAAATGGCAATGATAGTGAAAATTATTATCTTAATAGTAAATTTGCTCATCTTACTTCCGTTTGAGTAGATAATTATAGGCCGAGAGCGCTGTTTTGACGCCATCGCCTGCGGAAATGTTGTTTTGTTTGTACTTTTCATCAGTCACATCGCCGGCGGCAAATATGCCTGGGTGGGAAGTAGTTCCAGTTTTATGGTCAATAACTATTTCAGCGCGCTCATTTAAATCAACTAAATCTTTGACAATTTCAGAATTAGGAACCGCGCCAATTTCCACGAAAACACCCTGGACATCTATGATTTTTTCCTGGCTGGTTTTTTTATCTCTGTACTTGAGACCAGTGACAAATTGCTCACCGATAATTTCCACCGTTTCAGCATCAAGAATTATTTGTTTTAGTTTTTTTGATTTTTTTACAGCTTCAATGGTAATTGTATCGCCTCGTAATGCTTCACCATGAGTTAAAAGATAAATTCGAGCGGCGTAAGGAATTAAATCCTGAACTGCTTCAAGGCCGGCATTGCCGCCGCCCACCACCGCCACTGCTTTGCCGGAAAATAACGGGCCGTCGCAAGTGGAACAATAGACCACGCCCTTGCCGTCAAATTTTTTCTCGCCAGGGACTTCCAATTTTCTGCGGCGGGCGCCAAGGCAAACAATAATTGCCTTAGTCTGGTATTCATCTTTATTAGTGGTAACTAAAAATTCTTGCCCAACTTCTTTGACTGCTAAAACTTTTTCCGGCATTTTAATTGCCACGCGCTTTTGGGCGCGCAAATGCTCTTCCAAATTTTTAGCCAAATCCAAACCAGAGATTGACTGTGTGCCAATCCAATTTTGAATATTATCAGAAACAAGGGACTGACCGCCAAATTCTTGGGTAATTAACAATGTCTTTAATTTTTTTCTGGCCGCATAAACTCCAGCAGCCACGCCAGCCGGCCCTCCGCCTAAAATTATTATGTCGTACATCATATTTTTAATATTAACCCCTTATTAATAATTGGGGTTAACTTAATTTATTTTAGCATATATTTCCTTTTCCAGCAATAATAAATAAAAAGCGCGCAATTGGTCTATTGCCTTTTTGCACTTGCATTATTTTATCTCCTATGCTAATTTAAACTAATATAAATTAAGTATCTTATCCATGTCCCAAGAAACAGCCAAGGATTTAAAAGAATATGAAATTCTTTATTTTCTATCTATCAACTTAAGTCCTGATGAAATTCAGACGGTTAAAGGCAAGATCAATGAGCTAATCGCCAAAGCCGGCGGCGTCATAGTCAGAGAAGATGATCTTGGCAAACGCAAATTAGCCTACATGATTAAACGTGCCAGGCATGGCCACTATCTACTTTCTGTTTTTAAAGCTCCAGCGGCTGAAGCAAACTCAATTAATCATGAGCTAGAACTCATGCCCGAAATCTTAAGGCACAAGCTAGTGCGCAAAGAAGATATTAAAACTGTCAGCATCAAAGAAGCTGGTGAATACAAAAAAACAAGCGCCAAACAGGCGGACCAAGAGGGGCTAAAATCCAAAAGCGACAAAAAAACCAAGGTTGACACTAAAGAGCTGGACAAAAAAATTGATGAGCTCTTGTCTGAAGATAACATATAATTTTCTAAAGCTAAGACAACATTACCAATTAATTAAAATCTATGAATCTCAATAAAGCCATGATTATCGGCAATCTCACGCGCGACCCTGAACTGCGCAACACCCCTAATGGCACCGCTGTCACCTCTTTCGGCGTCGCCACTAACTTTGTCTGGACTGATACTAATGGCCAGCGCCAGGAACGGGCCGAATTCCACAATGTGGTTGCCTGGAGAAAATTAGCCGAGATAATCAGCCAATATTTGCGCAAAGGCTCAAAAGTCTATATTGAAGGCCGCTTGCAAACAAGGAGCTGGGATGACCAAAGCGGCAATAAAAAATATATGACGGAAATTGTCGCTGAAAATATGATTATGCTTGATTCAAAAGGAGCTGGCAACCAGTCAAAACCAAGCCAGTCTGCGCCAACTCCCCAAGCAACGTCTGAAGAAACAACGGCTGTCATTGACATTAACGAACCAACAACTAATACTGATGAGGTCAGAGTTGAAGAAGTTCCATTTTAAATAAATAACTATGAATCAAACCACCACTGATAAACATTGCCACTTCTGCGTCAATCAGCTGGACAAAGTTGACTGGAAAGATATCCCCACTCTCCAGCGCTTTATGTCGCACTATAACCGCATTGTCCCTGGCAGGCGCACTGGGCTGTGCGCGAAACACCAAAGAAAAGTTACGCGCGCCATTAAACGGGCAAGAGAAATGGGCCTAATGCCCTTTGTCAGAAAATAACATTTATGCTCAACTACACTGATCTTAAGGTTGGCACGGTATTTAAATTTGCAGGTGATCCTTATCAGGTAATTAAATCCTCTCATCTTAAAATGGGCCGCGGCGCCGCTGTGCTGCAAACTAAAATCAAAAACTTAAAAAACGGCAGTGTGCTGGAACGGAACTTCAAACAAGCTGACAAATTTGAAAAAGCTGATGTAGCCAAGAAAAAAGCCGAATTTCTCTACAGCCAAGGCGATAAATGCAATTTCATGGATGAAAATTACGAACAATTTTTTATTGAAAAATCAGTCATAGAAGCACAGTTGAAATTTCTTAAAGAATCAGCCAGTGTTAACGTATTATATTTTGACGGCTCGCCGCTTGGCATTGAATTGCCGCCTAAAATTGATTTGGCAGTAGTAGAAGCTCCGCCGGCAATCCGCGGCGACACTGCTCAAGGCTCCGTTACCAAATCAGTTAAACTGGAAACCGGCGCTGAAATCAATACTCCCATCTTTATTAAAGAGGGCGACATCATCCGTATTAACACCGAAACTGGAGAATATGTGGAAAGAGTCAAATAAAACCCGGCGTCAACCGGGTTTTAAAATACCTAGTTACTAATTACTAATTACCTTCTTCCTGCTTCACCTTGTCCCAAATCCTCTTGCCAATCTCTTTTAACAACTTACCATTCTGGCGCAAAAACATCTTAGCGTTTTCGCGTCCTACGCCTAATTTCTCATCACCGCCTGCTGTGTCAACAGGCGAGTAGGAATAAGAATTGCCAAGCTTATTAATTATCCCCTCGGCTACTCCCCGATCAAGTATGTCGCCGGCGATAGAAATCCCCTCATTATACATAATGTCAAATTCCGCAGTCTTAAACGGCGGCGCCACTTTGTTTTTGACTATTTTCATCTTAACCCGATTGCCAATAATTTTCTCGCCCATTTTAATCTGCGCCGCCCGCTTCAGCTCAATGCGCACTGACGCATAAAATTTCAAAGCCATACCACCAGTTGTTGTTTCTGGATTGCCAAAAACAATACCGATTTTTTGGCGCGTTTGATTTAAAAATATTACCGTGGTCTCTGTCTTTGATATAATGGCTGTCAATTTTCTAAGCGCCTGGCTCATCAGTCTTGCCTGAAGCCCCATATGAGATTGGCCCATCTCTCCTTCAATTTCCGCTTTGGGCGTTAACGCCGCCACTGAATCAATCACAATCAAATCCACCCCGCCAGACCTGACCAAAGTCTCTACAATCTCCAATGCCTGTTCGCCATTATCTGGCTGCGAAATTAAAAGCTCATCTACTTTAACTCCAGTCCTTTTAGCGTAATCAGGATCCAAAGCATGCTCGGCGTCAACAAACGCCGCCACTCCGCCTACGCGCTGTACTGTGGCAATGGCGTGTTGCGACAATGTTGTTTTACCTGATGCCTCTGCCCCATAAATTTCAATCACTCTCCCTTTAGGCAAACCTCCCACACCCAGCGCCAAATCAATTGACAAACAACCAGTGGAAATCGCCGGCACTTTTAATTTTTTAATTTCGCCAAACCTCATAATTGCCCCTTCGCCAAACCTCTGTTTTATCTCCTCCATGGCTATTTCCGCCGCTTTCAATCTTTTTTGCCCCTCATCTTGATTTTCCTCATTTTTAACCATATAAACTAAATTAATTGCTAATTATTTTATTCCCCTACTATTATTCTCCGATAGACCGTCCTTGTCCTGCCGTATGACTTTTTTGCCTCAATCTTAATTACATTTAACCCCTTATTCAAATCTATGTCAACCTCAAACCAACCATAGCCATCAGCCGTAATTTCTTGGTCATTCAGCCCGAGCCATGCTCCGCTGTCAACCTTGCCCATTATTTTAACATGACTGTTTAATGACACGAAATTATCAGTGGGATAAAGCACGTTTAACTCTGGCGGCCTTAAAAGCGACCAGACCTGAAACCCCAAATAAGCAATAATCCCCGCCACCGCCAAACCCAGAAAAAAATTACGAATTATTTTGGGCAAAACAATCAATCTCTTCTTGGATACTCCGAAACGTTCTATCTGCCCGGCCAGCCAAATTTTTTGCCTTTTTATTTCCTCATAAAATTTTTTTTCCGCCTCCTGCCAATCCAACCCTAAAAAACCGGCATATTTTTTCAGCCAGTTTTTAGCATAAACTTCTCCGGGAATAATTTCATAATCATTGCTTTCTAAAGCCTCTAAATAATGCCTGGCTACCCCAATCTTTTTTTCCACTGCCAAAACACTTAAATTTACCCTTTTCCTTGCCCGCTCCAAATCCTCGCCTAAAGACTTTACCGTAATAATATTTTTCTGCTTAAAACGAATCATAGGCCTTAAAACTTCAAAATTTATATTTATCTTCCTCGGATTCTTCTTCCAGTGCGTCATCATCTTCAACCGCCTCAATTTCTTCTTCCTCTTCTTTAGATTTTCCATCTTCTTCCTGAATAAAATCATCTGTTCCCCGTTGACTATCTTCCGGTTCTTGCTCCAATATTTCATCCGCTTGTTCAATTAAACTCCTTTCTCCTTTATTGACTAATACTTCTCTTGGTTTTGAGCCGTCTGCCCTGCCAATGACACCTGCTTGCTCAAGCAAATCCAAAATTCTGGCGGCTCTGGCATAACCGATTCTTAATCTCCGCTGCAAATATGAAGCAGAGGCTTTGCCAGCTTCAATTACTAAATCTCTAGCCTCGCTTAAAAACTCATCGCCATTTTCATCAGGATAGACGTTCATTACTATCCCGCCAAGACCCAAAGTCGGCGTTTTTTCTACCACGCTTTCCTCATAATTTGGTTCGCCTCTCTCCCGTAAATATTGAACAACTCGCTCAATATCTTCATCGCTGCAAAAAGCGCCCTGAATTCTTCTGGGCTTGGAAATTTCAGCTGAAGTAAAGAGCATATCCCCTTTACCCAATAATTTTTCAGCTCCGGATACATCTAAAATCGTTCTTGAATCTGTCAGCGACGCCACCGCAAAGGCGATGCGGCCGGGAATATTTGCCTTAATCAATCCAGTGATAATATCTACTGACGGCCGCTGGGTGGATAAAATCAAATGAATCCCGACCGCTCTGGACATCTGCGCCAGCCGAATAACTGCCGCCTCAACTTCAGCTCCGGCCACGCTCATCAAATCCGCCAATTCATCAATTATAAAAACAAGGTAAGGCAGTCTGTCTCTGGGATGAGTAATATTATAGCCCTGGATATTTCTTTTGCCGGCATTAGATAAAACATGGAACCTTCTTTCCATTTCGCCAATCGTCCATTTGAGCGCATTAATAATTTTCTTAACATCAGTAATCACCGGCGTCATCAAATGCGGAATACCGTTATAACCAGGCATCTCTACCCGCTTGGGATCAACTAAAATAAATTTAAGTTCATCCGGCTGGTTTTGGTAAAGGAGTGAAATAATAATTGAATTCAAACAGACTGTTTTACCGGAATTTGTCGCTCCGGCCACTAACAGGTGCGGCAAGTTTTCCAAATCAGCCAGCCAAGGTTTGCCAGTCACATCCTGGCCCAGGGCAATCGTCAAATTTGATTTCCTTTGTTTAAACTCCGGTGATTCTAAAACATGCCTCAACGGCACAATGGCAATTTTTTTATTTGGCACCTCAACCCCGACCAATGACTTGCCTGGAATCGGCGCTTCAATTCTGATGGGATGAGCTGCCAAAGCCAAAGCCAGATTATTACCCAGGCCAATAACCCGCGACAGCTTGACCCCTTCAGCCGGCCGAAAAGTATATTGCGTTACTGTCGGACCAATTGATATCTCGCCCATCTCCACCTCAATGCCAAAATTAACCAGTGTTCTTTTAATTATCTCCTGATAAAATTTAGTATCACCGGCTGTCGGTTTGCCAGCTTTGTTACTCATCAAACTCAAGGGAATATCAATTTTTGGATATCTTTTGCGCACTGGCTTCTCGCGCGCCTCTGTTTCACCATTTTCATCTTCACTCTCTGGAGCTCGGCTAGGAATATCAGCGGACTCTTTTTTGCCATTATCAATATCATGCTCTTCAAATTCAACTTCCTCTTCTTCGTTCTGCCCGTAATCTTCATTTTTCTCTTCTCTAAATCTGGAAAATAATCCTCCTGTTCTTTCCCTTAAGCCCTTTAAAAAAACTATATCAACTAAGCCGTTTAACATAAACAACAACCCGACTACAAAAACTGCAAAACTAACTACCATACCAGCCCAGCGACCCATCAGCTCAAAAAGAAGCCAAGCTAATGGGAAACCAATATAACCGCCTCCTGAACCAACCTTAATTGCTTCAGTTAAATTATTTGGATCTAAAGTAAAATGAAAAAAAGTGGAATAACCTATAATCGCAAGCAGAGTACCTGCCCAATTCAAATTACTAAAAAAATATTTCTTATTCCTGATTAAAAAATAAAGGATAAACGACATCACTACGGGAAATATCCAAAAACCCCAACCAAACATATATTTTAAAACACTATAAAAGAACCGACCAAAAACACCAGCTTTATCAAAAATCGAAAAAAAACTCAAAGCCGTAATCAAAAAAACAAGCACAATTATAACGCCCCTTTTAGTGCCAGATTCCATATCCGGCATATCAGGCAAACTAAATCTACGTCTTTTCCGAGCCATAAATATCAATAATTTAGTTATTATATCTTCTATTTTAACACTTTTAATGATTTTCCACAACCAAACCGTAACTGATCAACCCAAAAAATCAAAAAATATCATAATCAAAAATCCCCAAATTATTATTGGGGATTTTAACACCTCATTAAAATTATTGCGTAGCGCTAGCGGTATTATCTATCTTATACTGCAAGATTGCCTGGACTACTTTACCGCTATCTTTAAGCTCTTCAACAAAGATAACCTGATTATTGTTGATTTTCATATAGTCTTGAGGGCCGTGGAGCTCATTGCCTAATTTAACTAGGATTAATCGCGGCTGTTGGTCTGTACTTGATGGCGGCACTTGTTGAAGCGGGTCAGAAGCTTGTAAATAGTAGATATCCTCAAGCAAGGTGCTTTTGTCGCTTTGGTCTGTAATTTTGCCAAAATAGACTTGGCCATTGCTTAAAAAGACTGCGTGATAAACGTCTTTATTGTATTTTAAGCTGGCTGAATAGCCTTTATCGCCGAATAAACTGATGGCAGTGTATTGGTTAACTAAAAAACCAATCACCACAAGAATAACAACCACCACGATGACAGTCACAAAAGTTTTGGCGCCTTTAGAAGCATTGCCTTTAACTGGCCGCTTGTCTGCATCTTTGGCATTATCTGGAAGCTCTAGGCCGAAATCAGCCTTTTTAGCTTCTGTTTTAATATCCATAGCCATATGAATTGCCTTTTTTATAGATATTTCAAAATCTATAAATTATTAATAATTAAAATTGACCTGATGCTATTATAACACAACAAATATAACTTGAAAATGTGTATAAAACTATTTTATTTAATACTTAGAATTTTATATTTAACAAGCCCTTTAGGCGCTTGGAATTCCACGGTATCGCCTTTTTTACGGCCAAGGAATGCGCGGCCAATCGGCGATTCATTGGAAATTTTGTTGTTCAAGGGATCTGATTCATGACAGCCAACAATAGTGTATTCTTTTTTATTGCCAAGCTCATTTTTAAATTTAACAGTTGAACCAACGTCCACAACATCATTGCCAGCAGCGCTTTTTTCTTCAATCACAACGGCATTTTTTATCACATTATCAAGTTCGGCTATTTTCATTTCTAAAAAGGCCTGCTCATCTTTGGCAGCGCTATATTCCGCGTTTTCAGACAGATCGCCCAATTCTTTGGCTTCTTGAATACGTTCAGCAATGTTTTTACGTTCAATATTAATCAAATAACCAAACTGATCTTTTAATTTCTGCAAACCATCTGAAGTAATATAGGTTTTATTGTTGTCCGGCATAGTCGCCACATTAAATAACACTTTTTAAGTATATAGTTGAAATAATAATATATATTAATATTTGTGTCAAGCGCAAAATTGAGGTTTAATTTTCATTAAAATACCACGCAATTACATCTTTAAACACTGGTATGGCCACGGTTGACCCTTCACCCCCGTTTTCTAAAAGAATAGTGATGACAATGCGCGGCGAGTCATAAGGAGCAAAGCCAGTAAACCAGGCGTGCGATTCTTTGCCAGCGCCAACTTGAGCCGTGCCTGTTTTCCCGGCCACGGCAATAGGCAAGGATTGCAGCGCTTTGGCTGAACCACTGGTAATAGTAGCTCGGAGAGCTCGGCGAATGATGTCAATATTTTCAGCAGAGGCTAAATTTTTTGCCAGAATATAGTCTTGGCTGGCATCAGAGTTAGGCTCGCTCTTTAAACCATTGGCATTAATTATTTCTTTTAACAGGTGCGGCTGATAAAGAGTGCCGCCATTGGCGAAAAAGGCGGTGTAGCTGGCGATCTGAAGCGGCGTAACTAAAATATCACCTTGACCAATGGCCAAATGGTAGGTATCGCCAATATACCAAGATTCCCGCTTGGTTTCTTCTTTCCAAGACTTACTGGGCAAAAAACCGCTTGCTTCACCCGGCAAATCAATGCCTAGGGTTTTAGATAAATAAAATTTTCTGGCAAAATCAGTTATTTTTTGAACGCCCAAACCAGTAAAGTCATTATAGCCGCCGCCAATGTAGTAAAAAAAAGTGTTGACTGAATTGGCAATGGCGCTGATAACATTGACCCGGCCGTGGCCGCCGTATTTCCAATCAGGGAAGAACCATTTGTCAAGCTGCAGGCCGCCAGTGCTTAGAAAAGTTTTTTGTTCATTGATAATGCCCTGTTCAAGCGCGGCCAGAGCAACTAATGGTTTAAAAGTTGAGCCCGGCGGATAAGTGCCGGCGATAGCGCGATTAAACAAGGGCTTGCGCTGATCAGTTAAATAATTTTGATAAGCATCTTCGGCTATGCCGGCGCTGAAAAAATTATTATCAAAATCGGGCAAGCTAACAATGCTTAATATTTCTCCGCTTTGCGGGTCAAGCGCAATGGCCACGCCCGTCTGGCTGGTAGCTGAATTTTTAATTGCTGCGGCCAAGCTTTGGCTAAGCTTTTTTTGAAGCTCGGCATCAATCGTCAGGACAAGACTGGCGCCAATCTGCGGATCAGTCCTGTTTAATATCTTTTTGGTTTTACCAAGAGCGTCAACTTCAATTTCTTGAACGCCGTTTTTGCCTTTGAGAATCGGTTCATAAAATAATTCAACGCCGTCTTTGCCCAAAGTGTCATTTATCTCGTAATTTTGAGCAACAGATTGAGCAAATTCAGCCGGGCTAATTTTGCCCACATAACCCAGGATATGCGATAAACCGCCGCCTTCAAGATAGTCGCGCCGAGGTTCAATGGTCGTGTAGATGCCGGCTAAATTATCCTCAATGCTTTTAAGCCTGATTGCTTGCTCATGCGAGAGATTGCCGGCAATCAGGACTGGTTCATAAGAATGGGCTTTGGCCTGACTAAAAGTTTGCCAGAGCTCGTCTGGATTTTTATCAATAATGGCAGCGAGGACTTGGCTTAAATTTCTTTTTGGCTGGTCGTCTGAAGGCAGGTCAGATGGAATAAAATAAAGCGAGACATTGGGCAGATTGGCAACCAAAGGAGTATGGTAGCGATCGTAAATAATGCCGCGCTCTGCTTTGATGGACGAAAGCCTAATGCGATTGCCTTCGGCGATCTGATTATAATTTCCACCCTTGATAGCTTGAAGATAAAAAGCGCGCGCCATAATAATAACCAATGAGAAAATCATCACAAAAAAAATGACCCTGAATTTTTCGCGGGTTAAGGTCAGAGTTATCTTTTCTTGGCTGGCAGCCAACCAAAAATCAGAGCCTATCTGCCTTAAACGGCTAAAGCCCTTAATTTTAGCAATACTTTCCCTGATAATAAATGGGTTGGAGTTGGTCTTCATAAATCAACTGATAAACTGGCTGATTAAGCGCGATTTAAAGCGAGCTGAAATTTTGTAGAGCGCTAAAATAATAAAGGAATGAACTATTATTTGCGCTAAAGAAAAAACAAAATAGCTGGCTGTCAGGCTGTTGGCAGGACTAACACTGCTGAATTTGGCAGCGCTCAATAAAACTACAAGGTAAATAATTTGATAAATAATAAGAGAAATTAAATTGACTAAAATGAAAACTGCCAAATTTTTATGCTGGAGAATGCTCTTGAGAATAGCTTTGATGGCAAAGACTTCAAGCAGAAAAAGGAGGATAAAAAAACCAAAAAATAATGGCGAATAGACATCTAAGATTAAGCCAGCAAATACGGCGGCCAATACGGCGGTGCCGTAATGATAAAAATAGCTGATAAAAACAAGCAGCAAAAGCGGCAGATTAATCAAAAGCGCTAGCTGGTAATCAATGCCCGGCAGAAAGCCAATTTGCAAGGCAATGACCAAAATAATGACTAATAGCAGCGAAAAAATTTTAAGCATAGCCTTAATTTTTTTGAGGAATAATAACAGTCACCAAACGAACATTTTGGTAGTCAACGGCCGGCTCAACCAAAGCCTCTTGCCAGTATTTTTCAGGTGTAGCCTCAACTTTGCTAACCCGGCCAATAATCAGACCGGCTGGAATATTTTCCTCCAGGCCTGAAGTGGCCACTAGGTCATTTTCATTTATCTTGATATCTTTGGCTAGCAGATCAATTTTTAAATTAATATTGTGCAGACCTTGAGCAATGCCCAGAGCACTTTTATCGCCCGCAACAGTTACAGCGATTTTGCTAACGTTATCGCTTAAAAGCCTGACATGAGAAATATTTTCTTCAACTGAACTGATTTTACCAATGATAATTCCTTGATTAGTCGTAACAGCCAGACCAGGTTTCAAGCCGCGCGACAAGCCTTGATTGATAATAATTTGGCTGGCAGCATAATCTAGATTGCGGCCTAAAACACGAGCGAGTAAATAATTTTCTTTTTGCTCATCAAAAAATTTTAATTCTTTTTTTAACCACTCATTTTCCTGGCGCAGTGTTTCTAGCGCGACATTTTTTTTAGCCAGCTCAATCAATTTTTGATTTAAGTCATCATTTTTTTTACTTAAATCAGCACGAGCCAGATAAACAGCCAGAAAGTCGCTCAAGGCCGCGGCAGTATAGTTGGCAGTGGCGATAATGGGATTAGTAAAAATAGTAATGTATCTGGTTGTTAAACGACTTAAGCCTAAATAATAAGACAAGATTATAATTAGACAAAAAACAAGGATAATCACCGTTATTTTGCGCTGGAATTTAAATTTCAACATAAATAGATTACTGTTAATTTTAATAGTAGCATTATTTTAACAGAAAAAACAGAAAAATACAAAAATCAACCGAAATCCCGACCAGATAGCCGGGATCCTTTTTATTTCTTCCAATCTTTTATTTGTATTGTTCTGCCTTTTAAATTTACGATAACTTTTTGCTTTTCCTTCCATTTTATTTTTTTTACAATTTCAATCGGTGAACTGACCACATAACTGTTGCCGCTTTTCATAATTTTTCTGATGTTTTCTTGCGCTATTTTTCGTCTGGACATATTTTGATTTTATATACTTATAATGATTATAATCATGACGGGATTAATTCTTACTGAATTAATATACACCACATAAAAACTTATCCAATAACCTTATAAAATTTATTTTCACTGCACATTTGCTTAATTTTGTTAGTTTTATTTATGCCAACCTCTTTAATCAGCACATTAAAATATAAAGCAAAAACTAAATCATCAATTAAAAACCAAGCTTGCCTTGCTTGGCTAAAAGTTTCGGATCTGGCTTTTCTCTTGGTCCCATTTTTCTTTTTTGTCGCGCTTCTTCTTTTAATTGCCATCTTCTGTCATATTCTTTTCTTCCCTGCCTTAAATAATCCCGAATTTCTTCTGGCATAAAACTTTCTTCCGGTTTTAGCATCACCTGATCTAACTGCTGCTCACTCAACAATCTCACATTAGGCAAAATAAACTTGCTTTTTTTAGAATTATTTTTTTTGCTCATATTTTTAAAAAATATTTAAGATAACAAAATTTTATAGAATTTATTCTCTCCACAATTTTTTCTAATCTCTCCTGCTTTATCCATGCTAATTTTTTTAACAGGCACATTGAAATATAAAACAAAAACTAAATCATCAATATAATTTTTTAGTTTTTTCTGCTTTTCAAAGTCAATAACTGGCAATTCTTTTAATTCTGATAAAATAATTTGATCTTCTTTATATAACTTTAATTTGTTGTCTTGATACATATCTTTTATTGCCTGCCCAACAATTTTTTGGTCGCTTTTAATTTTTAATCTTATCTGCTTTTTATTTTTTTCTAAAATTAAATAACCATCTTTAACTGATACATCGTCAAATTTCTGCATCATTACTTTTGAAAAATCAGCTAAATCACTTAATCTAATATCCTCTAACTTCAACATTTCCTCTGTTCTTTTTATAATTTCATCTTTAATAAACTGATTCCTTTCTGTAATTTTTGGCACACGAACAAATTCTTTTATCGCTTTCACGGGTACTAAATATTCTTTTTCATTTTCATTTTTTAAATTTGTTTCTAAAAGTAAATTAGTAGCAGGAAAATTTAGTAGGGAAAACAAATATAAAATTTCTTTTTTATTGATTGAACAAATAATAGAGGCAGTTCCCATATTAAAAATAATTGGAGTATCAGTGAAATAAAACTTTTGAGGATTTTTAATACTCCAAACTATTTTATATTTTTGCTCTAATACTTCTAAACCTTGACTATTTTGAGTCAATTTAATTAACTTTTTATTTTTAGGATAATATTCGCTAGGAGTAAATTTTGAATAATTTTGAAAATTTTTAAAGTTCAACACGCCATAATGATCACCATCATTCTTCTTCAAAATATTTTTATTATTTAAAATAAAACCAATATCAAAATAAAATTTACTTTTAAAATTATATTCTGCGACGGCATGATTGTAATAAATTGAAATACAATCAGTGTTTTTCTTGTATGCCTCATAAAAATCTAAAAACTTTTTATCCTGTTTGATAAAATTCCAATTACTTACATTTTGTAATAATTTGTTTTGCAAGATTTTCTTTTTATTTATTTTTTTGTTCTCCAAAATATTTTTCAAGCAATCTTCAATATTATCATTAGCATCTTTATAGTGTATTATTTCTACTTGATCTCTATATAAATCAGGTGGTATTCTTCTAACCACAAAAACCAAACTTGATGTTGCAATCGGCTTATTTTGTTTAAGCCCACGCCCGACGAACATCTTGCCAGAAAAAGTAATAATTTTTTCAATGGTTGTAAATTTTGCCAAATGATAACGAAGAACATCCAAATCACCAGCAGTTAAAATCGTCTGTGGGATAATATAACACAATCTGCCGTTATCCTTTAATAAAGCCAGGCCAAGCGCAATAAAAAAAGCGTATAAATTTGGTTTGGGAGAATATTTTTTGCGATGATCTGGAATGCTGTGCAAATTTACTCCATAAATATCATTTAATTTCATTTTGCTTTCCTTAATCCAATTAAATGACAACAAACCTTGTTTAGAACATTCATTATAAGAAACATAAGGCGGATTGCCGATTATAAAATCAAATCTCATCCGCGGAAATTTTTGATTTCCCAAACTCTCTTTCATCTCTTTTAAATCATCTTCCTCACGCATATAACTCTCATAATCCATCTTTAATAATTTGTCATAAAATAACTTCATCTGGCCATTGCTTTTAATATAAGCGGCTTCGATATCACTTAGTGTATATTTTAATTTTGTGTCCTGAAATTCAGCAATACTATCATGGGTTTGAAAAACTTTAATTTTTTTATCAATTGGATTATTGTATTTTTCATTGATAATTAAGGGCAACATTCTCATTAAGATATTCATTTCAGCCAAATATAACGGAAATTCCTCAATATCTAATCCATAGACATTATTATTTACCAATTCTTCAACTTTTTGAGATTGCTTTTCAGAACCATCTGGGACTGCTGTAATAATCTGATCAACAGCGCTGTATAAAAATGTGCCGCTACCACACGACGGATCGTTGATTGAAATATAATTGTCTTCTATTCTATTTTTTAATCTTTTTTTAATTTCTTCAGAAGTATAGCCAACCTGCTCTAACATAAAATTAACAACCGCCGGGTCAGTAAAATATTGTCCTTTTTTAGTATTTTCATACAACGCTTTTAAATAATTTTCGTAAATATAACCAAAAATTTCATTTTTAACATTAGCAAAATTGTATTTTTTAATTAAAACAAAAATTTCTAACCAAGGCGCTACATCATGCAACTCGTTTTCCGGTTGGTGCAGTAATTCTGATAATTTTTGGTTGATAAATTTTTGCTCTACGTTAAAAGGATGATAAATATTTTTTGAAATATTTTCTGAAATTCCATCAATCACGCTTAAAATACTTTTATACTGTTTTGCTTGCAAACTTTTGTAAATTGATTCCTGCCTTTGTTCAAAATCTTTCTTAAATTCGCCAAATTCATTATCAACCAATGTTTTGTAAAGAATAAATTGGATAATATAAGCATAAGAAAGTTCTACTATTTTCTTGGCTCTTTCTTTTTCTTGCATTTCCTTTAAATAACCTTCTAATTTGATTTTGTCTCTAAAAATTTCTATCTTTTCCGTAATGTCTTCAAAAAACATTGCTCTGTTATTTTCAACTCTAATAACTTCCTCAATTAATTTTTGTTGCCCTACTTTTTCAAAAAATTGCAAATAATAATGTTCTGGCAGAATATAATCTTTTTGCCAAAAGTTTGAAAACAATTTTGGGTTGTCTAAAATTTGTTTTATTGTAAATTCTCGATAAACGGTTTCTATATAAAATCTCCATTCTTGACCATCAGTTAAAATTCCATATTTTTTATCTAAGTCTTTTTGATAAATAAACAATTGCTCTGCTCCGTTTTCAATCTTACCCAGTGCTTTTACCTCAACAGGAATAACAATTTCAGAATTAATATAAATTACAAAATCTGCGTGCCGTCCACCTTTAGTTTTACTCTCTTGGATAAATTCATTTTTCCGCTCTGCTGTCTTTTTTGATAAACTGCCTTCTTTTAAATTAAAAAGTTCAGGACATTCCAAGACATCCCTAATAAATTTATGGACTCCACTGCCAACTTCCTGAGTTTGGTAATGCTTCTTTTCTTTATTCCATTTTGATTTGAGACCTAAAATTGAGAGCATATTATTAAGTAATTCGTTTAATTTGTTTTTAATCCCCTCTTTCTTACACTTTAATCTTCCCACTTTTTAGCTTAAAAGTCAAAAAAACCTTGAATTGCGGGCGGGTGTGGTCTTCGAGGAGAAGAATAAAAAAAATTTGCCATGATTAAAATCATGACATAAAAAAATCCAAATGCGATTTACCTTGCCGAGGGTATTAAAATGTCCTGCAATCCTTTAAGGTCTTCAAGAATCAGGCCTGTGCCGCGAACCACGGTGGTTAATGGCTCATCAATAATAGTTACTGGCACTCTGGTTTCTTTTTTAACCAGTTCATCAAGGCCTTTTAAAAGCGCGCCGCCGCCGGAGAGAATAATGCCGCGGCGGTAAATGTCTGCCACCAACTCTGGCGGGGTTTGTTCAATCGTGCTTTTGATGTTAGTAACAATACTTCTGATTGAGCGCATAATAGCCTCTCTGACTTCACTGTCAGTGATTGTTATTTCTTTAGGCAAGCCATTAAGCAGATCGCGGCCGGAAACGGCCAGTTCAACTGGCTTTTCAGCAGGATAGACGGCAGCCAGTTTGATTTTGACGCGCTCGGCCGTAATATCACCGATAAGCAGGTTAAAATTTTCTCTGATGTATTGAATGATATTTTTTGTTAAAACATCGCCAGCAATATGAATTGATTTGCTGACCACCACGCCAGAAAGAGAAATCACGGCAATTTGGGTGGTGCCGCCGCCAATGTCAACGATTAAATTGCCTGTTGATTCCTGAATGGGCATCCTGGCGCCAATGGCTGCCGCCATCGGCTCTTCAACTAAAAAGACTTCGCGCGCGCCAGCGCCCAAAGCGGCGTCTTCAACTGCCTTGCGCTCCACTTCTGTCACATCCAATGGGATGCCAATGACAATCCGCGGTTTAGAGCCTAAAAGCCCTAATTTTTCATTTAATATCTTTTCAATAAAATACTTTAACATTTTTTCCGTGACTTCAAAGTCGGAAATAATGCCTTCAACTAGAGGTTTGCTAATCATAATATGGCTGGGAGTTTTACCAATCATCCGTTTGGCGTCATCGCCAATGGCAATAATTTGGTCTGTCCGAGTATTAATAGCCACGACTGACGGTTCATTGACCATAATGCCTTTGTCTTTAACATAAATCAGGGTACTTGATGTACCCAGATCTACTCCCAAGTCTTTTCTTAAATTGGGAAAAATTTTAAACATAAAAAAATAAAATAAGTGATTCTAGTATGCCTTGGCTAAATAGACCATCGTGTTTGCCTCTTGGCCACAAATAATACATTTGCCTTTCTTCTTTTTGGAAGAATCAACTCTGATGGTGGCTTTTGTGTCGTTTTTAATTTTAATTTCGCATTTAGGATCACCACACCAGTGGACTAGAGCAAAAAAATTCTTTTCGTTAATATCTTTTTTGTATTTGTCGTAATTATTGTAGTTTTTAGTATTGTTTTCTAAAAATTCGGAATTTATTTTAAGTAAGCTAGCCTGAATATCATCAAGTGTTTTTGCAATTTTATCTTTGATTCGATTAAATTGAACTTTTTCTTTTTCACCATTATCACGACGCACTATAATAACTTGTTTTTCTTTTTCATCTTTAGGGCCAACTTCAACTCTAAGCGGAACACCTTTCATTTCCCATTGATAAAATTTCCATCCGGGTGATTTGGTGTCATCCCAATCTATTTTGAATTCAACATCAGTCAATTGTTTAGTTATTTGGTTAATATATTTTTCAATTTTGCTTTTTTCTGCCATATCTTTCCAAATGGGAATAATAACTATTTGGATGGGTGCAATTTTGGGCGGCAAGATTAATCCCCTATCATCTCCGTGAGCCATAATTAAACCGCCAATCATCCTGGTAGAAACGCCCCAGCTGGTTGGCCAAGGTGTTTGCTCTTTACCATCTTGGTCTAAAAATTTAACATCAAAAGTTTTAGCAAAAGCTTGGCCTAAAGAATGTGAGGTGCCCATTTGCAAGGCTTTGCCATCTTTCATTATGGCTTCTACGCCAGTGGTGTAAAGAGCGCCGGCAAATTTTTCTGCGGCTGACTTTTGACCAGCTAAAACTTGAATGGCCAAATAATCATTAATAAAATCTTTATACATCATTAACGCGTCCAGCACCATTTGGTCGGCCTCGGCTTTGGTTGTGTGCAAGGTATGACCTTCTTGCCATAAAAATTCCGTGGTGCGCAAGAATAATCTGGTGCGCATTTCCCAGCGCACGACATTGGCCCATTGATTAACTTTCAATGGTAAATCGCGATAAGAAGAAATCCATTTAGCAAAAGTGTGGTACATAATCGTTTCGGAAGTAGGGCGAATAGCCAAACGTTCTTCTAATTTTTTGCCGCCAGCGTGCGTGACCCAGGCGACTTCCGGCGCAAATCCTTCAATGTGTTCTGCTTCTTTTTTGAAATAACTCTCTGGAATAAAAAGTGGCAAATAAACATTTTCAACACCAAGCTGTTTAATTTTTTCATCCAGCGCTTTCTGAATATTTTCCCATAACGCATAACCATAAGGTTTTATAATCATACAGCCTTTGACATCCGAGTAATCTGCTAAGTCAGCCATTAAAACTACTTCGTTATACCATTTGGAAAAATCTTTGGATTGTGGAGTTAATTTAGACATATTTTTAGATTTTAAAATAAATGAATCTTAATATCTCTGAATATTATAAAGACCATCAAGATAATCAGGCAGACAAAACCAATTTGGTGGATTTTTGCTTCTAAAGATTGCTTAACCGGTCGGCCTTTGAATTTTTCAATAATAAGAAACAGCAGTCGTCCGCCATCAATAGCCGGGATAGGCAGGAGATTAATAATGCCCAAATTAATGGAAAGGAGAGCGGCAAATTGGAGAATATAGATAAAGCCCAATTTAACCACTTGGCCAGTTAACACGGCAATGCCCACCGGTCCAGCCACTTCAGTTTCTACTGGCTGACCAACAATTAAATCTCCTATTATCTTAACAAAAGCTTTTAAAATAGCAAGGGTTAAAGCCAGTGTTGTTTCCGCGCCTTTATACATTGCCTGATACCATGGATAGCGGACAATAGCGGTTTTAACCAAGCCAATGCCGATTTGGGCAGGCTGGTCTGGAAAATTTGAAACTGGAATAATTTTTTTAGTGATTTCTTGCTTGGCTCTAGAAACTGTAATGGCCATTTCTTGGTTTGAGCTGGCAGAAATTTTATCTTTAACTTCTTGAATGCCGGCTATGGGCTGACCATTGATCTTTAAAATTATATCTCCCACTTCAATTTGAGCACTGGCGGCAGGCGAATCTTTAACAACTGAAATTATCTGGACTTTTTCAAGACTGGCATTGAGGCTTGGATCAGGCTGGTCATCAACCAAACTGGGAATACCGGCCGTAAAAGCAATTGCAAGCAGAATAAAAGCTAAAACAAAATTCATGGCCACGCCGGCAAACATTATCACAGCTCTTTGCCAAATTTTTCGCGAACCAAAACTGTCAATGTCTTTCTCGTGTTCGCCATTCTCGCCTTTAATAGAAACAAAACCGCCAAAGGGCAGCCAATTAACAGACCAGATTGTTTTTTTATAGTCTTCTGCTTTTGTTTTCGGCCCAACATTTTTCCATTTACCATGGTCATCTTTGACAAAACCAAAAATTCTGGGCGGCAAACCAAAGCCAAACTCTTCAGCTTTAACTTTAAACGCGCGGGCAGTGATAAAATGGCCTAGCTCATGAACAAGGATTAAAGTACCGAGGATGACGATGAATGTGATGATGGTTATAAACATATGTTATTCCCCCCTCCCTCACCCTCCCCCACAGCGTCCCTTGCGGGGGAGGGCTGGGGAGAGGGCTTATAGTTTAGAGTTTAATTTCCTCTTCTTTTTTCTCCCCCACTTTCTTGGCAGTTTCATTATACTGACGGGTCATTTCGTCCAAATCTTCAACCAATTTATATTTTTCATCCTCGCTTATTTCTTTATGCCTCTCCAGTTCAGTAATTTCTTCTTTAATTTTATCGCGAATGCCGCGGATGGCCATGCGGGCGTTTTCCAATTTGTCATGCAAAACCTTAACCAGTTTTTGGCGGCTTTCTTCAGTCATGGGTGAAATAATAAGGCGCAAAAAAGTGCCTTGATTGTTAACCGCAAACCCCAGACTGGCAGTTTGAATGGCGCGCTCAACATCTTTAATGATATTTCTGTCCCATGGCTCAACAGTGAGCATTTTGGGCTCTGGCGCCTGAATTGAGGCCAATTGCTTTAAGGGCATTTTTGAACCGTAAACTTCTACTATGATATTTTCCAGCAATGCCGGGGTGGCCCGATTGGTTCTGACGGAACTAATGTCAGTTTTTAAATATTCAATAGCGGCATCAAAATTTGTGCTGCGTTGTTTTAGGTCCATAAATATTTTATTAATTTTTAATAATATCCTGGCTTATTGTGTCACGCCAAGATACAAAAGATTGGTGTCTGCCGGATCAACTAAAATACTTTTAACCTTGGTGCCAGCTGGAATGGGTAAAGTTTTGGTTTTCCAATTACGGCCATTGTCTACGGTATGGTAGAGAATATTGCCGATTGTATAATAAAGCTCGTCCGTTTCCTGGGGGTTGAAGCCAAGAGCATTAATATCAACGGTATTGGGCTGGGTAATTAAAGTTACTGGCTGCCAGCTCTGGCCATTATCCTGACTTTTAAGAATACCGTAAGCAGCAAGATAGATTAAATTGTTTGGCTTTTGAGTAAAGAACAGCTGTTTGAATTTATTAATGCCCGGCATTTTTTTGGCCTGCTCAAAAACCGTTTCTTGCCAGGATGCGCCCTGATCGTTGGAAATATAAAATTTATCCTGGGTGGCTACAAAAATATTACGACTATTATGCGGATCAACAAAAACCTTTTTGGCCTGCGCTTTTCCAAAAGTGGCAACAGTCTGCCAACGCTCGCCCCAATCATCGCTCAAAAGCAAGGTAGCGTCACTGGTCAGCAGATAAACATAGCTAGTGTCAAAATAGCTGATCCCTAAACTTACAGCAGTAACATTGGCTTTGGCTTCAGTGTAAATAACCGTCCAATTTTCTCCGTTGTCAGCGGTTTTAAAAACTTTATTGCCAGAGGCAAAATAGATTATGCCGCGAGTTTTTGGATTTAAGGCAAAATCATCAAGGGGCAAACTGTTAATTTTTTTCCATGAATCAGCGCCATTTTGACTGATAAAAAAACCGTCATTGGCCGCGCGATAGATAATGTTTGAATCAAATATGTCAAAAACAAGCTGGCGAATGTTTTGACTGGCAATGGTTGCTTCGCTTGCTTCAAGCTTATTCTCTGCCAACCATGTTTCACCTTGATCGCCTGATTTGTAAACCCCTTTTAAACCAATTACTCTATTACCGCCGCCGGGGACAAAGACCAAACTGCAGGCTGAAAAAATAAGTGTGATCATTAAGGCGCCAGTGATAAAAAATATTTTTTTGGTTTTCATATTCTTTATTGTTCAAAATTCTAAAACTAAATTTTCCAAAGCCAGCCGCAAATTTACATTCTGCCCAAGATAACGTTGGGTCATTTTAATTCTATTTAATAATGCGGCTAAACGTAACGAGGAATACGGGGCAGAAAAATTGGCCAGCTCTGATTTTAAATTAACATGAGTGACTTTATCAAAACAGAGATTTTTGACAAGCAAGGCATCCCGCATCAGACAAGAAATTTGCGCTAAAAATTGAGCGGCATTTTGTTGGCTTTTCTCTGATTTAGCTTGTCCGGCTAATTTCTCAACTAAGGCAAAACGGCTGTTCAAATCAGCTGATATTTGAGATAAAAGAATTTGCTGACCGTGCTGATATTCAGCCAGCAGCTTTGAATGTCCGAGCAAAGATAAAACGCGGCCGGGGCAGCCTTGGCTTAAATGAGCCAGCTGATAAGCTTGACTTTTATCTAAACCTTTTTTAATTAGATAGCCCTCAAGTTCTTTGAGCGGAACTGGCAAAAATTTAATAACTTGCACGCGGGAGAGAATGGTTTCAGGAATGCCTTTTAAGGTCGGGGTCAAAAAGATAAAAATTGTTTTAGCGGTTGGTTCTTCTAAAATCTTCAACAGCCCGTTGGCGGCAGCCAAGGAAAGAGTTTGGGCGTCACGGATGAAAATAATTTTGTGGGAGTTTAAAAATGTGCCGCGATGAATTTTTGCCCGCGCCTCACGCACTTGTTCAATGGTGATATTTTTTTTGCCCGGTTGGCACTCAAGATAAATAATGTCAGGGTGAATTTGGCGGACAATCTGTCTGCAATGAGCGCAGCTATCGCAAGGACTCTGGTTTGAGCAGCAATAAATACTTTTAATAAAATATTGGGCCAGAGTATTTTTGCCCAAGCCATTTAACCCATAAAACAAATAAGCATGGCCAAGGGTGTTATTACTAATCATGGCTTGCAGATAACTAATAATTGGCTTATGGCCAATAATCTGCCAGTTGAATTTAATCATATATTGTATATATTATCATTTAAAGGGCTGTTTGCCAAGTTTTTTCCACGCATTTTTGCCAATCAAAATTTTCAAGTCTGGTTTGGCCTTGGTGGATTAAATTTTGTCTTAAATTTTGGTCTTGAGTGATTTTTTCTAATTTTTGGGCAATGTCTTGGGGTGATTTGGGATTAGCATAAAGACAGCCGTCTTGTCCTATTTCGCGTAAAACTGGTATATCGGAAGCTAGAACAGGCAGATTATGGCTAAAAGCCTCTAGAACTGGGAAACCAAAGCCTTCGTGTTTGGAAATTAAAACAAGACAACTTGATTCTTGCAAGAGTTGATTTTTTTTATCATCACTTATATAGCCTATATTATATTTATTTTCTTTAAAACCACGGCCTGGCTTACCGGCTAAAATTAATTTGTAGTCAGGATGTTTTTGATAAAAAATCTGAAAAGCTTTAATGAGATTATTAATGTTCTTTTTTTCTTCAAGCCTGCCTAAAAATAATATCTGTTTTTTTTTATTATTGGGCCGTGAGCTGCAAGCGGCGGGCGGCTGATTATGCCCAAAATATGTCACCGCAATCTTATCTTCCGGACAATTAAAATATTTCATCAGGTCGTCTTTGGTGGCTTGGGTGGGCGTGATAATTTTCTGGGCATATTTGACAGCCTGCTTGGTAGTAATATTTAAAAACCATTTTTGAAAAACTGAATAGCTTTCCGGGATATAAATAAAACCAAGATCATGGATGGTGACTATCTTTTTGGTTTTTTTATTTAAGAGAGCCAGAAAAGGAATAACGTAGCCGGGTGAAAAAAATACAGCTGGCGGATGAATTAACAATTCAAGCCCTAAGCTGACCTGCGACCAAAGCTTTTTAAATGGCCAACTTAATACCTGCTGATTTTTTTCAGGCAATCCAAGAATTAATTTAGGCGTATACAAAATTAGGTCAGTAGATTTTACTAATAAACCCTTTATTATATTCCGGCAATAGACTTCCACGCCAGTGGGATTTTTACTTAAGAGCCGCGAGCCGTCAATGGCGATTGGCATAAATTAATTCTTTAATATTTTTTATAAATCTCTCCTGACTAAATTTTTTTGCCTGTGCCTGGCAATCTTCACGCATTAATAAGGCTCTTGCCTTCGTCAGCCAGTTAACCGCTTTAATAATATCATCAATTGAATATTTGGCTGGAATAAATTTGCCAGTTTGCTCATCAATAATGCTTTCTTTCAACCCGCCTTCATCTACGGCAATACAGGGTTTGCCAGCTGACATTGATTCAATTTGAGTCATGCCAGAGTCTTCATCAATTGGGATATAGATTGAGGCAATGCAATTACCCACATAATCTGAAAGCTCTTGGTCATTGACCCAGCCCTTAATCTGGATATTATCATGGCCTTGGGCCATTTTCTTAATTTTTTTCAAATCAGGACCGCCGGAAACAACAATTAATTTTTTATCTGGCATTTTTTGAAAAGCCCTAATTATATCAGGAATTCTTTTTAAACGTTCCACGCGACCAAAGGATAAATAGTAGTCTTGCTGGGAAATATGTTTAAATTTGTCAGTCTGGATTGGAGGATAAATAACAGCATCTGTCTTTTGATGCAAAAATTTTTGCAATCTATTTTTAACATTTTCAGAATTAGCAATAACCAGATTCATATTTTGCAAACTTAGCCAATAGATGAATCTAATCAACCAGATGCCAATGTCGTAATAAAGAATCTTTTTCCATCGGGACGGTTGCTCGTCGCGACATTTTTGGCGTAAATCAAAGGCGTGGCGGACTGGATGATGGCAGTAAAGAATCTTTTTTTTGCCGCGCCAAAAATGAAAACCGGCAGCCAGACAATTATTACCAGAAAAAAATATGGTCTGATGGTTTTTGATAATTTTTCTGGTTTTAAAAAAAAATAGAAATTGGGCGCGAAAATAGCGCCAGACTATCCAAGGCGCTTCACCTGAACTTAAGGTAATTAATTTGCCCGGAACTTGCCGGCGGTCATAAGATTCAGTAGTCCAAAATTCAGTGACAATATCGGCGTTTAAAGCTTTGGCTAAAATTAAAACCAAACGCTCTGCCCCGCCTCGGAATTGGAATCTGTCGTGGATGATAAGGGTTTTCATAAATTATTTCATCGCCAAAATACTTCTCTTGTAAGCCGCCAGGTTTTCCAGAGCAATACCGGTGCCTTTGACCACGCACAACAGAGGGTCATCGGCATTATAGGCTGGTACGCCAATAGCTTGAGAAAATAGCTCATCTATGTTTCGCAGCAGCGCGGTGCCGCCGGAAAGCACAATGCCTTTGTCCATAATGTCAGCGGAAAGCTCTGGCGGGGTGTTGTAAAACACTGATTTAACGGCAGCAACCAGATTGGCCAGTTCATCTTGCAAGGCATCGGTGACATCATCGGAACTAACCGTAATAATGCGCGGCAAGCCGCTAACCATATCACGTCCTTTAATTTCAGCGGTTAATTTTTTATCTAAATAAAGAGCGGAGCCGACTTTTATTTTTATCATTTCAGCGCTTCTTTCGCCAATGGCTAAATTGTATTTTTTACGGATATGCTCTTGGATAGCGGCATCAAATTTATTGCCTCCAATTCTGACTGAACTGTTGGTAACAATGCCGCCCAGGGAGATAACGGCGATTTCAGAGGTGCCGCCGCCCATATCAATAATCATATGACCGCTGGCTGAACCAATGGGAAGATTGGCGCCAATGGCGGCGGCAATCGGCTCTTTGATAATATAGGCCGCTTTTGCTCCGGCGGCGAGCGTGGCATCAATGGCTGCGCGACGTTCAGTTGAAGTTACGCCGCCAGGCACAGCAATCATAACTTCAGGCCGAAATAGCCGCAGCCCGCCAATGGCTTTATTAATAAAATAGCGCAACATGGCTTCAGTGGTTTTGTAATCAGCAATCACTCCGTCTTTCAACGGCCTAGCAGCCATAATAGTATCCGGAGTCCTGCCAATCATCTCTTTGGCCTCATCGCCCACAGCCAGCACTTTCTTGTCCAAAAGCGAATAAGCCACCACTGATGGCTCATTAATAATAATGCCTTTATTTGGCAGATAAACCAGGGTAGTGGTTGTGCCAAGATCAATGCCGATTTTTTTGAGAAACATAATTTATAATAAATTAAATCTACTCATAGATTAACTTAAACTGGGCTAAAAGTCAAAAAAACCGTCCAAGTTCATTCACTTGGACGGGTTTTTAAATGTTAACTATCCGCAAAAACTTTGGGGTTCCATAAGCTCTCTTAATTACTCCGCTTCCTCTATTTCCGCCAAATCCTCATTGTTAATACCTAAGGCCAATGAGGTGAATAAATTTATCACATTGCCCCAAGTAACTTCCCAGCGCTTAGCGCCTTGGTCAACATACCAGATTCTGCCCCGGTCTTCAGTTTGGAGCAGGAGTTTGCCAATCAGCCTATTTGATAACTTGGTATTGACTTTGATTTTGTCATTGCCGCGATTAGCCGGGCTGGAAGCTATTTCCGGGTTGTAACCGTACATCACTTCACTTTTATCATTAAAGCCATCCTTGTCAGTATCTTTGTCCTCGCTGACCGAGCTTGGATTAATTAATATCTGATTTAAATCAGCATTGCTGATACCGAGGGCTAAATTTTGGAAAAGACTCATCACATTGCCAAAAGTAACTTCGTATCTTTTCTGGTCATCTGGATTAACATAATGAATTCTGCCTTTGTCTTCTACGGCTAAAAGCAAACGGCCAGCCAGACGAGCGGCTATTTTACCTGATGGAGCGGGTGTGGGTGACGGGGTGGGAGCAGGAGTAGGGGTTGGCGCGGGGACAGGCGTTGCGTTACCTAAAGTTATTTTCTTGAACAATGTATTATTGTCTTCATTGGATTCAGCAATGTTATTGTCGCTATCCACGGTAAACATAAAATTAACCTCGCCGCTAGCAATGTCTTTGGGCCAAAGCAGCTTACTGGTGTACTCATATGTCTCCCCGGCTTTTAGATCCAAGACATTGCTTCTTAGTCTGCCAAAACCTATGTCTTTTTCCACGGTATAGAAAAATTCTTGATGAATGTCGGCCGGGCCGTTATTTTTAAAACTGATTTTAACTTCAACAATATCGTTTTGTTTAAAAACTTTATTGCCCTGGCGAGTTAAATTATTAACTTCCAGCTGAATTGGAACAAGATCCGCTTTTAACTGACTTGATTCAGACAGGGTGGTGAAGTGTAAACCCAGCACGGAAGAACTAAGCGAAGTGGTGCCATAAACATTGCCCGGCTGGTCATAGTAAGTCAGAGCGTATTTATAAAGAGTTTCCGGCTTCAAATCCGCCAAAGTCACATTATGTTCAGTCACATAATTTGCGTCTTTTTTGCCTTTAATATCATAGATGCTACCGCCGGATTCAACATATTCAACCTGACTATTAGCTGGCTGTGAAGTTGTCCATTTTATGGTCGCTGAATTTTTAGTAATGGAAGTTGCCACGATGTTATACAAAAAACCCGTGTCATCACTCCCGCCAATGGTAATTGTTTTGGTCAAAGTGTTATTATTCTCATTTAACTCATCCACTTTGTTATTGTAAGTGCTTGAAAAACTATCTTTATCTGCCTCCACTTTAACATTATAATTGCCCGCGCTTAAATTATCAAAGTCAGAAAGTAAGACAAAAGGGTTTATACACCGTTCTACCTCAATAACACCGCTACTGCCGTTTCGAGATGACTGCCCGTTAACGGAAAACTCGGTGGATATTTGAATATTTGCCTGTTTGGGAGCAGTACCCCGATTACAGACTTCAGCCACAAGAACATTTTCCCAAGCGCTCCATTTTTTGAAAAGTTCAATACTTTCTACAGTTAAATCTGGCTTGGAGAGCTGTGGTGCTTGCAAACACTTTTCATATTCGTGAATGTGGTCGTCAAAATACGACCAGACGCGGCGTTGGCTGCCGTCCAGATTAGTTTTCCAATCAATATCATTCTGACCCGGTATATACCAAGTGGACCAACTGCCGTTGAACCAGCGAATACGGTATTTCATAATTTCCGGGTGGGAGGAAATATCCAAACCTAACGCCTGATACACATAACCGCCCAAGGGCTGTTCCTGGATAATCGTGGTTTTGCCGGTGGCACAAACTGGGGTGGCTGAAATAATACTGAAATGATTGTCGCTTTCACCATAAACTAATTTATAATTATCACTCTTTTGAATTAAAATCTTATACTTCCCTATATCAACAATATCAGCCAATCCCCAACCCGGAATTAAAGATTTGGTATCCCAAACATATCTAGCGACGCCATCTTGGCTAAAAGAAGAAATTTTTTGAGCAATAAATGATTTAGCGCAAGGAAACAAAGAACATTCTTCCAGTAAAATATCTACTAAATAATCTCCATAAAAAGATTCATTAATGCTCCATTTTATTGTATTCTTTTCTCCTTTTATCCACTTCTCCCCGCCGTTGGGAGAAAGCACGGTGATGGAAGGGGTGGTGGTTGCTAAACACGCCCCGTCTTGGCAACCGGCTGGACAATTATTAATACCATTATTCACGTAACTATAATTATAAACAGAATCTGGTCCAGAACAATAAAATTCAACTACATGAGTACTGTCCGAACAATAATCTTCTTTGGAAATAATATTTTTGGTGCCAATTTCGTATCCTTTAGTAACACCTTTTTGACTAAGTTTAATTCCCCCATCAGAGTCAGTGCAGGTGGTGGTGGCTAAAACAACCGTCATTGGATTACTCCAACCAATGGGCACCTCAGTGAAATTAAATTCTTTTTGGGTAGAAAAACTGAGATTAGACATACCCAGAGAAATTTGATGACCGATTACCGCTAATTTGCTAATATCTGCTTTGATTTCCCAGACTTGAGAAGTGCCATTGGGTATAACAGTAGCCAGTGCAATAGAGGTTCTTCCACTGGAATTAAATTTCCCTGTTCCAATCAAAACTCCTGCTTTGTAAACATGA
>Ga0155216_116_pt2 | contig 45649 bp, 36 predicted proteins | sample RifCSPhighO2_02_FD_106184 | JGI IMG/M metagenome (GOLD analysis project Ga0155216, IMG submission 106184) | Candidatus Kuenenbacteria bacterium RIFCSPHIGHO2_02_FULL_39_13
TTAATTTTAAGAATATCAAATTGTTGTGGATAAGTCAAAATTGAGTTTATAAAAATAGGAATGTTTAAAATTGATAAGAGAATAAGTATTTAAAACAAAAAATTCTCCCGATACAGTCAGGAGAATTTTTTGTGAAAATTATTTTTGTGCCTGTTCTAATTCTCTTTGGCGGTCTTTAAACCAGTTATCATTGTATTGCGGAAATTGGTCACGGTTATCAAGAATGTATTGTAACCATTCTTTAGCTTCCTTAACCTTCCCCTTTTCTAAAGTTTGGCAAAAATCAGCAGTTTTCCTCATTCCAAATTTTTTAAATAATTCCTGCTGAGAAATCTCTTGCTTTCGATCTTTTAACCAATTGTCCCAAGTACTTTGATATTGGGGAAATTGCTCTTTGTTATTAATAATATATTGCAACCACTTTTCACACTTATCAATATCGCCGCTTTGAAGAGCCACGCGAAAAGCAGATGTGTCTTCAATGCCAAATTTTTCCTTGAGTTCTTGTCGAGCCGTTTCTTTAGTTGGGGTATTTTCTATATTTTCTTTTTGTTCTTTTTCAGACATATAATAAAATTAATTTATAAATTTCTAGTTGGAGCGGGTAAGGGGAGTCGGACCCCTGTCATTAGCTTGGAAAGCTAAGGTAATACCGTTATACGATACCCGCCAGCATGCCCACTCGCCAGCGCCTATGCCGGAGGGGAGACTCGAACTCCCATCCCGCGAACGCGGGACTAGCTCCTAGGGCTAGCGTGTCTACCAATTCCACCACTCCGGCTCGGGCAAATGAATAATTGATTTTATCTTAGCGGATTTGGTGAATAATTTCAAGCCTGTTATAATAAATATGTATGAAACTTCCAAAAATCAAGCAGAAATATTTTTTGTTGCCAGTTGTTATTTTGGGTATTATTTTAGCTTGGCTGGGATTTTATGATATGGGTAACAAACAAAGCACTGGCGATGGCAGCAGAACAAAAGTCATTCAAGTCATTGACGGTGATACTTTTAAAATTAGCGGAGATGATAAAGTCAGGCTGTTAGGGATTGATGCGCCAGAAGAAGGTGATTGTTATTATAGTCAGGCACAGGTCGCGCTTAAAGAATTAATTGAAGATAAGGTTGTGAGATTAGACAAAGATATTGAAGAGCGGGATAAATACGATCGTTTGCTCCGTTATGTTATTTTAGAGAGAGAGGCAGAAGATAATTTGCTGGTCAATGATTATTTAGTCAGGCAGGGTTTTGCTTTTGATACCGGCAGTCCGCCTAATAATAGATACCGCGATTTATTAAGTTCGGCTGAAGAAGAAGCTAAGCGGGCCGGCCGGGGTTTATGGCTGGCGTGTGATTATGCCAAGACAGCTGATTGGCGCGAGCAGAACAATCTGCCGGATGATCCGAACTGTATTATCAAAGGCAATATTTCAGAAAAAGGTTATGGCAAAACATATTTAATCCCCGGCTGTGATAACTACGAGACGGTCAAGATTGATAAGCGCAAAGGCGAGGGATATTTTTGCACGGAAAATGAAGCCATCAAAGCAGGCTTTAAAAAAGCCACCAATTGCCCGTAGATTAATAATTTATTAAATCCACCGCGGAGGTGGATTTTTTAATTTGTGTGATATAATAAAAAGTATATGAAGTTATGGCTGGCGGGAATTTTAATATTTGCCTTGGGGGGCTGTTTTTTATTAATTAAACCAGTTGGGGCGACGATAGGCATTACTCCGTCAGATAGTTTTGTTGGGGATGGAACTTTAGACGGCGGTACAATATCTGTGGTTAGTGTAAATATTATTGGCAATAGTTATCCAGACGTTTATTATTTAAAGGCGTATTTTTACCCAGAGGCAAATTCTGGAGCGCGTTTTGGATATAATTTCAACCCGGATATAAATAAATGGGTGAGTACCTGGTCTGGAAATGACCAACAGAGGCAAATAACTTTGGACGAGAGCGGCAATTGGTCTGGCGATGTTCAAGTAAAAACAGAAACTGATGCCGATAGGGCAGGATATACCGGGCCGGGAAATTATATGTTAAAAGTTAAAATCACTTCAACGACAAATTCCTCCCGCACCTATGATACAAAAGTGCAAGTTGTTATTGTGGCAGGACAAAATAGTCAAGATACTGGTGGCAACGGTGATGAAACTGATGAAGAAGCCAGTGATACAGTTTATTCGGATAAAATCATAATTAATGAGCTTTTGCCCAATCCGATGGAGAGTGATGATTTTGAGTGGATTGAATTAAAAAATATCGGAGATGCCGCAATGGATTTAGTTGGCTGGAAAATAGCAGATGCCAGTAAAAGTTATGTAATTAAGAGTGATGACTTTCAATCAACAATAATCAGCGCCGGCGGTTTTTTTATTTTAGATAAAGAAATAACAGGCATTGCTTTAAATAATAGCGGAGGAGAAACAGTGAGCCTCTATAACCAAGATGATAAATTAATCAGCCAGACGAGCTACAATGAAACAGCTCAAGATGATCAAAGTTGGGCGAGAGATGAGAACGGCAATTATAGCTGGACAACCAGTTTGACCAAAGGTGATGAAAATATTTTTTCAGCGCCGATTGTTGAGCAGCCAAATATGGGCGGTGTAAGCAATGGTGGAGCGGCTAGTGATCAGGAATTGGAAGCGGTGAAAGAAAAAAATAAATATTCTGATTATCAAGGCAAAATTATCATCACTGAATTTTTAGCCAATCCCCTTGGTATTGACAATAACGAGTGGCTTGAAATTTATAACACCTCAACCAGCTCGGTGGATTTAGCTGGCTGGCTGTTAAAAGATAATAGCGGCGAGTTTAAGTTTAGCCAGATTAATATCAAGGCCAAAAGTTATTTGCTTTTAGACAGAAAAACAACCGGTTTGGTTTTAAATAATTTGGGCGGCGATTATCTGGAATTAATTGATCAGGGTAACAAGCTGGTTGATAAAGTAAGTTATAAAAATAAAGTAGCGGCCGCGGAGAGCTATAATTGGTGTGCCAATCAAGGCAAATGGATGTGGATTTTGGAAATTAGTCCGGGAGAGGAGAATAAGTGTCCAGCCAAGAATGACCAGCCAGTGGCATATTTTGAAATTGAAGAGCAGGTGCTTGCTAAAGACAAATATGTTATTTTAGATGCCAGCGAAAGTTATGATCAGGACGGGCAAATAGTTAAATACAGCTGGGAGTTCAGCCAGCCAGTACAAATTTTCGGCGCAAAAAACAATATCTGGGAATTTACTGAAGCGCGAGTAGAAATTAAGTTTAGTAAAACTGGCGAACAGAAAATCATACTAAAGGTAGTGGATAATTTAGGCGGTGAAGATGAATATAGTCTGCCAGTTGAAATTGGCGGGTTGGAAGAGAAAACAGAAATTGAGGCGAGTAAAATTTATATCAATAAATTTTTACCCAATCCAACTGGGGCTGACAGCGAGAATGAATGGATTGAACTTTGCAATTCAGGCAAGAGTGATATTGATTTGACTGGTTTTAGTTTAGATGACAGCGCCGGAGGCTCAAAGCCGTATCAACTGGATGATTACAGTTTGGCGGCTGAAAGCTGTATTTTTATCACTAGCGCGGAATCGCACATTGCTTTAAATAATAACAGTGACAGCGTCAGATTTTTGGACATAAACGGGGAAGTGGTTGATCAGGTGGATTACAGCGGGGGAGGCGAGGGGTTGGTTTACGGGAAAATTGACAACACTTGGCAATGGATTGGAGAGAGCGCGGATTCTACTGTTGAACAAGCTAGTGAAATTTATTATGGGATAAACGATTTAGGAGAACTGCGTGATTTGAAAGCAGGCAGTAAAGTGAGTGTGCGCGGCTGGGTGGCAGTTGAGCCTGGTCTTTTCGGCAAAACAATTTTTTACATTATTGATGGCAGCAGCGGGGTGCAGATTTATTCTTATAAAAAAGATTTTCCAGAGCTTGCGCTGGGTGATTTTATCACAGTTAACGGAGAGTTGAGCGATAATCAGGGCGAGACAAGAGTGAAAACAAAAACCAAGGCCGATATTGTCAAAATTAAAGAGGATAAATTACCGGCGCCCTTGGCAATCCAGCTTGAAGACATCGGCGAAGATATTGAGGGGGCGCTGGTAAAAATAGCAGGAGATTTGACAGAGATTAAAGGCTCGTCATGGTGGCTGGATGATCAGACTGAAGAAGTTAAAATATACATCAAACAGAATACAGGTATCTCTGGCAATAATTTTAATGTCGGGGACAAACTAGAGGTCAGCGGCATTATTTCGGAAATTCATGGCGAATACAGGGTTTTGCCAAGATTTCCAGCTGATGTTAAATTAGCCGGGCGGATTGCGTCAGGGGCAACAACCAACCAAGAACAACCGACCAGCAACCAAGGGAATGATTTGATTAAATATTTATTTGTAGCGGCAGTGGGCATAATAATTATTTTAGTTTCCATAATAATTAGATTTAAAAAAGTATGAAGCATAAAATTTTAGTCAGCGGTTCTTTGGTCTATGATAAAATAATGGATTTCCATGGTAAATTTTCTGACCATATTATGCCAGAGAAAATTCACAGCCTATCCGTCTGTTTTGTGGTGGATAAAATAAAAGTTAATTTTGGCGGCACAGCAGGCAATATCGCCTATAACTTGAAATTATTAGGGGAAGAGCCGGTGATTTTGTCGCAAGCCGGAGCTGATTTTTCAAATTATGAAAAATGGCTGCGGAAAAATAGGCTGATCTTGTCTGGCATTAAATTACTGAAGGATAAGAATACGGCAGCGGCGCACATTGTGACTGATAGGGCTGATAATCAGATTACTGCCTTGCATCTGGAAACTATGGGAGTACCATGCGGGATTACAGAAAGAAAAGTGAGAAATTTTGGTCAAGTGGCCATGGCCATAGTCGCGCCGGGAAACACCCAAGATATGCTGGACGCGGTCAGGGTTTATAAAAAATTAGGCATTCCATACATTGCTGATCCGGGCCAGCAGATACCGCTTTTATCCGCGCGAGAATTAGATTTCTTAATCAAAAATACCAGGGTGCTGATTGGTAATGATTATGAGCTGGCGCTGATTATGAAGGTATTAAAACATACAAGCATTGAAGCAATTCAGAGGTTGGTGGAGGTGTTAGTTGTGACATATGGCGCTCAAGGCTCGGTTATTTACAGTAATCATAAGCAGATTAAAATTAAAGCAGTCCGTCCGCGAAAAATTGTGGACCCGACCGGAGCGGGCGACGGTTATCGGGCAGGATTTATTAAAGGAATTGTCAGTGGTTGGGATTTGAAAAAATGCGGCGAGTTGGCTTCTTGGACGGCTAAATTTTCAGTGGAACATTATGGCACGCAGGAGCATCGGTTTAAATTCTCGGATTTTATGGGTTGATTGACCGAAGAGTGGTGGATTTAGTATAATTAATTAGTATTACGCAATCCTCTCCCATGTCATTGCGAGCGAACGGAGTGAGCGTCGCAATCTCGTGGCAAATAGCATTAACTGCGAGATTGCTACGTCGTCGCTTCGCTCCTTCTCGCAATGACAATATTATTTAAAATATATGCCTAAAAAAGAACAATTTATACAATCAGAGGTGCGGGAAGATAAGATTCATGACAGGTTTGTCATTATGGCGCCTGGTAGGAGTAAAAGGCCAAAAGATGTCGGAGAAGAAGAAAAATTTTCCAAGAAGCAAATTGAAGCGGAAAAAAAGGCGTGTGTATTTTGTCCTGGAAACCAGAAAAAAGTGCCTGGACTTTATTTTGCCGGGGATAAAAATAATTGGCAGGTGAAAGTGGTTAAAAATATTTTTCCGGCAGTAACTCCTGAAAATGAGCAAGCTTATGGCTATCAGGAGGTGGTGATTGAAACCCCGGAACATTACAAAGAAACCGGTGATTTGCCCTTAGACCATTGGATAGCGATTATGGAATCGTATATCAATAGAACGGGCGAACTGTCAAAAGATAAAAAAATTCAGTATATTTTAATTTTTAAAAATAAGGGCGGCAAGGCCGGAGCGTCTTTGCACCATGCTCATTCGCAGATTTTTGCCGCCGGTTTTACGCCCCCGCACATTATTAACAAGCTCACCAAAGCGCAGGAATACAGGATTGAACATGGCAATTGTTATTATTGTGATTTGATAAAAAAAGAGGAAAAAGGGCCTAGATTTATTATGGCTGACGACAAAGCGGTGGCTTTCACTCCCTATGCCTCAATTTATCAGTATGAAGCCTGGATTATTCCCAGAAATCACCTGGATAATATTACGGTTTTGGATCGCCAGGAAATTACTTCTATGGCTAAAATGATGAAGTATATCGTGACAAAATTAAATAAATTAGAGATCTCTTACAATATGTATTTACACCAGTCAATTACTGACAAAGACGAGCATTTTTATATTCGCATTTGCCCCAGGCGCAGCACTTGGGCTGGGGTTGAGATGGGCTCTAGAATAATAATAAATACCGTATCTCCCGAAGATGCGGCGGAATTTTATAGAAAATAAGTATTGCGTTTTGTATTTTGATTTTATGTGGAGGAAAATTGTAAAATTTGAAATTATTATTTTAATGGCAGTGGTATTGCTTGTTTTTACTCTGCCGATTTTGGCTAGAGAAATTGATGAGAGCAGATTTAGGATAGAAAATTATATGAGAATTAAGACTGGTTTGCCGGAGAATAAAACAACAGTCTGGTCTGGAGAATTGCCGGAAATTGAGGAGAAAGTTAAGATTAAAAAGATAATTATTGATTTAAGCGAGCAAAAATTAAATACCTATGAGAATGATGAGTTGACTGGCGAATATCCAGTGTCAACTGGCAAGAATGGAATGAAAACGCCGCCTGGGGAGTTCAAAGTTTATGAAAAACGAGCCAGGGCTTGGTCAAAAATGGCAGGACTATGGATGCCCTATTGGATGTTAATTGATCCTGTGCGCGGTATGGGAATCCATGAGTTGCCCGAATGGCCTTCTGGTTATAAAGAAGGAGCGGATCATCTGGGCACCCCAGTGTCGCATGGCTGCGTAAGATTGGGGGTTGGTCCGGCAAAGATAGTTTATGATTGGGCGGATATAGGGACGAGAGTGATTATACAGGAATAATAATTTTAAATGACAAATTTTTAAACATTTTAAATTTAAAATTGAGATTTATTTTAAAATTTAAAATTTAAAATTAACACCATGATAGAAAGAATTGATAACAATAATCCTGATAAAAATATTATAAACCACGCCGTTAAAATTTTGCATCGGGGTGGTGTTTTAGTCATTCCCACGGAAACGGCTTATGGTTTGGCGGCTGATGCGACGAACGCCATGGCGGTGAAGAATATTTACCAGATAAAAGGCAGAAGTTTTAAAAAATTTTTACCCTTGATTTGCGGCAGTTTAAATCAAGTTAAGAAATATTTTAAGTTAGATAAAAAAGAATTAGAATTATTTAGGAAATATAAAGGGTTATCCGTAATTGTAGAAACGCGATTTATCCCGTCTAGAAAAAGTATTTATTTATTAAAAAATCAGAAAATTTGCGCAGTCAGAGTTTCAACTAATAAGGTAGCGCAGTTATTGGCGTGTAAATTAGGCCGACCAATTACGGCTACCAGCGCGAATAAGGCTGGTAAAGGGAATTGTTATGCAGTGGAAGAGGTGTTAAGACAGCTAACTAAATACCCCTCTGTCCCCCTACGCCAAGGCTTTGGGGGACACCTCCCCTTAGAAAGGGGAGGAAGCATTGATTTAGTTTTAGATGCTGGAAAATTAAAAAAAAGAAAACCCTCAACAATAGTCAAGGTTACCAATACTGGTATTAGAATTTTAAGGCAGGGGGAAATTAAAATCAATTAACAGGGAACAAGGAATATTTATTTACTAAATCTAAAATACGCCACGTCCCCGTCTCGCATAATATAGTCTTTGCCTTCAATTTTCATCTGGCCTTTTTCTTTAGCAGGAATTTCGCCCCTAGCATCCAGCAAATTTTTCCAGTTTATAATTTCAGCGCGAATAAAACCCTGTTCAAAATCAGTGTGGATTTTGCCCGCGGCCGCGGGAGCTTTGGTGCCGTTGGTAATTGTCCAGGCATGACTTTCTTTAGGGCCGGCAGTAAAAAAAGTAATTAAGTTGAGTAACTTATAGCTCTCAATAATTAACTGGTCCAGTCCGGTTTTTTTGATACTAAGTTCTTGCAGATAATTTTGAGATTCTTCAGGAGACAGTTCTGATAATTCTGCTTCTAATTTGGCGCAAATTTTTATAAGCGGACCATTTACTTTAAGGTCGTTAGTTGTAAGTTGTTTGTTGTCAGTTGCGAGTTGTTCTTCGCCAATGTTTTCAATAAATAGTTCTGGTTTTAAGCTTAGCAGGCTTAAGCCCTTAATAAATTTTTGCTCGTCATCTTTTAGTTCAGCAATATCAGGTTTTTTACCTTTGTCCAAAGCAATGATAATATTTTTCAAAATTATTTTTTGTCCAGGGGCGTCTTTATCGTTAGCTTTTATTTTAGTCTCTGTTTTATTTAATATTTTTTCAATCGTGGCAATGTCAGCCATGGCCAGTTCGGTTTCTATGGTATTTAAATCTTCTTCAGGCTCAATTTTGCCGGCAATATGAGTGACATTTTCATCTTGAAAATTTCTGATGACATGGGCGATCGCGTCAACCTCGCGGATATGGGAGAGAAACTGGTTGCCCAAGCCTTCGCCTTTATGGGCGTTTTTAACCAGTCCGGCAATGTCAACAAATTCAATGGCTGCCGGGACAATTTTTTCAGAATGATAAAGATCGGCAAGTTTATCAAGCCGTTCATCCGGCACTGCCACCACCCCAACATTGGGGCTAATGGTGCAGAAAGGATAGTTTGAAGTGTCAACTTGTTTTTTAGTCAATGCCTTGAATAATGTTGATTTGCCAACATTAGGCAGGCCGACAATCCCAATTTGCATAATATTTGAATCTTATCATAATTTAGGTTAATATCAAGTATGTGTTAACCATAGTCATTGATACCAATATATTAATAGACGCCTGGCAGGATGATTTTAGCTATGCTCGTCGGATTATTGATGAGGTGGTGGCCGGTAATGTCCGGGCAGTGGCATCGCATAAAATTTGGCAAGAGTACCAGTTGATTTTTGATAAATTAATTAATAATTCCCGTCATTATGAAATGGCTCAAAAGTTTTTTTATGCGGTTGAAGAGGTTCAGCCCAAGACTAGAGTTCGGGTAGTTAAATACGATCAACAGGATAATAAGTTTTTTGACGCGGCCATAGCGGGCAAGGCAAAGTATATTATTTCCAATGATTGCCATTTATGGGAAATTGGAGAATATCAGGGGATTCAAGTATTAAAGGCAGAAGATTTCTGGGCAGAGTATAAATCTATTGATGATAAAAGCGGTCAGGAAGAGTGGAAAAAATGGATGGGGAATATAATTGGCAAGGGCAATTAGTAAGTGATGTTACGCAAAGAACAAAAAATCATAAAAATGTCATTGCGAGGAATGGAGCGTAGCGGAATGACGTCGCAATCTCGCGCCATAATAATGGAAATATTAATGCTACTCATCTCGGGATTGCGACGGAGCTCTCCCGCGATTGCGGGATCGCTCCTCGCAATGACATTATTTACTTATTTTAATTCTCCCAATGCTTGTAATTTGAGCAAATCCGTATAAAGTCCTTTTTTATTTTCAAGCAGTTCCTGATGACTGCCCGATTCTATAATCCGGCCTTGATCAATGACAAAAATTTTATCCGCGCCAATAACAGTGGATAAGCGGTGAGCAATGATGACCATAGTCTGGTTTTTAGCAATACGCGCGATTGAAGCTTGGATTAATTTTTCAGAATGGCTGTCAAGATTTGAAGTGGCTTCGTCAAAGATAAGGATGCTTGGTTTGGCCAGAATGGCGCGGGCAATGCCCACCCGTTGTTTTTGTCCGCCGGAGAGTCTTGTGCCCCGTTCGCCCACGAGTGTGTTTAAGCCCTTATCAAGAGTATTAATAAAATCAATGTTGGCAATTTGAGCTGCGTTTTTAATTTCATCCAGTGTGGCGTTGGTTTTACCATAGGCAATGTTTTCTTTCAATGTGGTGTTAAATATCTCAACGTCTTGGGGGACAATAGCTAAGTTTTTTCGGTATTGATAGATGTCATAATCTCTGATGTCTCTGCCATCAACAAGAATCTGACCGCTTGTTACGTCATAATGGCGGTAGAGCAGTTTTATCACAGTGGTTTTGCCGCCGCCTGACAGGCCGACGAGCGCAATGGTTTCTCCCGGCTTGATCTCAAAATTAACCTTGCTGATGGCCGGGGTCTTGCTTTTTTTATGGTAAGAAAAGGAAACATTATTGAATTTTATTTGGCCTTGAAGATGGTGTTTCAGCCTGATTTGCGGGTTGTTAATAATAGCGCTTTTTTCATCCAGCAGCCTAGTGACCCGTTCAACAGCGGTTGAGCTTTCAATCAGGTGGTCATAAGTGCGGGAAATTCTAAAAAGAGAGTGGTAAGCTGTTTCAGACAGGGTAATAAAAAAGACAAAGGAGCCGATGGAAATACTGCCGTGCCAGGCTAAAAAAGCGCTGTAGAAGATAACGGCGATTCTGCCGAAATCAATAATAAAGCCTCTTAAAACATTATAATTGAGCACCAACCGCCATTCTCGGTTTTCTATTTTTTTAATGTGGTCGCGGATGTTTTGGAATTTTCTTGTTTCTTTGAGTTCGGCTACAAAAGATTGGACTGTGTAGATATTAATGATTGATTGGCCGAGAATGCCGGAGGCGTTTTCGTATTCTTCATGCCGGGTTCTTCTCATCGGATTGACCCGTTTGTTCATGGCAAAGGTGATGAGCAGAAAAATGGGAATAAAAGCGATAAAAATTAATGACACTCGCCAGTTAAAATAGAGCATTAGGACAAAAGAAAAAGTAATGCTGGCAACGGTCGGCCAGAATTCCCAAGCGGCATTAGTCATCAGTTCGGTTAGTTTGTCTACGCCGCGCTGAACCTTGATGATTTTATTGCCAGTATTTTCCCGTTCATGGTAGCCAAGCGACAGGGAAATCAATTTTTTTTGCAGAGTGATGGGCAGGTAGTATTCCATATCAATCAGAAAAGCAAAAATGCGGCGGTCTTTATAGTAATGGATCAGGGTTGAAAAACCGTCAGAGATAAAAATCAGGGCAATTAGTGTCAAGAGCTCCTTAATTTTTTGCTGGTCAAAATTTTCTATGTGTTCAATGACAAGTTTTAAAAAATAAGGGCTGATCAGGCGGGAGAATTCAAAGAGCGAGACCATAACAAAAAGCCAGATCATCCGACGTTGAAATGGTTTTAAAATTGACCAGAGGTTAAGCCAGAAGTTTTTATTAATTTGGTTTTTTTGTTTAGTCATAAAAAACTATATAATAGACAGCAGTTTTTTAAAAGCATAGAAACGGTTAGGGGACCGATACCGCCGGGAACTGGAGTAACCCAGGCGGCTTTTTTTTTAACGCTTTCAAAATCAACATCGCCAACTGTTTTGCCACTCACTTTATTTATACCCACGTCTATGATAATAGCATTTTTTTTAACATAGTTTGCCGTGATAAAATTTGGCTGACCAATGGCGACAATCAAAATATCTGTTCTCTTGCATTTTCCAGGCAGGTTTTTTGTTTTGGAATTGTAGATATTGATTTGCTTGACTCGTTTTTTAAGATAATAATATGTTGGCAGTCCAACAATTTTGCTTTTGCCGACTATGGCAACTGATTTATTTTTAAGGTTTATTCTGGTTGATTTTAGGGCTTCAATAATAGCGCCAGTGGTGGCTGGGAGAATTGAGGGTGTTTGACCGCGTTTCAATTGATTGAGATGTTTGGGATGAAGGCCGTCAGCATCTTTGTTAGGATCAATAGTTGAAATTATTTTATCCGTGTCAAGATGTCTGGGCAAAGGCAGCTGCACCAAAATAGCGGTTACTTTTGGATTATTGTTTAATTCAGTTATTAATCCAATGATTTTTGATTGTTTGGTTTTTCCAGGCAGTAAATATTTTTTAAAGCCGATGTTTATTTCTTTGGCGCGTTTTTCTTTAATTTTGACATAAAGATTGGAGGCTGGATTTTTGCCGATTAAAATAACGGCTAAAAAAGGTTTTGTTTTTAGTTTTTCAGTTTTTCTCTTGAGTCCAGCTAAGATTTTATTGGAGATTTTTTGGCCGTTAATGAGTTTCATATATTTAAGAATGGCGCTTCGGTATTAATCCATTCATTTGTTTATTCCTGGTACTGGAAATTTTTTGCACAAGGAGGTGATTTGAGATTTAATTTTTTTAAGTTGTGATTTATTGCCGCGGTTTTTAATTGTCCAGTTGATCAGCTGGGCAATTTTTTTAACTTCAGATATGCCCATACCGCGGCTGGTAAGCGCTGGCGTGCCTAAGCGGATGCCAGAAGGATTCATTGGCGGATTGGGATCATTAGGAATAGTTGAGCGGTTGACAGAAATGCCAACTTGCTCAAGAGCTTTTTCTGCCTCTCTGCCAGTCAATCCTTGGTTGGCCAGATTAACGACTATTAAATGGTTGTCACTGCCGCCTGAAATTATTTGGTAGCCTAATTTTTGCAATTCAGCAGCAAGAGTTTGGCAGTTTTTAATAATTTGAGCAGCATATTTTTTAAATGATGGTTTTAAGGCTTCGCCAAAAGCCACAGCTTTGGCCGCGGTAATGTGGTCATGCGGGCCGCCTTGCATACCGGGAAAAACTGAACGGTCAATTTGTTTGGCGTATTTTTCTTTACACATTATAATCGCGCCTCTGGGACCGCGCAGGGTTTTATGGGTAGTGGTGGAAACAACGTCACAAATTGGCACTGGATTTTTTAACAGCCCGGCCACAATCAGGCCGGCAGTATGGGCAATATCGGCAAAGAGAAAAGCCCCTACCTGGTCTGCGATTTTACGGAATTTATTCCATTCTATCTCTCTGGAATAGGCGCTATAGCCGGCAACAATCATTTTTGGTTTTTCTTTTTTAGCCAGTTTTTTGACAGCTTCCATGTTGATTTTACCTGTTTTTTTATCTACTTCGTATTGGACAAAATTATACAGCATGCCGGAAAAATTAACAGGATGGCCGTGAGAGAGATGGCCGCCATGGTCAAGTTTTAATCCAAGGACTTTGTCGCCTGGTTTGAGGAAAGCCATATAGACCGCGGCATTGGCCGGCGAGCCGGACAGAGGCTGGACATTGACATGTTCTGCTTTGAATAGTTTTTTGGCGCGTTCAATTGCCAGAGTTTCAATATTATCAATAATTTGGTTGCCGCCGTAATAACGTTTGCCAGGATAGCCTTCGGAGTATTTATTAGTCAGCACAGTGGCCATGGCTTCCAGCACTGCCGGGGAAACGTAATTTTCTGAAGCAATCATTTCCAGCTCGTCAGATTGGCGAGCCATTTCAGCTTTGATAATATTCCAGACCTTTGTGTCTGATTTTTTTAGATTTGCGTAGTTCATTATAGATAGAGTATTATTTATCCAACTTCTTGTAGGTCATTTTTTTAAGTCCCTGCCACCAGTCAGTGAATTTAATTTTTTTCATTTCTTCTAAAAGTAATTTGGCCGACTTGGTTTCCAGTGCCTTGGCAACATTATTAATCCAATCCTCTGCGGCGCTGTATCCCTGGTCAACATATTCTTTAGCCTGGAAAGCCTGCTCTAGCCAATCAGCATCCTTGGCAATAATGCCTTCTTTGGTATTTCTGTTTTCAAATTCTTGAAAATATTTTTTCCATTTGGTTTCAATTTGCAAGCCCAGATTTTTTAATTGATCTTGAAAAGCATTCATTTCCGCTTGCTTGGTAGAATAATAGCGGGCAGCGATTTTATCTTGGTCGCCAATTCTAATTTCAGCATTATCATGAACTAAAATTATAGCAGCCACCTGTTCTGGGTTGGCATCACCTTCAAGCTCGGCTAGAATATAGCCGATTTGCGCCGCTCGCCAGATATGAGAGGCGGTAGAGTGAGTATGTTGGACGCCGCATTTTTTAAAACCATTGTTTTCTTGACGTTTAAGTTGGTTTAACTCAAAGATAAAATTGGCGATGTTTTTGTAATCATATTTTGGCATAGATTTTAGGTTAGTTATTACATGTTTATATTAGCAGATTTATATTTTTTTCACCATATAAGTATTTTCCAGCTGATAGCCGAGTTTGCGGTAGTAGTTGCGGACGCCAATGCCGGAGATAACGGAGAGTTTGTCGTAATGTTGCTTTTGGGCGATTGCTTCGGCTTGGGCTAATAGTTTTTTACCAAGGCCAATGTGTTGGACATTCCCAATTTGACCAATTGGCGCTAATTGACCATAGGTATGCAATTCCCTTATAAGTGCTGTATTGTGAGGTTGTATTGTTTCATTATTGCATTGTTTCATTGTTAATTTTGGCAGAAAGAGCCGGCAAAAAGCATAAAGAACTTTTTTGTCTGGCGACTCAAAACTCAAAAAATATTCAGTTCCGTTAGATACTTTATATTTTCTAGTTGTTAGTCGTAAGTTGTTAGTCGTAAGTTGTTTGTTGTTAGTTTTTAATTGGCGTCCTACTTCCCGGCATCTGGTGCATTGGCATTTAATCTTTTTTTTCTCCATTTCCGATTTAATAATCTGCCGCATATTAGTAATTTTATTGCCAGCAATGATTGATTCTTTGGGAATGTCCCTGATGACGCGGATAATGCGCACCCAGGCAGGAGTAATTGATTTTATTTTTATCAGCAAATTTACCAGTTGTTTTGTAGTGTAATTTTTCCATTTGTCTTGTTTATACCATTTGTAGAGCAGCGATTTTTTAGCCACAACGGTGGGATAGATTTTTATTTGGTCTGGCCGGTAGTTTGGATTTTCAAAAATATCTTTCATCATTTTAAAATCTTTGGCCGGAGTTGATCCTGGCAGGTTGAGCATCATATGATAAGTAATTTTAAAACCAAATTGGCGCATAAGTTTAGTGGCGTTGATAGTTGCGGCAACATCGTGGCCGCGTTGGTTTAATTTTAATATTTGGTTGTCAAGATGCTGCACGCCAATTTCAATTCTGGTACAGCCGTATTGGCGCATTTTCCATAATTCTTTTTCATCAATAAAATCCGGACGGGTTTCCAACGTCAGCCCGATAATCCTGTTTTTGGCTGATTCGTTTCTTTTTTGTTCTTTTACTAACCCCTCCCCCGGCCCCCTCCCCTTAGTAAGGAGAGGGGGAGTTTTATAGTTACAAAAATTATTAGCTGCCCTAAAACATTCTTTGAGATACCATGTTTGGTAACTCTCTGGCAGGTATGACCAGGTACCGCCCATGACAATTAATTCAAGTTTATCTGTTTCATGGCCGTTGTTAGCCAGAGCCCGCAGGCGCAGTTGAACTTGCTTATACGGGTCAAATTTGCATAAAATGGCGCGCATCACTGCCGGTTCATTAGCCAAATAGCTTTTGGGCATTTCTTTTTCATTAGGGCAATAAGCGCATTTCCCAGGGCAGGGATAAGGTTTGGTAAGCACGGCAATCGGAGCAATGCCAGAAAGAGTTCTTACTTTTCGTTTGCGCAGCAGTTGGTGTAATTCCGGATTATTAATTTTTTGTTTGTTATATTCTGCCAGAAGTTCAGCATTTGTCGGCGCGCCAGCAATGTTAGAAAGTTTGCAAAATTTTCTTTTGGCAGATAAAATATCCCTTTCCGTCCGGGGATGGTTTTTTTGCAGGTATTTGATGATTTGAGTTGAGATGTCCATCTGGTTTATTATATATTATATAGGAATTTACTATTTTTTTCAATATGTGGTAACTTGACTTCATGGATCAACAAAAAGCATTACAAATAATACAAACAACTAAAAATACCTATAATTTAATAGGCAGTGAATTTTCTGATACCAGAGATAGAGTTTGGCCGGAGATGGAGGGGCTGGTTAAAAAATATGTCAAACAGGGTGATAAGGTTTTAGATGTGGGGTGTGGCAACGGCAGATTGATTGAGGTTTTGCCAAAAGTAGATTATCTGGGAGTTGATAGTTCAAAATTTTTACTTGGAAAAATAAAAAACGCGAGAGTAAAAAATTTGGATATTTTAGAGTTGAATAAATTGGGCGAGGATAATTTTGACGTGGTTTTTTGTTTTGCCAGTTTTAATCATGTGGCTTCAAAGAAGCTAAGACTAAAAGTATTGGGAGAGATTAAGAAACTATTAAAGCCTGGTGGGCGTTTAATTATGACCAATTGGAATATGTGGCAATTAGGAGTTAGAAAGAGTATTTGGCAAAGTAAAAAGATTGGATTTAAAGATGTGATGACAATTTGGAAAAGCAGGGATGGTAAAAAAAGCGGGGAGATATATTATCGGGCTTTTACCAGAGCCGAGCTTAAAAGATTATTAAAAAAAAGCGGCTTTAAGATTTTAGAGAATTATTATTCCCAAGACGGCAAACAGGCGCGTTGGTGGAGCGCTAGGAATATTGTGACAGTCGGTCAGCTTAGAGGAGTTTAGTCAATTGTTGGCAAAGGGCAGAGGGGTTGGGGGTGAATGCTGTGAGCCAAATTGTTTTGTTTCTGGGTTTGTTGTTGAAATATTGTAGGACGATTATTGTATTTTTCAATTCTGTCCATTATTATTTTGTAATAATTTTTATTTATTTCAAATCCGACATACTGCCTGCCATTCGTTAAGCAAGCGATAGCAGTTGTGCCTGTTCCCATAAACGGATCAAAAACCATGCCATTCGGAGGGCAACTTGCTTTTACCATACGTTCAATTATTTCCAAAGGTTTTTGTGTTGGGTGATTTTCTCTTTCTGGATCTTGCGCGTGTATCCTTGAATTACTCCATAAATCTTTTGGATTATAGCCAATTTCTAACCATTTTTTGCCAATAAAAATTGACCTTGTTCTTGCTTTTTTAGTTTCTTCATCGTAAGGAATTCTTATATTATCTATGTCAAAATAATAATTATTGCTTTTTACGAAAAAGCCTATATTGTCATGAACAGAAGAAAATTTTCTCGTAGAGCCGCCCATGCTCGGGACTCGCCTATCCCAAATAATTTCATTAACCATTTTTAATTTCTTTTTTAAATAAACAAAAATTTCCGGCGAATATTGCCAGCTCAAAAAAATATAAAAGCTGCCTGTTTTTTTTAATTTTGGTAAGACCGCGTCAATCCACTGGTATGTCCAATTCAGATACTCTTCAGACGATTTTTTATCTGAATCATTGCCGTAATCTTTCCCAAGACAATATGGAGGATCAGTCACTATTAAATCAATAGAATCATTTTCTATTTTATCTATTCCTAATAAGATATCCTCATTAAAAATTTTATTCATAGTTTATTTTAAAATAATACTTTTTGATTTTTCCTTGAGCATTTTTAAAAATTCTTCCCGCGTTCTATAAATTTTATCATGCCTATAAGTTGCTTGAATTTTGTCATTTCTTGGATTAACATAGATTGGTAAAAATTGCGGAGAAAAGATTTCCAGATAATCTTTAACAAAACTTATTTTTATATTTTCAAATTTGATGCCAAAACAGGCATAAATTAAGGTATATTTTTTGTTAACGCTATATTGGAAATAAAGTTTTTCTACCGCGGAAATATCATTTTTGTTTTCCCTGCCTTCTATATTGTGAATTTTTACATTAACAAAATAGCTTTTTCCCCTATGGATTATTTCACAGTCATGCAATGGAGTATCGGGAAAATCAAAATTGGCATCATCAAGACCAAGTTTTTTGGCGTTGTATTTTGTTTGTTGGGTGATGACCTGTTCCACTAACCAACTTATGGATCGGGTATGTGCTTTTAATCCGTAAGGTAAAATTTTACTATCTGTGATATTAAAACTTGGTAGTATTGCCAAAAGTTTTAAGTAGATATTTTTTACAAATTTCAAATCATTCCCAATGTTTTTTATCTCATTTTTCATAGTAATGTTAATTATATTAAAGCTACCTTAATTATAGCAAAATAATGATAATGTTTAAAAATTGTAGGTTATTTATACTTTGTGCTATAATTTTTTTATAGCAGACCTTATTGATATTATAATTCAAGAGTTAAAATTGCGCAATTGTAGAACACGCAAATATGAAAAAAGAGAAACTTGCCATTATAGATGCCAACGCCCTTATTCATCGCGCTTTTCACGCCCTGCCGCCTTTAATGACTAAGGACGGGGTGCTGGTAAATGCTGTTTATGGCTTTGCCAATATATTGCTTAAAGTTTTAAAAGACATCAAGCCGGATTATGTGGCAATGTGTTTTGACGTGGCCAAAGAAACTTTTCGCAATAAAATGTATCAGGATTACAAGGCGCACAGGAAGCATGGGCCGCAAGAACTTTATGACCAGTTTGAGATGGTTAAAGAATTGGTTAAGGCATTTAAAATGCCGATTTATGCCTTGGCAGGATATGAGGCAGATGATTTAATTGGCACGATTGTCAAAAAAACCAATGGCAAGATTGAGAAATTTATTGTGACTGGGGATATGGATACCTTGCAGTTAATAGCCGAAGATACTAAAGTATATACTTTACACAAGGGGATTACGGATACCATAATTTATGACGCGCCAGCCGTCATGGAAAAATATGGCTTTGGACCGGAGTTGATGGTTGATTACAAAGCGCTTCGAGGAGATCCGTCTGATAATATTCCAGGGGTAAAAGGAGTCGGAGAAAAGACAGCTAAAGAATTAATAAAAAAATTTAATGCAATTGAAAAGTTGTATGATTTTATTGACGGTTTAAAAAAGCTTGAGGAAGAAATTAGAAATCAGCCGTTAGCGATGAAGGGCATTAAAAAATCAGTTTATACAAAATTAGTTGAGCATAAAAAAGAAGCGTTTTTGTCCAAGAAGCTGGCGACGATAAAATGCGATGTTAAAATTGATTTTAATCTGGCTGATGCGCGGGTTCAGCCGTTTGACGCAGCGCGAATAGTAGAGTTGTTTCAGGCATGGAATTTTAAATCTCTGATTGGCAGAATTCCGGCAGCGGAAAAAATAATTATTAAAGGGCAGAGTTCGCTTTTTAATAAAGGGAATCGGCAGGATGAGAGAAAAAGCGGATTTGAGATCAGGCAGGGTTATGAGTTAATTGATCATCAGGATAAACTTGATTACTTTTTAGAAAAATTATCACAGCAAAAAGAGTTTGCCATTGATACGGAAACAGATAGTATTGATCCATGGCGATTAAATTTGCTTGGCATTAGTTTTTCATGGCAAGCCGCTAGCGCTTATTATCTGCCAATTAGTAAATTAGAAATTAGCGGGCAGCCACCAGGAATTTTTTATAATCAGTTAAATAAAATATTAGCTGACGAGAAAATTAAAAAAATTGGGCATAATATTAAATTTGATTTAGAAGCTTTGGCCAGGGCTGGATTTGAATTAAACGGCATTGCTTTTGATACTATGGTGGCGTCGTATTTGTTAAATCCCGGTTCAAGACAGCATAGTTTGGCCGTTTCAACATTTACGGAGTTTGGTTATGAGATGACACCAATTGAAAGTTTGCTTGGTCCAAAAGGCAAAGACCAGCTTAATATGAGCCAAGTGGCAGTGGCCATGGTAGCTGATTATTCATGCGAGGATGCTGATTATACCTGGCGCTTGTATGAAAAGTTAAAAAAGCAGCTGCTTAAAAATGATTTATTGGATTTGCTGGAAAACATTGAAAATCCGTTAATTCGGGTTTTGGCTAAAATGGAGAAAAACGGGGTAATGATTGATGTTAATTTTTTAAAGAAAATGAGCAGGGAATTGGCCTTAAAAATAAATAGTTTAGAAGCCAAAATTTTTAAAATTGCCGGCATGAAGTTTAATGTCCGTTCGCCGCTGCAATTAAAAGAAATTTTATTTGATAAATTGAATATTTCAACAGCCGGGCTTGCCAGAACTAAAACTGGCATTTCCACGGCAGCCGTGGAAATGGATAAATTGCAAGGCAGGCATCAGATAATTGATTTAATCAGGGAACACAGGGAACTGGCAAAATTGAAAAGCACTTATACTGATGCCTTGCCAGCGCTGATTAATCCGGAAGATAAAAGAATTCACACTTCGTTTAATCAGACTGTCACAGCCACGGGCAGATTATCATCGTCTGATCCAAATTTGCAGAATATTCCGATTCGCACGGAGTTGGGCCGTAAAATCAGGCAGGCATTTGTGGCGCCAGTTGGTTATAAAATTGCGGCTTTGGATTATTCGCAGATTGAATTGAGGATTGCGGCAGCGTTGAGCGGGGATAAAAAGATGATAGCGGCGTTCGGAAGAAAAGAAGATTTTCATGCGCGCACGGCGGCAGAAGTTTTTGAAATTCCTTTAGACAAAGTGACGCCAGAGATGAGACGTAGGGCAAAAGAGGTTAATTTTGGGATTTTGTACGGCTTGGGGGCGCATGGTTTGGCGCGGCGGACAGGAGTGAGTTATGAGGAGGCGCTGGCATTTATTGAAAAATATTTTAACATTTACAGCGATTTGAAAGAATATTTAGAAGAAACGATTGCCCTGGCTCATTCCCAAGAATACGTGGAAACTTTGTTTGGCCGCAAACGATACTTGCCGGAGATTAATGCGGACCACCAGGGCTTAAGAGCGCAGGCGGAAAGGATGGCTTTAAATCATCCTTTCCAAGGATCAAGCGCTGATTTGATAAAAATGGCTATGATTGAAATTGATAAATTAATTGAAAAAGAATTTTCAGCTGATGAAGTAAGGATGATATTGCAAGTGCATGACGAGTTGGTGTTTGAGATAAAAGATGGGCTGGTTAAAAAAGCCAGCGAATTAATTAAAGATGAAATGGAAACGGTCTATAAATTAAAAGTGCCGATTGTGGTAGATGTGGGCATAGGCAGGAATTGGGGCGAGTGCAAGTAATAGTAATTAGTTTATAAATTTGGCCTGTTGACAAGAGGATTTGCATAATTCTTAATAAGGTGCGATAATTATTGTATCAATTTACATTTATCCCAATAAAATAAGTTACTGGCTCGAGGTAACTGATAAAAGGGAATAAAAGTAGCCCGGGCGTGTTTGTTGCCCTGGGTCACATTATTAACTAATTTTAGCGAAAAATATGGCTAAAATGACAAAAACTCAAATCATACAGGCATTGGCAGATAAGAGCGGCATGGCAAAGAAGGATGTGGTAAGTTTCATGGATAAGTTGGCAGAACTCGCCTATAGCGAAGTGAAAAGCAATGGCGAGTTTGTATTACCAGGTTTTGGTAAATTGGTAAAGGTTAACAGAAAAGCTCGCGAGGGCAGAAATCCAGCCACTGGCGCGACAATTCACATTCCGGCGAAAACTGTGGTAAAATTCCGTGTGGCCAAGGCGGTTAAGGACGGATTACTTTAAAGGCTGGAATTTTTATAAATAAAAAGCTCTCCAATATTCTATGGGAGAGCTTTTTAGTTTGATAAGTTATTTAATAGTCGTGCCGTTAGCAGAGTATTGTCTGGCAGTTTCTTTGTCAATCAAACCTTGTTTAATAAGTTTTTCCAGCGATTGGTTCATCGTAACCATAGAGTCATCAGATGATGTTTGGATAACAGTTTTGATTTGGGCAATTTTGTTTTCGCGGATCAGATTAGCCACAGCCGGAGTGTTGATCATAATTTCTCTGGCGCCGACGCGATTTTTGCCATCCTTGGTTTGTATCAGCTGTTGGGCGATAACGCCGACCAGCGACATAGAGAGTTGCATGCGGATTTGCTCTTGCTGATAAGGCGGAAAGATATCAATAATTCTGTCAACTGTTTGAGAGGCGTTAGGGGTGTGCAGAGTAGCCAGCACTAAATGGCCTGTTTCAGCCAGAGTAATGGTGGAAGCAATGGTTTCTAAATCACGCATTTCGCCCACCATAATAACGTTTGGATCTTGTCTTAAAACATGTTTGAGAGCATCAGGAAAAGATAAAAAATCAAAGCCATATTGCCGCTGGCGGATTATGCTTTTTTTAGGAGTAAAAACATATTCAATCGGATCCTCAAGAGTGATAATATTGCATGATCGTTCGTTATTAATCAGGCTGATGATAGCAGCTAATGATGTTGATTTACCGCAGCCAGTGGGGCCAGTCAGGATGATCAGCCCTTGATGAAGTCGGGATAATTGGTAAACAATTTCAGGCATCATAATTTCTTCCATCGTAGGAATTTTAGTGCTTATCACCCGGGCGGCAAGACTGGGACTGCCTTTTTCAAAATGAAGATTAATGCGGAAACGTTCACCGCTTTCAAGTTGATAGGCTAAATCCAATTCTCGTCTGCTTAAATATTGATCCTTTTGCTTGGCAGTCAGGATAGAAATAACCAGATCCTCTAATTTTTTTTGATTAAAAACGCCAAACTTGTCCAGGCGGATAAGCTGACCAGTAACTCTGATAATTAGCGGTTCACCGTTAATAAGATGAACATCAGAGGCTTTATGAGCTACTCCTTCATCAAAAATTTGTTTAATGGTCATAGTTTCGAGATTATATTATTAATTATAGCATGGAATGATTTAATAATAAATTTTTTTACACTTTATATTCGGCGTTGACAAATATTATTAAATATGCTATAATTTTTAGATTAATAAGATTAACTATATGTTTATGTTTAAAATCATTAAATTTTTGCTGATAATAGCCATATTATTTAGTTCAATAAGCTATATTCCAGCGGCAACTGCCCAGGTTTATATTTACAATATAGAAGTTTTTGATATGCAAAATGGCAGTGCTAAAATTTATTGGGAGACAATTGAGCCAACTCAAGCAAGAGTTTATCTGGGAGAAAGCCCAAATAATCTGGATAAATTTTATTTTTATAGCCAGTTTGATTCAGCGCATATAGTTGCTTTTATGGGTTTGCAAAAAAATGTCACATATTATTTTAAAATTGTGGCCATAAATAAAGCAGGCGGGATAATGGAATCATTTTTGCAGACTTTTTCAACTAAGAATATGGTTGATACAGTGGCGCCTGAATTTTCAAACTCCCAAGTAATGCAAACAACAAAAGACGCCGCAATGGTGTCTTGGACGACTAATGAGGAAACCAAGGCTGAAATTTTTTATGGCGCAAGAGAATATGATCTGAATAAAAAGGCTGGTTATGGCGCTTACAATAAATATCATGAAATATTTTTATATAATTTAACTCCGGAAACATATTATTTTGTAAAGATTATTGCCGAAGACCGCGGCAAGAATAAGCAGATTAGTTTTTTAAATTTTAAAACGGCCCAGACTTTGGATAAAAATACGGCTTTGAAGATTTATCAGATTGAGCCAGCGAATTTTGATGGGGAACTGGTTCATCAAAACAAAGTCACTTTAAAGTGGAAAACAAATTTTATGGCTAAAAGTAAAATCCATTACGGTTTAGAGTCAGGCAAATATAGTAAGCACGCTGATGTTTTGAAAGACAGCCATGCTTTAGAACATGAGTTCACCATTGAAGCATTAGAGCCGAACACTACTTATTATTACAAAATTGAGGTTTATGACAGTTTTTACGGCAAGAAAGCAGAGAGCGGGGAATTGACTTTTACTACCAGCGCTTTTTCAGTGCCTGTACCGCAAATTAAAGGCGTGCAAAGCGGCAGTGAATATCTTGATTCTGATAATGACGGTTTAAGCGATGCTTATGAATATGAGATTGGCACTGACCCGTTTAAGCAAGACAGCGATGGCGATGGTTATAATGACGGCAATGAAATGAAGCATGGTTGGGATCCGAATGTTTTCGGCAGTAGCTATGATACCAGACTTCAGGCATCAAATTACTATCTGCCCAAAAGAGCTTATCAATACAGGCTGGAGAAAGACAGGGAACTCCGCATTTATGTTAATAATCGTTTAGGCAATCCTGATGTAGCTTCTAAAAATTGGAGAATATTAAGCGATGCTTATATTTATGGCGGATATCCAGTAGAAGCGATTGCCGCCGCCATCAAACATGGCGGGAAAACCGTGCATCCCACTATCCCCTGGAGCGTCTGGAAAAATACCAGTGTTTATCAGCAATATATTAATCAGTGATGTTACACCAATAGCAGAAAATAACATAAATAATCCTGTCATCGCGAGCGACCCCGATGTCCATCGGAGGAGCGTCGCGATCCCGTGACAAATAGCATTAACTACGAGATTGCGACGTCGTCGCTTCGCTCCTCCTCGCAATGACATGGTGGAGGCTTGGTTAAGATAAGATCAATTAATCAGTAAAACTTAACAAAAAGAAAACCTCTCAAATTTTTGAGAGGTTTTCTTGGGGTCATCAGCGTGGCTTGGTTATAATTACTGATATTTTGTCGGATAAAGAAGGGGTTGGGATGGTGTCTGATAGTAATTATTAGAAAATTGATTAAACAAAAGATTTCTCGGAAGGGGGGGGGTTGTTTTAATGGGGTTGCAACCGAAATTTGGATATAATTAGCAGCAAATTAAGATTACTTATTTAATGCTTGGCTCGCCCAAAAAATAACTATGATGTTTGTCTTTCCCGAAATATCCGTTTATTAATAAGAACGAATCTGCATCAGCTTCCTCAATAATTTCGCCCTGAAAATATACAAAATTTTTGTCTTTTTGATACCACTCTCCTAAACATTCAAATGAGCCCACATCGGCTTCTGGAATAATACTACCTTGATAATATACATGACTTTTGTCTTTGACAAAACGCGTTGCCAGGATTACAAAAGTGTCATAATCTAGATTATCAAAAGCAAAGTTTTTATTATCGTAATTTACAAAATAAAGATTTTTATCATCCATTACATAATATTTATTAATTATTTTTATGGTGTCTGGACTTGCTCCTAATATGAGTGTCGAATTTCGATATACTCCATTTTTATCTTTTGCAAATTCATATTTTAAATATTCAAAAGAATTAATATCAAGTTTTTCTGTTGGAAAACCCATTATATATACATGCTCGCCATCAGTAACATAATTACCCCCTAAATATTTTGCACTCTCGGGTTTATCGCTCATGATTCTGTTATTATGGTAAACGTGATTTTTGTCTTTGGAATATTGGTATCCTAAAAATTCATAGGAACCCACATCGGCGTTATTAGGAATTCTGCGACCTGAATCTACTGAAAAAGTATATTTGAAATTTTCATCTTTAATCTCTCTATCTTTATAAAAAGAATAAATATCATTATCCTCACTAGAAATTTTTTCACAACTTTGATATACATTATTATTGTCTCTTGCGTAGCGACTTGGGTAGCTGTTTACAGCAATAACAACAAAATCTTTTGCGTCTGCTCCTTTTAATAAACTCATCTGGTCAGCAAATGTATCCATGTATTTTTTACAATAAACATTATTTTTATCTTTAATATACAATTCATTCAGGGCCTCTATGCTTTCTAAATCAACACTGATGCTATCTATTATATTGCCACGATAATATAGGTTATTATTATCTTTTGCATAACCATAATCTAACACATCAATTTTGTTTGCATTGGCACTCTTTAATACCCTGTCTTCGTTATAATCATCAAAATAATCAATGTCGTTAAAATGAACGACATCATTTTGTATATAATAACCATCTTTTAAATTTTTTAATTCCCATTTATAATCTGGGACATTAATCTTAGCCCCGATTCTAATTTGATAATGATTTTCTATCACACTACCATCTGAAAAGGTAATTTTACGCCAATCTGTTGCGTGACCATAGTATTTTTCGGAAAGATCCCATAAAGTATCTCCTGCCATAAAGGTATATTTTAAAATATTATCGGTATTTTTGTATGATTTATAATTAGTTCCTGTATCTAGAAGAAAGACCCTGTCTTCTTCTGATTTATTATCATTTTTTAATTCATTGTCAAGAGTTAGTTTTTTGTTATTTAAAAAAACGCAGCCCGTAATTAAAAGCATTAAAATTAGTAGTAGTAATATTTTAATATAACTTGTCATATATTTATTTTATTTCCAAACCGCGAAGTTCATAAAGAGTTATAAATTCCTCGGTCTGGGGTGCCTAGAGGGAGTCAAACCCTCTCTAAAAGCGCCACAAGCTTTTGTGCTAATCGTTACACCATAGGCACCATATCTCTGCCAAAGGCAGAAAATTTTAAATTAAAATTCATAATTTAAAATTAAAAATTGTGTGGTACCCCCGAGAGGAATCGGACCTCTATCTTCACCTTAGAAGGGTGTTGCTCTATCCATTGAGCTACGGGGGCATAGACGCTAGCAGGCGGGGAAGGCTGATGTTCTATCCATTGTCCGCCCATCGCCCTTTGCGTGGGCGGATCCGCTCACCTGCTCAGTTTACATGAGCGGGATGAGCGGAAGCTACGGGGGCTTAAGGAACTTCTCTCTTTAGTGTGTTAGAATACAATAAATTTGGAAATTTGACAAATCTTTTTTTAAATGTTAGCCTGATATTGATAGATAATACTTATCCACTGCCTAAAGAATGGGCTTACCCATATAAAATGTATAATTTAAGGCAGAAAATAAAAAATAGCAGCAGCAATTAATACACAATTCCCGGTTTCGCTGAAGTTAGCAAAAAACCGAGAAATTTTTTGTGTATCATTTTTTGCTACTCTTAATTTTTTTACATGGGGAAAGAAAATCATCAAGAAAAAGGGAAATTCTATTTTAATGAAACTAAAACGGCCTATACATTTGAGCCGCCTGATTTGATTGAGGTGCAGAAAAATTCCTATCAGTGGTTTTTGGACGAAGGATTGAAGGAACTGTTTGACGAAATAAACCCAATTAAAGACTATATTGGACGCGATTTGGAATTGTATTTTTTTGATTATTACTTAGATGAGCCAAAATTTGACGAAGTGACAGCCAGAGAGAGAAATACTTCTTATGAAGCGGCCTTGCGGGTAAAGACCAAACTGGTTAATAAAAGAACAGGTGAAATAAAAGAGCAAGAGGTGTATTTGGCCGATTTTCCATTAATGACTGAACGCGGCACTTTTATTGTTAATGGCATTGAAAGAGTTATTGTCTCCCAGCTGATTCGTTCACCGGGCGCTTTTTTTACTTCAGAATATATTGCCGGCAAAAGATATTATGGCGCCAAGATTATTCCTAATCGCGGGGCTTGGCTGGAAATTGAAACAGCGCCTAACGGGGCAATTACCGTTAAAATTGACAGAAAAAGAAAAGTGCCGGTGACAGCGCTGTTGAGAGCTTTTGGCGTTGCCGCAGACGAAGAGATAAAGGGGCTCTTTAAAGACGTGGATATTCTGCCTGATTTTAAATATATTGAGACAACTCTAGAAAAAGACATTTCTAAAAATGAGGCCGAGGGGCTGAAGGAAGTGTATAAAAGAATTCGTCCGGGCGATTTGGCCACGGTGGAAAATGCCAGACAGCTGATTCATTCAATGTTTTTTAATTTTGACAGATATGATTTTGGCAAAGTAGGCAGATACAAATTGAACCAGAGATTCGGGGAAAAATATGAGATCAACAAAGAGAATAGAATTTTCAAGCGCCAGGATTTGATTAATATTTTAGGTGAGATAATCAGACTTAATATTAATCAAAAAGCGGCTGATGACATTGACCATTTGGGCAACAGGAGAATCAGGGCGGTTGGCGAATTGGTGCAAAACAGGTTTAGATTGGGCTTGGCGCGGATGGAGCGAGCCATTGTTGACAAGATGAGCACGGTTGACATTACCAATATTAATCCGGCGCAACTGATCAATACGCGGCCGATTATGGGCGCAGTCAAAGAATTTTTTATGTCATCGCAACTCTCGCAGTTTATGGATCAGACAAATCTTTTGGCAGAGTTGGAGCATAAAAGAAGAATTTCCGCCATGGGGCCAGGGGGATTATCTCGCGAGCGCGCCGGTTTTGAAGTGCGCGATGTGCACCGCACTCATTACGGCAGGATTTGCCCGATTGCCACGCCCGAAGGGCCGAATATCGGGTTAGTCGGGCACTTGGCAACTTATGCCAGAATTAATAATTATGGATTTTTAGAAACACCGTACAGAAAGATAATTAAGGATAAAAACGGCGGAGCAAGGGTATCGGCTGAAGTAGTATATTTAGACGCTTTTGCTGAAGAAAAAGCGGTTATTACCGCCGCCACCGAGCCAGTGGATGATCAGGGGTATTTTAAGAATGAAAAAGCGGGCGTGAGAAAAGAGGGCGAGCCAGTGCTTGGTCATGTGAGTGAGATTGATTATATGGATGTGGCGCCTAATCAGATTGTTTCAGTGGCGACATCTTTGATACCATTTTTAGAGCATAATGACGCGGTTAGGGCGCTGATGGGAACCAATATGCAGCGCCAAGCTGTGCCAGTGGTCTGGCCGGCCAAGCCGTTGGTGGTAACAGGCATTGAAGAGCGCGCGGCTAAGGATTCTGGCCAGGTGCTTTTGGTTAAAAAGGCCGGCAAGGCAATAACCGTGCAGGCAGACAAAGTTGAGGTTTTAGAAAATGACGGCAATGTGCGCCGCTATAATTTAGTTAAATTCGTCCGCTCCAATGCTTCAACATGTTTAAATCATCGGGTGTTGATTGAAAAGGACGAACAGCTTAAAGTTGGGCAGGTGATAGCGGATGCTTCGGCTTGCGACCATGGTGAGCTGGCTTTGGGGCAGAATTTACTGGTAGCTTTTATGCCTTGGCAGGGCGGCAATTATGAAGATGCGATTTTAATTTCTGAACGATTGGTCCATCAGGATAAATATACCTCAATTCATATTGAGGATTATACGATTGACGTGCGCGAAACAAAGCTTGGACCAGAAATAGTAACCAGGGACATTCCTAATATCGGCGAGGAAAAATTAAAGAACTTGGATGAGGATGGCATTATCCGCGTTGGCGCGGAAGTTTCTTCAGGCGACATATTGGCCGGCAAGATTACTCCCAAGGGCGAGACTGAACTGACTGCCGAGGAAAGGCTGCTGCGAGCTATTTTTGGCGAAAAAGCGAAAGAGGTGAGAGACACCTCCCTTTATTTGGAGCATGGCGAGCATGGCAAAATAATTGATGTCAAAATATTTACTCGCGTCCAAGGCGATAAGCTGGCGGCCGGAGTAATAAAACAGATTCAAGTGACCATTGCGCATTTAAGAAAAGTTCAGGTGGGCGACAAGATGGCCGGCCGGCATGGCAACAAGGGCGTGATTTCCAGAATCGTGGCAGTGGAAGATCTGCCTTATTTGTCTGATGGCACGCCAGTGGATATTATTTTAAATCCGCTGGGCGTGGCTTCGCGTATGAATTTGGGCCAAATTCTGGAAACGCATTTGGGGCTGGTGGCGCATAAAAAGAATTTAAATCTTGTGACGCCTGTTTTAAATGGCGTGCCAGAAGAGCGGATTAGACAGGAATTAAAGGAGTTGGGTTATGCGGAAACGGGCAAAATGAAATTGGTTGACGGGAGAACGGGCGAAAAATTTCAACTGGAAACAACCGTTGGCTATATTTATATGATGAAATTGGTGCATATGGTGGAAGACAAAATTCATCAGCGATCAATCGGGCCGTATTCGCTGGTGACACAGCAGCCCTTAGGCGGCAAGGCGCAGTTTGGCGGGCAGAGATTCGGCGAGATGGAAGTCTGGGCGCTTGAGGCTTACGGGGCGGCTTATACTCTGCAAGAAATTTTAACCATCAAGTCAGATGATGTGCCAGGCAGGTCAAAAGCTTACGAGTCAATTATTAAAGGCGAGCCAATCAACAAACTTAACGTTCCAGAATCATTTAATGTGCTTGTCCGTGAATTAAAAGGACTTTGTCTTGACGTGGAATTATTAAAAGAAGGCCAAGTAGTGCTGGAGTCAGAAGAAGACGAGTATACTAACGGCAGTCAAGACAAAAAGGCGGAAAATATTGGCATAGCCAAGAAAGGAAAAGATTATGTTTAATGAATTAAAACAAAAGGTGTTGGATTTTGACAGCATCCGCTTGAAATTAGCTTCACCGGAAGTCATCCATAATTGGTCGCATGGCGAGGTCTTAAAACCGGAAACTATTAATTACCGCACCCAAAAGCCGGAGAAAGACGGACTGTTCTGCGAGCGGATTTTTGGTCCGACAAAAGATTGGGAGTGTTATTGCGGGAAATATAAAAGGATTCGCTATAAGGGAATAATTTGCGACAAATGCGGAGTTGAAGTGACCAGGTCAATTGTCAGGCGCGAGCGCATGGGCCATATTGATTTAGTCGTGTCCGTTTCTCATATCTGGTTTTTGCGCGGCGTGCCTTCAAAGCTCGGATTGGTAATGGATATTTCTCCGCAGGCGCTGGAAAAAGTAATCTATTTCGCGGATTACATTATCCTTAATGTTAATGAGGAACTGAAAGGGCAAACAAAAGAGCAGGTTGTTGACGAGTATAAGAGTAAAAAAAAGGCGATTGAAAGCGATTTTAATAATAAAATAAAACAGGTGAAAACCGTTGGCGCTGAAGGAGTGGAAGCAAAAATTAAAAAATTTGATGAAGAGAAAAGAGAAGCGCTTAAAGAACTGTCTGACGCTTTGGAGCGGGCCAAAAGAGAAATTGCCGAATTGCTGCCGTTGAAAATTATTTCCGAGAGCGTTTATCAGGATTTGTCTTTGAAATACGGCCATTTATTTGAAGCAGGCATTGGGGCAGAGGCAATCAGAAATATTTTATCTAATATGGATTTGGCGGCCACGGTCGCTCAAATTGAGGAGGAGATCAAAAAAGCGAGCGGCGGTTCAAAAAAGAAACTAGCCAAAAGATTGAAACTCTTGAATGCTTTGATAAAAAATAAAATTAAGCCTGAATGGATGGTGATCAGAACTATTCCGGTTATTCCCCCGGATTTAAGGCCTATGGTCCAGTTGGACGGCGGTCGCTTCGCGGCCAGTGATCTGAATGACCTGTATCGCCGGGTGATTAACAGAAATAATCGTTTAAAAAAATTGATTGAGCTGAACGCGCCGGAAGTAATCTGCCGCAACGAGAAAAGAATGCTGCAGGAAGCAGTTGATTCACTCATAGATAATTCTGCCCGCCATGGCAAAACCGTCACTGCTTCAACAGGGCAGAAAAGAGTTTTAAAGTCTTTGGCCGACATATTAAAAGGAAAGCAGGGTCGCTTCCGCCAGAATCTTTTAGGCAAAAGAGTAGATTATTCCGGCAGAAGCGTAATTGTGGTTGGGCCATATTTAAAGATTAACGAATGCGGCTTGCCCAAAAGGATGGCGTTGGAACTATTTAAGCCGTTTATTATAGCTGGATTAATTAAGCGAGAATACGTGCATAATGTCAGAAGCGCCAATAGATTTATTGAATCAGACAGAAACGAGGTGTGGGATATTTTAGAAGGCATTACTAAGCAGGCGCATGTACTTTTAAATCGCGCGCCAACATTGCATCGGCTGGGCATTCAAGCGTTTAAACCGATTTTAATTGAGGGCAAAGCGATCCAACTTCATCCGTTGGTTTGTCCGCCGTTTAATGCCGACTTTGACGGCGATCAGATGGCGGTTCATGTGCCTTTGACTGAAGGGGCAAAACGTGAAGCGGCGGAATTAATACTCTCGTCTAAAAATATTTTAAAGCCGGCGACAGGCGATCCGTCAATTACGCCTTCGCAGGATTTTGTGCTGGGCTGTTATCTGCTGACAACGATTCATAATGAAGATGATAATCATGAGAAAGGCAGAATATTTTCATCGGCCGTGGAGGCCAGACAGGCTTTGGAGGCTGACGTGATTGGGCTGGCGGACAAGATTAAAGTAAGAATTGGCAAAGAATTATCAAGCACTTCAATCGGCCGGGTTATTTTTAATGAAATTGTGCCGAGTAAGCTTGGTTTTATAAATAAACAAACTGACAAAGGAACATTAAAAGGATTAGTCAAAGAAGTAATTCATCTTTATGGCCGGGACAGGGCAGTGATTTTTTTAGATGATATTAAAGATTTGGCCTTAAAATATATTACTCTCTCCGGCATTTCTTGGGGTATGGATGATTTGCCGGTCATGCCGGAAAAGCATCAAGTTTTTGAGGCAGCGGAAAGGGAGGTAGAGGAAGTGGAAAGCCAATATGAGCAGGGTTTTTTAACCAATGAGGAGAGACATATAAAGATTATTGAAATTTGGGCGGGTGTTAAAGATAAAATCATAGATATGAGTAAAGATAAGCTGGATAAAAACGGCGCGGTGTTTGCCATGATGAATTCTGGCGCGCGCGGTTCCTGGGGGCAGACAACGCAGATGATGGGCATGAGGGGGCTGATGGCCAGTCCGTCCGGCGAAACTATTGAGCTGCCGGTGAAAGCGTCTTTAAAGGAAGGGATGGATGTTTTGGAATATTTTATTACCACTCACGGAGCGAGGAAAGGGCTGTCTGACACGGCCTTAAGAACAGCCAATGCCGGATATTTGACCAGACGTTTAATTGACGTGGCCCAGGACGTGATTGTGAAAGAGGCTGATTGCGGGAACAAGGAAGGGATGCTGATAATTAAAAAAACATCAATAGAAATGAATGAGACAATTGCCAAAAGAGTTCGGGGCAGAGTGTTGCTTGAAGACATCAAGGATCATAAAGGGAAGTTAATAGCCAAAGCAGGCGAGATAATTGATGATGATATAGCCAAGGAAATTGAAAAGGCTGATTTAGAACAGGTAAAAATCAGGTCAATTTTAACTTGTGAATCAAAAAGGGGAGTGTGCCAGCAATGTTACGGCTGGGATTTGGGCCATAATGAGTTGGTTAACAAAGGGACGGCCGTGGGAATCGTCGCCGCTCAATCTATTGGCGAGCCAGGGACGCAGCTGACCATGAGAACATTTCACACAGGCGGCGTGGCCGGAGCAGGCGATATTACTCAAGGGCTGCCCAGAGTAGAAGAGATTTTTGAAGCGCGGCCGATTAAGCGGCCGGCGCTCTTGTCTCCGCTCGCCGGCCAAGTGCAAATAATAAGCAATGAAATTACAAGGGAGAAGGTGTTAAAAATTAATGGCCTGGACAGGAAGGAGGAAACGTTTGAGATTAATAAAGAAGACAAAGGCTTGATTGCTTTTAAAAACGGTAAAAAAGTAAAAAAGGGCGATGAGATATTTAAAGGGCGGAATAAGATTAGCGCTCCTTTTGAAGGCAAATTGCATATTTATCCCGAGGGCGAAAAAATTATTTTAAAGGTGGCGCAAGAAAGGGAAGCTGAAGAAGAAATAAACATTGGCCGCGGAGTCAATGTCATGGTTAATAATGGCGATATGGTTGAGCGCGGCGAGCAATTGTCAAACGGGCCCGTTGATTTGTTTGAACTTTACAGGTTAAGAGGACAGCGGGCAGTGGAGGATTATATTATCAAGGAAATCCAGTATGTTTATTCATCTCAAGGCCAGCCTTTAAATGATAAACATGTGGAAGTGATCATTCGCCAGATGTTTTCCAAGGTGAGCATTGAAGAGGCGGGGGACACCATATTTTCGCCAGGCGAAGTTGTGGAAAGAAATGAACTTGTCGAGGAGAATAAAAAAGTTCGGGCAGAAGGAAAATCAGCGGCGACATGTAAAACAGTGCTCTTGGGGATTACTAAATCATCTTTGGCAACCCAGTCCTTTTTGTCCGCCGCCTCATTTCAAGAGACAACCAGAGTTTTAATTGACGCGGCAATTACAGGCAAGGTTGATCATTTAAGAGGACTGAAAGAAAATGTGATTATTGGCAAACTTATTCCGGCTGGCACAGGCTTTGATAAGGAAAATTTTTTAAAGGCCAGCCTTAAATAATCAATTCCAATGCTTGACTTTAAGCGCTTTAGCGGCCGCATCCATCTGCGCTTCCTGCTTTGACGTCCCTCTGCCCTCGGCGGCTAACTCGTCTTCCAAATATACTCCGATCACAAAATTTTTGGCGTGGTCTGGTCCGCTCTCGCTTAACACCCGATAACCCGGAGTAATGCCAACTTTTTCCTGCGCCAATTCCTGAAAATGAGATTTAGCGTCCATATACAATTTATTTTTTAGAATATGAGGCAGTTTAACTAAGAGATGTTTGGTGACGAATTCTTTGACCGTCTCCCAGCCCATATCCAAATAAATCGCGCCGATCAATGCCTCGGTGGCATTAGCTAAAATATAATTTCTGGCTTTAGGATTGCCATCTTTTGCCTCGCCGCGCGATAAATATAAATAATCATACAAACCAAACTCCTCCGCCACTTCAGCTAAACTGCTGCCATTAACCAAGGCCGCCCGCCAGTTGGTCAGCTCTCCTTCCGGATTCTGGTAATTTTGATACAAATATTCCGTGACTACCAGCTCCAAAACCGCATCGCCCAAAAATTCCAGACGTTCATTGTGGTTCAAGGCAAAACTCGGATGTTCATTAATATACGAGCGATGAACCATGGCTGCTTTGAGTAAATCTTTGTTTTTAAAATTAACCCCGATCTTTTTTTCCAATTCTTTTAATTTGTCCTTGGACATAAAAAATATCCCACCACTAATCTACAAATCCGCTGCAAATCTACAAATAGCCATTATTAAAAATTAGTACTCGCAGATTTACATTTGATTTAACAGATCAATAAATTAATTAATAAAATTTAATGCTTAACGACCCTAATCACTCTTTTTGTCTTTTTGCAACTGCTGCTTGATTTTATCAGGCGTAATGACATCATCATCCTCTATTGCCGTTTCCCTGAAAATCGCGCCCAAAACTCCATTAACAAAGCGACCCGATGAATCTCCCCCGTAAGCCTTGGCAATCTCTATTGCCTCATTGATGGCTACCTTGGGCGGCACCTGTTTGGCTATTAAAAGCTCATAAATGCCAAGCCGCAAAATATTTCTGTCAATAATCGTAATTTTGTCAATGGGCCACTCCGGTGCGTATTTGACTATTGTCTTGTCAATTTCACTCATATTTTTTGTCACCCCGCGGACAAGCGTTTCAATAAATTTCTGATCCTCATACAGCCCGGGCGCAAATTCTTCCATATTGCGCTCTATCACCTCAACTAATTTCTGGCTGCGATTATTAAAATCCCACTCAAAAAGTATTTGCATAGCCACGGTTCTTGCCAAGTGTCTATTAGACATAGTTGTCTTACGAATTAATTATTGCTTTTTATTTTTCTTCTCCTCTTTGCCGCCTTTGGCTGATTTCTTCCTAAACTTTTTAGGCACTCTTATCTTAAAAGCTTTATTTCCATCATAAGTCCCGCAATTAGCGCAAGCCCTGTGCGGCCTGACGGGCTTTTTACATTTTGGACAAACTGATAAATTTATCTTTTTTAGTTTCAGCTGACCTCTTCTAACTTTCTTTCTGGAACTGGTGTGTTTTTGGGTTGGCGTTGGCATTTTGATTAAAATTTAATGGCTAAGACGTTAACTATATCATAACTTAAAAAAATATTCTTGGCAAAGTTACTTAATAATCTTATCAATTACCCCGTATTTAACAGCTTCTTCCGCGCTCATAAAATAATCCCTGTCAGTGTCTTTTTCAATCTTGCTTAAAGATTGTCCGGTGTGCTTGACTAATATTCTGTTCAACTTATCCTTTATTTTTAAAATATGTTCGGCCCTAATCTTTACATCCGATGCTTGGCCTTCGGCTCCGCCCATTACCTGATGCAACATCACTTCGGCATTAGGCAAAGCCATCCTTTTGCCAGCAGCGCCGGCCGTCAAAATCACCGCAGCCATACTGCCAGCCATACCCACGCAAATTGTTGACACATCAGATTTGACATACTGCATCGTATCATATATTGCCATACCAGCAGTGACTGATCCGCCAGGAGAATTAATATATAATTTGATGTCTTTTTCCTTGTTTTGTGACTCTAAAAATAACAGCTGGGCAATAATAGTGTTGGCCAAACCGTCATTTATTGAATCGCCTAAAAAAATTATGCGCTCCTTTAAAAGCCGCGAATAGATATCATAGGCCCGTTCACCCATTTGTGACTTTTCTATAACAGTGGGAATTAAAAACATAAATTTATTAAGATAATTTAAAATTATACTATCCTCCACCCTTCTCCCTCTTGTTCCAGCCTGCCCATAATGGTAAATCCCGCCGCTTTTTTATGCCCTCCGCCGCCAAAATATCTGGCCAGTTCTGCCGCGTTGGCTCCTTTATCAATCGCCCGGATGCTCACTTTTATTTCTCCGTCTCTTATTTCTTTGATTATCATACTTATCCTTGCTTCAGCCAAGTTACTCAAAAAATTTGACATGCCTTCAGTTTCTTCAGTTCCTGCTTCTTCAATGTCTTCAGCTAATATCACGCTATAGGCAATATTGAGTGTATCATTTTTTTTAAGCCGCTTCAATAGCCGCGACCATAATTTTAAGCCATCTCGGGTTTTTGTCTGATATAATTGGCGGCTAACCATATTAAATTTCGCTCCCTGTTGAAGCAACTTTGCGCTTAGCCCTAGAGATTTGTCATTAGTGGCGCTGTTCATAAAATTCATAGTATCAACCAATATCCCTGCCAGCAGTGAAGTCGCCATATCTTTATTAATCACCACCCGCCAGACCCTTAAAATATCATATAAGATGACGGTGGTTGAAGATGCCTGATCATCAACAATATTGATTGCGCCATAATTACTTGGGTGATGGTCAATATTAATTATTTTCACGCCCCTTTCTTTTAAGCGGTTTAACTCGATTTCTACCCCGCTATACTTCAGATCAGCAGTATCAAGACAAATCACTAAATCAAAACTATGATTAAAAATATTTTTATCGCTCCTAATCTCCAGGCTGTGCTTTAAATATTCCAGATTAACCGGCAGTTCATCAGCTGAAAAAGCAGCGTAATTTTTATTAATGCTTTTTAAATATTCCACCATAGCGGTCAGACAGCCAATAGTATCGCCGTCAGGATTTTTATGCCCGACTAACAAAATTTTTTGGGCATCTTTAATTAATCCTCCTAATTCTTTTATTTGTTGCTCATTAATTTTTGTTTCTAACTCAAAATTCATATTAAATCATTCTAACAAGAATTAAATTTAGTGTCAAATCCCTGCACAAAGTTATTCGCAAACAAAAACTCTGCCATAAAGCAGGGTTTTGTTTGTAAATTTTGAATTAATTATTGAACGGTTTTATTTTCTCGCAACTTCTTTAATAAACTTGATAATTTCTTCAGCTGAATCAATTGCTTTTTTGGCTTCTTTTTTGCCGGCTGGCGGATATTCAGTTAGGGGATATCTGGCAATCAGATAAAATTGGCTTAAGTAACTTGTTTCGTCCGCAAAATCCAAAAAATCTTTTTCTATCTCGGCACATAATTTTAACAATTTAGTCAAATCGTGAATTTTGGGAAAACTATTTTTATGCAAAATTAAAAATCCTTTTAAATATTTTTCCGCTGCCTGCTGGGCGATAAAACAAATTTGCGCATAAAAAGCGCCAAATTCTTCAAAACTTGTTTGCGCGTATTTTAAATCATTGTCACCAATCGCAAACCACTTTTTAGCTTGCTGGCTATTTTTTTGCTTCATACAAAACCTTGCCGTTTTGAATGATGTCTTTAATAAAAAAATCATCCACTAACAGACGACGTTTAATTTCTTGCGGTGTCATGACCAAAATATCAAAAGCAAAATCGGACCCCAATAAATATTTTCTCACTTCAGGAATTCTTTCATAAGGATTTTGTTTGGTATCTTTGATAATCAACAAATCCACATCGGAATCTTGATTTATTTTTCCATTAACATAACTGCCAAATAAAATTATCTTTTTAGGCTTATAATTCCTTAATTTCTTGGCAATGGTCAATATTTTTTTAGACATAAAAATATTTTGTCTGCTCTAAAACCTCATCGCGAATATATGGACTTAAAGCGCCTCGCGTCACCAGATCAACTGGTAAATTTAATTTTAGAAATTAAATCCTTAAAATTAATTTGGGGAAATGTCTTGTTCATACTTTTATCTTAGCATAAATATTTGAAAAGTAAAACAACTGCCCGTCAGATACAACCCCTTGACTTTTTTTGACAATCTGCTACAATAATGGTGTTATAAAATTCTTTGAAAATATGGTTTAGAAATATGAGACGAGCGCCTTGGACGCTATAAAATATATAGTTTTCAAAGCGCTCGTCTCAAACAAGAGATAAGACCGTAGCCCCGCGGCAAGGGGTATCCGCTCTCTAAAGTCCTTAAAGGATGTGGAGAACAAATCAAAAAGGAGGTGTGCAATGAGCACAAGCCAAAAAACAAGCGGTCTCTGGACAATGACAAAGGGTGAGTTTGAGGAAAGCGTCTCCGCGTTGGAGAAAGCAGTTGTGAAGCAGGGAGGTAATCCCCGCGATCTCTTCGATCTCTTCCGCACTGACGGTGAGTACGCCTGCCGCATCGCGCAAGCGATGATGCGCAAAGGTCTCGTTGGTTCCATCGAGTCGCGCCTAGCTCGGTTGGTTCTCGGTCGGAACATCTTCGACGATGCCGACTGGATGAGCTACTACGACGCCAAGTTCACCAAGAAGCAGTTCCGTGAAGCCGGGAAGTTTCCGTGGGGCGAAGACATCCTCAACAGTTCCTGCCCATTCAACTCGGGCAAGCTGGTGAAGGACACACACTTCGCATTTCTGGGTCTGACCGCCATCAACGGATCGCCGCTCACGGTGGCAAAGTGGCTCGAACTGCATCCGGCAACGGGCCAGCCGAAGTTATTCTGGAACACCGATCCGTGGCACACAGGCCAGCCCCACACCGATGTGGCGACCATGCAACTGCGCTGGTACTTGATGCTGAAGGGCGGCATCATTCCCGATTCCACGAGCAAGACGCCCGAGGAGCAGGTGGCAATGCTTCCGCCCGAGTACGAGGTGCCCAGCACCATCGCCGAAGTGACGAAGGACATTCTCGTCTTCCGTAAGACGGATGTTCGTCCGAATCCTTCTCACTGGGCGGCATGCACGGAACGCACAGTGAAGACCGACAAGGTCTCTGCTGGCTATGTCTCATGTGTCGGCCACTTCGACGAGGACGGCCTCAACGTCGGCTACTGGTACGGCGATCGCCACGACCGCGTTGGCCTCGGTGCGTCCCGGAAGTTCTGAACCTTGAATACTTGAGGGTTTGGCCCTCTCGTAACCTTGAGCCTTCGGCGCGAAATTTTTTTCGTAGCGCCGGAGGCTCATTTTCTTTTATACTAACTTCTGATACAATAACTTCGTCTGCTAATGCAGGTGTGGTCACGGCTTCACCTCGCGGACGCCTCTTCTTTTAAGAGGTCACCGGAGTATCGTTGTCCAAGGATAACGATAGCGTGTGATAAAGAGTAGAGATGGAACTTCTTGCTTGTTTCTGGTGGAGGTTCTGCCTTTCAAAGGGCAGATGCTCCCGAATTAAATTCAAGGAAGAGAGTGTATGGGCTCGCAAGAGCAGTAATACTCAATTCTCGGTGATATGGATGGGAACAAGCAACATATGTTCGCACCGGCTCATCTGCTGGCAATGTCTCATGTGTCGGCAACTTCGACGAGAACGGCCTCAACGTCAACAACTGGAACGGCAATCGCAACGACAACGTTGGCCTCGGTGCGTCCCGGAACTCCCATCTTTCTTCTATAAGAATGCTCTCCTTTTGTGGAGGGCATTTCTTTTAGCGGTCTCGGGTAGACTTTATCCAGCCCCCTAACATCCTACCTATTTCATCTACATTTTGTTCCAAGCGGATGTATTTCTTACTGTCCAATACCTTGGTGTCTTTACAAAGCCGAAGAAAGACGCGCAGTAAGTTAAGTTTCGTGCTTGCTTTTTGGAGTATGGGTAATTTCTCTATTTTGGATAGCTGGCTTGCGCCGAGAATATATTCCAGAATTTCAAGGATAAGATCTTCACACCGCTGCCAGATAGTATAACGGTCTTGTTTGGATACGGTATTGCGAAAACCATAGAATTCTTTGTAGAGTTCATAGGTCTTTTTAAAAATTGGTATATCAAATTCGTCCATAGATAGATAGTATGAAAATTTACAAAAATGTTTTTGAAAAAATAATCTCTTTAGAAAATCTCTTTTTGGCGTGGGATAAATTCAAAAGCGACAAACAGAAAAGACAGGACGTGCGAAAATTTGAATGGCAACTTGAAGAAAACATTTTTAAGCTCCATAGGGATTTGAAATATAAAAGATACAAACACGGGGAATACGTCTCTTTTTACATTCAAGACCCAAAACAAAGACATATTCATAAGGCCACTGTCCGAGACCGCATACTTCACCATGCCGTCTTCGCCGCGCTTAGCCCAATCTTTGAGCCAACTTTTATCCCGAATTCTTTTTCTTGCCGTATCGGCAAAGGAACGCATAGGGGCATAGATATTCTGGAAAAAATACTAAAACAAGTAAGTGGCAATGCCTTTAAGCGGTGTTTTGTTCTTAAATGCGACATTAAAAAATTCTTTGAAACAATTGATCATAGAATTTTATTAGACATCGTCCGTAAACGAGTAAAAGACGATGATGCCCTGCGGCTTTTGGAAGAAATTATTGAAAGTTTTTCTTCTAAATACTCCACGCTTTTTCAAAGAAAAGGCTTGCCCATAGGCAATTTAACCTCTCAACTGTTTGCTAATATCTACCTTAATGAATTTGACCAATTTGTCAAACACCACCTAAAAATAAAAAACTACATTCGCTATACTGACGATTTTGTCATTATAGCTGGGGAAAGACTTTATTTAAAAAACATCATCGCCCCCATTCATTTCTTTTTTAAAAAGAAACTCGCTCTTGAGCTACACCCTAAAAAAATTACCATTCGTAAATTTCATCAAGGAATAGATTTCCTCGGCTACATTCTTCTGCCACATTATCGTTTACTGCGCGCCAAAACCAAGCAACGGATTTTCAGAAAATTAGAAAAAAGGGTAAGGGAATACAAGAATGAAACAATTAACAAACAAACTCTTGAGCAATCGCTCCAGTCCTATCTCGGCGTTCTTTCCCACGCCAATACATATAAACTTGGACAAAAAATGAAAAATCAATTCTGGTTTTGGCTAAGTGAATAGCCTGAGCATTCCAAAACCAAATATTAGGGCAAAAAAATAGCGCCACTATGGCGCTGTTTTAAACTAAATCCCTGATTGGCTAATCATTTTATTTTTCTTCTATTTTTATCACCTCTATGTCGTCTCCTCCTTTTATTTCTACTATGCCTTTAATTTTTACGCCGCATTCCTGCCCAACAACAGCTTCTTTGACCACTTCTTTGCCAGCTTCTAAACTAACCACTTGCGCCTGTTCAATTAACTCGTTGCCGCGATAAATTTTAGCCATCAAATCTGACATAATCTTGCCGCTCTCAACCCGGCCGCCGACAATCTGCCAATTTTTGCCAGTGCTAAATATTTTTAACACTTTTAATTTGCCCAATGTCTTTTCAACCATTTCTACTCCAGCCACCTGCTTAATTTCCTCTTCAACAAATAAAAGCAGGTCATAAATCACGTTAAAAAGCTGGATTTCAATATTTTTTTCAAGCGCCTGCCTTTTAGCTTCAGCGGTTATTTTTACGTTAAACCCCAACAAATATGCCTTTGAAATCACTGCTTGTTCCACATCCTTTTCTATAATATTGCCCAGACCTTGTTTAATAATCACCACTTCAACTCTAGTCTGATTAATTTTTTCCAAACTCTCAATAATCGCCTCAATTGAACCAAAAACATCGGCTTTTAAAATCAAGTTTACCTGTGGTCTCTCTTTTTTTTCTTCATCACCCTCACTCTCTTCAGTTTTGATTGCCTGATGTTGTTCAACCAACCGGCTCAATTCCTTTCTATTTTTAAAAAGCTTCCTTATTTTTTTCCTGTCAGCCAATACTTGCAAAATTTCTCCCACCAACGGCACATTTTTTAATCCTAGAATTTTAACGGGCATTGAAGGCATTGCCTTATCCACCGCTTCTCCCTTCCAATTTTTCATCGCCCGAATTTTGTTTGCTTGCCCGCCAATTTTTACTATCTCGCCTTTTTTCAATATGCCGTTATGGATTAAAACCGTGGCCACCGGCCCTTCGCCTTTATCAATATGCGATTCAATGATCGTGCCGACTGCCAGACTTTTTTCATCAGCCACAATCTTATCGCTCTCCATATCAGCCACTAAAAATAATGTTTCCAGCAGCTCGTCAATATGCAAATTTTGTTTGGCTGAAATTGCCACGCAAATGGTTTTGCCGCCCCAATCTTCAGCAGCCAAACCGATATTCGCCAGATCTGATTTTACTTTATCAATATTAACGCCGGGCTTATCAATCTTGTTAATCGCCACAATAAAAGGCAGGCCAGCCTGTCTGATGTGCGCCACTGCTTCTATTGTCTGGGGCTGTACGCCATCATCAGCCGCCACGATTAATATGGCAATATCAGCTACTTGCGCTCCGCGTGATCTCATGGCGGAAAATGCCTCGTGCCCTGGCGTGTCAATAAAGGTCAGCAGCCGGCCGCCTTTTTCCACTTGGTAAGCTCCAATATGCTGGGTAATACCGCCTGCTTCTCCTTCCATAATATTTGTCTGTCTGATGGCATCTAAAAGTTTTGTTTTGCCGTGGTCAACGTGCCCCATAACCACCACCACCGGCGGCCGCGGCACAGCGTTTTTCTTGTCAACCTGAAGCAGTTTGCCATAATCAATATTATGCGCTGCCCCTGCCCTTTCTTCAGATTTTTCTACTTTAAATCCCAAATCTTCGGCAATAATGCTGGCTGTCTCAAAATCAATGTCCTGATTGAGCGAGGCCATAACGCCATTTTTTATCAGCTCCAAGATTAAATTCGTCACTGGCATGCCCATTCTTTTTGAGAGTTCATTGACCACAATCCGCTCTGAAATTTGAATCACTTTGTTTCCCTCTTTTTTACTTTCAGCCTGCTTTGCCTCCCCAACAGATTTTTTCGGCTTTTCTACCACATCATCTGTCAGATATTTCTGTCTAATCTTCGGGTCAGATAATTTCTCCAGTATTGCCTGGGCCATTGTGGGGTCAACTTTGATCGCCCGCAGGCCAATATCAAAACCAAGCTTAGGCATTATATCCCTAAGCTTTGCCGGCGTGATGCGCAGTTTTCTAGCAAGCTCCGTGACATTCATATTATTCAATCTTACGGTAAAATAAGCAAAAAGTCAAATTCCCTTGACATAAATTTTACTCTCATATATATTAACTTAATATTAATTTTTAGAAATTTAAAATGGCTCTTAACGTACACCAACAAATCATTGAACTAATCAATAAATCCCATCACATCCTGCTGACCACCTCTAGCGCTAATAGCGGTGATGGGCTGGCTTCCGCCTTGGCTTTAAAGCTGTTTTTAGAATGCTTAAACAAGCCGGCTGATATCATTGTCAGTGAACTGCAAAAAGAAAAACTGTCTTTTTTGCCCAGCGGCGATAAAATTAAAACCAATCTTGGCTCTCTTAAAAAACTAATCATCAATCTTGACATTTCCAAAAACAAAGTCAGTGAATTCAATTATGACATCAGTGATAATAAACTAAAAATTTTTGTCACTCCGGAAAACGGCGCATTTAATGAAAATGACATTAAGCTGGAATCGTCTGATTTTAAATACGATCTAATTTTTATCATTGGCTCGCCTGACCTTGAATCCCTGGGCAATCTTTATCATAACTACACCGACTTTTTCTACGGCACCACCATCATCAATATTGACACTGACGCGGCTAATGAATATTTTGGCCAAGTCAATAAAGTTGAACTTAATTATTCAAGCTGCGCTGAAATCCTTTTTGATTTTTTTGAAAATATCAAGCCTGATTTTATTACAGAAAATATTGCCACCAACCTGCTTGCCGGCATTATTATTAAAACAAACGGCTTCCGCGCCGCTGGCATCTCACCCAAAGCGCTGGTGACTGCCTCGCATTTGCTCAAGCTCGGCGCGGACAGAGAACTGATCATTAATAATTTAAATAAAACCCTGGCCACGCTAAATCTTTGGGGCAGGGTGCTTGCTCGGCTTAAAACTGACACTCATTACAAACTTGCCTGGTCGCTGGTGTCCCAAACTGACTTTCAAAAATCAGGCAGCGGCCCTGAAAACCTTGAGGGGGTAGTGGCTGAATTAATCGCCAACTCTCCTCAAATTGAAACGACTCTTATCCTTTATGAATCAAAAGCAGGCAACATTAAAGGCATCATCTATACTTCTCAAAATTACAATGCCCTTGAACTCGCCCGTCTATTTAACCCGGAAGGGCATAAAAACCGCGCCCAATTTTCCCTGGCAACCACTCGCCTGATGGCAGCGGAAGAATTGGTGATTAATAAAATAAGGGAAAGAATAAAGATTTAGCAAACCGTTGAAAAAATAGGTGCTTTGGTTTATAATAAGAAATATATAATGCGCCTATAGCTCAGGGGTTAGAGCATCCGCCTTATAAGCGAAAGGTCGCTGGTTCGATCCCAGCTAGGCGCACCAAGGGCAATTAGCTCAGGTGATTAGAGCGCGTCGTTGACATCGACGAGGTCGCTGGTTTGAGTCCAGCATTGCCCACCAAAGACAGAAGTAAAAAATAGAACCAATGACAAAATTAATAATGAAAAATATATATATATTAAAATTTCGTTTTATTAGCTGTTAAGGACGGTGTTCGGCCGCCTTGCTACCTTCAAGATAATCTTTCACTTTTTCAATTACTTCTTGAATCGAGTGTTGGGATTTTACAAGATAGTCATCAGCGCCCATATCTAAAGCCCGTTTAATTACCTTATCTTCCCCAAGGTTTGATAAAACAATCACTGGAATCAATCGCCATTCGGGATTCTTTTTTATCTTCTCCAGCACATAAAAGCCATCTTTTTGGGGCATCAAAATGTCAAGCAAAACAAGGCTTGGCTTCTTTTCCCCTATTTTTTTAAGCGCCTCCTCGCCATTTCTGGCAATATCAACCGTATAGCCCGCGGCGACTAAATTATCTTTAAGCGCCATAATTAAAAAATCTTCGTCTTCAACAATTAATATATTATCCATATTCTAGTTCATTAGGTTTCTTAATTTTTACTCTTACTGCCCCTCCTTTTCGCGCCCTTATTTGACCTTTTGGGAATACGCAAATAAAAAACGGAACCTTTATTTTCCTGGGATTCAAACGAAATTTCCGCGCCAATCTTTTGAGCCAGCATCCTGGCGATGTTAAGCCCGAGGCCAGTGCCAGTTGGTTTCAATGTTTTCGCGTTGGAGGCGCGATAAAATCTCTCAAACATTCTATCTTGCTCCTTTTTGGGGATACCAATCCCAAAGTCGCGAACAGAAAATACTACTGCCCCTGGTTCTTCTTTAACATCCAAAATCACTTTTTGGCCAGGCATTGAATAATCAATAGCGTTAGAGAGAAAACACCCAAGAATTGATTTCAATATTTCCGGGTCAGTCTCAATAGTAAGCAGCTGATGATTTAATGGGCTTTGCAACGTTACCTTCCTCCCTTTGGCTGCCGCGGTCACTATAATTAAAACATCTTTGAAGAGAGAAGCTACTGAAATCTTTTCTTTTTTTACGAGCGCCGTCTCACTCTCCAGCCGCAAGGTGCTCAATATATCAGAAAC
>Ga0155216_105_pt4 | contig 39026 bp, 43 predicted proteins | sample RifCSPhighO2_02_FD_106184 | JGI IMG/M metagenome (GOLD analysis project Ga0155216, IMG submission 106184) | Candidatus Kuenenbacteria bacterium RIFCSPHIGHO2_02_FULL_39_13
GCAATAAGCAATAAACAAAGAATAAAAGACAAGGAATTTTTAAAACATCTTAAATAACTTTCACAAACTTGACCAACTTCAGCTTGCCATCGTATTTTTTTATCTTTTTAGACAAAAATTCAACCACCCCTCCTTTAATTGCGTAAAGCGTGTCATCACCGCCTTTTTTTACATTAAATCCAGGGCGAATTCTAGTTCCCCGCTGGCGCATTAAAATAGCCCCGGCTTTAACTTTTTGCCCGGCAGTGACTTTAGTGCCCAGCCTTTTTGACATTGAATCGCGGCCCAGCTTGGTGGACCCGCCTGCTTTACGATGTGCCATTGAAGTTAATTTAATTTTTAAGCCGTTGCTCTTTGTACTGGAGCTTTTTGCAAATCATAATTCCAATTTTGTATTAAGAGTTCCCCCAGCTTTTCTTTGCCCAATTTTTCTGCCGCTCCAATTATTTCCAGATAAAGTGGAACGCCATTTTTATCCACATCTAAATTAACCTCTGGTGCAATTTCCCGAGTTTCTTCAACCTCGCCTTCCTTAAAGGTGATGGATAAGCTGTCGGCTATATGGTCGTAAAATAATTTCATCTTGTTTAAGGTTTAAATTTTTTATCCCAATGAGCAGTGATAACGATTTTTTGATTATTGCTTTCTATAAATACCACTTTTAAATACTGCTTTTGAAAATATTTATAAGCTGCTTGGCGATTGCCAAAGGTTGATATTACGTGATCAGGATTCTCCATCGTAATTTCTACAAGTTTCCGAGGAACTCTTCTTTGAGCCAATTTTATTAAAGCGTGCTTAGTAAATATAGCCATATTAACTGTTAGTAAGATTATACCAGACTGTTAAATTATGTCAATTTTTTTTAATGCCCCCGAATTTCATTTTTAGTTTTACTAATTAATCTCTCCAGTTCAGGACTAATTTTCACCGGATATTGATAAGTCGTCTCAATTGCTAAATATTTTTTGGGCAGATATTTTAATTGCTTTTTTACATAATCCCTAATTGCCAACACGTTGGGCAAATCATAAATTAACATAGTTTTCTCACTATCCCTTTATCTGCGTCCACTTCCACCATATCCCCGTCTTTAAGGACTTTGGTGGCGATTTTTGTGCTCATCACACTGGGAATTTTAAATTCTCTTGCAACAACTGCGATATGTGAAAGCACCCCTCCTTCATTGGTTATTATGGCTGCGAATTTCCTTAGCAGTGGTGTATCATTTGGCTTTGTTATATTTGTTACTAACACATATCCCGGCTTAGAAATTTTTATTCCGTGGAAAGCCTTATATACTTTACCTGTTATCTTGCCGGGATAGGCGGTGACTCCTTTTAAAATATTAATATTTTTTTTAACATCAATAAATTCCTTACGCACGCCGTTGACAGTCGCTTTATGTGAGGTAACATATTCTTTGTTTTCGTAAATCAAATACAGATAGCCTCTTCTTCGTTTAAACAGCTTAACAATATTATTTTTATAAATTTTTTTTTGCCTGATAATGCTTTTTAATTCTTGCAAAGTTGCATATCTTAATAAATCGCCCTCAAAACAAAAAGTTTTTCCGATTTTATTCACACATTTTTTTATAAGCGGTTCTATTTCTGGATAAATTAAATTAGCGACATTATCCCTTTCCTTCGCAATCAAAGAGATTAAATTACTCAACTTTTTTGCCCGGTTGAGATCGTCTTTTACGTAGCGCATGATGGAATTGTAAAAACCAATTTGGGAAAGAACGTGAGGATATACACGTAATACAACTGTTAATGTTTTAAAAGGATCTTTTTCGTTTTTTGTGCGCATTATGAGTTGTTTGTTTTTGTCAAAGATTTGTCTCATTTTTTTAATTATCAAATTCAAGTTTTTTCGTTTTAGCAATTTACCAAAGGAATCTCCAATCCGGTCTTCATTTATCAAAAAATTGGCCTGATTTTTTTTGCCAATACTACCTAAAGTGTTATAAAAAAAACCAACTACTTTTTTAAGAATTTTGGTATAGCCCAAAAATATACAACTTACTGATATCAAGGGAAGCTGCCTTGAGCTGGCGTGAATCAATCCATTGTTTCTAATGATTTTGAAATAATTATCCGCTTTCATTTTTTTTATTTAGTTTCCTAACTAAACCTTTATCCGCATCAACTTCCACCATATCATTGCTTCAGCTTTATTTTTGTTCAATTTTTTTCTCCAATCCCTTCCTATCTTCAATTACTTCTTCTAACAATTTACGATCAATACTTATTTTTTCAGTTTTGTCGCCTATGTCGTAAGTTATCTCTATTGTTTGACTTTTGCCATTGTTTATTATTTCAGTATGAAAACCTTGCGTTTCTTTATAGCCATTTCCTCCCACTGTATTGACATATTTATCCCTTGCCTCTGGCCCTTTGGTTTTTTCAAGTAGTTTAGCAATAAAACTTTCAGCTGCTCCGTTGTGTGTGGCCAAGTATCTCTCAAGCTGGTTGCCAAATTTTTCATATTTATCGGTTTGGCTGGCGAGTTTATTGAAATTATCACCCATTAATGAATATTTGTTATAAAGTTCAGCTAAATTGCCAGCATATCTTAAATAACTTGATTCTTTAGAATCCTTGTTCCTTAATACTGATTTATCGCTTTCCTCTATTAAAAATTTCAACAATCGTCCTTCATTATAAGCTGCTAGCGACTCTGCTGTTGAGTGAAAATCTAACCTTTCATCAGTATGTATTTTTGTGCCCATTTTTAATTCTTCAGCTATTTTAGTTTCCATCTGTTCTAAACTATCATCGGCCGAAATTTTTTCCTCATTAGCCAACATCATATGTCCAGCAGTTTCCAGCGTTCTTTTTTGTAAGCTGCCGGTAGCAATAGCCACTTCCGATTGGGGATTAAATTCTTTCCCCTTATTCGTTGCTTGCTGTCTGCCAAATGGAGTTAACAATCTGTCGCGATTATCCTTTTCTGGGTCATTTTCTTTTTGCCCGTGGCGCCGGCACTCAATAATAACTTTGGTAACTTTTGTTTCAAGCTCTTTTGGTGACATTTTTTCTGGCATAGTTTTTGCTATTAATTAATAATTCCTCTATATACTTTTATCTTATCCCTTTTATCTAAAAAAATCAAAAAAATACCTCCCAAGGTATTTTTAGCCTATCAATCCTAATCATTTTACTCAAACGGATTTCTGGTGAATTTTTCGGCTGCTGCCGGCGGCTGTTTTTTTAATTCAACCTTTTTTTTAATCTCCTGCCATATTTTCATATCCACCGTTTCCGTGGCCACCTGCTCCTGCAAGCTGACAACCAAGCGCGTGTCATTAATTGATTTCAATAAAATATTGCTTAAAAATATGAAGCAAATTATTAAGATTAAAATCCCCGTTATTAAAAAAACTCTACTGCCGCATTTAGAGCATTTAGCCAGAATTATTTTAAGCTGTTGTTTTAGCTCTGCCATACTTATTTCCAATAAGTTAATCCGTTCAAGCGCATTGCAAGCACACTTGGAGCTTGCTTATTTTCTTCCTCACTTTGCGCCTGCCCGGGAAATTTTTTGTTTATCTCCTCGCCTTGTTTAGTCAGTTCAATGTTTTGAAAATTAATATAATAATCAAATGCCTCAATTTGAGCCAGATACGTTAGAATATTTTCCAGACTGCCAGAGAGCTGCAGTTCCAAAGGAATAATTTTGTTTCCTTTTTTTTCATTTGCTTGGGTATTGTCAAAAGTTATCGTCTGCTGCAAATTGTTTTTTTCTGCCGCGCTTTCCAAATCAGTAATAAATTCAAGTTCCTCCCCGCTGTTAAGCCATATCTCTTGCAGTATGTTAATTTCGCTTTTAACCGCTTGCACATTCTTTTGGTTTTCCCTGACACTCTGGCCTTGGCTCAATAATTTGTCTAATTTTTCCCGCTGCTCATGTATTTGACTGGTATTTTGTCCGATAGCACTCGCTGCTGGCAGAATTACCCACCATAAAAGCCCCAGTGACATAAGCGCCAGCAGACTAAATATTATTAATAATTTTTTATTGTCTGGCATACTATAAATTTAATTTAGCTCGCATGGTAAAGTCAACGTCAGCCCGATGCAGCAGATTGGAAATGGGCGATTCAATCTCCGAGAGCATTTGAGAATTTTCCAGATTTGCTTTAAGCTGTAAAAAATCGTCTCTTGTTTTCGCCCAGCCGTTCATGGTCATTGTCCCTTGTGCTCTATCCAAATTTATGCTTTGAATCGTATTGCCCGCTGGCAGTAAAGCCAGAAAATTATTCAATATACCTGACCACTTAACAAAATCTTTTTGCACTGCGCTAGCTTCACTCATCAGATTGTTAATCTCTCCAATCCCGCCAGGCTGCGTCATTTGTCCATTATTTTCACTGATCATCTTTAGTTCGTGAGCTATATATTTTTGACTGGCCAGCATCAAGGCAGAAGCAATTAAAAAAATTGCCGTTAATATCAGGGCATTATTAACCATAGCCACATAGCGCGTCTTTTTTATGATTTGTTTTTTTATTGCTCGCGGCAAAAGATTGAGTTCAATCATATCATATTTTTTAAAGCCAGGCCTAGCGCCGTGGTATAAGCATAGAGGTTGCCAATTTTTCTTGGCAGCTCGCCCGAAATATTTGTGAGCGGGTCAGCAATCAAAATTCTTCTTTTTAATTTTTTTTCCAATATTTCGTCCAGACGATTTATATTTGAGCCGCCGCCGCATAAAATTATTTCTAAATCTTTTGTCTGCCCTGAAAAATGGTCCTGGTAAAAATTTATGGTATTAATGATTTCTTTAACCAATTCATCTATGACTTCCATCATTATGTCCCGGATCACTCCTTTACATTTTTTAGCGTCACTGCCGCAAATCAACTTTGCTTTTTCCGCCTTAATGTAAGATAAATTTTTTCTCTCCATAATGGCCTTGGTAATTTTTTCTCCAGAAATATTGGCAATGCTATTGGCAAACTGTATTATTCCTTTGTCAAGCAGGATAATGCTTGTTCTGGTCGCGCCCAAGTCTAAAATGATTTTAGCCCCCTCATTTTTGTTATTGTTCGCCAGTTCTTTTGCTTTATGCCATGGTAATTTATTCAGCCATCCTTGCTGGCTATTTTCAGTTGCGATAGGCAAAATTGCTCTGGTAATTGCCTGTGCCTCAACTTCAAGCGCCACTACCTCAAGTTGGGCCATATCACACAGCTTGATATATTCCTCGGCGACAATACGCGGCACGGCCGCCACTAGAAATTTCCTGTATTTATGGTCATTGCCAATTTCCTGCCAGTCAATTTGCACCTCGCTCATCTCAAGCGGCATATGCCTTGGCAGTTCCTTGCTAATCAAATCTCTGACTTTATCCGTTTGCGTGTCAGCGTGCGCTATGTCAATTACTTTAATAAAAGTTTTAGTTTCCGGCAAAGAAATCGCCGCATAGCGCGTGGTGAACTTATTAGCTGATTTTTGAATTACTTGCCGAATAAATCCAGCTACTTTTGGTGCATCTTTAATCACACCCTCCTCAATAATTCCGGGTGGCAGATTGATTGAATTTAATGCTTGAATATAATTTTTCCCCCTTTTTCTTTTAATTTGCGCGGCTTTTAAGGACAAATCAGAGATATCCAAGCCTAATATTTTATTGGGTGAAGTTAAAGACATGAAACAATAAGCAATAATCAATAAGCAATAAGCAAAGTTATAACTTTCTATTTTTTATTTTTGTCATGGACACCCAAAGCATTGCTGAAATCTCATCAATAAGATTAGTTAATCTAAGATATTCATCTTCTGAAAAATATTTTAATTCTTTTGCCAGATAAATAATATATTTACATTCTCTCGCAGAACCATAAGATATTTCCCAAAAATTTAATTTTACATTTTCTTTTATTCTCGCATAGCCTTCAAGAAAATTTAGCATTACTGACACCGCCGCTCTTCTTAGTTGGGATGTTAAAGCATATAGCTCGTTTTTCGGAAATTGGTTACTATATTGATAAGTTAATTTTATAAATTCATGAATTTTTACTTTAAGAATATTATTTTCCATTCTTTGTTTATTGCTTATTATTCTTTGTTTATTGTTTCTCCGTGGTTTCTTGCCACTGTAAAATCTGGTATTCTCCGGTTGTTGGAAAGCCAGGCGGCGGGTTATAGGTCAAATTTGAATCATAAATCGTTTCTGTGTTTCGGTAACCAGAGACAGTCTGGCCCCAGCCATTAACCCATGACCAAGTCCAAATCGTATTGGTAATAATTACTCCATACAAGCTGATTTTATTTCTCAAAACATAGTTTCTGGCATCTGCCGGCACTTGATATGAGCCGCTGGTTGTATAATATTTGCGAAAGACATGTCCTTTTTGCGCCATTAACACCGCGTTTATTTCTAGCTCATCAGGCGCCGAGTAAAGCGGCACATAAATATTGGACTGCGAAATCAGTCCCAAACTGCTCGTGCCATCCTTGGCCGCATAAACTAAATTCCCGTTAATCACAATTTTTGGGTTGCTGCCCGAGTCTGGTAGTTTAGCAGCCACGACCGTTGTCTGTCCGTTGACCGTGCCATCAACCCAAAGATCATCTTCTACAAAAATTATACCACAATTTCCCGGGATATTATAATTCCCGGTGTAAGATTCCCGGTCAATGTCATCAGATTCGCGCAGCCATTTAGAACTGTCCCAACCCCAGACAGGATTTTTAAGCTTTGACACCCGATACATATCAAAAGTGCCGTCACTTTTAAAATTCAGATGATAGCCCAAGCCGCGCTGTTGAAAATAGCAATCTTCAGTTGTGGAGCACATTGAATTTTGGGCCAATGTTTTAAGCGTGGCCAAATCAGTTGTCACTTCGTCAAAGTCAATGTTAGACAGGGGAAAATCCCATAATGATTGTTCCTCGCCAGTTCCCCATACTCCCGGTTTTGTCTGGTAAGAACAGCCGTGTTCCGGCCCGCAAATATATGTTTCTTTAGCTGATGTTGTTTTGCCGTCATTATAGCCGTCCATTCTAATGCCGCCGTTAGAATGCAGCGGCCCATGCAATGTTTCCGTGTCGCCAAACCAGACATTGGAATTAGTCAAAAAGGCGAATTGCGCCATTGATGGCCGGCCGTATTTTACTTTAACGGTTCTATCCACACCCGGGTCATTATTCATCCAGCCTGTTGACTCAATTATGACTGTGTTGGAGCATTCTGAAGGGGGAGTAATGGCTAAAGAGAATTTGCCAATCGTGTTGCCTAAATTATCTTGGTAATCGTGCACGTAAGGTCCGGGCAATCCTGTGCCGTCCTGAAAATCGTCAGGCGCGTGCGCCAAATGCCAGCGGTAATAATTAACTCCGGCCTCTGCCGTTGCTAAAGCCTTTGCCCAATTTATTTTTTTCAAGCCCAATTTATGCTGGCTAGCAATCATGCCTGACAGTCCTACTGCTATTACGGTGAACAGCATTGTAAAAACCAGCGCCATAATCAGCATCGCGCCCCTTTTATTTTCAAGAATATTAATCCTGTTGCTTATTAATCGCATTTTGTATTCTGATTTTATTATAGCACATTTTGCATTTTTTTAACTTTTCCACAGTCATATATGCTATAATATATACATGAATAAACTTATCAAAAAAATTGAAGCCGCCGGTCTTTTGGGTCGCGGTTGCGGCACTTTCCCAACGGCTAAAAAATGGTTGGCCGTGTTAAATGCGCCCGGCAGGGAAAAATATGTCATCGTCAACTGTTCCGAGTCAGAGCCAGGCATTTTTAAAGACGAATTTATTTTAGATAATTATCCAGAGCTTGTTTTGGACGGTCTTAAACTCGCCATGCGAACTCTGAACGCCAGTCAAGGTTTTATTTATCTCAATCCCATATTTAATTCTCGTTTTAGAAACAAGATCCAAATCTTAATTGGTCATGATAATATTGAAATTTTTTCAGAACCATCCAAATCCTACATCGCTGGCGAAGAATCAACCATTGTCAATCTGATGGAAGGCAAAAGAGAAGAGCCCCGTTTTAAACCGCCCTTTGTTTTGGAAAAGGGTTTTTTAAATAAACCCACCCTAGTCAACAATTGTGAAACATTTTATGACATAGCTCTTATTAATCAAGGCAAATACAAGCGAGAAAGATTTTTCTGCATTGCCGGTGATAACACTCCTAAAAATATTTTCAAATTCCCAGAAACCATAACCGTTAAGCAAGCTCTGCTTGAATCCGGCCATTATCCTAATTTTAAATTTTTTATTCAGCTTGGCGGCGCCATGGCTGGCATCTGCCTTGCCGCAGACCAATTGGATGATTACGCAATCCAGTATTATGGAGGGCTGATAATTCACGAGTTGGCAAAAGACGAGCGGCAGCTAGTCAATAAATGGCTTGAATTTTACAAAAAAGAAAGCTGTGGGCAATGCGTTCCCTGCCGCGAAGGCACTTATCGGCTTTATGAAATGTATAATGCAAAAGATTTTAACCACCAGCTATTTGCCGATATCATCTTTGCCATGCAAAACTCATCTCTTTGCTCCATGGGTAAAATGGCCGCTACTGCCATTACCAGTTATTTTGAAAATATAAAAAAATGCAAAAAAAGATAAAAATAACCATCAATCATAAGCAATACTTTAGCCAAGAGAGCCAGACTATTTTAGATGTTTGCCAAGCCAATGGTATTGATATCCCAACCCTGTGCAAACATCCTGATTTAGTTATTCAAGGCAAATGCCGGATTTGCTTGGTTGAAGTTGAGGGGCAGGGGATTATTACTGCCTGCACTCAAACTGCGGCAGATGGCATGGAAATCAAAACCGACACTTTACTTGTCAAGCGCGCTCGGGCGGTTAATCTGGAAATGATTTATGCCGAGCACATTGAAAAATGCTCTAGCTGCATTCAGGAACATTCTTGCGCTCTTAAAGATTATGCTAACCAGTATGGCCTTAAAATTACTCGCTACCAAGACCGCAAGGCTAAATTACCAGCCTGGCACTTTGGCGACTTTATCCAGTTTGATTCCAGTAAATGCATTGACTGCGGAATTTGTAGCGAAGTTTGCACTGATAAACAAACCTGTGATTTTTATCAGACCATTAATAAAGGTTATCAAACTCAAACCAAACCAACTGATGATCCTAAAAAAGACTGCACCTACTGCGGCCAATGCGTTGTCCATTGTCCAGTTGGCGCGGTTCAGGGCGTGCCCCATTGGCAATTTGTGGAAGAGTTGCTAAAAAATAAAAAGACAAGCGCTAAAACTCTTGTGGCCCAAATTGCTCCCTCAATCAGAGTGAGTATTGGCGAAGAATATAATTTTGCTTATGGCCAAATTACCAGCGGTCAACTGGCTGCCAGTATGCGCGCCTTAGGCTTTGATGTTGCTTTTGATGTTTCAGCCGGGGCTGATTTTACCAGTTATGAGGAAGCGCTTGAACTAATTCATTGGCTTGAGGCAAAAAAAGACCGTCCGATGTTCACTGCTTGCTGTCCAGCTTGGGTGAAATTTGTTGAATTTTATTATCCAGAATTTATCTCTCATCTCACCACCACTCGTTCGCCGCATATTCATTCAGCCATCATAACTAAAACTTATTGGGCAGAGCTTATGGGAAAAAAGCCGCAAGATATTATTGTTGTTTCCATTATGCCGTGTACGGCTAAAAAGCAGGAAATTAGTCTAACCACCCAGCGCTATCAGCATCTGCCCATCGTTGATTATGTGGTCACCACGCGCGAATATGTTTATCTGCTCCGCAGGGCAAAAATTGATTTTCCAAAATTGGCATCAAAAGAGCTGGATAATCCACTGGGTAATTCCTCCGGCGCCGGCGTAATTTATGGCGCTAGCGGCGGTGTGATGGAATCAGCTCTTCGTTCTGCCGACTATATGCTGCGGGTAAAAAAAGAAACAGGCAGTTTAAAGCCAATTATCAATGGTGAAAATTATCAACTAATCAAAAATAGATATTCCCGGATTAGCCAAAGCAGAATTGAATTCACACAAGTCCGCGGCCAACAAGGGATTAAAGAAGCAGCGGTAAATATTGGCGGCAAAAATCTGCGCGTAGCCATTGTGAGCGGTTTGGGCAGTGCCAGAAAATTGATTGAAAACATCAAAGCTAAAAAATGCCAGTATGATTATGTGGAAGTGATGGCTTGCCCAGGCGGCTGTATTGGCGGAGGCGGGCAACCACTGCCAGTCAGCGCTGAAATCAGGGCGAAGCGCGCCGCTGCGCTCTACAATATTGACCAAAACCTAGTCATACGGGTCGCTCATGAAAATAAATTTTTGCTGACTGTCTATCGTGATTATTTTAAGGGCAGACAAGAACTGATTGAACAATTAATGCATTGCCAGTATAATGTAGCTAACCGGGCAGGTTATAAAAAAATAACTAACTAACAAGAAAATATGCTCAAAGCGATTACTTTACAAAGGGTAAATATCAGCTATGCTGCAAGATTTTTAGTCATCTTGACAATGGCCACTGGCGCACCGCTTATTGGCATCCACTCTCAATGGCTTACCGGCCCAATTGTCAACATGTCCCTAATTCTTGCTGTTTTTTTAATTGGAATTCGCGGAGCACTGCTGGTTGGAATTCTGCCATCAACTATTGCCCTAGGCACAGGTTTGTTGCCAGCGATTTTGGCGCCCATGATTCCTTTCATTATTATTTCTAATACTATTTTGATATTAGTGGTTGACTGGTTTAAGAATTATAATTATTTTCTCGGTTTATTCTTCGCCGCCGGAGCAAAATATCTTTTTTTATTCATTACCTCAAGCATTGTCATCAATTTATTATTAAATCAAGCTCTTGCCCCCACAGTGGCTGCGATGATGAGCTGGCCGCAATTTTTTACAGCTGTAATTGGCGGAGTATTGGCTTGGGGAATATTAAAATTTATCAATAAATAATAAAAATACATGAGTAATAATGATAAAAATAAGTTATGAGCATCAAATCAATTAAAAATCCGAAACACAGACTGGTGTTGTAAAAATTACAACAATTGTAGTATAATTAAACTACATATAATGTTAAGCAAATCTAAAACCACACGCAAGCTATTAGCTTTCTACTTCACTAACCCTCAAGCCAAAAAATATGTTAGACAGTTGGCCAGAGTTTTGGGTTTGGATGCCGGGAATCTTTCTAAAGAATTAAAAAAATTTGAAACACAAGGTCTTTTTTTATCTACTAGAAACGGTGACCAGAAAATTTTTTATCTCAATAAAAATTATCACTTATTTGAAGAATATAAAAATATAATTTTAAAAACTGAAGGTATTGAAGCTAGCTTAAAAAAATTACTATCTCAATTCAAGAAAATTGAGCAAGCATATATTTTTGGTTCTTTCGCTGATAATAGTCAAAGAACTGATTCAGATATTGATTTACTGGTTATTGGCCAAGTTGATTTTGGCAAATTAAATAGGGGAATTAATCAGTTAGAAAAAAAACTCCAGCGCGAAATAAATCAGGTAGTCTATAGTTCACAAGAATTTCAAGCACAAAAAAGAAAATCACCGTTTTTAAAAAATATTTTAAGAAATAAAAAGGTAATTTTAATTGGCCAAGATGAAACAAAATAATTTGGACAAAAAAATCAAAGAATTAAAAAGTAAAAATTTAGCTAAAAATTTTCAGGTTAGTTTTTCTGATATCATAAAATATTTAAATAGGGCGAAAAAAGAGTTAATCATCGCTCATAAAAATATTAAAATTGATAAAAATACATCTTGCGTCTTGATTTATCAGTCAATGCTTAAAGTTGGTCGCTGTCTAATGTTTTCTTATCATTTGCGGCCGATTGATGGGAGCCAGCATAAAACGACCATTGAATTTTGTGAAGTAATCATCGGAGAAAAATTTAGACAACTAATTGAAAGTTTTGACGAGCTAAGAAAAAAAAGAAATAAATTTGTTTATGATGTTACCGAAGTTGAAATTTCTGATTCTGAATTGAATTATTATTTTAAAGAAGCTCAAAAGCTGATTGAATTAGTTGATAAAATTATTAAGCATAAAAATCCTCAAAAAGAACTATTATAAGGCCTTTCAGTTATGAAATTTAAATCCCTTAAATATATAAGAAATCTGGCTGGCAAACGTGTTCTCGTGCGCTGTGATTTCGATCTGCCCATGAAAAATTGCAAAATAATTGATGATACCAGATTAAAAGCGTGCGTGCCGACGATAAAATATTTATTATTTAAAGGCGCCAAGGTGGTTTTGGTGGGGCATTTGGGAAGACCAAAGGGCGTGGATGAAAAACTAAGTTTATTGCCGGTGAAAAATAAACTAGAAAAAATACTTGAAAAAAAAATAGTTTTTATAGATTGGGATGAGATCCCTAGCCGCCTTGCTCCTCGGAATGACATATCACTAAGAATGTTAGAGAATCTAAGATTTTACACTGGCGAAGAAAAAAATTCTAAAAAATTTGCCAAAAAATTAGCAAGCTTAGCAGATATTTATGTGAATGAGGCATTTGCCGTGAGCCACCGCAGCGTCGCTTCGGTTGATGCCATTCAAAATTATCTGCCGAGCTACGCTGGGCTACGTCTTGAAAAAGAAATTGAGAATTTATCAGCCGTTCTGAAAAATCCCAAACACCCAGTGATCCTTATTATCGGCGGAGCCAAAATTGAGACCAAGTTGCCGGTGATTAAAGAGTTTCAAAAAATTGCCGACCAAATTCTTGTGGCTGGCGCTGTGGCCAATACTTTTTTAAAAGCCGCCGGGGTGGAAGTGGGGAAATCATTAGTTGATGAAAAATATATTGATGAAGCAAAAAGTATTTTAAATTCAAAAATTTTACTGCCCGTTGACTGGCGCGTAAAGAATGGAAAGATTCTTGATATTGGTCCGCGGACTATTGAATTATTTGCGCAAAAAATTAAATTAGCCAAGACAATCGTCTGGAACGGACCAATGGGAAAGTTTGAAGAGAAAGAATTTGCCATTGGCACACAGGAAATCGCTAAGGAAGTTTTAAAATCAAAAGCAAAAGTTGTGATTGGCGGAGGAGACACAGACAAAATTTTACAGGGTAAAAAATTTGGCAGTAACATTTTTGTTTCCACCGGCGGCGGGGCAATGCTGGAATTTCTGGCAGGGAAAAAATTACCCGGTTTTAAAAGAATCTTTTTACATTAGGACTTTCGCGTTTGTCATTCCCTTGCTTGACAAGGGAATCCAGTTTTTAAATAATAGTGCTGTTAGCTTATCCTCTGGATCCTCGGATCAAGTCCGAGGATGACGGAAGAAGAGCCCGAATATTTATTTGTCATTGCCCGACCCTCGATCGCAGCCGAGGGCAGGCTTGATCGGGCAATCCAGACAAAAAAACAAACAAAAAAGAATTATGGTAGTTAGATTAACAGAATGGATCCTCGGATCAAGTCCGAGGATGACAGAAGAGAGAGTCCGAGGATGACAGAAGAGAGTCTGTGGATAACAGAAGGAGGGCAAACGCGAAAGTCCTAAAAACTAAAAAATTAACTTGAAATTTATGACCAGAATCAAAAACATCATTGCTCGTGAAATTTTAGACTCGCGCGGCGACCCAACCATTGAAGTTCAGGTAGTGTTAGAAGATGGTATTACTAACGCCATTGCTTCCGTGCCCAGCGGCGCTTCCATTGGCAGCCACGAAGCACTAGAACTGCGCGATGGCGATAAAAAACGTTATGGCGGCAAAGGCGTGCTCAAAGCCGTAGCTAACGTCAATAAAAAAATTGCGCCGATTCTCACAGGCGAAGAAATAACTAACCAGCAGCGCATTGATCAGCTAATGATTGAACTTGACGGCACTCCTAACAAAGAAAATCTGGGCGCTAATGCCATTTTGGGCGTTTCTTTGGCTTGTGCTCGCGCCGCTGCTAAAATCAAAAAACAGCCTCTTTATCAGCACATCCGCGAGCTGTATAACATTAAATTTCCAGGCTGGCGCATACCCATGCCTCAATTCAATATCATCAACGGCGGAAAACATGCTGATAGTAATTTAGACTTTCAGGAATTTATGATTATTCCCATCATCAACACCACTTTTTCAGAACGTCTCCGAGTTGGCACAGAAATATTTCATCAGCTGGGTAAAGTGCTTAAAGCAGATGGTCTTGACACTGATGTTGGCAATGAAGGCGGTTATGGTCCTGATATTGATTCTGCCGTTAAGGCGGTTGAATATATTTTGAGCTCTATTAAACAAGCAGGATACATTGCCGGTGAACAAGTGGTTCTTGGCATGGACGCCGGTGCCTCAACATTTTATTTGCCACAGGAAAAATTATACAACTTTAGTCTGGACGAATCATTTCTTGATTCAGACCAGCTTGTTTATCTTTATAAAGAATGGTTTGAAAAATATCCTTTCTTACTGCTTGAAGATCCTTTAGCAGAAGATGACTGGCAGGCTTGGATTAATATGACCAAAGAATTTTCCGAGCTAAATTTAAAAGTTCACAATTACCGGCTTGATAATAAAAAATTCATTAAACTTCATGAAAAAAATTTACACCCGATCATTGTCGGTGACGATTTATTTACCACTAATGTCAATCGCTTAAACGAAGGCATTAAACTCGGCGCGGCCAATGCCGTGGTTGTTAAGCCCAATCAAATCGGTACATTGACAGAAACAGTTAGATTTGCCGAGCTGGCCAAAGAAAATAATTATCAACTTGTTGTTTCCCACCGTTCTGGTGAAACTTATGATGATTTCATCGCTGACCTGTCCGTTGCTCTTGGCGCGGAATTCATCAAAGCAGGCGCGCCGTCCCGCGGAGAGCGTGTGGCAAAATACAACAGATTATTGAAGATTGAAGAGGAATTAGTTGACCAATGACCAAAAAGCAGTTAATACAAAGGGTAAATAACATTCAGTGGGAATGGGATTGGGGAAGGAAATTTAGTCCCTTGTTTAGTTATGCCGTTGTTTGTGCTTGGACCAAGGCGCGTCAGGAACTATCGGGACAAGTCAATAATGTCATATTGTTCAGTAAAAATTATTACACGAATTTTTTTGTCAATATCAAAGATTTAAATCAAGCAGGTAAAAAGGCCTATGAATTGAGTACTCAAAAAGGATTTATTAATTTTTATGAATGCGAAGCACGAAGAGCCTGTCAAAAATTAATCAAACTATCTAAATTTGATAAGACCGGAGACTTGCTCAGTCAGTATAATAACTGGCTTAATGCTTATGTGGCTGTTTTAGAATTTGTTGCTCATATTAGGATATTTAACAGAATCGGTGAGAAAAAAATAAGAGAATTTATAAATTCAAAAATAAAAAATTCTAAAAAACAAGTGGAAATATTTAGTATTCTTTCCGCGACAACAAGAATAAATGCTTTTGATGATTTTCATAAAAAAATAACGTTGGCCTATCAGAAAAAAACAAAAAACAATTTAATTTTAGAACAAATTGTTCGGGATTTTAAATGGATGCCTGTCGGCTATGGGGATGAGCCGGAATGGACCATAAAAGATATTAAAAAACAATCACAAAGCTTTAGGCCGATCAAACCAAACAAAATAGACAAAAGTTTGATAATTAAAAAATTAGTGCCAAACCGCGAAATTTTAAACCTGATTGCGGCCATTGATTTGTTTGTTTATTACAAAGATTATCTGCGCAGGATTTGTAATTATTGTCACTATTATTCGCGGCCTATTTTTATAGCATTAGGCAAGCGATACAACTTAAGTTTGCAAGAATTAAAAATGTTGTTGCCGAAAGAAATTGGCAAGGTGAAGCCAAATAAGGGAAATATATTGTTTTCAGACAAGGGTAAAATTTATAAATTTAATTATGACGAAAAACTGGAGAATGAATTTTTTACTACTAATGATAAGAGCGTGGTTGGCACGGTCGCTAATACTGGTAAGGTAAAGGGCGTGGTTGTAGTTGTTAATAACCCTAAAGATTTGAAGAAGGATTATAATAATCGTATTTTAGTTTCAGTAATGACAACACCTGACATTACTATTGCCATTAAGAAAGCCAAAGCCATTATCACTGACGAAGGCGGTATTACCTGCCACGCGGCCATAATTTCCCGCGAACTCGGTATCCCCTGTATTATCGGCACTAAAATCGCCACACATGTTTTAAAAGACGGAGATTTGGTTGAAGTTGACGCGGATAAGGGAATTGTGAAAAAAATATGACCCTTCCCCAACCCTCCCATTGGTAAGGGGAGGGAGCGGATTTAATATTAATCTGTGAAAAACCAGGTTCCCCCTCCTTACAAAGGAGGGGGACAAGGGGGTGGTCATTAAATTCTATGACCGTAATTTTCAACCAACACAAGTATAAACAAACACGACAGCTTTTAAGAAATAACAGTACTAAGGCTGAAAGAATTTTGTGGAATCATTTAAATGGCAATCAAATTGGAATAAAATTTCGTCGTCAATATAGCATTGGTGATTATATCGCAGATTTTTGCGCACCAAGAAAAAAGTTGATTATTGAACTTGACGGTGGAATTCATTTGGTCAAAAATCAAAGATTATATGACAAAGCAAGACAGCTGGATATTGAGCATTTGGGATTTAGGGTGATTAGATTTGCCAATAAAGAAATAGCCCACAATCTTGATAAAGTGCTTGATAAAATTAAAAAAGAAATAAAAATATGAGTAAGGTGGAAGAGTTTTGTTTAAATTTACCGTAGCATAAATTTATTTGTATGCCAACTATTAATTCAAAAAATAGGCCATACCATCCATTTGTTCTAATAATATTAGATGGTTTTGGCATTGCTCCTTCTGGCCCTGGCAATGCCATTAGGTTGGCAAAATTGTCCAATTTAAACTATTATTTTTCCCATTATCCCTACACTGAATTAAAAGCTCATGGCGAGTATGTCGGTCTTTTTCCCGGCGAAGAGGGCAATTCTGAAGCCGGTCATATTAATCTTGGCGCTGGCAGGATTGTCAAACAGGATGTGGTGGCAGTTTCTGATATGATTAAAGACGGCACTTTTTTTAAAAATGCCGCTTTTCTTGCCGCCTTTGATTATGTTAAAAAAAATAAATCAAATTTGCACTTTATTGGTCTTTTAACCGGTCCTAATTCAGCTCATGCCTATCCGGAACATCTTGACGCCTTGATTAAAATGACGCGCCAGAACAAACTTAAGCAAGTTTACCTTCATCTTTTTACTGACGGCCGCGATTCCCCGCCCTTTGAAGGTTACAGTTATTTGCAGCGATTATTACAAAAACTTGATCCGGCGCATGAACAAATAGCCACGCTTATGGGCCGTTTCTATGGTATGGACCGCAAAAAAGAATGGACTAGAACTGAACTTGCTTTTAACGCCCTTGTCTTTGGCAGCCAATACCATGCCGACCATCCCTTAAAAGCAGTTGAAGACGGTTATGGCCGCGGTGAATCAGATGAATATATTAAGCCAACCACTATTTATAAAAATAATAAAATGCTGCCGCGGATCAAAGACAACGACGCTATTATTTTTTTTAACGCCCGGTCTGACCGCGCCAGGCAATTAACCAAAGCTTTTGTTCAGGACAAATTTAATGAGCAAAACCCCGGCTCATTTCGGCGCAAAAGGAAATTAAACAACCTTGTTTTTGTCGCCCTTACTGATTTTGGGCCGGATCTGCCTAATATCTTGACTGCTTATCCTTCGCCTGATTTAAAAAATACCCTAGCTATGGAACTTGCCGATCTGCGCCAGCTTTATATTGCTGAAACTGATAAATATGGTCACCTGACATATTTTTTTAATGGCGGTTATGCTGATCCAGTTGCCGGAGAAGAAAGAATTTTAATCAAATCGCCTGATGCTAGATCATACGATTCAGTACCTAATATGTCTGCCGGCACCATTGCTGACATTGTAGTTAAAAATATCCAAAATAAAATTTATGATTTTGCCGCTGTTAATTTTGCCAATCCGGACATGCTCGGCCATACCGGCAACTTAAGCGCAACTATCAAGGGCTTGGAATTTATGGATAAATGTGTTAAGAAAATTGTATTGGAAGCAGTTGATAAAAACAGAGGCTATGTTGTAATTACTGCTGATCATGGCAACGCCGAGGAAATGATTGATATTAAAACTGGCAAGGTAGATACCCAGCACTCAATTTTTCCAGTTCCATTTTGTATTATTGGTCCGGCAGAGCCAGTTAGAAAAATAAAACTCCGTTCCAACGGCATCCTGGCTGACGTGGCGCCCACTATTCTTTATTTAATGAAACGGGACAAACCTCAAGAAATGACAGGAAAAAATTTGATTATATAATGTGTAGGTCTTTGCGGTGCCTTCGGCACAACGCAAAGCCCGTTCTCGGTACTCGGCCTAAAGCAGTTTAGGCCTCGTTTAACCCTCGAACTATGAAGATTATAATCTTTGCCGGCGGCGTGGGCACCAGATTTTGGCCAATCTCTCGCCGTAAATTTCCCAAACAATTCCAAAAGATATTTAATGGCCAATCAACTTTAGAGCTCGCCTGGCAGAGAATAGCTCCTTATTTTGGCGCGGAAAATATTTATTTGCAAACCACTCCTGAATTAAAAAATCTAACCTTAAAAGAACTGACCGGATTAAAGAAAGATCATATTATTATTGAACCTGAAAGAAGAAATAATGGCCCGGCTGTTTGCCTAGCTCTCCAAAAACTAATTCAAGAAAATAAATCCGGCCCAGTAGCCATTCTTTGGGCTGATCACCTGATGGATCAGCCGCAAGAGTTTGTTAAGAATTTAAAAACAGCTGAAAAATTAATTCAAGAAAATCCTAACAGGTTTATTTTTCTGGCTGAACAGCCTCGCTTTGCCAATAATAATTTGGGCTGGATTCATGTCGGAGAAAAAGTCGGCCGGATAGGGAAGTGCGATTATTTCAAATTCCTTGGTTGGCAATACAAACCAAAGCAGGCTGAATGCCATAAAATATTTGAATCTGGAGAATATTTCTGGAATCCAGGCTACTTCATCAGCTCAATTAAATTTCTCAATGATCAATTTCAAAAACTTGCTCCTGAAATGTGCCAGTCAGTTAAAAATGACTATGCCCATGCTCCTAAAATCAGTTTTGATCAAGCAATTATTGAGCGGCTTGATTTATCCCAGGCAGTCATTCTGAAAACAAATATGGGCTGGTCAGACCCGGGTAGTTTATACGCGCTCAAAGAAGCTTTACAAAAATCACAAGATGAAAATGTTATTCAAGGCAAAGTTTTCAATCTTGATTCCCAGGACTGCCTTGTTTATAATTTTGAAGACAAAAAACTCCTCACTACCGTCGGTCTTGAGGGCCAAGTGGTCATCAACACCAGAGATGCTCTGATTGTTGTGCCCAAAGACAAAGTCAAACAAATTACCGAGCTGTTGGAAAAATTAGAACAAGAGGGGTTGGCAGAATATTTGTAGCAAAGAGAATTTATTGTCTCATTGACTTTTATCCCTTGTTATTTGTATAATTATTATATGCCAGTCTATAAACTAGAAAAGCAAAAAGCAAAAAAAAGTGGCCGGAAAATTTTCGGCGTTTTTATTAGCCTTGTTATTTTTGTCGGTTTTATAATGAGCATCTGGTTTTTATTTATTCTTTTAAACCCCATTTCTATTGGACACACCCAGTTCACCATCAGCCATGGACAAAATGTCAATGAAATTAGCCAAAATCTTTTTGCAAATGGCATAATTAAAAGCAAATTTGTTTTTGAAATCTACGTTTATCTTAAAGGCATTGAAGGCAAACTTAAAGCAGGAGAATATAACCTGCCAAACGTTATAAATATCAAACGGCTGACGGAAATTCTCATTGTCGGTGAGCTACCTCAAGAATGGGAATTGACAGTGATTGAAGGTTGGACAATTAAAGACATTGCCTGGCAGCTGGAAAACATTGGTAAGTTTCAAGCAGTAGAGCTTCTTGAAGCAACCGGCGTCAACCAGCCGAACAATCAATTTAATTTTGACATTTCAAATTATGACTTTTTAAGCGATAAACCAACAACCGTCAATCTTGAAGGCTATATGTTTCCTGATACTTACCGTTTTTTCGCTTACGCGACCATTGACGATATTGTCCGTAAAATGCTTAATAATTTTGACAAGAAATTAACCCTGCAGCTGCGCCAAGACATTCAAGCCCAAGGCAAAACTATTTTTGACATTATTACCATGGCTTCAATCATTGAACGGGAAGTTATGACGGACAATGATCGCGCTATTGCTGCCGGCATTTTTTGGAAACGGCTTGAGGCTGGCGTGCCGCTTCAGGCAGATTCCACCATTAACTACATCACTGGCAAAAAAACCCCGGCAGTTTCCGCTGAAGACTTAAAAATCAATTCATTCTACAACACCTATCTTTATCCCGGTTTGCCGCCCGGCCCAATCAGTAATCCCGGCCTAGCTTCAATTAAAGCCGCTGTCTATCCGCAAGCCTCGGATTATTGGTATTTTCTCACTGACAGCGATGGCAACGTCCATTACGCGCCTGATTTTGAAGAGCATAAGGCGAATAAGGTGAAGTATTTGAATTAAAATTTGACACCTATTTTCGTCTGTTGTATAATGTAAGAGTTATAAATATTCCTGTTCAATTACTCATATGCTTGAACAAAAAGACTATAAAAAATTAGAAAAACTTTTTGACCAGCGAGGACGTCAGCTTTTTAAGGAAGAAGGGCGCAAGTTGTTTGAACAAGAAGGTAAGAAGTTGTTTGAACAAGAAGGTAAGAAGTTAGAAGACAGAATTATTACCCAAGTCGGTGAAATGATTGAACAGAACATCTCGCCTATTTTATGTGATCACACAAACAGGCTGGATAAGCTTGAAAAAAAGATTAACAATTTACCGGACAAGCTTTACTTAAGTGATAAGTTCGCCGACTTGCAAGCCAACGTTACATCTCGCCAAAGAAAAGAAGACGAGAAAGTTAATCTTCTGATTAGTTTCCTTAAAAAGAGAAAGGTGTTGGTTGATAGAGAAGTAGAAATACTTGAGGCAATTGAAGTGTTTCCTAATCCTCAAAAAATAAGTTAGTAAAATCAATTTAACTTAAATTTGACATCTTGCGTTTTTCTTGCTAGACTTACTCTAGCAATTTAAATTACCCGCAGACAGCAGGCAAATCCGCCTCCATTCGGAGTCGAGACAAGTAAGACCTGCCGAGGTCAAAATTTTAGCTAATTTTAGCTATATTAATCTCTGCGGTAAAACGCGGTTTTTTAATTTTAATGATGCAATAATGCCAAAAACAAGACAACAAAAAGAAACTGTTTTGAGTGAGCTAACAGATAATTTAAAAAATGCCAAATCAGCCGTCTTGGCTAATTTTTCAGCCATTACGGTCAAGGACGACCAGCAGTTAAGAAACGTTATACGTTGCCAAGAGATCAATTATTCAGTTATTAAGAAAACACTTTTGAGGAAAGCTTTTGAAAAATTAGGCTTTAAGACAGATTTGTTTAAGGGTGTTGACGGCAACATTTCCATGGCCATTTCAGCCGCAGATGAAGTTGCTCCGGCCAAAGCCATTCACGGTTTTATTGCCAAAAATAATAATATGAACATTATTGGCGGCATACTGGAAAACAATTGGATTGACAGTAATAAAGTCAAAGCGCTGGCTGTTTTGCCGTCAAAACAAGAGTTGCTTGCCAAAGCCATTAGTACAATCAAAGCGCCGCTAAGCGGATTGGTAAATGTCCTAGCAGGCAATTTGCGAGGTTTGGTTAATGTTTTGAAGGCAATTAAAGATCAAAAGTCGTAGAAAATAAATAATATTTTATTAATTAATTATAATAATATGGCAGATGAACAAAAAACCCAAGAAGAAAAAATTGTTGCCGTGCCTGACAAATTCAAATCAATCGTAGCAGAGATTGAAAAAATGTCAGTCATTGACCTGTCGGCGCTGGTTAAAATTCTTGAGGAAAAATTCGGTGTTTCCGCTGCTGCTCCCATGATGATGGCGGCCATGCCAGTTGCTGGCAATGGTATGGCAGAAGCTGCCGCGGAAAAATCAGATTTTGATATTGAGCTCACCGCTACCGGTGAAAATAAAATCGCTGTCATTAAAGCCATTCGCGAGGTCACTGAAAAAGGCTTAAAAGAAGCTAAAGACATGGCAGAAGGCGCTCCAGTAACAATTAAAACCGCTGTCAAAAAAGAAGAATCCGAGGCAATAAAGAAAAAGCTTGAAGCAGCAGGCGCCCAAGTTACTTTGAAATAAAATTTGTTTCAATTAAAAATTCGCTCCGATAAGCATCAGAGCGGGTTTTTTAATTACTCAAAAATTACAATTCTATCTTATAAACTTTATTAACCGTCATAATGTATAGTTCTTGTTCGTTGCTGTTCGGCGCTATGGAAATTATTTTTTCCAGCTCATCGCCCAAAAATTGTTTTGACACCCGGCCGGTTTTATCCGCTATAAGAATTCTATTTTTGTCCCGGTCAAGCAGATATAAGTTGTTGATTAGCTCGTTGGTCAGCAGCAGGGTATGGCTGCTTATTTTTTCATAAGCTCCTTTTAAGCTAAAAACCTCTTTTTTGCCTTTAAAAAATTTGTTTATCTGGCCGTCTTTCGCCCCTAGCCAGACATTGCCGTCAACCGCAATTGTCTCATTGCCCGCCAGATCCTCCTGGCCGGACAGCCATTTAGTCGGGGTGGCAAAACTAGTCGTCTGATAATTATATTTGTATATATTATTATTTCCGTCATCAAGCAAATATATTTTTAATCCGTAAACTGCTAGGTCAACCAGCTGGCTTTTTTCCGGCAGCTCCAAAGCAATTTCTCTGACGTTATAATTATTGGTATCCATTATCCACAGTTTGCCCGCCGAGGTCAAAATTAGCATTTTATTTTTTTCAAAATTCATCAGCTTTTTAGCCTGTCCAGCGATACTGGCCACTTTGTCCAGCGCCTTATTGGCGGAGTTCACCTTGTAAATTTCATCTCCGCGCGCCAAATAAATTATATTATTTGAAGCGAGATATATATTGGATGTTGGCGCAAAGCCTTGCGGCAAATCAGCCGTCACTTCCGGGTTGGTAATAGTTTCTAAATTATAAATTCTATTAATCTGCTTTGCCAGCTTATTTTTTAATTCCTGATACTGGTATTGTTCTTCAGGATTATTGCTCGTTAGCTTGGCCAAAAGATTATTGGCTTCGCTCAAAAGCCCTTGCGCTTTGTCCTCGTCTTTGTAAATGAGCGCCGCTTCCACAGAATTTATCTTGCTGTTTATTTCTTCAGCCAATGTCTGGAATTCCTGCTTCTTCGTTTGCTTTGCATTTTTTTTATTAATCATAAGCAAACTGCCGGCAAATAAAATGGCGGCCAATATAATGAGTAATATTAAGCGATACTCCACAATATTAAAGCTTTTCCATTTTTTAAAGGCCAAACCCCTTGCTTTTTTCCCAGTGTCCTGGTCAGCTATTTGTTGTTCACTCCCCACTCTTGTTTCAACCAACTGCCCGAGCTCTTTTTTTGCTTCTTTTTTGCCAGTCATTTTTAATCTGCCTGCTTTTTTAATCAGGGCGTGAATTTTAGCTAAGCCGCTTTTAGCAGAGCCAGCTAGGGCCATAAATATTTTAGCCATTATCCCTGGTGCGGCTTTGTTTAACATTGCCACGGCATCTATTGTTTGAAGCACATTAACTTCTGTTGTGGCATCAACAATTTGTTGCGGCGTTTTTTTAAAAGCCATGAATTTAATAATAATAGTGCTAAAATCAACTGGCACTTTGTAATCAAGCAAAGTATTTTTAAAAAATGCGCAAGCCTGCGTCGGCGCCAAACTCATCACGGTTTTTTTGATTTTTTCATCTGAAAAATAGTCAAAAATAGTATTATTAGTTAGCAGTAAAATATCCTCGTTAATCAGCTGTCCGCTAATCAATTGACAAAGTATTTTTTTGCCAGTCGCATTTTTGTTGCCGCCGCCGCCTGTAATATCATGGATTTTATTGTTCCTAAAAAGCCAGGCGCGCAGGCCGCCAAAATTACTAATAATTAATTTGTTGTCTTGAACCGCCGCGATCAAAATACTCATTTTTTCTCTTATCCACCTTAAATTTTTGCCAGTAATGTCATCAATGTTTTCATTAAAATACTGCGCCGCCGTTTCCAGCGCTGCTTCCGTGTTTTTAGTAGGCGAGTGATAATAATATTCTGACAGCTCGTTCACCAACTGATCTAAAATACCGGGGATTTTTTTCTCGCGCGACCTTGACTCAACCACTATAAAAAGTTGTCCCAAACCCGTTGTCCCTTGCCTGTCGGAAGGCGCCACATACACATGCGATTGATAATAGCCCTTGGCATTGCCAATCGTTAATTTATCCACTTTTGTTTGATATATCATACATAATTTATTTTATCAGATTTTTCATTTTACAACAACAAAATACTATACTATAATAGAAATATCAATAAAATCGCCAAGGTACTATTAAATTAACTTAAGACTACGATTATGTTAGAGGATTTATTTGGTTCAAAAACTCGCGCCAAACTTTTAACTCTGTTTTTCAATAACATTGACTCTGCCTTTTATGTGCGCGGCATTGCCAGAGACTTGAAAGAAAACATTAATTCCATTAGAAGAGAAGTTTTAAATCTGGAAAAACTGGGAATTATAAAGAGTGTGCCGCTTGATAAAATTGATGTTCCAAAAGAAGAGCTGGCGCGAGACAAGCAGGAAAACAGGAAATATTATCAGGTCAACAAAGAATACACCATGTTCAATGAGCTCCATAGCTTGATCATCCGCTCTAAACTTCTAGTTGACAAAGCTATGCTTGAAAAACTTAAGGAGATGAACGGCATCAAGTTATTGGTTTTAAGCGGCATTTTTGTTTCCGATGTCAGGGCGCGCACAGACATTCTCATTATGGGCAATGTTGATAAAAACAAAATCAGAAGATTAATTTCTGGTATGGAAAAAAATTTCAGCAATCCCATTCGCTATTCCGTGATGACTCAAAAAGAATTTGACTATCGCAACCAGATGACCGACAAATTTTTATTTGAGATTATGGAAGGCAAAAAGCATGTGGTGGTGGATAGAAGACAATAAACAATAAACAATAATCAATAATCAATAAGCAATAAGCAATAAGCAAGGGCGCTTTTCAGGCGCTTTTGTTCGGAATATGAAAATATATCTCCAACAATTTTTATCTACTGCCGGACTAGCTTCCAGAAGGGCAGCGACTGACCTCATAAAACAAGGTCGTGTCAAAGTCAATCATAAACCAGCCGAGCTAGGCATAAAAATTGATCCAAAAAAGGACAGGATAGAATACCAAGGTAAGATAATCAAAGCGCCTGAAGAAAAAGTCTATTATTTGGTCAATAAACCAATCGGTTGCACCTCAACTGTCAAAGACAGGCACGCCTTAAAAAAAGTGGTTGATCTTGTCCCTAAAGTTCCCAAAGTCTGGCCTGTTGGCCGGCTTGATAAAGATTCTCATGGTTTAATCATTCTTACCAACGACGGCGATTTGACTAACAAATTAACTCATCCTAAATTCAAGCATGAAAAAGAATATATTATTACGATAAATAAAGCCGTCACTCAAGACTTATTATCAAAACTTTCAAAAGGCGTTAAATTAGAAGAAGGGTTGGCTCGGGCTGATAAAATTAATAAATTGGATGAAAATAAATTATCAATTACTCTCCACCAAGGCTGGAAAAGGCAAATTAGAAGAATGCTGGGAAAGTGTGGATATAGAGTAATAGACTTACAAAGAATAAGAGTGGATAAAATTAAATTAGGAAATTTAAGAATTGGTTTATACGCAAAAGTGCAATTATGAAAATTAAAATCAAAAAATAGTATATGCAATCATATTTAAACATAGTTAAAAAAATTTTAGCACAAGGCAAGGCAAAGCCTGATCGCACTGGCACCGGCACTATTGCCATAGCCGGTCATATGTTCCAGCATGATATGGCAAGTGGTTTTCCGCTTCTGACCACAAAAAAAGTGCCTTATCGGCTGGTAGCCAGCGAACTGGAATTTTTTATCAAAGGCATCACTGACAAAAAATGGCTGCAAGACAGAAATAACCACATTTGGGACGAATGGTGCACGCCCTTGAAGGTGCCATACGCCCACGATGAGCAGACAAAAAAAAGAATGATTGAAGAAAGAGATCTTGGTACCATTTACGGCTGGGAATGGCGGCATTTTGGCGCAGAGTACAGGGATTATAATACCGATTATACTGGTCAGGGAGTTGATCAACTTAAGAAATTAGTTGACAATATAAAAAGGGAGCCAACCAGCAGGCAGATGCTCGTGCTTGCCTGGAATCCGCTTGATATTAAAAAAGCCGTTCCCCCGTATTGTCATTACGCTTTTCAGGTTACGGTTATTGATGGCCGGCTGAATCTTTTTTGGAATCAACGGTCTGTTGACGTGGCTCTGGGCCTGCCGTTTAATATCGCGAGCTATGCCACGTTGCTGCATCTCTTGGCTCTTGAAACAGGATATAAAGAAGGCATGCTCACGGGGTTTTTAGCAGATGTTCATATTTATCTAAATCATATTGAAGGCTTGAAAGAACAATTAACAAGAGATCCCAATAAATATCCTTTGCCAACGATTAAAACTGAAAACTTTAAGTCAATTTTTGATTGGCAGTACACCGATACTGTTGTAGAAAATTATCAAAGCTATCCCAGCATAAAATTCCAGATAGCCGTTTAAAACTATGAAAAAAATATTAATGATGGCAATAACAGTTGATGGCAAAATAGCCAAATACACTGACCAGCCGGCTACCTGGACCAGTCAGGCTGATAAAAAAATGTTCATAGCAGAAACCAAACGGGTCGGCGTGATTGTCATGGGTAAAACAACTTATGACACTATTGGCAAACCTCTGCCGGGACGGCTCAATATGGTTATGGATTTTGACGTGAGTAAATATGAGAATATTCCGGGCGCATTGGAATATACTAATAAAAAACCAGAAGAAATCATAGCCGAACTTGAAAGTCGTGGTTTTAAAGAAATGATTGTTGGCGGCGGTGCAACCATCAATGGCTTGTTTTTATCACAGGGTTTAATAGATGAAATCTGGCTGACTGTTGAACCCAAAGTTTTCGGCAATGGACTGTCACTTTTCAAAGGCGCGGATGTCAATCTTGATTTGGAACTTATAGAAGTAAAAAAACTTGACGATAATGTTATTCATGTCAGGTATAAGGTAAGGAAATAACTATGGAAAAAGTATTTATAAAAAATAGAAAGGGACAAAAGATCTCCGCTTTAATTGATGAAAGTAAAAACCAAAAAGGCCTTGTTTTTATTTTACACGGTTTGGGAGGTTTTAAAGAACAGCCTCATATACAAACATTTATTAAGATACCAGTTTTGCTCATTGTTGGGCGAAATGATGAAAGCACTCCACTAGAACACCAAAGGATTTTATTTGACGCCCTAAAGACGGATAATAAAGAATTACATCTAATTAAAGGAGCTCCTCATGCTTTCAGTGACAAAGTACATTTAGATGAAATTTATGACATCTTTGATAAATGGATTAAAAAATATTTATAATTTTTAAGTGACCTTACATAAATAGCAGAAAATAACATAAATAATACTGTCATCGCGAGCGATCCGCTCACCTTTTGAAAAAAGGTGAGGGAGAGCGTCGCAATGACACAGGGAGAGGAGTGCGTAAGGTTTTTTATTTTTTATTTTGATTTTATGAAGATTGCTCACATCGTCTGCCGTTTTCCGCCGTATTCAGGCGGTATGGGAGTGGTAACTTATGAACAAGTGAAAAGACTGGCTGAAACTGGTCACCAAATGACTGTTTTTACATTGAATCAAAAAGAGAAGCTAGAGCCAGATAATTTTAAAATTAAATATATAAAAACTCTACGTTTTGGCAATGCCGGTATTTGCCCCAGTTTTTTATGGCGCTTGAGAAATTTTGATATCATTCAACTGCATTACCCGTTTTATGGCGCTCAAGAATTTATCTGGCTGGCAAAAAAATTTAAACTTTTAAAAAGCAGCAAGCTCATTATCTGGTACCATATGGATGCCACTGCCAGAAATTTATTCCATAAAATTTTACAGTTAAGCTCATGGTCCATCCAAAAACATCTTTTAAAGCTAACTGATAAAATCTGTTCTGCCTCGCTTGATTATGTTAAAAATTCAAAAATAAAAGAGATATTTAAAAAATATAATGAGAAATTTGTTGAAATTCCCTTTGGCAGCAACCAGCATCCGGAAGAAGTAGAACAGTCGCAAGTGGATGAGTTGAAAAATAAATTGCATATTAAATCAGAAAAAATCATTCTTTTTGTTGGTGGTCTTGACAGCGCCCACTATTTTAAAGGCGTGCCAATCTTAATTGACGCCATGAAGAAAATCCCGAAGCTCCGAGACAAACTCGGAGTTCGGGATCACCCAAATATTAAACTCGTCATTGTTGGCGACGGCAATCTGCGCAATGATTATGAGCGCCAAGTGGCCGGCTCTAATTTGCAAAATCAAGTTGTCTTTACCGGCCGCATAAAATTTGACGAACTAAAAAATTATTATGCGCTGTGCGACATAACGGTGCTGCCTGCAACTACCAGCGCCGAAGCTTTTGGGCTTGTCTTGATTGAAGCTAAAACTTACGGCAAGCCAGTTATCGGCTCTGACCTGCCAGGTGTCAGAGATGTGGTCGGGCAGTCTGGTTTAATAGTCAAACCGGGCGATTCAAATGATTTAGCTGAAAAAATTGAAAAAATACTGACTGATAAAAGTCTATATAATAATTTTTCCCAGAGCGCCATCCAAGAAGTCAAAGAAAAATATAACTGGGATAAACACATTAAAAAATTATTAGAAATTTACAATACTATTTAATTTATGCGAGAATACGAAGTAATGTACACGGACATCAATCCAGTTCAAATTAGAAAAAAACTAAAAGCCATTGGCGCCAAGAAAAAATATAAGAGAATTTTTAAATGGACCAATTTTGATTTTCCTGATTGGAGATTGCACAAAGATCATTCATGGATCAGATTGCGCAATGAGGGAGATAAAGTCACTTTAACTTATAAACAAAGACTCGGACCAGGAAAAGGGGGGAACGGAAATGATAAAGGCATGAAAGAAATTAGTTTCGCTATTGATGATTTTGATATGGCCTGTCATTTTTTTAAAGCAATTGGCATGACTGTCAAATATGAAGTAGAAAAAGAACGAGAGCATTGGGTTTTAAATGATCTTGAATTTGATATTGATAAATATCCTCTTATTCAGCCACTTTTAGAGATAGAATCAACCTCAATGGCCAAAGTAGGTAAAGGCATCAAACTGCTAGGTCTTGATCCCGAGAAAAAGAAAATTCAAACAGCCTATCAAATATATCTAGATAATGGAATTGATATAGAAAAATTCATTACGATTCATTTTGATAAACAGAAAAAGAGAAGAGTAAATGAAATGCCGGCTAGCTAGCCGGTTTTTTGACACAACCGCTAAAAAAGGGCATAATAAAATTAAATATATGATTGAGCCAAATAAGAACAAAGTCCTAATTTTTTCAGTTACCTATTTTCCTTTTGTCGGCGGGGCAGAAGTTGCTTTGTATGAAATTACTAAGCGCATAACTAATGTTAAATTTGATTTAATTACTGCTAAGTTTAGCCGAAATTTACCAGATTTAGAGGTTGTGGATAACATCACAGTTCACCGTGTTGGCCAAGGGAAAAAAATAGACAAGTATCTTTATCCTTTAAAGGCTTTTTTTCTTGCCCGCAAGCTGAATCGTCAAAACAATTATTATTTAATTTGGGCAATGATGGCTAATTGGGCAGGCATGGCAGCGCTAGTCTTTAAATTATTTCACCCAAAAACAAAATACTTTCTCACTTTACAGGAAGGGGATTCCGCAGCTTTTTTAAAAGCCAGAACCTGGTTTTGGCGCCCGCTATATGCCCAAATTTATAAAAAAGCTGATCATATCCAGGTTATTAGTCATTGGCTGGCAAAGAGAGCCAGAAGTTATGGCTATAAAAAGGAAATTAGTATTATTCCTAATGGCGTCAACGTAGAAAAATTTAAAAACTCACAACTGCCAACTAACAACTCACAGTTAAAAAAACAATTAAATATACCGGAAAAAAATCAAATTATTTTCACTAGTTCACGGCTGGTTAAAAAAAATGACATAGCCTCGCTTATCCGCGCTTTTGACATATTAGTTGCAAGTTGTAAGTCGTCAGTTACTTTAGTTATCGCCGGTTCTGGCAAACTTGAACAAAAATTAAAACAGCTCACTAAAGATTTAAAGTTAGAAAATAATGTCATTTTTCTTGGTCAAATTGACTATGATGAAATTTCAAAATACTACTCCAGCGCAGATATTTTTGTCCGTTCTTCTCTTTCTGAAGGCCAGGGCATTGCTTTTATTGAAGCTATGGCTGCCGGTTTGCCAGTTATTGCCACTCCTGTCGGCGGTATTACTGATTTTTTACTTGATAAAAAAACAGGACTTTTTTGCCAGGTAAAAAACCCCGAGGATTTAGCTGAAAAAATAAAACTGCTTTTAGCAGATAAAAAATTATACCTTGAAATTCAAAAAAACGGTTTAGAGTTAGTCAGGCAAAAATATGACTGGAATTTAATTGCCGCAAAAATGAAAGAAATTTTTAATAATTTAATCTAATGATCAAATTTGCCATTAAGCATATTAAGAAACGCGCACAATTTTTCAAATACTGCGTTGGCGGCGGTACGGCTTTTATTGTTGATTTCAGTTTGCTCTATATCTTCACTGAATTTCTCGGCCTGTGGTATCTTTGGTCAGCCAGCGCTTCATTTATCATTGCCGTTTATGTTAATTATTTAATTCAAAAGTTCTGGACGTTTAAATCAAGCGGTCAGCGCGCTCTGCGCCAATTCCTCGTCTTTAGCGCCGTGCAAATTGTCGGGCTTTTTATCAACAACACAACGATCTATATTTTAGTAGAAAGTTTTGGCCTGTGGTATATGTTTTCCAAAGCCGCTGCCGCTGCCATTGTTCTCATCTGGAATTTTTGGGCAAGCAAGATGTTTGTTTTCAATGACAAATTTTTGAACCAGAAAGCGCAAATTATCATTGCCGCTGAAATCTTTCCGCCTGACATTGGCGGCCCGGCCACTTACACTTACCGCATCGCCAAATATCTGGCAAATCAAAAGATAAATTTTAAAATTATCTGCTATGCCACGGTTATCCCTAAAAAAAGCCGAGAAGAATTTGGTCGGCGGGTTACCCGCATTTCCAGTTTCTTGCCTTTAGCCATTAAATATTTTATCTATTTTATCAATCTTTTTGTACTCTCTTTGTCAATCTCTGCCAAGGTTATTTATGCCCAAGGCCCAGTTGCTTCAGGATTGCCCGCGGTGCTAGTCGGAAAAATTTTACGTAAACGGGTAGTTATCAAAATAGTCGGTGATTATGGCTGGGAGCAAGCCAGAATGTTCCATGCCAGCGAACGGAGCATTGATGATTGGCAGCATCAAAGAGTCTTTAAAGCTCAAAATTCGTTGATTAATCTAAAACTAAAATTTATCTGCCAAGTGCAAAAATTCGTTGCGCGACAAGCTAACGCCATTATCGTTCCTTCGCATTATTTAAAGAATTTAGTTATCGCCTGGGGTGTGCGCGAACAGAAAATTAAAGTTATTTATAATGCGGTTGATTTCCAATTTTACGAGCTCCATAGCCAAAAAGAGGCTAAGGAAAAAATAAAAATTGACGGCGATCTTATTTTAACAGTTGGCCGTTTGATTCCTTGGAAAGGCATGGACACCTTGATTTCAATTATGCCTGAAATAAAAAAGATTAATCCTTGTTTTAAATTAGTTATTGCCGGTTCGGGGTCGGAAGAAAAAAATTTAAAACTACTGATTAAAGATTTAAAACTGACTAGTTCGGTCATTATGGCCGGCCGGCTGTCTCAACAGGAAATGTCAAAATTCTATCAAGCCTCTTCGCTTTTTGTCCTTAATTCGTCTTATGAAGGTCTGTCGCATGTTATTTTAGAGGCCATGTATTACAAACTGCCCATCATTGCATCAGCTGTCGGCGGCAATCCAGAGCTTATTCAAGATGATTATAACGGCTGTTTAGTGGAATATAATAATAAACAAGCATGGCTAGCTGCCATTAAAAGGCTGTGGGAGAGCAATTCGCTCCGCGAACGATTTTGCTCAAGCCCGCTGGTTAAAATGGATGTTTTTAGTTTTGACCATATGGTCCGTGATACTATAAAAATTTTAAATTTTTAAAAAATATGGCTGCTTTTCCCAACGCTATTGCCAACTGGCTGGACAACTATTGCGCAGTCATTGCCAGCCAAAAAGAAAAAACCCCAGGTGCCACTGTTGAAGTGAGTGATGCCGCTGGCAAGCTGGCTTTTATTTATGAAAAAATCAGAAATACCGTTGACTATAAAGACGACCATCTCTTACGGAAGCATGCCATTGCCCGCATGCTCAAGCGCTTAGCCGTCCCGGGCGCCAAAGGCTCAACCATTGCCTTGCCATTGGTTGAAGAATTAATTCGGGCAAGATACCTGCCCAACAAAGCCGTCTTTGATATGTCTGTGGAGCAGATTCGTCATGCCATCAATAAATATATTGTGATTTACAATTCAGCAATTGATAAAAATTATAACTCCCGAGAATTAAGAAAATTTTATGATTGGCTGATTCATCTGGCCGCCTGTGAAATAGAAGAAATCTTAGTTCCCGCCAGAGAAACTTTAATTACCGTTGATGCCATGCATCGGGTCGTCAGACAAAATGTTATTTTAGACGGCAATTCAGGGCTTGATCCAATTGATCAAAATATTCAAATATATATCGCCGTTCTAAAATCCCTGATTAAAGCCGACGAGATGACAATCAACTATTTTCTTTTTAAATACTATTTTCCAGATTGGCAGAAGTTAACGCTGGCTCAAGTTGAAAAGCTGGTCGGGCAAATTTGGCAGATTAAATATCTAATTCAAGCCCACGCCGTTTATCATTTAAATGAAAAATTAACCCACGAATTTAAAAAATATGCCGTTGTTTTCTGGATACTGCAAGATATTATCAGCCAAAACCCCGGCCAGTTTCAGAATATTTTTGCTTCAAGAGAACTCCTGACTGAAGAAATTAAAAAAGTCTGCCATAAAAAATATAAAAGCATTGGCAAAAAAGTCCGCACAGCCATTGTCCGTTCAGTTATCTATATCTTCCTGACAAAAATGATTTTTGGTCTTTTACTTGAATTTCCATACGATTATTTCTTTCTAGAAAAAGTCCAATGGCTGCCGCTCTCAATCAATGCTCTTTTCCCGCCAGTGCTTATGGCCGCCATCGGTATGAGCATCAGGACGCCCAAAGAAGACAACACCCAAGCCATCATCGCTGAAGTTGACAACATTGTTTATTGCAGTCAGGGCAAAGAACATCGTGTCAAAATCAGACAGCCAAAACATGGTTTTGGTTTCTACTTATCGCAAACCATTTATGCCATTCTCTATCTTATTTCTTTCGGTTTGGTTATTTACGGTCTTGCCCAGCTGCTTTTCAGTTTTGCGAGTATGATAATTTTTATCTTTTTTCTGACCATGGTCAGCTTCTTTTCCCTGCGCATCAGAAAAACCGCTGCCGAGCTGATTATTCTGGAACAGCGGGAAAGATTTTTAACTGTTATTTTTACTTTTCTGGCCATTCCTGTTTTGCGCGTCGGCCGCTGGATTTCAGTTCATTCGTCAAAAATCAACGTCTTTATTTTTATGCTTGATTTTTTTATTGAAACCCCGTTTAAAATTTTTATCCGCATTTTTGAAGACCTAGTGGTCTTTGTTAAAGAAAAAAGAGATGAGATGCTCTAAAAAAACAATCCAATACATTTTAAAATCATTGGCCAAGGCAATCTTAAAAAAATATCAGCCTGATGTTATCGGCATCACCGGTTCTGTGGGCAAAACCTCAACCAAGATGGCCATTCAAACCGTTTTAAAAAATGATTTTAAAGTCCGCGCTAGCCAAAAAAGCTATAATACCGAAACTGGCGTGCCATTGACTGTTATTGGCGCGGATAATCCGGGCCACGATATTTTTGGCTGGCTGGCCGTGTTTTTAAAAGCTATATTTTTGATTTTTGCTCGCGATAAAAATTATCCGCAAATTTTTATTCTGGAAATGGCCGCTGACCATCCGGGTGATATTGAATATCTGACTGATATTGCCAGGCCAAAGATCGGCCTCATCACTTCAGTCGGCCCGACCCATCTTGAATTTTTTGGCTCTGTGGCCAACGTAGCCAGAGAAAAAAGCACCATGATTACCAGTCTTCATACTACTGATTATGCCGTGATTAATAACGACCAAAAGACATTAGCGGAGCTAGCCAAAAAAACTAAGGCTCAACTTTTAACTTATGGCTTGAAGCAGGCTGATTTAACTGCCAGTGATATTAAATTTAATCAGGATAGCGCTGGCCTTTATTTTAAGATAAATTATAAATATGATAGCGCTAGCGTAAATTTGCCTAATATGTTGGGCCGGCCAGTCGTCTATGCGTTTTTGGCCGCCAGCGCGGTTGGCATTATCTATCATCTTGACCTGAAAAAAATTGCCCAGCGGCTGGAACATTTTGAAAATCCACCGGGCCGCTTGAATTTATTGCCCGGCATTAAATGCACCCGTATTATAGACGACTCATATAACTCTTCCCCTCTGGCAGCCAAAGCTGCTTTGGAAACATTGAGCCAATTAAAATGCGCTGGCAATAAATTCGCAGTTCTGGGCGATATGCTTGAACTTGGCGATTATACAAAAAAAGCCCACCAAGAAATAGGGGAGTTGGTTGCCAAGCTGGCAATAGATTATCTAATTACCGTGGGCGAACGTTCTCACCATACGGCTGAATCAGCCAAAGAATTCGGCATGAATCCGGATAGAATTTTTAGTTTTGACAATCCGGAAAACGCCGGCTGTTTCCTCCAAGAGCGCATTGCAGAAGGCGATTTAATCCTGATTAAAGGCTCTGCCGCTATGTCTATGGAGCGCATCACCAAAGAAATAATGGCCGAGCCAAAAAGAGCAGGTGAACTGTTAGTTAGACAAAAATAAAAGTTTGATTTTGGTAGCCCGTAGGGGAATCAAACCCCTTTTATCAGGATGACCCCTCACCTTTTACCGCCACGGGGAATTGAACCCCGGTTACCAGGATGAGAACCTGGCGTCCTAACCATTAGACGATAGCGGCAAAAGGTGAGGGGCTAATCATTAGACGAACGGGCCGAATTACTTGAACATTAAAAGCTGTGGGTTAATGAGCATTATCACCCCCAGTATCAAAAGCAAAATGCCGCCGATTAAATGCGAATATTTTATATATTTATTACTGCTAATTAAAAGCTGCCAGGTAAATCCAGCTATCAAAAGCACCGCAATATCGTCCAGCATATAGAAAAAATCATAAGTCAGCAAATAGAGATAGTAGCCGATTTTAGATAAATTATTTTGTGACAGCACCTGCGTATAAACCGCGGGAATACCGGCTGAACAAAGCAATTCAATTAAATTAACGCTAAAGGCCACCAATGCCACGGCAATTATTATGGCCAAAACCGATTTTTTTTGTATGGCGCGTTCCAGTCTGGCAATTAGTTTATTTTTAGTCGTTGCTGAAGTTACTTCGCAAGTCAATGCCGCCTGCTTTCTTTTTTTATAAAAATCATTCAGAAAATATATGCCCACCCCGACAGCCAGAATTCCAATCAGAATTTTGACCGCTGCCAGATAACCGACAAATAAAAAAGTATTAAACCAAGCTGTTAAAAACAGGAAATATGATAGGCTAGAGGCAATGATAAAAGTGCTGCCCACCAGCCACAGCTTTTTCTTTGAGCCAGTATTAATTAAAAGCGTAATTAAAACAGCCAAAGCCCACATAGAGCATGGATTAAAGCCGTCTAATGTGCCCAAGATCACTGTTAGCAAAGGCAATGACAAATTTTTCAAATTAATCTCGCCAATCAGCGGATATTTTATTTTTTCCCCTATTGGAGATGCTGGTATTGGTTCGCTGCCGCCAGTATTATCCATCTTGCTTTTTACAATATATATATCCAAGAGCTGTTTTATCTTGGCGCCGGTCGTATCTTCACTGCTAAAACCGAGCACCAGTTCATCGCCAATCACAGTGACTGGCACAGAGCCAGTTGCTTGCCCGCTTTTTTCTTGTGTCACCTGCAGTAGCAGCTGATAGTTTGCCTTATCATTCCAAGTTTCAAAGTTTAACCAGTCAATTTCCGGATAATCGTCTTTTATTTTTTGCAAAAAAATTGCTTCGTCATGGCAATGCGGACAGCCATCTCCCCAGAAAAAATAGACCGGCAGTTTTTCACTTTTTTGCGCCAACTGCGCTTGGCTCTCATTGGGCGCGTTAAGAGCGGCTTGGGCAGTCCCTGTATTAAAAAATACTCCCACTGCCAATAGGATAGTTAAAAACAGGCTAAATATAACAATCTTTTTCATGTAATTGATTATAAACCAAAAATTAATTCAGGTCAATTTTGACTAAAATCAGTTTTTTTTGTAAAATAAGCAGTAACAAAGCTAATAATTTTTTAATTTAAAAAATTTAACATGAGCGCCTATTACAATCTCAAGGCCATAATCTTAAAGCGTCAAGATTTTCGCGAAGATGATTTGCTCGTCACGGCATATTCGCGCGAAAAGGGTAAAGCCATTCTTCAGGCCAAGGGCGCTAAAAAGATATTAAGCAAGCTCGCCGGCCATTTGGAGCCGGTCTCTTTGTCTTATCTCAATGTGGTTGACGGCCGTTCCATTGACCAGCTCATTGGCGCGGAAATGCGCCAAAGTTACGGAAAAATAAAAACCAACCTCGCCAAACTTTCCCCGGCCGGCTGGTTTCTGAATTTGCTTGATCAGATGACGATGGAAAATCATTCGGATCCGCGCATTTTTCAACTTACCCAAAAATACCTTGACTTTTTAGAGCAAGAGAGCAAAGATTACGAAATAGCTAAATTGGCGGTCGGGTTTAAGTTGCTGCATCTGTTAGGTTTGAATCCGGCCGCTAAAACTGAAGTTGAGCTTAAAGATGAGATAGGGTTTATTGTTAAAAACAATATTGAGGAGATTTATAAAAATAAAGAGATACAAATTAATCAGAATAAATTGGAAAAAATTTTGAATCAAGAAATACAAACATAAATATGTTTCATTCCTCATCCAGAACCCGAAAATCGTCAATCCGCAACAGGATTATCGCGACTCCGCACGGTAAAATCAGAACGCCGTTTTTTATGCCTGATGCCACGCAAGGCGCAGTCAAATTGATTGAAAGCGAAAAAATTAAAACCATTGGCGTGCCAGCCATGGTTGTGAATACTTTGCATCTTTATCTCCAGCCCGGCTTGAAAATTATTCAAAAGGCTGGCGGTATCCACCAATTTATGAATTGGCAAGGGCCTTTACTTTCAGATAGCGGGGGATACCAAGTGTTTTCTTTAATTTATAAAACCAAAGGCCGGGCGGGAAAAGTTTATGAAGATAAAGTAGTTTTTAGGTCGCCCATAGACGGCTCGCGGCACGAATTGACCCCGGAAAAATCCATTCAAATTCAATTCGCGCTTGGCACTGATATGATGGTCTGTCTGGACGATGTCCGGCCCAATGACACTGACCGGCGAGAGGCCGAAGCATCTGTTGAGCGGACGATTAAATGGGCGCGAAGGTGCAAGCGTGAATTTGAGAAACAAGTCAGAAGCCATAAGCCAAAAGTCAAAAGTTATCACCCGCCCCTGCTTTTTGGCGTGGTGCAGGGTGGTATTTTTCCTGATTTGCGGCGCGAATGCGCTAAAGAATTGGTGAAAATCGGTTTTGACGGCCTGGGCTATGGCGCCCGGCCGATTGATGAGAATGGAAAATTTTTAGAAGAAGTTTTAACCGCCACGACCGCAGCCATTCCGGAAAATTATTTGCGTTTTGCTCTGGGAGTCGGCACGCCGGAAGACGTTATTCGTTTCGCTCGGCTGGGCTGGGATATGTTTGACTGCGTCATTCCGACCCGGGAAGGCAGACATGGACGTTTATACCAAAGTCAAAAGTCAAAAATCCCTGCCTCGCCGGCAGGCAGGAAAAGTCAAAATTTTGGAAAAGATTTTTATAGAATTTTAAATATCACCAATGCGAAGTTTGCCATGGATTTTTCGCCAATCAATGCAGACAGCAAACTTCCGGAACTGCGCGAGCATTCCAAGGCCTATTTACACCATCTGTTCAAAGTCAGTGAACCACTGGGCCAACGCCTCGCCAGCTTGAATAATTTGGAGTTTTACAATAATTTGATACTAAAAATCGGCTCATGAAGATATGTGAGCCAATTTTTTTATCCACTTTTTCATTTGACCGCCGGGGATGGGTTATGATATGTTTAAATTAACAAACGGGTCCCTAAAAAACAGGAGGTGGATTATGTTGGTGCAGCTTATAACTTTAAGTTTGTGCCTATTGTTCCTCATCTCGATAATCGGAACACTAATTGAAACGATATTACACCCTCCCACCACCAAGAAAAAGGAAAACACAAATGGACAGTAGGCCCAAAGAAAAAAGGGAACAACATCTAAATGGATTTCCGATGTCTGTTCCCTTTTTATTTTTTTATTAGCACCCTCACATTTTGAGGGCGATAATAAAAAATAATAAAAACAAAAAAATTGAAATAACAACCCAAATCATATCTCCTCCTCTAAAAATTTGACATAAAGTACGATTTTCCCTATACTACTTCTTAATATCCTTAATCTAACCATATTATGCTAAAAATTGCAATTATCAAGACTGGCGGCAAGCAGTATATTGTCAAAGAAAAAGATATTTTGAAAGTGGAAAAACTCAAGGCCAATGCCGGCGACGAGCTTGATTTGGAAACCTTGCTTTTGGCCAATGAAGACG
>Ga0155216_114_pt1 | contig 34414 bp, 33 predicted proteins | sample RifCSPhighO2_02_FD_106184 | JGI IMG/M metagenome (GOLD analysis project Ga0155216, IMG submission 106184) | Candidatus Kuenenbacteria bacterium RIFCSPHIGHO2_02_FULL_39_13
AATTGCGGGTGGATTTTGGCCATCAAAGGCACAGAATTTTCTATTTTGCGTTTATCAAAAAGACAATTGTTTTACTTCACGCTTTTTTGAAAAAAACCGACAAAACACCATCAGCGGAAATTAAAAAAGCCGAGAATAATTATTTTGATGCCATCAATAATCAAAAATTATATGAATAAAAAAAAGATAATCAAAAAAGAGAAAAAAGCCATTGACTTTCAGACATATTTGGCTATGCAGTTGAAAGATGAATCAGTAAAAAAATATTATGATGAATACGGCAAGCAATTGGAAATTGCTTATCAAATATTGCAATTGCGCCAACAACAGAAAATGTCGCAAATGGAATTGGCGCGCCGTTTGAAAACCAAACAAAGCAATGTGGCGCGCATGGAAGCGGGACAGCAAAATTTTACCACTGACACTTTGCAAAAAGTAGCGGGTATTTTTAACCGTCAATTGAAGGTGGAATTTGTAAAGTAAATTTGTTATTTTTGTAATCTTTACGTCAAACAATAACAGCGCAGCAAGGGGCTGCCAGCTGGCAGAAGGCCTTTTTTTGATTGAAATGAAAGCGAAGTCGCGGTATGTTATAAGCGCAAATAAATTAAAGGAATAAATATATGAAAGATTATAAAGTTTTAGCATTAGACGAAACCGGTAAAGCTAGTTTCAACCACCCATCTAAAAATTTTGTTTTGTCAGGATTGATTTTGCCGGAAAAATTTCATACAAAGCTTGATAATCAAATTCGTAAATTAAAGAAAAAATATTTTGATGATGAGGATAGCGTGCTTCATTGCAGGGATATGATACGCAAAAAAGGTCCGTTTGCAAGTTTGAATGAGAGTGTTGCTAAAGAAGTAAATTTTTGGGCGGAAATAATTGGAATTATAAATAATGAAAAATTGTCCATAGCTTTTGTAATAGCAGATAAAAATAAAGCTAAAAAATTGGGGTGGGATGATATTGCAATATTAAAACGGACTTACAATAAAATGTTAGAGGAATTTACTAAAAAACATTTAATTAATAACAAAGGAAAGATTTTAGTAGAGTCTGACCAGTATCAAGATAAATATTTAATAGGAGCGCACAATAGATTACAATCTTTAGGTGTTCCATCTGAAGGAATCGCTGGTTCTGATTATAGAAATAAAGTTACCTCATTAAGTTTAGTAAATAAATTAAATTTTGATGTTGAAATTCAAATAGCGGATAGTTTAGCGGTTATGGCAGATTTGGTTTATGCCATAAAAATAAATAGTATTAAAAAACCCACAAAAGTGCAATCAATGATGATTAGACTTGTAGATAGAAAAATGAAGGATAAAAATAATCCAGGAATTTTTGAAATTTTAGCGTAAATAAAAAAGCCGATCATGGCTAACCGCACATATACCGACTTTTCATATGTTTATGATAGCACGCATGCAACAAATGCGTCAATAGTTAGTTATGCACAAGGGTTTTAATAAGCCAAAAAGCGGCAGCACCGCAAGGGGCTGCCAGCTGGCAGAAGGCCTTTTTTGATGGGAATAGTTGATTTTTTAAGGGAAAAGAGCATAATGAAAGTAAGGGTAATAATAAAACCATTATGATTGATTTAATAACATTTGATCATTGGAATGAGGTCAAGAAGAAATTACACCAAAAAGAAAAAGAGGTGGAATTTTTTAAAGAAAGACAAATTTGGTGGTGTTCCATTGGACAAAATTTAGGTTCAGAAAGTTATGGCAAGGGTGCTACTTTTTCTCGTCCGGTTTTGATTTTTAAAAAACTTTCTCAGCGGACATTTTTGGGAATACCTTTGACCAGCAAAACTAAACCGGGTAGTTGGTATGTAACTATTAGACACAGAAGTAGAGAAATTACCGCTCTTTTAAACCAAATCCGCATATACGATAAAAAGCGGCTGGCTAACCGCTTTGGAGAAATTGATGATGAGGATTTTCGCCGCATTAAAGCCGGTTTCTCGGCTTTTTATTGTTCTTAATAAAAATATTCACCTCGCCTTTTTAAGGACGAGGATCGATGGGATAATCCCAAAAGTAATTTTATTGTAGCATGTCCGATGACATTTTGTCAAATTGAGTTATCCACAAAGGATTTAATAAGCCAAAAATTGACAGCGCCGCCAGGGGTTGCCAGCTGACGGAAGGCCGTTTTTGGTTGAAAAGCTTGATTTTTTAAGGGAAAAGAGCATAATGAAAGTAAAAGAGAAATGGGCGAGAATGTTTAAGATAAATTATAAATAAAGAAGTAATGGTGCATGGATATCTATTATATATACTTAACTATAATCTCAAACACAAAACGCTATGAGAGAAACATCAAAAGCCCAATGCCCGAATCCCGAATGTAATAGTTTAAATGTGATAGATACTTATGATAAAATGGGTGCTCCACAAAATTTAGAAAAAAATGGTCAGTTTCCTAAAGCAAATATACCAATATTCAAATGTAATGATTGCGGGGAGAGATTTCTTTTGTTAAAGTAAAAATTTTAATTAAGTCCGATGATACCAAATTTTATGCAACAAAAAGAATGCAGGGAATCGCCAATGGGAAAACATAGATTTGTCAGTCATACACCATTAAGAATTCAATCGGATATAGGAATGATTGAAGGCACAAAAATATGTGAATACTGCAAAAAAGAAATATCAGAATCTCAATACATAAAGATTCAAAATAGTATCACCGAAAAAAGGTATCAAAAAATCCATATCGTTATAATGATTTTAACAATCGTAGTAACAATATTGATAGCCATATCTCCTTATTTGGTGAGGGTAATTAAAAAAATTATTATATGAAAAAACAACTTACAATTTTTCTAATTATTGTTTTTGTTTTCGGGTTAATCCCAATCAATAGCACGCAAGCTATAAGCCAAAGCCAGATTGATGCTGAAGTGCAAATTGTTTGCACGGACGGAGTTGGTAATTGGTTCAGTGGATCGGGAACGATAATTGATCCGAAGGGAATTATTTTGACCAACAGGCACGTGGCGGAAGATGCTTATCAAGATATTTGTTTTATCGGTTTTGTCAGATCAATTAGTCAAGAGCCGGATTTTGGCACACAAGGAAATTATAATTTAGCTGAAGTAAAATATAAAACGACAACTTCTGATATGGATGCCGCTATTCTCTATTTGGATAATCCCAATAATGTTTCTTACTCTTATGTTGATATTTGGGGCTCAAATTCAGACACTTTGAAATTTGGCGATAAGGTTGAAGTGATCGGCTTTCCCAGTATTGGCGGTTCCACTATCACTTATACTTCGGGTGATTTTAGCGGATTCGGGAGCAGTTCAGACGGGACACTGAATTACATTAAAACAACTGCCCCATTAGAACACGGCAACTCCGGTGGTGCTTCATATAATTCTAGTGGCCAGTTTATTGGTATCCCGACTATGGTTGTATCAGGATCATTGAATTCTTTAAGTTATGTTCTTTCTGTCAATAGTATTAAAAGCTGGTTATCTGGAATTTTGGGGAATAGTTATCAGCGGGAGATTATAGAGCAAAAACCTATCATAGAAAATTCGACGGTTAATATTCAAGACGATATTACTCCACCAAAAATTGAAAATGCCCCAAGGGATGCGTTTTGGTATAAAGCCTTTAATGAGGAAGGTGGTTTAATAGATGGCGAATTTGCAGGTGAAAATAATCCTTTGTATGATCTTTATGCAAGTAACGATTATAGAAAAATACAAATTACTATGGGCAAAGATCGTTTTCAATGGTCAATGGATAGTATGGATCAAGAGAGCGGTCTTTACAGTGTTTACTATTCTTTTTCAAATAAATTATCTGAGTTAAGTAGCAAGGCAGAGTCTGAATATATTATTAAATATTTACCTCATCCAAATTATAAAAATTTTCCTATAGATGAATGGCTGGCAGAACTAACACCCATAATTACCTTGCCTAATACTAAAGACCAGTATTATATCAGTATAAGATTTAAAGACAATGCTGGTAATATTTCTGAAAGATATATTTTAACTTATTTATATGGGAAAGAAGAAGAGATTGTTGTTGACAATGAATTGGCTAATAGATTAAGGGGTAAACTCCTTCTTCAGGTTGAAGATCGCGGCAGGATTTGGTATGTTAATCCAGATGACGCTCAAAAGCATGAGGTGACCTTTGCCAATGCCTTGCCTTTATTTCAAAAATTCGCCCTAGGTATTACGAATAAGGATTTAAATAATATTCCGCTTAATAATGAAAATAAGGCATCATCAATCGGCAACCGGCTGAAAGGAAAATTATTATTGCAAGTTGAAGACAAGGGACGGATTTGGTATGTGGATTTTGACGGCAAGAAATGGGAAGTCACTTGGAATAACTTACTTGACTTATTTAGAAAATTATCATTAGGTATTACAAATATGGATCTTAATAAAATTCAAACTGGCAACCTATAAGGTTTAGGATTTATTTTTCAAGCCCCGGCCCAGATTCTTGAGCCGGGGGTTTCATTTGATAAAAAATTGACAACTTTAAAAAATTGACAACTTTAAAAAATTGACATATAATATTTAATATGGGAATGACTTACATACAACTAAAAGTAGCTAATCCTAAATTGGCTAGAAAATCTGTTAGCCAAAGATTTTTGGTTGATTCAGGAGCGATTTATACTGTGGCGCCAAATAGTATCTTAAAACGACTGGGTATTAAGCCTCATTCTAAAAGAGTCTTTACTTTAGCCAACGGAGAAACGGCTGAACGTCAGGTTGGAGATGCTTTATTCGCCTACCGTGGACAAATGGCAGCTTCGCCTGTTGTTTTTGGCGAGAAAAATGATAGTAATTTACTGGGCACAGTTACATTAGAATCCATGGGTTTTATTTTAGACCCCTTACAAAGAGAGTTAAAAACTTTACCGATGAATTTGGTGGCCTTTCGATAAGCATAATAATTTAATTTCCCTCCGATGTACATCGGAGGGTTTTAAATTTGATTTTTTCTTTTAATCTTGGCATAATAGAAGATATGGATTTACCCAAGGCATACATTCCAAAAGAATACGAAGATAAAATTTATAAAAAATGGGAAGATTCCGGATATTGCAACCCGGATAATTTAGAGACGCGCGGCCAAGCGCGGTCTTTTACTATTTCCATGCCGCCGCCCAATGCGACCGGCGTATTGCATGTTGGTCATACCTTAGGGATCACCATCCAAGACATTATGGCCAGATACCGTCGGATGCGGGGGGATAAAACACTGCTCTTGCCCGGCACTGACCACGCGGCAATTGCCACGCAAAATGTGGTGGAAAAAATGCTAAAAAAAGAAGGAACTTCAAGACATAAGTTGGGCAGAGAAAAATTTCTAGAGCTGACAAAAAATTATGTAGAAAAAAATAAGTCAACCATAAATAACCAAACGAGAAAAATGGGCGCCAGTTGCGATTGGTCAAGGGAAGCTTATACTTTAAGCGACAAACTTTCGCGCGTGGTGTCAATGCAATTTAAACAAATGTATGATGATGGCTTGATTTATCAAGGGACAAGAATTGTTAATTGGTGTCCCAGATGCTGCTCAACCCTGGCTGATGATGAGGTGGAATATAAAGAACAATCAGCTAAACTGTATACTTTTAAATATTCAAATGTTTTTCCCTTGGCCATCGCCACCACCAGACCTGAAACCAAACTGGGCGATACCGCGGTAGCAGTTAATCCTAATGATAAAAGATACCAAAAATACATTGGCAAAACATACCAGGTTGATTTTGTGGGCGTGCCTTTAAAACTAAAAGTAATTGCTGAAAACGAGATCAATCCTGAATTCGGCACAGGCGCGGTTGGAGTAACTCCGGCTCATTCTTTCGCGGACTCGCTCATGGCTGAAAAAAATAATTTAGAAGTTAAAAAAGTAATCGGGCAGGATGGAAAAATTCTAGCCGGGTTTGGTAAATATTCTAATTTGAAAACAAAAGAGGCGCGGGAAAAAATTATTGAAAAATTAAAAAGTGACGGGCTTTTAGAAAACCAGGCGGACATTAAAAATAATTTATCAATCTGTTATCGCTGCCACACGGAAATTGAACCGCTCCCCTCTTTGCAATGGTTTGTGGCAATGAATAAAGAATTTGCCCTAAAAAATCCTGCTTTAATTAAAAAATACGGCAAAAAAGAAACAACCTTAAAAGAAATCTCGCTTTGGGCTGTCAAGTCGGGCGAGATAAAAATAATCCCTGAATATTTTGCAAAAACATATTTTCATTGGATGGAAAATTTGCGCGACTGGTGTATATCAAGGCAGCTTTGGTTCGGGCATAGAATACCTGCGTGGTATAAAAACAATGAAATTTATGTTGGTTCAGATAAACCAAAAAACAGTGGCTGGGTGCAAGATGAAGATACATTAGACACTTGGTTCTCGTCTGCACTGTGGACATGGTCAACGTTACTTGAGAGAAAAAATTTTGAAAAATTTAATGATCTCAAAGAGTGGGTCAAAAATAGCCCGGACATAAAAAATTTCCATCCGACTTCAGTTATGGAAACAATGCACGATATTTTGTTTTTCTGGGTAGCAAGAATGATTATAATGACCCTATATTCTTTAAATGAAGTACCTTTTAAAACGGTTTATCTACATGGCATGGTATGTGATGAACACGGTAAAAAAATGAGTAAATCGCGTCCAGAAACATGCATTGAGCCCATTGAAATGTCCCAGAAATATGGCACTGATGCCTTGCGACTTTCTATGGTCTTGAGTAATGCGGCTGGTAATAGCACGCGGCTATCTGAACAAAAAATTGCCGGCTTTAGAAATTTTGCTAACAAACTGTGGAATATTGGCAGATTTATTCAACTATCAACAAACAACAAACAACTAACAACAAACGATAAATTAACCACTGATAGTTGTGAGTCGTCAGTTGTGAGTTGTAAAACTCTTGCTGATAAATGGATTACTAGTAGAATAAATAATCTTATTAAAGAAGTGACTGATGATCTTGAAAATTTTAGGTTTGGTTTGGCCGGAGAAAAATTATATGATTTTACTTGGCATGAATTAGCTGATTGGTATGTTGAGATAGCTAAAATACCCCCCTACGGGGGATCCGCCGAAGTGGGACAAAATTCTTACAAAATCTTGATTTTTATTTATAAAACACTGCTTAAACTAGTGCATCCTTTTGCTCCTTTTGTGACTGAAAAAATCTGGGAGTATTTCGGCAACGGCGATTTATTAATAATTGAGAAATGGCCTCAAACAGATGAGAAAAAAATCACTGGCCAAGCAGAGCAAGACTTTGAACTGATAAAAGAATTAATTACTGCCATTCGATCTTGGAGGAAAGAAAATAAAAAAGAACCTAAAGAGATTCTAAAAATTCAAATAGCAGCACCTGATAAACTAGTTGGGTCACAAAAAGAAATAATAGATAAATTAGCTAAGGTGGATTTGGAAATCGTAGAGAAATTAGTTGATAAAGATTTAGAGATTGGGAATTTAAAAATTAAGTTTTAATAAAAATTTATACACCAAAAAAGATGAGCTTCTAACTTAAATTATTAAGCTCTGGTATTGGGACCACCAACTTTTCTCCCAGAATTTTCTCTTGGAAAAGGTTTTTCCTGTTTACCAGCTAAAAAATAATTTCTTAACTGCTCGCCTTCTCCGCGCCAAATTTCTGCTTCTTTTTTATTTTGCTCTCTCTTAGATACATTTTGCTCAGCAACTTGTTGAGATTCTTTTTGAATTTGTTTAATCTTTTTAGAATTTAAATCAACGGGTAATGTATTATTCATTGGAAAACATTCTAGGCTGTGTTCTTGTCCTCTTCTCATATATTCAAACGTTAGTTAATAATAATTTTATTCCACTTTTGCCCTGTATTGCAGAGCTTCCGCCACATGCTCAATTTTTATCTGCGCCTCACCAGCCAGGTCGGCAATAGTGCGGGCTAATTTTATTATACGATAATATCCCCTGGCTGACAAATGAAGCTGGCTCACGGCATTTTTAAGGAGTTCTTGGCTGCTAGAAGTCAGCTCGCAAATTTTCCTCACCATTTCACTGGACATTTGGCTGTTAGTAAAAATTTTTTTAGTTTTAAATCTCTCAATTTGCCTGGCGCGGGCAGCATTTACACGAACGCGAACATCAACTGACGGCTCGCCTGCTTTTAGACTAGCCAGCTTGTCCACTTCAACTCTGGGGACTTCAATATGAATATCAATCCTATCTAGCATCGGCCCTGAAATCTTATTTTGATAATTTAAAACTTGGCTTTGGCTGCAAATGCAATTTTTATAAGGATCGGAATAATAACCGCAGGGACAGGGATTCATCGCCGCCAATAGAATAAATTTTGCTGGGAATTCAAGAGTGCCTGAAGCGCGGGAGATATGAATCACGCCGTCTTCCAATGGCTGGCGAAGATTATTCAAAACCGCGCGTGGAAATTCCGGGAATTCATCAAGAAATAATACGCCGTGATGGGCTAATGAAATTTCACCGGGACGCGGCCAGCTGCCCCCGCCAACGAGAGAGACAGCTGAAGCAGTATGGTGAGGCGAGCGAAAAGGGCGGATGGTAATCAAGGGTTGGCCGCCGGGCAACAGTCCGGCGACTGAATAAATTTTAGTCACTTCCAACGACTCATCTAAAAACATTTCAGGCAAGATTGAAGGCATGGTGCGAGCCAGTAAGGTTTTGCCGCTGCCAGGGGGACCTGACATAAGAATATTATGGCCGCCGGCAGCGGCAATTTCAAGCGCCCGTTTGACCTGCTCTTGGCCTCTAATATGGGCCATATCAAACTGGTAAATGTTTTCACTCTCAAGGCTTACTTTTTCTTTTGGCTGGTATGGCTCAATTAATAACTCTCCGGTAAGATGTTTGACCACTTGGCTTAAATTTTCTGCCGGATAAATTTCAATCGCTTCTATTAAACCTGCTTCAGCCGCATTCTCTACTGGTAAAAACAACCTTTTAATGCCTTGTTCACTGACCATAAGAGCAACAGAAAGCGTGCCGTTCACTGCCCGCAAATGGCCATCAAGCGCAAGCTCACCGATAAAAACACCTGTTTGATATGAATCGGAAAACTTGAATTGTTTGTAGGCAGAAAGTATAGAAAGAGCAATGGGCAGGTCATACGACGGACCTTGTTTTTTTAGGTCTGCTGGGGCTAAATTAACATTAATTGTCCCTCGCGGCAGAGCCAAAGCAGAATTTTTAATAGCACTCTTAACGCGATATTTGGATTCTTGCACAGTATTATCAGGCAGACCAACAATGTTGAATCTGGCCAAGCCCGACATAATGTCAGCCTCTACTTCAACCGGCTGACAGTCAAGGCCAATAACCGCGGCTGAAAGAATTTTTGAAGACATTTATATAAATTATTATTAATATTCCTCCTGCTATCATCATATCAGCTAAATTAAAAACTGGCCAAATGTGAAGATTGATATAGTCAATTACAAAACCAAATTTGATGCGGTCAATAATATTACTGCCTGCGCCGAGAATGACAAGCCAGATTAAACTGGCTGCCAAGTATTTGCCGCCAGTCAATAATTTAATCAGCCAAATAATCAGAGCGAGGATTATTAGGGCGATAATAAAATAAAAAATAATTAAAAAATCTTTTGGAAAATTAATGCCAAAAGCTATGCCGGTATTTTTTGTGTAAGTAAGAAAAAAAGAATCTTCTATGGCTTGGTGGGAAAATAGATATTTTAATATTCTATCTATAATAAAAAAAAACAACCCCAAAACAATAATTACCCACGGTTGATTTTTGTGTGGCATAAGACTGTGACAAATTAATCAGCTTTTACTAGAAAATTTGTTTTTGCATTCAATGCAGGCGGAAGAAGTGGGACGAATTTCAAGACGATTTTTGCTAATATCTTTTTGACAATATTTACAAACTCCGTAAGTGCCGTCTTCTATTCTTTTAAGGGTATCATTAATGTCGCGTAATTCTTTTTCCAGAGTATTTTTTACTGATACGGCATTGTCAAAACTGGCGACCTCTGACGCATTTTCGCTTGAGTGATCGCCATACTCTGGAAAAATAGTTTCATTGATTTTACCTTTCTTAAAAGTTAAATCAGCCAACTCTTGCTCAAGACGTTTTTTCTCGCTCTCTAGTTTCTCTTTAATTTTCTTTAGAAAATCTTTGTTTAATGCCATAAATTTTTAGTTCTCACAAATATATTGCCACTAATTTAACACTTATATTATAACAATTCCGGCCAAATGATTCAAGTAAAATTTTACTGAATTAATTTTTTATATATTTTTAAATATTTTTTGGCGCTGGTGGCCCAAGAAAAATCTTTTTTCATAGAATTTCCAACCAACCTTAGCCATTCCTGTTGATTGCAATATACAGCTAGAGCCAGCTTAATAGTTTTAAACATTTCAGAAGAATTATATTTTTTAAAACTAAAGCCGCTGTCTCTTTTAACTGTATCAGCTAAACCGCCGGTGGAGCGGACAATGGGAATAGTGCCGTATTCCATGGCAATTAGCTGGCCAAGCCCGCACGGCTCGTATTTTGAAGGCATTAAAAACATATCTGCGCCGGCATAGATCTGATGGGCCAGTTTCGGATCAAATTTTAAATGGGCGCTAAATTTATGCTTGTAGCGCTCGTTCATTTTCTTAAAAAAATCCTCGTATTCTTTATCGCCAGTGCCAAGAATCACAAACTGCAGATTAAGCCGCATAATTTCCGCAAAGGCTTGTTTTAAAATATCAAAGCCTTTTTGCCCGGTAAGACGGGAAACCATGGCAATGAGCGGAATATTTTTGTGCTGAGGCAGACCGCTATTTTTTTGGAGGTATAATTTATTTTTTATTTTATTATTTATTTTTTTCAAGTCGTATTTAAATTTAATGTTTCTGTCGGTGGCCGGGTTGAAAATTTCATAATCCAATCCATTGATAATGCCATATAAATCTTTTTTTCTTTGGCGTAAGATTGAAGCCATATCATAACCGTATTCTTTGGTTAAAATTTCTTGGGCATAAGTCGGACTGACAGTACTCACTAAATCCGCGTCTAAAATTGCCTGGCGCATAAGGTTGATACTGCCGTTTTTGATCTGATTAAAATCAGATTCTGCAAAACCAAATTTTTTCAAGATAAATAAGCTAGTCTGTCCCGTATAGCCAATATTGTGAATGGTAAAAAGTGTTTTAGTTTTACTTATCAAAGGGACAACTGCCGTTTGCCAGTCATTACAATGAATAATGTCGGGCTGCCAGTCTAGGGAATTGTCATCCAAAAGCTTTTTGATCAGCAGGGAAAAAGTGATAAATCTTTCGCGCTCGGACTGATCAAAAATATTTTTGGCTCGAAAAATTTTATGGTCAATAAAATAGATTGGTACGTCGGATTTTGGTAAATTTGACTGATAAATATTTATTTTATATTTTTTCCCGCCTACGCTAAAGCTGCCTCCTTCGCCGAAGTGGCTACGAAGGCCGAGTCGGCGGGCATGAATCTGCGGATAATTCTTTTTTATACTGGAATAATACGGCATGACAACGCGAATGTCCGCTCCGAGATTTTTCAGCGCTTTGGGCAAACTGCCGGCGACATCGCCCAAACCGCCCAACTTAAAAAACGGCGCGCATTCATAAGAGGCAAAAAGAATTTTTAGCTGTTTATTTCTATGGCGATTTTTTATTCTAAAAATTGGCATAAATACAAAATTATTTATTAGGGGGGGGTTTTTACTGGCTAGTTAGAAATAATTGATTAGCTTTGTCTGCAATAATCAATCACCGGCTTCAAAGATTGCTGCCAGCTCAATCCCCGCTTATATTCTCTAATGTTTTCTTTAATTTGTCTGCGCGCCTTTTTATTCCTGGAAAAATCAATAATTTCAGCGGCCTGGTGTTTATAATTATTATCACGTAAAACAATGCCCAATTTGTTTTTCTCCACTTCCGCGGCGAAAGTATCATAGTTATTCAGAATAATAGGCAATTCCGCCCAGAGATAGTCATAATATCTAGTCTTTATCAGAAAATTGGCATCCGGAATATCGGGCGAAAGCGCAATACCCGCATCTGATTCCGCCAAATAATCACCCCGCTCATCATAAGGAATCCATTTATCGGGAATAAAAACATTTTTATTAAGCAGCTTGTGTTTTAAGACTGATTGTTTGGTCTGTTTGGCCTCTGGTGAATAAATCTTGTGCGGATTATGGAAACCCTGAAAAATTAATTTGACTCTTTTGTCTTTCTGCCAAATATATTTCATTATCTCTACCATACCTAGTGCGTCTGTCCGATTCCAGACACCTCCATTCCAGAGAAGAATAAAATCCTTTTTAGTAATGCCGGGGATAACGTCGCGATAAATATTTTTCAAGTGCTTTGGTTTTATTGCATCCAATCCAAAGGGGGCAATTCCCAGTAAGTGCTTAAAGCTTCTGTCTTGATAATTCAAAATTCCTGCCCGATGAAGAGAAATCAGTGATCCTAAAATTAGATCCCTGGCGTGCGCATCGCGGCAAAAAATCTTATTTGAAAGCTCCAGCGAAAGATTGTATGAATTAATAATATAATTATGCAGTTTCACTCTTTTTTCAAAATCGCTAAAATCCCTAAACTCAAGACTGCCTAAAGGCGCAATGCTCCACATATAGGTAATAATATTTTTTTTCTTTTTGGCGGCGTATGCCAGCGGTTCAAGCGGTGGATAAGAGCCAAAAACTACGATTTGGCTCTGGTTAATGATTTTTTTGTTGTTAACCTGATCATAAATAAAATAATTGACACCGGCAATTTCATTGTCTGATTTCTCTGGAACAACCAGATTCACGCGCATTTTTTCTTTATTTAAAAAATACGCCAGTTGGTAATAAACAACCGCTGTGCCGACTATATTTTTATTCAATTTAGCAAGGCCGCTAAAAATGGTGATGGTTTTTTTCATATCTTCCATTAAAGGGGGATCTGCCTGTACAAATCCTCCGACTGCGTCAACAGCCCTGCGGCAAAATTACGATTCACCTGATCGTCAAAAATCATAAAATAAACGGCACTCTTCAGGGCTGTCCATGATTTGTAAAGATTGATTTTATTTTGAGTTTCTTGTGGAATTTTTTTGCAATTGAAATATGTAGAGAGAAAAATATATTCAATATTTAAATATTCTCCGGGAGTTAAATAGTTTCGCGTCATAAATTCAAGCTGCTGCAAAAAGGAAGCGATGTCATAATAAACTGGAGCCAGGGTTACTTCAGAAAAATCAATGATGCCTAATTGACGGTTATCAAAGGTGTTAATAATAACATTTTCAGGGTGAAAATCACCGTGAGAAAAAACAGCTTGATCTTTGATAATTGTCTGATAAAGCTTTTTAAGCCTGTTAAACTGCGCTAAAATTTCATGCGCCAAGCTGGTATCTTTATTATAAGCACGGTTAATCACATTTGTCGGATCTAAAAAGACAGACGAAAATCCGTGCTTTTTGAGTTTAACGCCTTTGGTTGGCTTGATGTCATGAAGTTTTAACAAGCCAAGGGCAACTTTTTTAATGGTTGACAGATCAAAATAGCCGTTTTTGATATGTTCCAGCAAATTTTCCCCAGGCACACCGACGTAAAAAGCAGCCATCAACTCGTCAGCATACCAAAGCGGTTTGGGAACAATAACCTCACCTTGATGGAAACCGTGCTCATACACTAACTTCAGGGCTTGGTACATTTTCCTGCGGGCGTGGCCGGAAAAACTGACGCAAAAGATTTTGCAGCGCCGACGTACTCCTTTTTTTATTTTATAAGTCAAGTCATTTTGAATGACAAAATGAAAAAAATTATCATCACAATGGCTTTTGATAAAATGACAATTAAGACGCAAAACTTTAACGCCCTGCTGATCAATCTCTTTAAGGCGTGCGTTAAAAAGGTCAATAAGGTATGCCTGATTGCTAATTAAACTGGGAATTTGTCGTTCTTGTTCGGTCATTTTGTTTTTTTAAATTTACCCCAATGCTTGGTCCAGATTTCTTTATGAATTGCCAGAAACATTTTTTCCGCCGTAATTTTTTTTTGAGGATTAATTTTATCAAGCGAACGGACGGAACGCAATAATTCCAGAGCACCTTTTTCAACTTCTCCGGGATTCCAAGCTGAATAATCAAACAATTTAAAATCCTTGTCAGAAGCCCACCAAAAAGTACAACTGGCTAGGCCTTTTTCCAGATGAAGCCGCGAGGCGAAGTGATTGGGATCGCGCCTGCTCTGATAATTTAATTGTAAAGCAAAATTGGCCAATTGCCAAAGTTGTTTATGAATTTTGTTTTTGGGATGCTGCCAGAGGCTATAAGGAATACGGCGGATTAATTCGGTTGATGTTGACTCCCATGATGAAGGAATGACATTAATTTTTTCCTCTTTTCTCTTCTGGGCCAAAAATTCCGTGATAGTGAGCGTCGTCAGGTTTTCGTTTTTTAAAATATTATCCAAAATATTTTCCTGATCTTTATATTTATGGCCATAAAGTTCGCCGTCAGTGGCAGTAATTACTATCTCTGGGCGTTTTTCTTGATTTAATATTTTCTCTATTTCTCCTGGCACAAATGTCTTGGATATCTTTCTATTGCGGAAAACGACATTGAGGCCAATATTTTTCAGCTTATATTTTTTAGTATAATCCAAATAGCCACTGTTAATTCTACCATCAAATGATATTTCATCTAAAATAATCCAGTGAAAGCCAGCGCGTTTAATCGCCCGGGCGGTTGCGTCCGCATAAGCCATTTCTGGCAGAAAAAAACCTTGCGGTTGATAGAGCTTGCCGAAGTAACGTCTGTTGATATCATAATTAATTTGAATTTGGCGCTCAACTTCTTTGATGGGCATCAGCGGCAAAAGCGGATGAAAAGCCGCGCTGCCAGTAAGCTCAATTTGTCCGCGAGCGACCAAAAAATTAAGATCATCAATTAATTTTGTATAACCAATCTGATTAAGATATTCTGTTAAACAGGCAGTGATGTTCAAAGTAATTTTATATTGAGGATTCCGTAATAAAACTCTGACAATATTGAAATAGGCCTCTTTGCTAATTCGGATTAAAAGGTCTTTTTCCAAGGTAGGAGGTTGGTAGATGTGCAAGAAATTTAACCAAAGCATAGAATTAAGAGACAAAGCTCAATAAACAATAAGCAAAGGGCAATAAATAATAAGCAAAGAAGATATTTATAAAAGATACTTTGTTTATTGTTTATTGCTTATTGAGCTTTGTTTATTGCTTGTTGCCATTCTTTTTATCTTTATAGGCTGTGATCGCTTTTCTGAATAATTTAACATAAAGCGCTGCCGGCAAGTTCCAAGAAAAAGATATTTGCATGCCGCGAGTAATTAGGCGCTGCCAGATTTTTCTATTTTTATAATATTCCAACGCCCTGACAATGGCACCATAGAGCGACAAGGGACTGTAGGTCAAAAAAGCAAAGCCATTACCGTTCAGATTTTTAAAATCAAAATTGGTAATGGTATCTTTCAGGCCGCCAATGGAGCGAACGATTGGGATACAGCCATAGCGCAAAGCTTTCATTTGATTAATGCCGCAAGGTTCTGATGTTGAAGGCAATAAAAACATATCACCGCCGGCATAGAGGCTGGTTTCATATTTTGGCCCGTCACTAGCCCAGGAAACCCAAGCAAGCTTGGCGGGGTAATTTTTTATAATTTTTTTAATCTCACTAATATAATTTTTATCGCCGTCACCCATAATAATCATTTGGATATTCAGATGAAGCAGAATGTCAAGCGCTTTTAAAATTAATTCAAACCCTTTCTGATGGGTAATCCGTGATGACATAACAATCAGAGGAATTTTTTTATCTTGGGTCAGGCCATATCTTTTTTGGATAAATAATTTGTCTGTTTCACGCCTGCTAATCTGTCCAAATAAATAATTTTTCTTAAGGCCCGGGTCAGTTTGAGGGTTATAGTCATCATGGTCAATGCCATTAACAATGCCATACAAGCGGTCTTGGCGGTTACGCAGTAAAATGTGCAGTCCCTGGCCTTTTTCTTGTTCTAAAATCTCTTGGGAATAAGTTTCCGAAACAGTATTAATGACATCAGCATTTAAAACCGCGCGTTTGGCAAAATTTATATTCTCCAGTTCCGGATCATTAAAAAACGGCAGTTTTGACTTGCCATCGTCTCTTTTTTCCGGCGGCACTTCCCACCAGGCATGGCCGAGCTGGAAGATCAGATTGTGAATAGTAAAGACACTGGCGGCTTTTGAAAGGATTGATGATTCCTTAAAATCACGCTTAATAAAATATGGGATGAGCCCAGTATGCCAATCATGGCATTGAATAATATCAACGGGGAATTTTAGTATGGTCAGCAGTTTCAGGGCGGCTAAATCAAACAGTAAAAATCTGGCGTTTTCATGGCTGGAACCGTATATTTCTTTGCGCCGCGAAAAATATTTTTCATTTTCAATAAAACAGACAGGCACGCCTTTAGTCAGCTCGCCCAGCCAGTAATTGACATCAAGGCTATTTTTTTCATCAATTTTAACCTTTATTTTTTCTTGATACAATTTCAAATGATATTTTTTCTTATCAATTATTTTACCATAAAGCGGGGTAATACACATTACTTTGTGGCTTAAGCGGTTTAAGGCGCGCGGCAAAGAACCAGCGACATCAGCCAGCCCGCCGGTTTTGGAAAACGGAGCGATTTCTGAAGAAATGGAGACGATATTTAAATTTTTAGCCATAGATTATTTACTATTCGCGCAAGTAATGGCGACGGCCAAAGCATCAGCCGCGTCGTCGGATTTGATGGTTTCACTTAAGTTTAAAATCACTTTAACCATCTGCTGAATCTGGTTCTTATCCGCCCGGCCATAACCAGTTAGCGCTTGTTTTATCTGCAGCGGGGTGTATTCATAGATGAGTAGTTTACTTTGCATGGCAGTGGTGAGAATTACTCCGCGGGCTTCGCCGACCTTCAGGGCGGTTTTGACATTTTTGCAAAAAAATAACTCCTCAACTGCCAGGATATCCGGCTTATATTTTTTTATAATTTTTTTCAGTCCTCGGGCAATCGTAGCCAACCTTTCCGGATGCTTATTTTTCGGACTAGTTAATATACAGCCTGAAGCAATTAATTGCAAGGTTTTATTTTTATCTTCTAAAATTCCATAACCGACGATTGCTACGCCAGGATCAATGCCAAGAATTTTCATAGAATAAGGATAAATTCTTATTTCAAATTAGTATAATAATCGCTCACCTCATCAAGCTCATCAAGGCTGCCTAAAATTTTGGACACTTTGGCCAGTGTTTCATTATCAATATCTTTTGGATCTTTAGCAACCATCTCAAGGCCAGCCGAATCTATTTTAACTCCTGAATTTTCTAATTTTTCTTTAACTGATTTCAAATCTTCTGGTTTGGTATAAACAGTCATTCCCTCTTCATCTTCTGAATAATCATCTGCCCCTGATTCTATAATTTTCATTTCCAACTCATCTTGCTGTCTGTTAATTTTAATCACTCCTTTATTCTCAAATTGCCAAGAAATGCTATGTAGATCAACAAACTGGCCGCCATTTTTAGTAATGGCAGTTTTGACATCAGCCAGAGCCCTATTTTTATTATCTGACAGGCATTTGATAATGACAACAACTTGGCCTGGCAGCAGTGCTCCATAAGTAAGGTCTTCAATCGCCGCTCCTTTTAATTCGCCAGTGCCACGTTTGATGGCGCGCTCAATATTGTCTTTGGGCATATTAACGGACTTGGCGCGCTCAATGGCTAAGCGCAGCTTAAAATTAGCCTCGGGGTCTGCCCCGCCCTCTTTGGCAGCCATAGTAATGGTATTGCCAAGTTTAGTGAAAATATTACCGCGCTGGGCATCTTTGGATTCTTTAGCTCTTTTAATTGTGGCCCATTTAGAATGTCCGGACATCTATTTTTAAATTAATTCTTATATTAAGCCTATCATTTTTAAGGCAAAAAATCAACTATTGACAGCATTTTAAATCTAGGCTAGACTGTATTTAATGACTGAAAAAAACGAAGCCAAACAAAAGTATAAGCCAGAAAAAATTAAACCCTCCTCTCCGGCGGGCAAGCTGTCTGAACTACGTTCTGGCATGACTGTTCGGGTGCATGAAAAAATAAAAGATATTGATGCTAAGGGAAAAGAAAGAACAAGGATTCAGGTTTTTGAAGGAATAATTTTGGCGGTCAAAAAGCTGAAAAGCCCATCAGGCACAATTTTAGTTAGAAAAATTTCTGATAATAACATTGGGGTAGAAAAGATTTTCCCAATTCATTCCCCATTGGTAGATAAGGTTGAGGTGCTGAAGGAAATTAAAACCAGACGAGCTAAACTATATTTCTTGCCTAGCTACAAGAAGAGATTGAAATTAAAGAGAAAAAGTTAGGAAATAATTGAATTTTTTTTAAATTATTGTATAATAGAAGTGATCTTAATTGATCACTTTTATTATTATTTACGCGGATGTGGAGAAATTGGTAAACTCGCAGCCTTGAGGTGGCTGTGCCTTCGGGCTTGGGGGTTCAACTCCCCCCATCCGCATTTGTTTATAGAGGTTTCCCCCTGCTGGGGATGTCTGTCCCTTCGGGACATCTACCGAGGGTATGACCGCAGGGACACAACTCCTCTCATCCGTACCAAACTCTTTTTAATCGTTTCCCAGACAATTCGCCTTTCTTGTAAATATTTAATGGACAAATATGGTAGTGCATTGACATATTTGTCCAGTAATGCTATACTGATAATATATGATAAAACGACAAATTTCCAAACAAATTCTTAAATATCTTAAACAATACCCTGTAATATCACTGACGGGCCCAAGACAATCAGGAAAAACAACCTTGGTTAAAAATATTTTTCCTAAAATGGATTATCTTAATCTTGAAGATATTGAAACTAGAGATTTTGCCATGCGCGACCCGAAGAGTTTTTTGGGTAACCACCCAAACGGCCTTATTATTGATGAATCACAGCGAGTACCTGAATTAATGTCGCAGATACAGATAATAGTGGACGAAAAGAAAGTACCAGGTCAGTTTATCCTAACGGGATCACAAAATTTTCTTTTAATGGAAAAAGTCAGCCAATCTTTAGCTGGCAGGGCGGCTATTTTAAATTTGCTGCCCTTTTCCCTGCTTGAATTGGAAAAAGCGAATATTAATTTAAGCGGGGAATTGGAAGAAATTTTGCTAAAAGGTTTTTACCCAAAGTTATTTGATCAAAAGATAGAGATTAAAAATTATTATTCAAACTATATTCAAACCTATATTGAAAGAGATGTGCGAACGCTAAAAAATATTGCTAATCTCAATACTTTTAAACGTTTTTTGGATTTATGCGCCGGCAGGTGCGGACAGATATTGAATTATTTTTCTCTGGCACAAGATTGTGGCATTGATCAAAAAACAGCTAAAGAATGGGTATCAATTCTAGAAGCCAGTTTTATTATATTTTTGCTGAGGCCGCATTATAAGAATTTCAATAAAAGAGTAACTAAGATGCCAAAATTATATTTTTACGATACAGGACTTGCTTGCTCGCTTTTAAATATTTTAAACAAAAAACAGTTGAGGGATCATTATTTGAAAGGCGGCTTGTTTGAGTCGTTTGTTATTTCTGAATTTTATAAACACAAACTAAATTTAGCTGAAAGGCCTAATTATTATTTTTGGCGCAATAAAACAGGTAATGAAGTAGATTTGATTATAGAAAAAGCAGATAAATTAATACCATTGGAAATAAAAGCCGGCAAAACGATCAGCCAGGAATATTTTAAAGGATTAAATTATTTTAATAAATTATCAGGCAATAATCCTAAAAATTCTTATGTTATCTACGCTGGCGATCAAAAGCAAGTGGGATCCAGCGGCAATGTTTTCAGCTGGCACAGCCTGCCAGCAGAGTTAGATAGAATAGACCGATAAAATTGTCGTCTTTTAAATGTGAATTAGAATAAATTTGCATTTTTTTCATTATTTCTGTAATATAACAATAGAATAAAAACAAAATAACAGGAGCAAGTTGGAGGACTTGCTTTTTGGTTTTTTAAAAAAATTTGAAATCTAAATATTAAAATGGAGGAACTTGACATGGAAAGTACAGCGATGGATAAAATTTTAAATTTGACAATGCCTGGGCATTTGAGATACCAGCCTAGGGGATTACAACCTTATTTTGGCTATGACATATTATATGTCACTACCTGCGAAGTAGAAATAGCTACCTTGCGTGTTCTCGGTGATATTGGCGTCATACCAGCAGAGGATCTAAAACAATTAACAGATGAGGTTATTAAAAAGGTTTTAAAAATCACCACGACTGAAATTGATAGGATTGAAAGAGAAATAACGAAACATGATATCAGAGCACTGGTGAGAAAAATCCAGGAGATTATCCACTATTCGCTTGCAAGATGGACCCATATACCATTAACGAGCTATGATGGGCTTGATACAGGCAGAATTTTGCAATTTCAAAGAGCCTATAGCCAAGTATTAAAGCCATCAATAATTCAAGTTGTGGAATGGCTTTCAGAAGTTATTATTAAATTTGCAGACCAGATACAAATTGGCAGAACACATGGCCAGCATGCGCTACCTATCACTATTGGCTTTTGGCTGGCTACTGTTCTTAGTAGAATCCTTTATAATTGGGAAAAAATGGATTCATATGCCTCACAATTGGTTGGTAAAATCTCAGGAGCAGTTGGAGCGCATAATGCACAGTTAGGTCTCGGTTTTGAAAACTTATGTGGTGGTAAATCTTTTGAGGAAAGGGTTTTGGAAAAATTGGGTTTAAAACCAGCTCGTATCAGTACTCAAATTTTACCACCTGAATATATAGCCTATTTTCTTTATGCCTGCCAAATGTTATCTGCTTCTTTTGGACAATTGGGACGGGACTGTAGGAATCTTATGAGAACTGAAATATCGGAAATAGCCGAGGCATTCGAATCTGGACAAGTCGGATCTTCTACAATGGCACATAAAAGAAACCCAATTAACTTTGAGCAGCTGGAAGGTATGTGGTTGAAGAACAAAAATGAATTTGGCAAAGTTCAAGATACCCTTATAAGCGAGCACCAAAGAGATTTAGTCGGGAGTTGCGTAGCTCGTGATTTTCCAATAATTCTCATTAACCTACAAACACAGTTGAATACCCTCTTAAGAAAGAATGATTCCGGTGAACCATTTATCAAGAGAATTACTGTTAATGCGGGTTCATGTTGGAAAAATTTTAAAATGAGCTCTCATCTGATTTTGTCCGAACCTTTGTATATTGCTATGCAAATGGCTGGTTACAGCGGAGATGCACACCATTTTGTCAACCATACGCTCGTGCCAGAATGCCAAAAAAGAGAATGTAATCTAATTGATGCCTTTGAAATGATGGCTGAGGAAGATCTAGAATTAAGGAAAACACTTAAACGCATTCCAAAAGAGGTTATAGAATTATTACACCATCCTGAAAAATATACTGGGGATGCTAAAAAAAAGGCACTGGCAATGGTAAAAATTGGCAAAAAACAAATTAAAAAACTAGCAGCATAAATCTTGAAAGGAGAGAGAGTTATGAAATTAGCAAAACGCCAAACAGAGATTGAGGTTTGGCGTTTTTATTTTGTTTTACTATATTTTAGGGCTATAATGGATATATGGAAAAATACTATAAAAAAATATTGTGGTTAGCTATAGTCTTGTATGTGGTGGTTTTCTCATTAGTTTCAATTTACAAATACACGCATTTTCTGTATAACGGCATTGATCTGGCAATTATTAATAATGTTTTTTGGAATACGGTTCACGGCCATTGGTTTTGGTCAAGTATTCAGGGACATTCATACTTGGGCGACCATTGCTCGCCAATCCTAATTTTATTATTACCAGTTTATTTCTTGTGGCAATCGCCACTACTGCTTTTAATCCTGCAAAGTGTTTTTCTCGGTCTGGCCGCTTGGCCAATCTATAAAATAGCCTCAAAAATACTTTGTCATTGCGAGGAGGAGCAAAGCGACGACGTAGCAATCTCGCTACGAGAAGCAACTTTAACGGGATCGCGACGCCCCCCGCAGTCGCGGGGTCCTCGCGATGACAGTAAAACCTTAGCCCTAGCTATTGCCGTCTTATGGCTGATTAATCCACTAACTCATAATATTAATCTGCATGAATTTAGTTTTATAAGTCTTTTGCCTCTTGCCTTTTTTACATTATTTTATCTGTATTTGCGATTAGAAAAAGAATCTAGAAATAAAAAATTGTTGCATTGCTTCATTGTTACATTGCTGATATGCTTAGCCATTCGCGAAGATATTGCTTTTATAATTTTAATATTTAGTTTAATTATTTTATTTAACTTACGACAAACGACTTACGACAAACGACTTACAACAAACAACTTACGACATCGTGTATTATTAGTTGTTAGTTGTTTGTTATTGAGTATTGCTTGGCTTTTTGTCTCCCATAAAATAATCTCTGCTCACTCTCCTTCTGGGTTTACACCATTTGCTTATTATTACAGCTGGCTCGGCTCGGCTGGCAGCAGCGCTATTGCGGCTCATATTTTAAGTTACAAAAATTTGGAAATGATAGTCGGCTTTTTGCTGCCTTTTTTATTTATCCCGCTGATTAAACCCAAATGGCTGCTGTTAGCTTTAATCCCCTTGGCACAGATTATACTTTCAGCTAGCGGCGGCGGTGCCCAAGTTTTTATGATGCATTACGGGGCATTGTTTTTACCGGCGCTAGTCATCGCATTTATTTTTGGATTTCATCGGGCAAATCAATTTATTAAAGATAAATTAAAATCAAAATATCTGTTGCTGGTCTGCTTAATGGTAACAAATATTTTTTTGTGGGTTGATTTTGGAATTTTTAAAAAAGAAATTTATCCTGAACGAAGCGAATTGTCAAACACACGGCAGGCTAATGTTAATGAGACATTTAAATCCGTTGTAATCCAGGATAAAACTGCCAGTATTCTGGCCAGTTATCGCTTTCTGGCTAATTTATCAAGCAGAGAAAATATTTATGCGCTTCATTACTATTTTTTGGGCGTGCAACAATTTGCCCAGGGACCGTATACATTAAATAAAAAGCCAGAATATGTAATTCTGGATAAAAATGATCTGCTCGATTTTGAAAAAAATCTTAAGAACTCAAAATGGGCTGGAAAATATTATGAAAACGGCCAGCAAGGGTTAAGAGAATTATTAAAAGATTATGGAGTGGTTGATTTTCAAGCTGATGTGGTTTTATTTAAAAGAGGATATAAGAGCGAGATTAAACTGGATGAACTTAATTTGGATTGGTAAAAATGTAGACGCTCGGCCTTTCAAAGCCGCCAAATTGTTCCTGATCCGTTAAAGGCCAATTATGCGCACTAAACCAATCTAAAACTAAATTGGCATTATGGATGGTGCCAGCCACATAATTACTGATAACAATCGCTCTTTTTTTATTGCCTAAAATTTGATTAATATCAGGCATATTTTCTTTAGTCAGCACCGGATACCAATTATATTTCACCGTACTCAAAAGCAAATTATCTTCAATGTCTGCTGGTTTATAGCCAACGACATCAAGCTTGCCATGATAATAATAATCAAAAGGCAATTGATAAACAAAAGCAGCCACTAAAATTTTATCATCCGGCTGTTCTATTGATTCAATGTACTGCGCGACTTTATGCCACTCATGATGATATTGCTGGATAAAAAACAAATTATAGGGCAGAAAAAAAATGATAATAAGAGTAACCAGAGAAACCAGGTGTTTTACTTTAAACCTGAAATTACTAAAGCCACAAGCAAGAATTAAATAACAGCCGATTGAGGCAATTGAATAATATTTAGCCACCCAGACTTGCAAAAGAAAACCAAGAAAAATCGGGGTGAGGAAAAGCAAAAGTAAAAATACTGTTGCCGGCGAAAAATTAAAATTTAACTGTAACTCTCTAGCAGCCAAAGAAAATGATTTGATTTTTGTAAAACTTGCCAAAAATAATATGGAAAATAGTATGAGGGCAATCAATTCAGTATAGGGGGCTTCAACGGCTAAAAAGAAAAAGGAACGGGGTAATTGGAATAATAAGAATCCTTCTCCGGATGTATGCCAATACCAAGCAGTTGAATCAAATCTGCTGAAGTGAGTGAGAATAAATGAAATCAACCAAGGACTAAAAAGAATCAAAATAATAATTTGAGAATAAAGCCATGATAAAAATTTTGGCTTTTTAATTTTCAGATAAAAATGATGATAGAAAAAATAGAGATTTTGGCTGATGAGCAAAAATAGCCCGGTAAGATGAGTATAGTAAGTTAAGAGGGTAAATAAGACATAGAAAAACCAGTTTATCTTTTTTTGGCCAGCCAAAACCTGCCAAAAAAAGTAACTTGATAAAATACCAAAAAAAAGCATCAGGGGATACATCCTGCCATCCATTGAAAGATGAAGCTGGTAAGAAGAAACAGCAAATAGAAAAGCGGCGAATAATCCTACTCGGGAATTTTTTAATTTTTTGCCTAGAAAATAGAGAGCAATAATGCCTAGAATACTAAATAAAACTGATGATAATCTGACAGAAATTTCTGTCTGGCCAAATATACTTGTCCAGCAGTGAAGCAGCCAGTAATGCAACGGCGGGTTATTTTCCCATTTTAAATATTGCCAGCTAGCGATAATATTATGTTGGGCAATTGATAAACTGACTGCTTCGTCAAACCAAAAACTTTGGGAATTAAAAACAGCCGGGATTCTGAAAGCCAGAGCAAGCAGAATTATGAGCAATAACAGCAGAATAGATTTTTTCATGATTTTATAAATCTTAATCTAAAAACAGTAATAAAAAATTCAATGACATCCTTAACGCCTAATTTTGATTTGCCAAATTTTCTGTCTATAAAAGTAACTGGAACTTCTGCTATGCCGTATCCTTTTTTTTCGGAACGATAGATGAGTTCTTCCTGGAAAGCATAACCGTTTGATTTAATCGTTTGGAAATCAATGTCTTTAAGTATTGCGGCTTTAAGACATCTGTAGCCGGCAGTGATGTCTCTTGTTTTTAAGCCAAGCATAGCGCGGCTAAAACTCATGGCTAATATGCTTTGTATGTTTCTATAGCGGCTCCAGCCTTTAATATTACCGCCAGCCACTCTTCTTGAGCCAATGACAAAATCATAACCTTTATCAATCTGCTCTAAAAGGCTGGGCAAATCCTGGGGATTATGGGAAAAATCCGCATCCATTTGGCAGACAATTTCAGCGCCAAGCTCTAATGCCTTTTTAAAACCAGTGATACAAGCGGAGCCAAGGCCTTGTTTACCCTGGCGATGAATGACTATCAGGGAAAATTCTTTAGCAAGCCTGTCTGCAATTTGGCCAGTGCCGTCAGGAGAATTATCATCAACAACAATGATATTCAAATCTGGGATTTGAAGATTAAAAATAGTTTTAACCAGTTTGGGTAGATTTTCCGCTTCATTGTATGTTGGCAGAATAATAAATTTTTTCATATTATTTTACTTTATATATTTCCAATTCTCCTTTTTGGAAAACTTGCTGTAAATAATTTTTTTTGCTGGGCTGAAAATCTCCTAAATTTCTTGTCTGGCCGGTGTACAAAATATAGCTAATATTATTATTTTCCAAAAATAATTTCTTTTTATCATCTAAATTGTTGTTAGAAAAAAACCAATTGACTTGCTCAAATTTGCTATTAAAAAATAAAGTTTCTACCCCATGTCCTAAAAATATTTTATGCCCTATCCTGCCTGGGATTAAATTACCATTATAGAAATCGGTTAAAATAACTTGAGATGGCTGGGTATTTTGTTTGAGCCAGTCAAAGGCAGCTGTAGTATCATTTGAGATATACAAAACCGGCTGAGTTTTATTGACAACTACGGAAAATTCTCTGACCCAATTAAAGATATGACTTGAACCAAACAAGAGAACAAATAAAATAACGGCTAAATATTTATTACTAACCCAAAAATCAAATTTTTCAGCTGGCAATCTGGCTTTGAGATAGCAATAAATATAATTGAGGCCAATAACCGCCAGCAGTATCATGGGGATTTGCAAACCTTGCATCATTCGGCGCTGGAAGTTAAATGGCGAATATAACAGAGCGAACTGGACTATCAGCCAAGTAATAAGAAAAATATTTAAATTATTAAGCTTATTTTTCTTGATTAACGCGAAAATGGCTAAAATGGCAAGAATCAAAATAAAGCCGTAACTAAAAGCTGTTACCCAGAGCGAAGGAGTAAGACAAATATTTTGATAGGCGCGAATTTGGGTCATATAATCAGAACGCATCAGCCAAAGCCAATATAAAATAGACGGCAAACTGATCGCGCTGAAAATTAATAAATGCTTCAGATAAGAAAAGATAATTTTTTTATGGATGATAAACTGGACAAGCGCATAAGCGCCTAAGACCGCAAAAATGGTGGGCGCATGAAAGGGATGGAATTCAAATAGCAAAAGAGCGATAATGCCCGCTGCCAGACTATACTTAATTTTATTCTTGTCAAAAGAAAAAAACATTAGGAAAAAAACTAAAATCAGAAAAATCACTGATAAAATTAGGTGCGGCGATTGAAACATAGTTAATAAATTATTATTTTCCGGCGCCCAAAGATCTAACGGCCAATTATACCAGACTTTTCTGTAAACACTATCATTAATCAGCCCTGAAATGGCAAACCCCAACCCTGAAGCAAAAGTGAGAAAAATAAAACAAATTTTGCGCCAGATTTTATTCTGCCAAAAATAACTGGCAACTAGGTAAAGTAGAAATAAAAAAAATGGTATAAGTATAATCCTTGAGACATGAAAAGCTATAATGTTTGACAATCCTGTAAATTTGGCGAATAAACCAACGGAAGACCAAAAAATATTGAGCATCACCCGCGCTTGGGGTTCACTGGTATATAAATTTTCAATAAATAAATTGCCTTGCTTAATGCTTTCTATCCAGGAAAAATAAACATGAATATCACCCGGAGTGAGTGAATGGAGACCAGTATATGTATAATTCTCTGGTGTTTGATACCAGCCATAGAGATAAGGCAAGGTAGTTAAAAAAATAACAAAAAGAGTAATAATAATTAAAAATCGCCATTCTTTTTTAGTAATTGATTTGATTAAATCTCGGATCATATTATTTTATTTGGAAAACATAATCGTTGTCTATATTATAGATTAGCTCAACTGAATTTTCTTTTGATAATTTTTCAAGAGTTGTCTTCTTAAAATTCTCTGAATAGAAATCAAAGTGAAAAATAATATCCGTGGCGCCGTAATCTTTAATTGGTTGTATGTCACTCATATCAAAATGCGTTAATTCATTATTTAATTGTTCATATTCTTTTGGCGCATAGCCGCTATAACCGTTGACTGTTTTTTTAAAATGATTTATTGAAGCAAATTCATATAATTTATCATAATCTTGCTCAAGATAATTGATGCCTAACGGCATTTCTAAATAAATATTAGCATCTTTTTGCTCTTTTACCCAATCATAGACCAAAGCATGCTTACTGGGAATAGGCATATATTTTTTAAAACTTATAACGCTGAATTCTATAAACAAAAATAAGACGGCGGCAAAAATAAATAGATACCTATAATATTTTTTTTTGATTTTGTTATTTAGAAGATAAGCAACGGCAGTCGCAATAAATAAACAAGAAGATATTAAAAAGAAAATTGATAGTCTGCCCGGCGCTCTAATTCCGCTAAAACCGGGAATGTAATTATAAAAAAATGCCCAAGGGCCGATCATACCGCCAAAATCTGCCGTGGTTAGCTGGATATAATAGCCAAAGGAAAACAGAACGGCCAAAAAACCCGTTAGAAAATATACTAATAATTTATTAATATTTATAGATTTTTTATAAATAAGATAAATTGATATTATTAGTAAAATAATTACAAATATGCCTGGCCCGACAATTCTCTCTTGTAAAAAAGCGGAAGGGTAATAATAAAATTTGTAGATTGCAGGATTAATGAAATAATCAAACAAATCTGGCGATAGCCCTTCGATGGTTCTTAAATCTCTTTGAAAATCAAAATCCTTTTTAAAGTTTAGATAAGGGATAGAAAGAGGAATAATTATGACAGCTAAAATTATTGCGCTGGTTAATATTTTATAAACATTATCTTTGGCAATTTTAAATGTTTTGCAGAGAATGTGTTTAATAAGAAAAATAACTATAATAATGGGCAAAAAAAGGAAATATTGCATGGCATTTAGGAAAACCAGGGAGATGAATAAGGTGAGGAGCAAGACATTTCTCCAAGTTTGGCTTTCAAAAAATCTTTCCAGACATAAAAAGAAATATGGCAGCCACATACCGCTTAAATTGATGTGTTCCAGATGCTCTATTTTAAAAGGCGCGAAAGCATAAATAAAAGCAGCCACTAAACTGGCTAGCTTATTTTTAGTCAGATAATTTGCCAGCAAATACATACCCAGACCGGAAATAGCAAAACTGCCCAGACTGACAAGATTAAAAACTAAAACTATATTTTTAAAAATTAAAAATAATGGCCAAGCTAAGAGAAGCGAGCCAAGCATATGCTCGCTAAAAGCCAAGGTATTTTTAAAGGGCGCGAAAATGTTAGCGTTAAAAAGCTCTAAAGGGTTAATGGGAATTTGATGCATTTCCCATGACCAGATGTAAGTGACCAGCAATGGATCGCCTCCACTGGGCAAAACATGAGCAATGTTTTTAATTGGTATAGCGCTAAACCAAAGAGTTAAAATAAAAAATACGACTGCAAAAGTTACATAAAAAATAATATTTTTTGATTTGTTATTTAACATATGTTTTCATCTATTTTTTCCTGGTCGTCAAAAAAATAGGCGGTAATAAAAACTAGGGATAAATAGGCGATATAATTACTATGGAAAAAACGAGAACAAAACCAAAAAGCAAAAAGTAATAGCCCATAATTTACTATCACTTGGCTTAGGGTGTTTCTCTTTTGTTGAATCTTAATTAAAAATATGAGCAGAGGAAAGCCAATTAATAACTCCGGGATCCAAAAAGGAAAATAATCTCGATGATTTTGGATTACTTGACCGGCTAGCAACAAAATTGACAGGCCAAAGCCACCAATGGGAAAACTGGTCGGCAGGCTGCCACTGAGATACAAAAAAATATCTTCAACAAAAGAGCGGCAATCCCAAATTAAAAAAATGCCAAAAAGCAAAATGTTGGTAACCCAGAAGGGGTATGTTTTAATAAAAATATTTTTTATTTTAGGAATAAAAGACTCTTTCCCCCGCTGAAACCAGATATAAAAAAAATAAAAAGGTACCAACGGCCAGGCAGAATGTTTGCTTAAAACCGCTAAAGCCAAAATAAGTGAGGATATCCTTGTCTTCCTTTGTTTTAATAAAAATAAACTTAAAAGGACCCAGAAGAAGACAAAAATATCATTGGTACCCCCGACAAAGCAAGGAATAAATAAAGGATTGATACTAAAAAAAATTAAAAAAAGTAATTTATTTTGTTTTTTTGAGGGGATTGAATAAATAATAAATAAAGAGGCGATGTAGCAAAGAATATAAATAATTCTTTGGTCGTACCAATAGAAAAAAAGATTGCAAAAAAAATAAAATGGGACAGAAAAAATTATGTGCCAAGGAAGTTGAACAAAATGATTTATTGCCGGATTGGGTATAGAAATACCCAAGCTCGTTACTAGCTCTCCGCCCCAGAGCACACCAAGTGAGGACGAATAATCTTCTTTATAAGGATTTTTACCCTGTAATAAAAATTTTACTCCTTCTTCCATTTGTAAGGCGGCATCGTGAGTAAAGGCAAAGGGACCAATTTTTGAACGCAAAAAAATATTATTAATAAGAGGCAAAAAATTCAATAAAATCGCGAACGCTATAATAATAATGACTTTATATAAATTTTTATTATTCACTTTTTCTTTGATGTCAATCAAAAAATAAACAAATAAAAGCGTAAGGCTAAAGAACCAGAAAAAAGACATTTTAGTTAGCGGCAATGTTTCAAATAAATAATAAAGAGTAGTTACTGTAAAAATAAACAGAAAAAGAGCATCTATTGATAGACTTTTTTTAATAAAACTATTTTTTTCTAACATAATTCTTTATTTTTATTTATTTTATAAATAATTATTTTCCACATACTTAAATGTGTTTTAATTTCTTTAATTTTTTCAAAACCAGCAACTGAAAAACTCGCATAAAGCAGGTTCTCGTCAAAGCAATTAACATGAACATCTTGCCAAACTTTGCCGCGACATTTTACCCAAAAATACCATACCATTTTGAATAACAAATTTTCATTTGGGATGCCAATAATTAGAATTGACTGATTTTTGAGAACTCTTTTAATCTCTGATCCTATTTTTTGTGGATTGGATATGTGTTCAAGCACATCAAAAGCTGTAACAATATCAAAAAAATTATCGCGGAAAGGGATGCCTTCCGTTAGGTCGGCTGTCAAGAATAAATTTGCTGGATATTTATTTTGAGCATATTGGATGGCTGTTCCGGAAATATCTATACCATACATTTTAGTATTAAAAATTTTCCGCAGATGATCAGTCAGCATCCCACTGTGGCAACCCAAATCTAATGATTTGCCGCCTTGCGGTAAATCGGCAAATATTTTTTTTAATATTCTAAATTTGTGCAGATGCCAACATCTTTGCAACAAATTATGCTTAATGCCCGTCTCATAATAATCTGCCGGAACATTTTTATGGATTTGATCTAAATATTGTTTGGTGACTGCTTCTTCCATATTTTTTTAATTTTTATAGATCCGATAAATATTTTTTAAATAGTCTTTAATGACATCAAACGAATTAATTCTGCTTGGCCTGTACATTTCCTGCCAAATAACCGGTATTTCATTAATTTTAAAACCAGCGCGCTGGCTTAAAATTAGCATTTCCGTGTCAAAAAACCAAGTCTTGTTTTGGATGCGCGGCAATATGCGATCAACCACTGCTTGGTTGATCGCTTTAAAGCCGCAAGGAGCGTCTTTTGCTTTGAGCTTAAATAATATTTTAAGGATTATGCGCAAGCTCAAAGAAAAAATTTTTCGTTTGAGCGAGCGGCTGACTTGGGAATTATGCGCGAAACGCGAACCAATAGCAACATCACAGCCATTTTTTATGCGCTCAATTAATTCAGGCAATGATTTTAAATTGGTTGACAAATCAGCATCCATAAAAACATAAATATCACTGGTGTAATTTTGCCAAGCTTCAATTACGGCATAGCCCTTACCGTGGTTTTGAGTACGATAATATTTAATTTGTTGAAAGATGCCAGTCAATTGCCGGGCAATATTTGGCGTGTCGTCAGTGGAACCATTGTCTGAAATTACAATATGCCAATTCTCTTTTATGTTTTTTTTGCAAAAATCAAACACTTTTAAAGTGTTTTCCTTTAGGATTGCTTCTTCATTATAGACTGGTAAAACAATGGTAACCATATTAATTAATTTTATATATAAAGCCGTCTTTATCATAATAAACTAACTGGCATAAATTATCTTGATCAAGATTGTTTTTCAATTTTTCATTGCCAATTTTAACAAAGACATAATGAGCAGCAAACTCATCTTTAATAATAGCGCAAATGTTTTTGCTAGTCAGGCCGGTGGTAATATTTTTCCAGCTCCAATACTGACGTTCATTTTTCAGATACATAAAAGTCGGGTCAAGGCCGATAATATATCTGTTATAACTATTGTGATAAAAAAGCACTGGCCAGTCATCCCAGTTGTCGTGGAATACTATGTCGCCTTCTTGGGAATTTTCTTTTAACCAGGCAACAATGCCCGTGAATTGATTGAAATTATAATTTTTTCTCAAATTTTCCTTTAAGCCATTAAAATTAGCGCCAATAATAATCGGCAAATAAAGCACCGATAAGATAATAAAAAGCAAGGTTATTGTTTGATACTTAAAATATAATTTTACTATTTGGCTGATGAGATTGATTTTTTTAAATTCTAAAAAGTCGCTGATTGTGAAACTGCTAAACAATAGAACAAGAGGGATAAAATATTCAATATTTCTTTGTGATTTTAAGGTCAGGATAAAAAATATTATTGAGATTATGAGTAAAGTCCAATTTTTTGAATCTTGTTTTTTTAAATAAATAAAAAATATCAATAAAGCCAGAATAAGCAAAATTATAATAAACAAATCATACTGCACCAAACTAAAAAAACTCATGCCATACCACTCTCCCCCAACATTAATAATGCTTTTGAAATTAATTAGCCCGATTTGAATAGTTTGCTGCCAATAAAATAAAATATTTTGGGGGAAATAGGGATTAATAACCAGTCCGCAGATGATGCCCGCCATGGTTGATGAAAACAGCTTGGCTTTTAAACTGATTAAGAAATAAACAAGAGCGATGCCGAGCATAATTGGCCAGCCGCCGTAAAGCCAAACATAGCTGAATGATAAGGCAAACATTGGCCATGACCATCTGTTTTTATTGGTAAAAAGCAAGTAGATGAAACATAATAAAAAGATAAGGGAGAGTGACGGTATTTTGGCTAGATTTATCCGGAAAATGAATTGGTGGACAAAGAGCAACAGAATCGTATAAGCCAATGAATGCTTAATTTTAAATTTATCCAACAGCCATTGAAAAACCAGAATCGCCAGAGCGGCAAAAATAACAGCGCTGATTTTTACGGCAAGCAAAGGGTTAAAGACGAGAAGAAATGGAATTAAAATCAAATGATATAAAAAATGGTGGTCAATATAGACATCATCAAGCGTGGTAAACGGCAGCCAGTGAAAATCTTTAACCGGGCCAAAGTCTTTAATTAATTCAGCAATTTTGGCATGATAAAAAGAATCCGGGTCAGTAAAACTTGGCGTTGAGTTGAGCCAGAGAAAATAAGCGCCAACCACTAAAAATAAAATCAAGTAGGCCAATGGCCTCCTTGATAAAATTTTTCTGGGAAGCTCTGCAATAAAATCTAGCATTATGGTTTATGCCAATTGCGTCTTAAAATAATCAACCCAAGGGATTGGCGCTGGATCAACATTGTTGAGCATAGCCAGATAAAAACTGACATAGGAACCAAAAAGCAACATTTCAAAAGACTGCATAAATTCAGTTCTGCCCTGGAGTTTATAACTTAAATAATTAATTTTATTCTTGCGGAGAATGTCTTTAGTGATTTTCAGACGCTCTGCATTGCGCGGATGATAAAGCTGGGATTCAAAAAAACAAAAAAATAAATTTTTGGGATTATTTTCGGGACAACTAAGCCCTTCAAGCAAATGATGGTTTAATTCTGAAATAATAAAGTAATGGGAAAAATTCTTTGAGTTTTCATTGAGTTGGTTGGCTAGAACATGGGCATTGCCGCTTAAAAATTCTGCGGCAACAATAAGCGGCGCATAATTTTGCACATGGTCTGCTGTTTGTTTGGCTAAATTATCAAGAGTTAAGTTTTTAGCTTCAAATTGTAATTTCAACTTATCTAAAAATTGAATGACAGCTTTTATTTCCCGATCGCTTACTTTGATAACGGCGCATTTTTCAAAAAGTCCCAGAAGCCCGGTAATGGCATAGCCGATGCCCATCCTTGGCTGATTGCAAATATTATATTTTGGTTTAAATAAATAACCCGGGATCTTACCTGCTTTTATTAGCGCGCCCAATTCACCTCCACTGGCAATGGCTAAAATTTTAGCGCCTTTTCTCTTAGCTTGTTCATAGGTGTTTAACACTTCCTCCGTATTGCCGGAATAGCTGGATAATACATATAATGTATCTTTGTCCACTATGCCGGGCAAATCATAACTATGAATATTACCAAGGGGCATCTTTAATTTTTTAAAATAAATTGATTGGATGATATGCGCGCCAAGACCAGAACCGCCCATGCCATTGACCACGACTTTTTTTACTTTTTTGTAATCAGCCGGAATGTCTACTTGCTTTACTTCAGCCCAAGCTTGCTCAATTTGTTTTGGCAGCAAATCAATGCTAGCCAACATATTAGACTGGTCTAAATTTTTTATGGCTTTTGGGTCATCTAAAATATTCATAGGTTTATTATATTATTTTTATATGCTTCTGTCTATTATCGGCAAATCACATATATCTCAAAACTCCTGTCGCGGCTGGCTTTGGGCTTGAAAACGGCAACGCGGCTAAATCGGCTTTTTAGGTTTTTAACAAAGCCGTCAAAATCGCCGCCCTGAAAAATTTTCAAGACTAAATTTCCGTGTGGAGCTAAAAATTTTTCAGCCAAGGAAACCACCCGCTCGTTCAACTCAATTGATTTTAAATGATCAACTTCTT
>Ga0155216_115_pt1 | contig 27004 bp, 25 predicted proteins | sample RifCSPhighO2_02_FD_106184 | JGI IMG/M metagenome (GOLD analysis project Ga0155216, IMG submission 106184) | Candidatus Kuenenbacteria bacterium RIFCSPHIGHO2_02_FULL_39_13
CACCTTCTTGTTTGTGGACGGTAGTTGTTCCACACTTCGGGCAGTGGAAGGAAGAGGTTTGACTTTCTTCCATTACTCTCAAAATCTCTTTCATTTGTGGTGATAACTTATCACCACTATGATTTTCGTTTTCTATAGACATTTTTTCTCCAGTTAGTGATTAAGTGATTATCTGCTTCTTTTACGTGCAATTTTTGCTCCCTTGCTCGCAGTTTGAAAAATATTTTTTTGACTACTATACCACTATACCAAAATTCTTAAAGTTTGTCAAGTTTTTGTATCTCATCTTATGCGCCCCGATTTTAAAGCCACTAAATATTTAGTGGTTTTAAAATCGGGGTGCGGAGAATTGAACTCCGGCTACATCCACCCCATGGACGCGTACTACCGTTATACGACACCCCGACTTTCCGACAAAAAAACAAAAGCCCTGGGCTTGCGGTGACCTGCCACTGGCAGGTCGCCTCGCCAGTTGGCGGCAATAAGCCGCCAACCCCCATGCTCGCGGGCTACCATTACCCCATACCCCGTCATTTAAAAAATGTTTATTTCTCCCCTCTTTCTGCGCTCAAAATCTCTTTTCTTAATTGTCTCCCTTTTGTCATATTTCTTTTTACCGCGGGCAATGCCGATTTCTAGTTTAATCAGGCCGTGCTTAAGATAAACTTTTAAGGGAACAACAGTAATGCCTGCTTCTTTTGATTTGCCAAATAGAGTTTTTAATTCTTTTCTGTTTAAAAGTAATCTGCGCTCCTGATATGGATCATAGTTTCTTTGAACCAGTTGAGCTGGTTGATAGGGAGCAATATGCGCCTTGACAAGCCAAGCCTGCCTGTCATCCTTAATATTAATGTATGAACCCTTGAGATTGACGCCGCCATTTTTAACTGCTTTAACTTCCGGGCCAGACAACACCAAACCGGCCTCAAAGGTGTCCATGATTTGGTAATTATAATAAGCAAGTTTATTAATGGCAAGAGACATATTGCTCTTTAATTATATCAGATATTAAGATATAATAAATTTGCTATGACTATTAAAGATACAATTAAACAAGAAATAAATCAAGTTTTAAAGAAAAAATATAAGCTTGAGAATATTAAATTTCAGGTAGCTTACCCGTTGCAAAGCGAGCTGGGCGATTATGCTTGCAATGTGGCTATGGTGCTGGCAAAAAAATTCAAAAAAAACCCGCTGGAAATCGGGCAAGACATTGCAGGTGAATTAGATACCCCCTCTCTAACTCTCCCCCTTAGTAAGGGGGAGAGGAAAAATAAATTATTTGAAAAAATTGAAGCAGCTAAACCTGGATTTATAAATTTCTATTTGTCTGAAAAAACCCTAAAAAAAACGTTGGGGGAAATTTTAAAAAAGAAGGATAAATATGGAGAAGTTAAGGCAGATAAAAAACTAAAAATTCAAGTTGAGTTTATTTCAGCCAATCCTACCGGACCATTAACCTTGGCCAATGGCCGGGGCGGATTTTCTGGAGATGTACTGGCTAATGTATTAAGCTTGGCCGGGCATAAAGTTGCCAGAGAATATTTGGTGAACAATTGGGGAAATCAGGTAAAAATTCTAGGACATTCAATTCTGGGGGATAAAGAGGCTGAATATTCCGGCGAATATATTAATCAATTGGCAAAACAAATTAAAGGCGATGATGCTCTCGCGGTTGGTTTAAAGGGAGCGGAAATAATTCTGAAAAAATATATTAAACCAGCGGTCAAAAAAATGGGGATTAAATTTGATCATTGGTTTTTTGAAAAAGAACTGCATAAAAAAGGCAAAATTGACAAGATGCTTGAAGAATTAAAAAAGAAAAATCTAGTTTATGAACAAGACGGCGCACTCTGGCTGAAAACCGCGGAGATGCGAGAATCTGATGACAAAGACAGGGTATTGATTAAATCAAACGGCGATAAAACATATTTCTTGGCTGACATTGCCTATCATTGGAATAAATTTCATGAAAGAAAATTTGACAAAGCGATTAATCTTTGGGGTGCTGATCATCATGGCTATGTGCCAAGAATGAAATCGGCCATGGAGTTGATTGGCTATGGCGGGAAATTGGAAATACTATTAATGCAGATGATGAGATTAATTAAAAATGGCAAAGAAGTTAGAATGTCTAAAAGAAAAGGAATGTATGTGACAATGGATGAGCTGATAAATGAAGTGGGGCTTGATGTGACCAGATTTTTCTTTCTAATGCATGCCACTAATAAGGCAATGGATTTTGACTTAATTTTGGCCAAAGAAAAATCAGAGAAAAATCCAGTATTTTATGTGCAATACGGGCATGCTAGAATCTGCTCCATAATCAAAAAATCCCGAGGCAAGCTCGGGATCCCGACCGAAGCGTCGGGACAAAAGCTGCAGCCGACAGAAAAAGAATTGATTAAAGAGCTGATCAAGTGGCCGGAACTTATCCAGGAAGTGGCTGAAAATTATGAGGTGCATAAATTACCATTTTATGCCATTGCTCTGGCTGATAAATTTCATAATTTTTATGAGAACTGCCGGGTGATTGACAATAATCGGGTGATTAAATATAGATTGGATTTAATTAAGGCGGTTAAACAAGTTTTAGAAAATGTTTTAAAAACTCTGGGTGTTAGCGCGCCAGAAAAGATGTGATATAATAAATAGCATGGAGAATAAACAAATACCAACATCTTTAACGCAACCTGTGCCGGAATGGAAAATTAAACTAGCCTATTTTTACGCTGAACATAAAGTGTTCCTTAAAAGATTCTCCATATTTCTGCTGTTTTTTGCTGATGTTATAATTATCTTTCTCTTGGGCTCGGTGTTCGTTAATTATAAAACTGGAACAATTAAAGAACAAGATGTTTTAAATCAGATGAGATTCAATCTGGTTAATACGGAGGCAATCAGCAAAAACAAGCCGCGGAGTTTAATCATTGGCCAGGTAGACAGAATAATTAATAATACTAAATATGATTACCTGGCAATGGCAGAAAATAACAATAGTGATTGGGCAGTGACGGAACTGCGCTATACTTTTGAAGTGGCTGGCAAATATTTGGAGCCAAGACAAACATTTATTCTGCCCAACAGCAGAAAACAGCTGATGTATTTTAATTCAGAAATTGGGGGTGAGGCAACCTTAAAAATTCTTGGCAGCCGTTGGCAAAAAATCAAAGATTTTAGTCTGCTTTCTTACAAAGACGGGATAAAAGTGGAAAAAAGTGTTTTTAAGCAGGGGCAATCCGACTCAACGGCCGGTCAGGTGGAAATATTGATTTTTAATGAAACGCCCTATAGTTTTTGGGAAGTTGGCTTGCCAGTGGTGATATACAACCGCAGTTTAAAACCAATCGGCATAGATTATATTGTAATTAATAAGCTGCTGTCAGAAGAAAAAAGAAAAATTGAAATCGGCTGGCACGAGGGCTTGCATGAGTTTGTTCAGCAAGTTGAAATTTATCCGGAAGTTAATCTGCTTGACAACGGCTCAATTATGGAAATTGAGGCCGGGCATGGCTCGCCGCCAGGACTGGAATGATGTGTCTGAAATTTTTTAACAAATGATCAAAAATTATCTACGATATTTAAAAAAAATAGATTGGCTGCTGCTAGCGCCAGTGATGCTGCTAACCGTCTTGGGCATTGCCAGCCTCTATACTGGCGCTTTAAACGTTGAAAATCCTGATTGGACGCTCTTTAACAAGCAGCTTATTTTTTTTGTGATTGGTTTTGCGGCTATGATTTTTGCCAGTGCCGTTGATTATCGCGTTTGGAAAAGTTACAGTATGATTTTATATCTCGGCTCAATAATACTGCTGGCGGCAGTGCTCGTCTGGGGCGCGACAATTAGAGGCACGACTGGCTGGTTCTACTTTTTTGGCTTTGGGCTGCAGCCAGTGGAACTGGCAAAATTTATTTTGGTCATTAGCTTGGCTTACATTTATACCAAAAGAAAAGGCAGGGAAAACGAACCGGGAACGATTTTAAGAGTGGCGATTTTGACCGTCATCCCGGCTGTTTTAGCAATGCTGCAGCCAGACTTTGGCTCGGCAGCAGTCATCCTGGCCATAGGCTTGGGTTTTTTTTGTCTGTTGTCCATGAAATCAAAATATCTGATCATCTTATTAATCGCTCTGGTAATATTAACTATGCTGGCTTGGGATTTTCTGCTTTTAGACTATCAAAAGACAAGGATTTCAACCTTTTTAAATCCATTGAGCGACCCCTTGGGAAAAGGGTATAATGTACGGCAATCAGTCATCGCTATTGGTTCAGGCCAACTGCTGGGCAGAGGGTTGGGACTAGGCACGCAAAGCCAGCTACGTTTTTTGCCTGAAACCCAAACTGATTTTATCTTTGCTACTATCGCCGAAACTCTGGGATTTTTGGGAGTGGTTCTGGTGATAGGCTTATTTCTGGCGCTATTTTTAAGATTAATGTTAATTATGCGCAAGGCACGCGATGATTTTAGCTGCTATCTGGTCTATGGATTTGGATTTATATTTTTTGTGCAGATGGTGATTAATGTTGGCATGAATATGGGCCTACTGCCGGTAGCCGGACTGTCACTGCCTTTTGTCAGCTACGGCGGGTCATTTTTAATAGTGGCGATGTTTGCTGTCGGCGTAGTGGTTAATATCAGGCTTAAACAAAAGATAATTTGACATTTAACCAATTTGGGTTTACAATATTATTACTTAAAAACAAAGACTGAATTTATGCCTATCGCTCTGAAACAATTGAGAAAAGAAGCGATAATATTTTGCCCTTTATGCGACAAAGACTATCGGCTGTCAAAAATGAAGGTGGTTGAAAACGCGGGCGAAACGGCTTTGGTCCACAGCCATTGCCCCAGATGCCAGGGAGCGGTTTTATCGCTCTTATATACTGATTTTTTAGGAGTGACCATGATGGCGGTGATCACTGATATGAATTATGATGATACGATGAGAATTAAAAGAATTAAAGGCAGCGGAGTGATAGACGAGGATGATGTTTTGGAGGTTTATAAAAAAATAAATTAATTGAAAGTCTAAGCTCTATGTCAGATATTAAACTTAATGCCCGTCAGAGAGGGCGGGGAAAAGAAAAACCGGAAAAAAAAATTCCGGCTGTTGTTTATGGGCCGAATTCTAAAAATATTAATTTGACGATAGACGGCAAAGAATTTAATAAAGTCTACAATCAAGCAGGCGAATCAACTTTGGTTGATTTGGCAATTGAAGATAAAGAACCGGTTAAAGTTTTGATTCATGATGTTCAACGGGACCCGGTGAGCGATGAATATATTCACATTGATTTCTACCAACTTGATATGAATAAAAAATTGACGCTTGAAGTTGAGCTTAAATTTAGCGCGATTGAAGAAGCGGAAAAAGCCGCTCAAGGCGAGCTGACAAGGAATATGGATGTGCTTGAAGTTGAATGTCTACCAAAAGATTTGGTCAAAGAAATTGAGATTGATGTCAGTAAAAAATTAAAACGGATTGGCGATGTGTTATACGCCAAAGACATCACACTGCCAGCTGGCTTGATCTTGGCGACTGACCCAGAAGCAGCGCTTATGAGCGTTCAGGAAATTAAAGAAGAAATATTTGAAGAACCTAAAAAAGAAGAAGCGCCAGTGGCAGGAGAAGCTGAAGAGAAAAAAGAGGAAGCCCAAGAAAGTGAAGAAAAGCCAGAGGAAAATAAGAAGGAAAATAAGAATACCTAGCAATCTAAGAATCAAATGATTAATTTTGATCAGATTATTAGTAAAATAATTAAATACCAACTAATGCTTTTAGTTGGTATTTTAGTGCTGATTGAAGGATTGTTTATTTATCAGCTGGCGAATATTCATCAATATAATCAGCAGCCAGTAATAATTGATTATAATGCCATAGCAGAAGAAAATTTAATTAGCAGAAGGATTGACGGGCTGGTCGTGAATAAAGGCAGGGAAAATCTAGCGCCGGTAGCAGTGATGATTGATAACCATTTTGATTCATGGCCAAATTATGGATTGTCCCGGGCAAATATAGTATATGAAACTAATGTGGAAGGCAGCGCCACAAGATTTTTAGCAATTTATACCCCTAAAAAAGACGGCAATGAACTGGCTAAAATCGGGCCAATCAGATCAACTCGGCCGTATTTTGTGGAATTGGCCAAAGAATACGGAGCGCTGTTGGCCCATTCAGGCGGCTCGCCTGAAGGCTTAAAAAGAATTGGGGAGTTAAGTGTGAGCAACTTGGAAGAAATTGCTTGGTGGGGGCCAGATTATTTTTGGCGGGTTTATTCCCGTACAGCGCCTCATAATTTGTTCACCTCAAGTGATAATTTGGCCCATGCCGTGATTGATTGGGAGCTTAAAGATAAAGTGCCTGATTATCAAGCATGGCAGTTTAACGAGCAAATTAAAACAAATAATTTTGCAGCGGCTAATAAGATTAAAATAAAATTTTCAGCAGCGGATGTTTATGATGCGGCCTACGAATATAGCACAAGCACTCAAAATTATTTGAGGTTTCAGGGGGGCGAAAAACAGATTGACGCGCTGAATAATGAACAGCTGGCTGCGCAAAATGTGATCATCCAATTTGTGCCCCAAAAAATCGTATTGGATAATGAAGGCAGAATAAAACTTAATTTAATTGGCCAAGGCCATGCCTGGATATTTCGTAATGGGATAATAATTAAGGGCAGTTGGCAAAAGAGTGATTTTAATTCTAGAACTATTTTTTATAATGAAGGTGGCAACGAGATTGAATTTAAACCGGGCAATATCTGGATTGAGATATTACCCGGCAAAAGAGAAGTAGCAATCAGCAATTAAAGCTGATTGCCTTATAGAATACTGGCGACACTGCTCCTGCCCTTTTTGTTTTCCGCCCACCAGGATTCGGACCTGGGACCTCCTGCTTAAAAGGCAGTTGCTCTACCAGCTGAGCTATAGGCGGAAAACAAAAAGGGCAAACCCGACAAAACACCGCTTTAAAAAAAGTTTATCAAATTATTTAAAAAAATGCAAGGTTTTAAAATTTGTCATTTTCCAGAAATATGTTAAAATAATATAATCATTATTAACAACTAATGAAAATAATATGCAAGACAATAATCAAGATGTGCGACCCAAAGATGGCAGGCCGGGCAAAAAGATTTTGATTTTTGCCGGACTATTTGTAATTTTACTCGCGGCAGCTTACTTTACCCAAGATAAAAATAAGGCGAGCGCGGAAAAAATCAATTTTGACCTGTATGTGATGAGCCAATGTCCTTATGGCACACAGGCTGAAGAAGTGGTGGCCGAAGCAATGGCTGGTTTTAAAGATTATGTTAATTTTAACGTGGAATATATTGCGGACAAAACTTCTGATGGCAATTTCCAATCTTTACACGGCCAGAATGAAGTTGCTGGCGATTTATACCAATTGTGCGTCAAGAACAATTATCAGGATAAATTTTGGGAATATCTGGCATGCCAGAACAAAAATTATCAGGATTTGAATTCTAATTTTGAGTCTTGCGCCAATGAAATTGGCGCTGATTTCGGCAAGCTTAAAACTTGCGCTGAAGGTCAGGCTGGAGATGAACTTCTAACTGCCAGTTTGACTAAAGCTAAAGAATTAAATGTCAGCGGCAGCCCGACATTTTATATTAATAGTGAACAATATACTGGCGCCAGAACAAAAATTGCGCTCCAGCGGGCGCTGTGCGAAGCAACTGAAAACAAAGCCAAAGTATGCCAAGAATTGCCTCAAGATAAAGAATTTACTGCCTACTTAATGCGCGATTCAAGATGCACGACTGAAATATGCGCCACTACCATGCTTGAGGAGCAATTAAAAAATACTTTTCCAAAAATAAAATTTGAAGAAATGGATTATATCACTGACCAGGGCAAGGAATTTTTTGAAAAGTATGAACTGACTTATTTGCCAGCTGTTTTATTTGCCAAAGACATTGAAATGACGGATAATTACAGCCAGGTGCAAAAATATTTAACCCCGGCCGCTGACTTGTATAATTTGGCCATTGGCGCCAGCCATAATCCCACTAAAGAAATTTGCTATAATAATATTGATGATACTGGCAATGGCAAGGTGGACTGCGCTGATTCTGATTGCGAAGGCTTTTTAGAGTGCCAAAGCGAGAAACCACAAAGGCTTGATTTATTTGTGATGAGTATGTGCCCTTATGGCACGCAAGCCATGAATGTTATGAAAGAAGTCTTGGATAATTTTGGGAATAATATTGATTTCCATATCAACTATATTGCCAGTGAAAATGCTGACGGCAGTTTTCAATCTTTGCATGGCCAGAGCGAAGTTGATGAAAATATACGGGAGCTGTGCGCCCTGAAATATTATCCAGAGACTTATCTGGATTATATTTGGTGCCGCAACAAAAATATCCAAGGCGACTGGACAGAGTGTGCGGCTAATTATCCGTCTATCAAGGCTTGCTTTGAAGGCAGTGCTGGTAAAAAACTGCATAGTGAGAATATTAAATTGGCCAACAGTTTAAATATCAGCGCCAGCCCGACATGGCTGGTTAATAATAGATATACGTTTAATGGCATTGACGCGGAAACTGTCAGAACCAATTTCTGTAAATACAACAATGTTGAAGGCTGCCAGAATACCTTAACTGGCCAAACCCAGGCTGACAACGCAAGCGCTGCGACTGGGAGTTGCAACTAAATATTTATGGCTAATCCCCTATCCCGTGAAACTGCGAGATTGGGGATAATAAAATTCTGAACCAAAAACTCCTCCGGATATGATGCCGGGGGAGTTTTTGCATTTTAGTTATTTTACCCCTCATGAGCGTTAGAACATTTGAGAAAACTCAACTATCCTAAACTTGTGGCTAATTGATTCAGTAAGGAGGGATACTTTCACTTTCGCCGCTCATGAAGGAAAAAACAACTAAAATTTCTTATTATTATTCTATCTTACAGTAATTATTATATTTTTGTCAATAAATTGATATTATATTAAAATAGCATATATTCTAAATTTTGTCAATAGCGCTCACGTTGAAGTTATTCATCATCAGCGCAATTGTTTGACTTTCTACTCTTTTATGCCATAATTACTATACAATTACCCGGCAACTAACATGAAAAATTTACTAAAATTAAGTTATTGGTTTAATCCTAATCCGGGCCAATGGATTGAGGGCAATTTAAAAATTGTTTATGCTGTTTTTGTTCTTCTGATAGTTGTTGGCTTAATCGCCTGGTTGTTTGTTGGCAAGAACAAGGATAACAAATTGATGGCTAAATTTTGGCAGAGGGTCAAAAACGCCTGTTTAACAGTGGGTATAATCGGGCTCGCCCTTATTTTTTGCCGTCAGCAAAGGATATATTTTTTAAGCATGCCCTTTTTAATATTACTTAACGCGGTTGGCGGAATAGTTTGGGCATATTTTATCGCGAGATATATTTTTAAAACCGTGCCAGAGAAAAAAAGGGAGATAGCAGAAAAAAAAGAAAAGGAAAAATATTTGCCATAAAGAAGTAATTAGTAATTAGGGGATTATTATGAATAAAAGGGATATAGGGAACGAAGGAGAAAAAATTGCCCTTGATTATTTATTAAATAAAGGCTACGAATCAATTAAGCAGAATTTTTACACTCGCTGGGGCGAGATTGATTTGATAGTTTTTGATAGTAAGAGCAGGGAGTTGGTGTTTGTGGAAGTGAAAACAAGAAGTTCAAACAGTTTTGGTAATCCGGAGGATGCGGTTGATGAGTATAAGCTGGAGCGGCTGAATAAGGCGGCGGACAGATATTTGCAGAAATATGAATATGATGGGGATTATAGATTTGATTGTTTGGCGGTTGAAATGGATTATGCAACTAGCAAGGCTAAAATAAGACATTTAAAAAATATTGGATAATTAACAACTAAAAATAAAAGTATGAAATTATTCGGCTTTAAGAAAAATAAAAATAATGACAAAAAAGACGAGGAAACCGAAGTATTTTTAAAAGAGGAATCGGTTCAAGACGATAAGAGTAAAAATAATAATTTGACCGAGCAAAACAAGAAAGAAGAAAAAGACGATTGGCTTGAAGAAACCGTCAGCAAAGAACAATTGGGCGAGTTGGCCGTAGATGTTTATGGCAAAGACGATGAGTTGATTGTTAAGTCAACATTGGCCGGCGTCAGACCCGAAGATTTGGAAGTGGTGGTTGAAGGGGATAATTTGATTATTCGCGGCCAAAGAAAAAAAGAAGAGGTGATTGACAAGGAGGATTGTTATTATCAGGAGTGTTATTGGGGCGGCTTTGAAAGAGTGGTCAGGCTGCCGATTAAGATTGATCAGGACAATATGCGAGCTAGATTGAAAAATGGAGTTTTAACAGTGATTTTGGGCAAAGCAAAAGAAGAAAGAAAGGTGGCGGTCAGGGTTGAGGGAGATTAAATTACCGCAATAAAATTTTCAGTCACAATTAGTAAAAATTTTTGGGCGGCTGGCAAAGCCGCCTTTTGAGTTTGTGGTTGATTATTATTTTTTAGTTGTCATTTTTTTGTTTTTGGTGTTATAATAAAGACATAAACAACATTTTAATTTTAAAAACATGAATAATAGAACGCTTTATTTTGGGGACAATTTAGAAATTTTGCGCAAAAAAATACCAGACAAAAGTTTTGATTTAATTTATCTTGATCCGCCGTTTAATTCCAATCGCAATTATAATGTGCTTTTTAAAGAGGGTTTGCAAGATAGCCCGGCGCAAATCCAGGTATTTGAGGACTCATGGCATTGGACAAGAGAATCAAAAGCTATTTTTGATCATCTCGTTACTAAAACAAACGAGAGTATCTCAAATTTAATGTTAGCTTGGGAAAAAATTATTGGCCATAATGATATGTTGGCTTATTTAACTATGATGACCGTGCGTCTGATAGAATTACACCGTGTTTTAAAAGACACCGGCAGTTTGTATCTTCATTGCGACCCAACGGCCAGCCATTATTTGAAAATTGCTTTGGACGCGATTTTTGGCAATAAAAATTTTCTGAACGAAATTATATGGCATAAAAATAGTGGGGGGATTGGTAGAACTTCTTTTAGCAAAAGACATGACACAATTCTTTTATACACAAAAACACAGAACTATTTTTATGATGGCAAGGCGATTGGAGATTTAAGGGAACAAAATGAAGGAACTTTTGGAGGATATTTTGGCGTTGATGAAGATGGCAGAAAATATAGGGAGGTAAGAAAAGCCGGTAAAATTTATAAATATTATATGGATGAACCGAGAAATCCTGATGATGTATGGGAAATTCCGCAAATACCAGAAAGAGATAAGACTGAAAGATTGGGTTATCCAACTCAAAAACCATTAGCGCTTTTGGAAAGAATAATATTGGCAAGTTCCAAAGAAGGTGATTGGATTTTGGACCCGTTTTGCGGTTGTGGCACGACTGTGGCTGCGGCGGAAAAATTGGGTCGCAATTGGGTTGGAATTGATATCACCACTTTGGCCATCAGTTTAATTAAACGTCGTCTGAAAGATCATTTTAGTCTGGGTACCAAACAAATTCATACGGATGGTTTGCCAAGTGATTTAAGCGGAGCTCGTGAGTTGTTTAAAAAAGACCCTTTTGAGTTTGAGTATTGGGCATTAGACTTGATAAACGCCATGCCAGCGCAAAGTAAAAGTCAAGAAAATATGCGCGGAGCGGACAAAGGGGTTGATGGCGTGGTTACTTTTATCAAAAATGTTTGCGCTAATGGCAAAAAAAATAGCAATGGCAATGGAAATTACGAGTATGGCAAAGCCATAGTTCAGGTTAAAGGCGGCGGGGTGCAGAGAAACCAAATTGCCGCCTTAAAAGGAGATATTGAGCGAGAAAAAGCCGAAGCTGGAATTTTTATCACTTTAGAAGAGCCGACTAAACCAATGATAAAAGAAGCGATTGATGGCGGTACTTTTTCTACGCCGATTACCAACGGAATAGAATTTCCAAAAGTTCAGATTTTAACAATTAAAGAATTATTGGCCGGGAAAACACCAAAACTGCCGCAAGGATTAATTAAAAATTACCACAAAGAAGCAAAAAAAGTGGAATATAAAAAACGGAAAAATGTTTCAGATATTTTAATGTTATTTTAGGAAAAAATTCGCGTGTTCCGCTCTTATTAAAAATAAACTGTTAAACATTCAAACTATGGATAATTTAATGGACAAAAGAAAATACTTGCTGGCAATAGTTGACAGGATGGAAGGGAGCAAGGCTGTTTTAAAACTTGACGATGGCCAGTCTTTGGATTGGCCACTAGATAAATTACCAGCCGAAGCAGTAGAAGGAACACAGCTGAAGCTTTTACTTTTGTCTGATAAAGGCGAGGAGGAAGAAAGGGAAAAAATGGCCAAAGCGGTTTTAAATGAGATATTAAAAACTGATTAGCTCTGACAATGAAAAAAATGGTTCAAGTTAATTTTTTATCAAAATGGTTGCTGCTTGTGGTGACCATTTTTTTGAGTTTATTGATCGTCCTGGCCGGAATGATTTTTTTGTATGATTTGAATTATAAAAATAAGGTGTTTTATGGAGTGAAGGTTGGCGCGCTATCTTTGGCTGGCAAGACTAAAGAGCAAACCAAAACATTAGTTCAGGCTAAAACAGATAAATTGGCCAGCAATGGAATTGAATTTTATTTTAAAGACAAGAGTTATCTTCTTGAGCCGATTATTTCCATTGGGGAAAGCAACGGGCTGGCTTATGAATTATGGCAGTTTGAGCCGACAAGCATTGCTGATGAACTGTATAATTTAGGACGCTCTGGCAATTGGTGGCAGAATACCCGGGCAAGAATTAATTTGTTTATTTTCGGTTCGCTAGGCAGTATTGACTTTAAGTTTAAGGAAGAAGAGACGAGGCGTGAATTGCAAAAACAATTTATGTTGTTTGAATCACCTGGCAAGGACTCCAATTTGGTTTGGAAAAATAATGAATTTAAAATTTCAGAAGAAGAAAGCGGTCTGGTGTTTGATTATCAGAGCGCGCTGGATAAATTAAAAATGAATTTGGCTGTTATTGAATGGAATAAAATTGAGTTAAATTTAATAGTGGATCAGCCGGCAGTGACAAAAGTAGAAGCGGAATTTTTGCGCGACCCGGCCAAGGGAATAGTTCGGCTTGCTCCAATCACCTTGGTATTTGAGAGGCCGGCTTATTATCAGGCTAGGAAAAAATTTGAGCAGACAGAGTGGCAGATAACCCAGGCGCAGTTAAAAGATTGGCTGAAAATAAAAAAAAATGCCGCTGGCATCTATCTGGGAATTAATCAGGAAGCGGCCGTAGAATTTTTAAAAAAAATAGCAGGTGTGGTTGATACGCCAGGGCAGGACGCTAGATTTGAAATTAAAGACGGCCGGGTAAGCGAGTGGCAATCTTCAACTGATGGTTTTGTTTTAAATATTGAAGAATCCAGCAATCAGATTGAGAAATTATTAATAGCAGAAAAAGCGCAAAAAATAAACTTAGTTCTATCAGTTGATAAATCAAAAATTACTAATAATAATGTAAATGATCTGGGCATAGAGCAGTTGGTTGGCATTGGCGAGTCTAATTTTTTTGGTTCGCCTAAAAATAGAAGGCATAATATCAGCGTGGGCGCGGAGTCACTCAACGGCCTGTTAATTAAGCCAGGCGAAGAATTTTCTTTATTGGAAGCATTAGGCGAGATAAATGCGGAAACAGGCTATAAGCCTGAACTGGTGATTAAGGGCGATGAAACAATAGCTGAATATGGCGGCGGGCTATGCCAAATTGGCACAACCATGTTTCGCTTGGCGATTAACGCCGGCTTGCCAATTACCCAGCGCAGAAATCATTCTTATCGGGTAGGCTATTATGAGCCGGCAGGCACGGATGCCACGATTTATAATCCTTGGCCTGATTTAAAATTTGTCAATGATACCGGTAATTATTTGCTGTTGCAAACCAGAATTGAGGGAGACAATTTAATCTTTGAATTTTGGGGAACGAGCGACGGTAGAACAGTAGAGACGACCAAGCCGGTGATCTATAATATTATTGCGCCAGGTGAGCCAAAATATATAGAAACGGACAAGCTGCCAATAGGTGGAAAAAAGAGAATAGAAACAGCGCATAACGGCGCGGACGCGTATTTTAAACGGACAGTCAGTTGGCCAGAGACAAGCGGCAGAGAAACATTGGAAGAAACATGGCAATCACACTATGTTCCTTGGCGGGAAGTGTGGCTGGTGGGCAAAGAATTAAATGCGACCAGCACAGAAGAGGTAATTTTAAATTAAAGGCAGGGGAATTAAATAAGATTTAACCCCATTTTGTTATATGAAATACGTTAATAAGCGCAACGTGATTTTGGCCGCGATAATATTTTTAAGCGGACTTGTGGCCGGCGGCAGACTGCTTGCCCCGAAAATTTTGCCTGTGCCGGATAAAAATGCGGCAACCTATGCAGTCTTGAAAGTAATTGACGGCGACACTTTTTATATTGATCAGGAGACGAGAGTGCGGCTGCTGGGCATTGACGCGCCGGAAAAAGGCGCCTGCTATTATAAGGAAAGCAGCCAAGCGCTTAAAGATTTAATTGAAGGCCAGCGGGTTAAGTTAGAAAAAGACATTACGGACAAGGACATCTATGGCCGGCTTTTGCGCTATGCAATACTGGTGGTTGACGGCGGGGATAATATATTGATTAACGATTATTTAGTCAGTCATGGCTTTGCTTTTGCCGAAAGAATACCACCGGACAAGCATTATCGCGAGCTTTTGATATCAGGCGAGGAGGATGCGCGGCGAGAAAAAACAGGGCTCTGGGGCGCGTGCGTTTATCCGGGCAACGACGAGTCTGATCTGCGCGAAACTGACAGCGCGCCTGATGATCCGCGCTGTATTATTAAGGGTAATATTTCCGAGAAAGGCTTTGGCAAAACATATCTGCTGCCGGGTTGCGACAATTACGAGCGAGTCAAAATTGATCCCAAAAAAGGCGAGCAATATTTTTGCAGCGAGGAAGAAGCCGCGGCCGCCGGATTCCGCCGGGCGACCAATTGTCCGTAAAATTGACGGTCGGACAGAGTTGATAGGAAGTGTCGGAATTATAAATAATCGCCCGTGTTTTAATTGATCAAAAGTGTATTTTTTGTCATAATACAGGAGTATGGTACAAACCAAATCTACACTTGAAGTGTTACACAAAATCAAATTGGTAAAACAAGAAAAGATAAAATTAAGTTGTAAAATAAGATAAAATATGCCCGCGCAAAAAAAAATTTTGAATAATATTAAAGATAAGCCTTATTTTTTAAAGGATAATTTTGTTTTGTATAAAAATGACTGCCTAAAGATTTTAGAGCAATTACCGGAAAATTCCATTGATATGATCTTTGCCGATCCGCCATATAATTTATCAAACGGTGGATTTACTGTTCACGCTGGCAGGCAGGTTAGTGTTAACAAAGGAGATTGGGATAAAAGTAAAGGATTTAATGGGGATTATAAATTTCACTACGCCTGGCTCGAAGCTTGCCGTAGGGTATTAAAACCAGGTGGAACACTTTGGGTTAGTGGAACTTATCATTCCATTTATCAATGTGGTCATGCAATTCAGGCCCTTGGTTATCATATTTTAAATGATATCGCTTGGTTTAAACCAAATGCTTCACCAAATTTAAGTTGTCGATTTTTTACTGCTAGTCACGAAACATTGATTTGGGTTAGAAAAGAAAAAACAGGAAAACATAAGTTTAATTATGGTTTGATGAAAAATGGGGCTTGGCCAGATGATTTTATTAAAAAACCAAATTTACAAATGAGAAGTGTTTGGGCAATTAACCCACCAAAAAATGGGGAAAAGAAATTTGGCAAACATCCAACCCAAAAACCAATTGATTTATTAGTAAGAATTATTTTAGCCAGCACAAATGAAAACGATATTGTTTTAGATCCTTTTGCTGGCTCATCAACAACCGGCTTAGCTTGTGTTCTAAATAACAGAAAATTTATCGGCGTAGATACTGAAAAAAAATATTTAGATTTATCTAAAAAGAGATTTAAAGACTTAGAGAGAGATTTAAATAATAAATTAAAAATATAATTATATGAAAAAAGGCGGAATTGGAGGAGCTAATACAAAAACTGGCCTTTATTTTGAAGGTAAAATGGATTTTTTGACTTTTATAGGAAAGCAAAAAAATTACAATGCAAAAGGTAACAGAATTTTTTATAACAGCGAGGAAGTAGGAGTGTCGTTTAAGAAACACGGGTTGTATAAATATTTAGAAGAAAATAATATTGATTATAAAAAATTTATTTCAAAAAAACTTTTGCCAGATAATGTGATATTTGTTATTATAAATAATACTTTTTTCATTCTTGAAATAAAATTTCAAGAGATTTACGGTTCAACAGATGAAAAGTTGCAAACTTGTGATTTTAAAATTAAGCAATACAGAAAACTTTTGTCACGCTTGAATGTTGAAGTTAAATATATTTATATTTTAAATGATTGGTTTAAACAGCCAGGATACAAAGATGTTTTAGATTATATTATTTCAATTGAAGGATGTTATTATTACTTCAATTATCTCCCCTTGCAAAAAATTGGTTTGCCAGTACCAAATTTATAACTAAATTAAAATAACTAAATAAAGCAAGAATATGAGTGCTAAAACATTATTAAAACAAAAGGGCATTGATCCTAATAAGCCAGTTTTGCAAATTAGCAGAGAAGAAGCATTAGCGGGAATTATGGAAGCGATTAAGGAATACTGCCCAAACGTGAAAATTGAAAAAATGCCGAAAAAAGATTTAGAGGGATTAATTGATTCTTTGGGCGAAAAGATTATCAACTATCACCCAGAAAATTATCATCAAGAAAGAAGCGCGCTTTTGAGCTATATTAAAGAATTGAAAAGATGCGGATTGACTAATAAGGAAGAAGATGCGATTGATTTTTGTTAGTTATAATGAGAAAACCTGAAAAGAAATAAGTAGTGGGTGCCGGCTTCCCATAGCAATTTAAAAATCCCGAGGTGAAGTCGGGATTTTGTTTTACGCCCTAATTGCTCCAAGAGAAGAAAATCTTTCCAAGGATGATTCGAGTTAAAAACCAGAATTATCCTAGGAAGAGATCCCCATGCTCGTCGTCTCTTGGAGAAATTAAAGTGTAATAAAATCAGGTTAAATTGTTAGAACCCTTTATTTTCAGCAGATAATTCAATTTTTATTTTCCTGTTATATTAGCATAAGCTGAAACACTTGTCAAGCCCAAACTTTTCTGCTAAGGTAAAAGGTAATTAAAGAATTTATTAATAAGTGCCAATATATGCCAAAGAAAGCTAAAAAAATTGAGGATTTATTATTCAAACCAGAAACTTTCTGGGAGAGAGCCAGCCAGCAGGAAATACATTTGGCCATGGATTTTTGTGATGATTACAAGCAGTTTTTAAATGAGGTCAAGACTGAAAGACAGGTAATTATTGAAAGCATTAAATTAGCTAAAAAAGAAGGTTTTAAAGAAGTGAGTCTGGACCAGGATTTGGGCAAAAACAGAAAATTGATTTTTGTTAACCGCGCTAAAGCTTTAGTTATGGTTGATTTGGGCGAGCACAATTTAAACAATGGCGTAAAAATACTTTTGGCCCATGTTGACGCGCCGCATTTGGATTTGAAAGTCAGGCCATTATACGAGGATTCAGGCATAGCGTATTTTAAGCCGCACTATTATGGCGGGATTAAAAAATATCATTGGCCAACAACGCCTTTGGCCATGTCTGGCACGGTGGTTTTAAAAAATGGCCAGGAAATTGAAATTAATATTGGCAGTAAAAAAGACGAGTCGGTATTTTTGATTTCTGATTTATTGCCGCATCTGGAAAAAGAAAGATTAGACAAGCCTTTTGACAAAGCGATTGAAGCAGAGGAACTGAATATTATTGTCGGTTCAATTCCTGTCACAGGCAAAAAAACTCAAGACAGAGTTAAACTCGCCGTATTAGCTTGGCTGTATGAGCATTACCGGATTAAAGAAGTGGATTTATTAGCGGCTGACATAAGATTTGTGCCAGCTTATGAGGCAAGAGATATCGGTCTGGACAAAAGTATGATTGGCGGCTATGGGCAGGACGACCGGGTGTGCGTTTACACAACTTTAAGAGCATTTTTAGCCAGCAAGAACCAAGGGGTCAAAGTTTTATATTTAGCTGATAAGGAGGAAATTGGCAGTGTGGGCACAACCGGAGCGGAATCTTTATGGCTGGAAAATGTCATGGATTATCTGCTTAAACAGACAAAATCAAGCATTAGCCTGTATGATTTATTCAGGAAGTCATGGGCTATTTCAGCCGATGTCACCGCGGCTTTTGATCCGGATTACAAGAGCGCTTATGATAAAAATAATTCAGCTGAATTAGGCAAGGGCGCGGTGATTGAAAAGTATTTGGGTTACAAGGGTAAATATATGACGGTTGACGCTGAACCGAAATACCTGCGGCATTTAATGGATTTATTTGATAAAAAAAGAGTGGTTTGGCAGACAGGGCATCTGGGCAAAGTTGACCAAGGCGGCGGCAGTACCATCGCGGTTTATTTAGCTAACAGGAATTTAGAAGTGGTTGATCTGGGCGTGCCGCTGTTAAACATGCACGCGCCGTATGAGCTGTCTAGCAAGGCTGATGTTTACTCAACGTATAAAGGGTATAGAGTTTTTCTGGAGGGATAAAATTTTTACCAAACAAAAAGTCTCGGCTTGTCCGAGACTTTTTGTGTTGAAGAAATTGGATGAAATCTACGCCAATTAACTTTGAGTATTAAGGAATATGGGAATTTGGACGAGAAACTACTGACAGTTCAATCTTACACTTGAGCTATTTCTAAAAAATTATTCTTTAATTTCAGGAAATTTTAATTCAGGAATGATAATCTCATAAAGATAAAGATTAATAAGTAATGGCACAGTTTCAACTGATAATCCGCCATCATAAACTTTTTTTCTAAAATCAGCTAAATCAAACCATTTTACTATCTCATTAATATTCTGATCAATAACCGTTTGAGCGTCTAACTCGTCAAACGGTTTTAAATTTTGGACAAACTGGATTAATTCATTTTCTTTTACTTTTATCTGCTCGTCTAAATTAGAACTTTCCAATATTTTTTTGTATTCTGCTTTTAGTCTTAATGGACTATCACTTTCCCCGAATGATTTTTTCCATAAACAATCTGTTCTAAAAGATATTTTTGGTAAATCATATTTATCAATATATTCTTTTAAACTATCTAAAATTTGTAATTTTCTGCCAACACAAATACAGGCGGTAATAATGCTAGGAACACCGATTATTAAAATGATCGCGTTGATAAGATTTAACAGATTCATATACTTAAATTATATCACATTATTTCTTATTTGTTTATAAGAGGGTTTAATTTATTGCCAAAAGCAAATATTTTTTTAATCTAATACCCAATTCAGCCTCGTTTTAATATTTTTATTACGGCTTTATTAGCGTCTACTTCAACCAGATCCCCATCCTTTCACCCTATGGGTGACCACCCGCAGGGTGGCAAAACTATTTTTCTAATATTTTCACTATCCCTTTATTAGCATCTACTTCTATTAACTGTCCGCCATGAAGTACCTTGGTGGCGATTTTGGTGCCGACAATACAGGGGATATTAAACTCCCGCGCTAACATAGAAGCATGACACAACAGTCCACCCTCGTCAGTCACGATTGCCCCAACTTTTTTTATAAACTCGTTATAGTGCGGTCTGGTCATAGGCATAACCAAAATATCTCTTTGATCACATTTTAATAATCGGCCCGAATCTGTCGTAATCACCTTGACAATTCCTTTAAATTTTCCTCGGCTTACTCCCAAACCTTTAATGATGTTAATATTTTGTAGACCCTGTTTTGTCCAGTTATTTATTTTTTGTTCAATTGCCTTGGCGTCCTTTTGAATTAGAATGTATCTTTTTCTGCCCACAAACAACAAGCTCCTTAGTTTCTGTTTATACTTAATATTATTCTTAACCCGATCATTTACCTCATCATATAAAAGGTGGTTAGTATGCAATTTTTTAAAATATTTTTCAGCATGAGGCACAACCAATTCATTATATTGATAAGTTGCAGCTAAAATGGAAATGATTTTTTTTATTTTTCTATTACTTTTTTTAAGACGATGTAAATAGTCACCACCCCAATAGACTGCCTGGTGCACGGCGAAGAAATTACGATAAGTTTCAAAAAATTTTTTACTATTCTTAACTAAATCATGTAATAAGGGATTTTTCTTAAAAAAATCTTCAAACCAATTGGTGTATCGTATCAATTTTTGAGCGATTTTTTTCGTCCCATATAAACTTTTATTGAAATATTCCCCACACTTCTTCGCATAGTCGTCATATTCTCTAGCTGATCTATAAAAAACCACATGGTTATTTGGTTTGGCCATCCAAAGCGTCACGCCAAAATTGCCCCAAAACATTTTTTTCATACTACTGAAATGGCTTTCACCAAAGACTGAATTACTTAAAACAGAAATGTCTTTGACCGTATGCTTGGAAAAATCCGGTGGGAGTATATCTATAATGTCTTTTGAAGATAATTTTTTCATTTTATTTTTCCCCCTTATTAATGGATTTAACAAAACGTTCAATGCTTTCAAAAGCCTGGTGCGCGTTGGGTGATAAAGGAATCATATGGCTAGAGTCAATGGTCCGAAATTTAAAATTTAATTTTTCCGCCGTATCTTGATTTAGCTTCACTGATATGCTTTGATCGTTTCTGCCAGTAATAATCAGGCCGGGAGTTTCAATAAAATCATCTTGATGTACATCTACAGCTTTTGTATAAGCATCATAACTCGCCTGGGCTGAATCTTTCCCAAGGCAATCTTTATAGACAGACTCCAGCCCCATAACTTTTTCTCCGTTGAACCATCTTTTTAAGTCGTTTTCCGTTCTACTCAATACAGACTTTTTATTTGCCTGTTCACTAAAGCTTTGTATTTTTTCAGGCGGAATAGCTAATTTTTTTAATGTATCTTTAATAATTCCACCGGCCAATAAAATTATTGCTCCGTATTTATCATTTTTAGCGGCCTGCAATCCCAACATAGCGCCCAAACTGTGACCAACTATTACGATATTTTTGGCTTTTACTCCAATTTCATTTTCCAGATGCTTTAAAGTTTTTTCAACCTCTTGTGTGTATGCGGCTAGATCCATCTCTCCCAGCTCCTGATGAGCGAGGCGCGTTTTTAGTGTACCCGGCAAATTTATGCCGGCGGTTCTATAACCGGCCTGAAGAAAGTGGTCATAAAATTTGAGACCGCTTTGGGCATTTAATCCAGACCCAGGAATAAAAAGTAACAGTTTATCTGATTTTTGCTGGCTCGGTGAATAAAGCTCTACTGAAGTGCCGGACAGGTCGTCAATATTTATCAATTCTTTATGCGCTGCAAGTGTATTTTGCATTTCTTCTTTATGATGCATTTCTTGAATAATATCCACGGAACAGCCTAAATCTTGCGGATCTAATTTATATTCTTTAGCCCGGAAAAACAAAATTAATTCCACATCCTCGTTTTCACTCTTGGCACTTTTGATAATCACCTCGAAGCCTTCTCCCGGCTTAATGGTTTCGCCGTATTCGCCCAAAGCTTTTTTTAAGAAACTCGCCACTACAAAATCGTGGGTAACATTTAATACTTCATGTATAGAATTAAGCGCGTATTTTTGAGTATCTTGAAGATCACCGACATATCGTCTAATTATTGTTTCAATCTTTCCAGCCATTTCATCAGGAGAAATGGTCTTTTCGTCAGGCATGGCCGAACCATGGGAAAAATATTCTTGCATTTGTAATCTGGCCGCCTCTTCATCAACTCTTCGCGCTTCTTCTGAAGATAATATGCTTGCGTCACTCGGTAACATTTTTCTTTTAATATCAAGCAGCTGCTTCAAATATTCTTTGGAAAAAACATTTTTTACGCCCAACAATGCTTCCTCTTTCATTTCCCCCTCCAGTTTTTCTGATAAATTAGCTATTTCGCCAGTTAATTTTGTCCTGTCTGTCGGGCTATAATTGATTGAGAAAGTATCTTTTTTATCTCTTTTAGCGCCGACAACTGCGGCTTCAAAAATCCCTCTTCTGGTTAAAGCGGTTTCCGAACTGTTGGTTAATTCTTTTTCACCATGACGAATAAAGGTGAGTTTGATGATGGCACGGTCCTTTTCCCGCTCCAGCTTTTTACCCTCAAAAAGATAACCGTAATCATTAGACCATTCATCCTTGTTTAGCCTTCTTTTAAAAGTTGATTCATTCATATTTTTTTATAGTTAATTATTGAATTTTTTAGGACTTACGCGTTTGACACTCAACACCCCTCTTTTCTGTCATTCCCGCGCAGGCGGGAATCTAAAGGTTATTGCATCTATTGATCGTGGATTCTCGGGTCAAGCCCGAGAATGACAAACGGGAAAGTCCTAATTTTTAATAAAAATGAACAGTAGCGGCTGATTTTTTATTAATAGTCTATTTCCAGTTTACCTCTTTGCTTGTTATAAGGCAAGAAAATTAAAAAACAGAATTTATTGCCAAAAGGGGTTATTGTTGTTAAAATTGAGATATAAACCCTTCACCAAGTTTTGTAAACTTTGCGAAGGATCATTCCGATAAATATATGCCTGAGGAACGGGTGATAAACCCAAAAGAAAAAGAGGAAGAAAAAATTTTTGATTTAACGCTCCGGCCGAGAAAATTGGCTGAATTTGTGGGCCAGGAGGCGATCAAAAATAATTTAAAGATTTTTATTGAAGCGGCTCGGCAAAGAGGCGAGGCATTGGAGCATGTGATGTTTTATGGCGCGCCTGGACTGGGTAAAACAACATTGTCTCATATTATTGCTCAAGAAATGGGGGTGGACATCAAAGTGACTTCAGGCCCGGCCATTGAGCGGGCAGGCGATCTGGCGGCAATCTTAACTAATTTAAACAAAGGCGACGTGCTGTTTATTGATGAAATTCACAGGATGAATAAAACCATTGAAGAGATTTTATACCCGGCAATGGAAGATTACTCGCTGGATATTATTATTGGCAAAGGGCCGTCAGCCAGGACTTTGCGGCTTGAGCTGCCAAAATTTACTTTGGTTGGGGCAACAACGAAATTGAGCATGGTTTCTTCTCCTTTGCGGGACAGGTTTGGCAATATTTTCAGAATTGGTTTTTACAAGCCGGATGAAATTAACCAGATTGTTAAAAGGTCAGCCAATATTTTGGACATTGCAGTGGAAGATGAAGCGGCTTATGAGATTGCCAAACGTTCGCGCAATACTCCCAGAATCGCTAACCGCCTTTTAAAAAGAGTCAGGGACTTTGTGCAGGTCAAGGGTAATGGTAAAATAAACATAGCTTCCTGCCTTCAAGCTCTAAAAATGCTGGAGGTGGATGAGCAGGGGCTGGATGAAATTGACCGCAGAATTTTAAGGGTGATTATTGAAAAGTTTGGCGGCGGGCCGGTCGGGCTGGGAACAATTGCCGCGGCAACCAATGAAGAGGTGGCGACGATTGAGGAAATTTATGAGCCGTTTTTAATGCAGCAGGGGTTTCTTGCCAGGACGCCGAGAGGCAGGGTGGTGACGCAAAACGCTTATAAACATTTGGGATTTGAACCGCCCAAGGAAAATAAGTTATTCTTGTGAAAAAAATAAAAACAATTTTTATTAAGTTGATAGTTGATGATTGTTGTTACTTTTTTCCTAAAAATTTTAAAGCGAATTTTATTTTAGCTTCAACGCCAGCGGTATCTTCCGGCAGTTGTTTGAGAGCTTGGCGGATGTCAGTATCAGCATAGCCAAGGGAAACAAGGGCGTCAAAAACCTCTGAATCAGAATCGTCAAGGGCAATTTGTTTTTCAGTGGCCGGCAGTCGGTCAAGTTTGTTTTTTAATTCAACCACAATCCGTTCAGCTGTTTTTTTGCCAATGCCGGAAACTTTGTAAAGAATTGACGGGTCGTCGCGCAAAATGGCTCTTTTAACATCGGTCAGTTTAGCGGCCTCAAGAATGCCCATGGCTGATTTTGGCCCGACGCCGGAGATGGTAAGGAGCAACTCAAAAAATTGCAGCTCTTCTTGAGTGGCAAAACCAAAAAGACTCATATTGTCTTCGGTGTGACGGAGATGAGTGTAGAGTTCCAATTCCTGGTTAAGTTTGATTTTTTTTAAAAATGTTTGGAGAGCAAAAATTTTATAGCCAATACTATTAACAAGGAGAATGATGAATTTCGGCTGTTTGGCCAGGATTGTGCCTTTGAGATAAGTGATCATATATTATTAGTTTAGCTGAAATTTGACATATTTTCAACATTTGATATAATGACTACAGGTTTAAAAACTTCCAGAAATATCCACACCCCCGCACTTTTCCTGTTGATGGTTTGCGATAATTTTGCTAAGATTGGCGAATAAACGTCTAGCGGTTCTTAATTTTAAATATTAACATTTTATGCAGATACAAATTTTACTAACTAATAAATTAAGCGGGTAGCTTTTTAGCAAACTTAAAATTTGGCTGCGCCGCTTAAAAAGCGGTTTTTTGTTTATCAGGAAAAGTAATTAGCAAATTAGCGATCGGTAATCAGGCAGTGAATTAGTCCTTGCAGGTTTTTTAAAGCAAAAAAATCTCAAAGGGTTAGTTCGGGCAAGAACATTAAAATAAAAATAACTTGGAGGAAGATTAAATAATATAAACTTTTAAATTCCTAGAACCACTGCTTCGTAGAAACAGTGGTAATATAGGCTTCTAGGAATCCGTAATCAATGTATGTGGTGGATGCCTTGACTTGAAAAGGCGATGAAGGACGTAGCAATCTGCGATAAGCCTCGGGGAGCTGGTAAGCAAGCTTTGATCCGGGGATTTCCGAATGGGGAAACCCGATCGCGTGAAGCGCGATCGCCGTCCCAATGCCGATTTTGATACTGATGTTGAATTTTGTTGCCAACCGAAATTGTGATTAAGGGACATATGGGCCTGGATTGCAATCCCGGTAAGGTACATTTCACAATCTCGGGATCAATATCGGCACGGGGACGAAGCATACCCGCTGAAGTGAAACATCTCAGTAAGCGGAGGAAAAGAAAATAAGTCCGCCCAATTTTTTGGATTGTTATTGGTTTTTTTTGCGTTTGAGAGATATTTTTTTATCAAGGTTATGGCCATCTTGAAATAAAAATAGTATCCAAAAATTTGGGCGGATCATTCCCCTAGTAGTGGCGAACGAACGGGGAGCAGTCTAAACTATTTTAAGTGTTTGCGAGAGAAATACACTTTTAGTGTATGGATCTAGCATTAAAGGTGTGAGCCGTTGCTTAATTTAGGGTTGCAAGACCTTGATATTTCTATTGCTTACACAATAGAAGATGAGTTACAAAAAGTAATTTCCCTAGAGGAACAGCTCTGGAAAGAGCGACCAAAGAAGGTGACAGTCCTGTACGCGAAAGGGATTACACTTATACTTCAAGTGTTCTTAAGTAGGGCAAGACACGTGAAATCTTGTCTGAATCCGGGTCGACTATGACCCAAGACTAAATACTTTTCAAGATCGATAGTGAACTAGTACCGTGAGGGAAAGGTTAAAAGTATCCCGGTGAGGGAGATGAAATAGTATCTGAAACCACATACTTACAAAGAGTCAGAGTCCGCTCAACGCGCAAGCGCATGAGCGGATGATGGCGTGCCTATTGAAGAATGAGCCAACGAGTTTATGTATGTTACTTGTCTAATTCCCTATAGGGATATAGGCAAAGGGAAACCAAGTCTTAACCGGCGTATATCTTTTAATATTATTAACTCAATGCTTTAAAGTTAATGATATTAAAGGAAAAGGTAGCATGTATAAGACCCGAAACCAAGTGAGCTAGCCATGACCAGGATGAGCCCAGAGTAATATCTGGAGGAGGTCCGAACCCAAGCGCCGTGCAACACGCTGGGATGAGTTGTGGTTAGGGGTGAAATTCCAATCGAACTTGGTAATAGCTGGTTCTCCTCGAAATAGCTTTAGGGCTAGCGTCGATTAATAATTTACTAGGGGTAGAGCACTGGATGGGGTTGAAGCCTTCGGGTATTCTCTCCAATCAAACTCCGAATACTAGTAAACCCAGCGCCACTCTTGAGTGGTGCCGGGTAAATTTTTCGGCAGTCAGACCGTGGGGGCTAAGCTTCACTGGTCTAAAGGGAAACAGCCCAGATCTCAATCTAAGGTCCCTAAATTTACATTAAGTGTTAAAGGTTGTAGATTTTCTTATACAACTAGGAGGTTGGCTTAGAAGCAGCCACCCTTTAAAGAAAGCGTAACAGCTCACTAGTCAAGAATTTCCGCGCCGAAAATTTATCGGGGCTAAATGTAGTACCGAAGATGAGGCCCGCCAAAATTTTTTGCTTTGCAAAAAAACTTAGACGGGGGTAGAGGAGCATTTTTAGGTCGTTGAAGTCTATGGCGCGAGCCAGGATGGAGGCCTAGGAAGTGAGAATGTTGGCATAAGTAGCAAAAAGGCAGGTGAGAATCCTGCCCACCGAAAACCTAAGGTTTCCTGGGCAATGACTATCAACCCAGGGTTAGGCGAGCCTAACCGCGGCGGCGAAAGGCGTCGTGGGATGGAAGAACAGGTTAATATTCCTGTCCTGCTTTAGATTTATCTCCAAGATAACGCACTAGAGTGAATAAGCGTCATATGACTATGACGTTTCTCAATAGCGCAAGCTGTTGGGATAGAAGTGAAACCTCCGGGTGGATCGAATTTATGTAATTTAGTGCCTAGAAAAGTTTTGGTGTTATGATTTAAAGCATCCGTACCGCAAACCGACACAGGTGGGTGAGGTGAGAAACCTAAGGTGTACGAGATAACCCTTATTCAGGAACTCGGCAAAATAGCGGGCGTAACTTCGGGATAAGCCCTTCCGTTCACCCGCTCATATTTTTGAGCGGGTTGAACGGGC
>Ga0155216_117_pt1 | contig 24168 bp, 23 predicted proteins | sample RifCSPhighO2_02_FD_106184 | JGI IMG/M metagenome (GOLD analysis project Ga0155216, IMG submission 106184) | Candidatus Kuenenbacteria bacterium RIFCSPHIGHO2_02_FULL_39_13
GCGATACTAATAGCCAATGGTTAACCATCAAAGATTTGAGAAAGATGCTCGTTAGGTGATTGATATATTTTATTTAACCCCAAACTCTTATGATACCCTACGGCCAGCAAACACTCAATTATCAAGATATCAAGGCGGTTTTAGCTGTTATGCGCTCTGATTTTATTACTCAAGGCCCTAAAATTGCTGTTTTTGAACAGGCTTTGGCTAAATATTGTGCTGTCAAATATGCCGTTGTCTGTTCAAACGGAACAGCTGCCCTTCATCTTGCTTATTTGGCAGCAGGCCTGAAAGCGGGTGACCAAGTTATTACTGCTCCTAATACTTTTGTCGCTACCAGCAATATGCTTTTAGCACTGGGGGTTAAGTCAATTTTTTGCGATATTAGGTTGGATACATATAATATTGACGAAAATAAAATTGAACAATTAATCACCCAAAAAACTAAAGCAATTGTGCCGATCCACTTTGCCGGCCAAGCTTGCGAGATGAAAAAAATTAGTCAGCTTGCCGAGCAACATAAACTTTTAATTATTGAGGATGCTAGCCACGGTTTGGGTGGCAAGTATTATGACAATAAAATTGGCAGCTGCCAATATTCAGATATGGCCATTTTAAGCTTTCATCCGGTCAAGCCAATTACTACTGCAGAAGGTGGTGCTATTCTGACTAATAGCAAAAAATATTATCAAAAATTAATTTTATTGAGAAATCACGGTATTTATAAAAATAAACAAGGAAAAAATGTGATGATAGAATTAGGCTTTAATTATCGCCTGACAGATATGCAAGCAGCTTTGGGTATAAGTCAATTAAAAAAATTAGATAAATTCATCAAGGCAAGAAGACAAGTTGCCCAATGGTACGGCCAGGAATTAAAAGACGTTAAGGAAATTATTTTACCTCAAGAATTAAAGGACAATTATTCAGGCTGGCACATCTATGTTATTCGCACGCGCAATGCAAAAGTAAGGGATAAATTGATGGCCTATCTTAAGCATAATGGCATTGGCGTTAATTTTCATTACCCGGCAGTTTATTCCCAGCCATATTACAGGCAGCATGGTTTTAAAAATGCCCAATTAAGAAACGAAGAGATTTACCAGCAAACTTGCATCACATTGCCTTGCTATCCTAAACTAACTCATCAGCAAGTTAAATTTATTAGCCGTCAGATTAAAAAATTTTATGATTAGAGAAGTTGCCCAACCAAGATTAAGAGATTTATTTGATTTTCATCAGACAAGCTCCGAACTTTTTAAAGATATTCAGCTGACTGGTTCGGGTAAAGGCGCCCTGGCCATTATTCTACAATACTTATATCACAAAAAAAATATCAAAAATAAACTGGATGAAATTATTGTCCCGGATTGGCTAGGTTATTGGGTTTATAATCAAATTCAATCCTTTGCCTTTCCAGCTAAGAGATATTCAGAGCGCAGCAAAGCAATTATGGTTTATCATCAATACGGTTTTCCGCAAGACATGGATAAAATCTTGGACTTTGCCCGAGATAAAAAGTTAATTATCATTGAAGATTGCGCCCACGCCATTGATAGTTCATATAAAGGTAAGCCCCTGGGTACTTTTGGGGACTTCACAGTTTATAGTTTTTCTAAATGGTTTTTTTGTTTTGCTCTAGGCGGGGTTAAATCAAAATATGATGATTTTCCCGACTTTGCCCGGCAAGCCATTTCACAAACTCCATTTGGCGCCATATTTTTTAAAGATTTAATAAAATTAATTCACGAACAAACCGGTTTTTCAGATTCACTGCTCAATATGTCATATTCACTTTACGGACAAGCCTTGAAGCCCAGCCGCCAAGCAAAAAAATTAGCTTTAGCAAAAATTGAATCCGAAATTAAAATCAGGCAAAAACGTTATCAATATTTTCGCCAGCAAACAGATAATCTAGGCATTTGTCAGCACCTAGAGCAAGATGGAGTTACTCCTTATGTCATTCCCATCTACTGTCCGTCAGACAAAAATGATTACTTATTAAAAGTTTTAGCGGACAGAAAAATAATAACTGGTTTATACAATTTTGATTTTAACCGAAACTTACTTGAACCAGATTTTAAAAAATGCATCTGGATACCGGTTCATTCAGGAATTTCGGATGAGACATTTTCAGACATGACAAATTTAGTCGTAAGAACAATAACTAAATAAAATGCAGTATAAAATACAAAAATTAGATATAAATAAATATAAAATTTGGGATGATTTTTGTAATAATTGTAATCAAGTCTGGTTCTGGCATACAACCGACTGGCTTGAATACATCTTAGCTCGCACAGAATTTAGTCCAAAGAATCTAAGTTTTTTTGTTTGCGAAGGGGATGTTTTAGAGGCCATAGTTCCGCTTGTTTCAGAAAAAATAAATAATTATCGTGAAATAACCTATGAAGGCGGTCCAGTTCCAGCCCCGGCTATTAAAGATAATTTATCAGATCATGGGAAAAGTGAACTTATAAAATTAATTTTTAAGACCATTGATAAGCTGGCAAATGAGAACAAGACAAGCCGTTCAAGTTTTTCATATAGTCCGCTGACTAAAGATGCGCTACAAAAGAAAAATAATCCTAATCTGACAGATATGGGTTTTAATAATATTTCCCTGGCTACAAGACTGATTGATTTAAAAAAAGACGAGCAAACACTATGGAAAGAGTTGCGTCGTAATCACCGCCGAAATATTGAAAAGGGCAGACAGTTTCAGGTCAATATCTATGATTCAGGGAAGATAACTGAACAAATTTTTAACAATTATACAAAATTACACGCCAAGGCAGCTGGCCGGCAAACACGGCCGCAAAAAACTTTTCAGCTGATGCTAGAGTGGATTAAGGCCGGCCTTGCTTTTTTGGCCGCTGTTGAGCATCAAGGAGCCCAAATCGGCTTTGAATATTATAGTCTCTATAAAAATCAAGTTTATGGATTTTCAGCCGCCAATGACCCGGATTATGAATCCCGATATCCCATCAGGCAGATACTAGAGTGGCAATCAATCCTCTATATGAAAACCAGAAGATTTGATTTTTATGAGATAGGTCTTCAACAAAACGAGATTCTGCCCTATGATTTTCCGGATCAAAAGCAGCTGAATATCTCGCACTTTAAAAAGGGTTTCGGAGGTTTTGAGCTTCCCTTTCCAATTTTTGAAAAATACTATAGTCAAGAATATTCGTCAAAAATGAAAGCAGAGCAAAAAAGTAAATTTGATCAACGTGAAAAAAAACAGTATGGATAAAAAAATTTGTATTTTAGACTATGGCTCTGGTAATGTAAAATCAGTCTTTAATATTGTTGGCAGTATTGTCCAAAATACGGTTATTTCAAATAAAGCCGATGATATTAGAACAGCCAGCCATATAATACTGCCCGGGGTGGGTTCTTTTGGTGCTGCTATGGAAAAGATTAGACATAAAATACCGCTTGATATTTTAACAAAGGAAGTTTTGTCAAAGAAAAAACCATTTTTGGGAATTTGCGTTGGCATGCAGGTTTTAGCCGCTAAAGGTTTTGAGTTCGGAGATCACCCTGGTTTGGGGTGGATTAGCGGTGTAGTTGACAAACTGGATTCAGGCCAACTGCCGTTGCCCCATATCGGTTGGAATAATATTGATATCATTAATTCACATCCACTGCTTCAAGGACTTAATAATAATCAGGATTTTTATTTTGTTCACAGCTATGTTTTTCAAACTTCAAATCAGGAAAATATTATTGCCACCACTCAATATGGGCAAAGATTTAACTCAATCATTTCAAAAGAAAACATATCTGGCGTTCAATTTCACCCTGAGAAAAGCCAAAAGGCGGGTAAATTACTCCTGAGTAATTTTTTTCAAATGCGATGAAGAAAAAAAGACTAATCCCCATACTTCTTTTGAGAAACGGCTGGCTTGTCCAAAGCAAGGAGTTTAGCCGTTATCAAAATCTTGGTAATCCGGAAACAGCCACTCTTAGATTAAGTCAGTGGGCCTCCGACGAATTAATCTTTTTAGATATTTCCCGAAACGACATTTACGATCTGCGGCGTGACGATTTGGGTTGCGCCAACAGGCACACGTTTTTAGAAATAATTGAAAACATTTCAAAAGTCGTATTTATGCCAATGACAGTCGGCGGTAAAATTAAATCTCTATTTGACATTGAAAAAAGATTGTCTGTCGGCGCGGACAAAGTTTCCATTAATACGCAACTTTTTAATGATGAAAAAATTATTCAAAAGTCTGCCAACGAGTTTGGTTCCCAGTGCATAGTCGCCTCAATTGATGTCAAAAAGGAGAATGGTAAATATTTTGTTTATTCAAATGGAGGTCAAAAAAGGGAAGACTATTTGCCAATTGATTGGGCTAAGAAAGTAGAATCACTCGGCGCCGGAGAAATTCTTCTGAATTCCATTGATCGCGACGGTATGAAAACTGGTTATGATATTGAATTAATTAAAGGCATATCCGATGTTGTCTCCATTCCAGTTATTGCCGCCGGCGGAGTAGGCGAATGGTCGCATTTTGGCCAAGTTCTTAGTGAAACTAAAGTCGACGCTGTTGCCGCCGCCAATATTTTTCAATATAGCGACCAAAGTGTTTATCTGGCTAAGAAATATTTATATGAACATAATTTCAATGTTCGCCCACCGGATCTATTAGAAATTTAATTAAAAAAATATGACATATTGCCAAAGATGCGTTTACCCGCAAATATCCGTTAATTTAAATATCGATGACCAGGGTATCTGCTCCAGTTGTCGAACATTTGAAAAATTCAACGAGCTAACACCTGAATTTTGGTATAAAAGAAAGAAAAAATTTGAGCAGCTATTAGACGAAATAATAACCAAAAGTAATTCCGAATATGATTGTCTTATTCCTGTCAGTGGCGGTAAAGACAGCTATTATCAGACGCATATGATAGTTAAAGAGTATGGTCTAAAGCCGCTGCTCGTAACTTATCATGGTAATAATTATTTGCCGGAAGGAGATCACAACCGAGACCGCATGAGACACAATTTCAATGCTGACCATATTGTTTTTGGCCCCAGTGTTGAAGTGCTCAAAAAATTAAACAGAATTTGTTTTAAAAAAATGGGCGATATGAACTGGCAAAATCATTGTGGCATAATGACCTATCCAATTCAGGTGGCAGTCAGGCATAAAATACCTTTAATTATCTGGGGTGAAACCAATTGGGATATATCTGGTATGTACGAGCCCGACGATTTTGTCGAATTTAGCGCGCGCGTCAGACACGAACACGATCTTCGCGGCTTTGAATGGTATGATATGTTAAATGATTCAGATGACAAGCTGACTGAAAAGGATCTGCTTTGGGCCAAATACCCAGCTGACGAACAGATTTTAAAAGTCGGAGTTAGAGGAATATATCTTGGCAACTTTTTTAAATGGGATCCGAATAACCATGTCAAAATGGTTATGGAAAAATATGATTGGCAACCAGCGCGTCAACCGTTTGAGCGAACTTATCGTATGTTTTCTAATCTAGATGACCGCTATGAAAATGGCGTCCACGACCTGCTGAAATTCATTAAATTTGGCTATGGCCGAGCGTCAGACCATGCCTCAAAGGATATTCGTGACGGCTACTTAACCAGGCAACAGGGAATTGAAATGGTTAAAAAATATGATCATATTGTTTCCAGCGACCTTAACCACTGGCTAAATTATGTAGCTATGCAGGAGGAAGAATTTTGGAAAATTGCCGATACCTTCCGTGATCCGCGAGTCTGGACCATAGAGCATGGTCAGTGGGTCAAAGATAATATTTGGAGTAATCGATCAGCTTACGGCTCGGTTAATCTTACTAAACAGCGAATAGAAGATTATAATAAAAGACAACAAGAATTAAATAAGAAATGAGTATGGCTAAAGACTTAAAAATTTTAATCATCGGCTTTGGCTCAATTGGCCAAAGGCATTATAAAAATTTAAAAAAACTGGGCTATAAAAATTTAGCTGTTTTTGATATTAATAAAAAAATAATCTCAAATATCAAATCTCAAACATCAAATCTCAATACCAACACCTTGCAGGAGTTTAGAATCGTATTTATTTGCACCCCTAATAATCTACATATTAAACATGCCTTACCGGCTGCCAAAGCAGGCTGTCATCTATTTATTGAAAAACCCCTATCGCATAATTTAACTGGCATCAACAAACTCAGCTCCATTTGCCAACAGAAAAAATTAATCACTATGGTTGCTTGTAATCTGCGTTTTCATCCCTCTCTGCAATTTATTAAAAAGTATTTAGAGAAAAATAAACTTGGGAAAATATATAAAATCAGCCATGAATTTGGCTACTACTTGCCATACTGGCGTTCCGGCACAGACTATACCAAAAACTATGCCGTAAAAAAATTAAAGGGCGGCGGGATAATTTTAGATGACATTCATGAATTTGACCTGTTGTTTTGGCTTAATAATTTTAAGCCTGCTAAACAAGCTAAATTTATTTATGATAAAATCAGTAAGCTTAGAATTGAGACAGAAGATATTTGTTTAGCTAGCTTTAAATTTGAAAATAATATTTTAGGTTCAGTCAAATGTGATTATTTGCAGCAAAGTTATTGCCGGACTTGCAAAATAGTGGGGGAGAAGGGCAATTTAGAATGGAATTGGCAGGATAATATTGTGTGGCTGAAAACTAAAAACCAGAACAAAAAAATATTCCAAGTAAAAAATTGGGATGTTAATCAAATGTATATTGACGAGGTCAAATATTTTATGGCTTGCGTCAAGAATAACGTCACAACATTTAATAACATTAAAAGATCAAAGCAAGTTTTAAAACATTGCGTCCGTAGAAAATAACTTTATAACTTTCAACTTTATGAACTTATGTATTATCCAAGCCCGCATGGGCTCAATCAGACTGCCTAATAAAGTGCTAAAAAAAGTAAATGGCACGCCTCTTTTGCTATACGAGATTAAACGTGTCCAACAAACCAAGAAAATTGATAAAATCGTTGTGGCTACTACCATTGACAAAGCGGATAACCAAATAGAAAAATTTTGTCGCGCTAAAAAAATTTCTGTCTTTAGGGGTTCAGAAAACGATGTTTTAGACCGCTATTATAAATGCGCTTTAAAATATCCTGATTTTAAAAATATTATCAGAATAACAGGGGATTGTCCTTTGATTGATCCAAAGATAATTGACGCGACTATTGAGCTGTTTGAAAAAGGAAAATATGGTTATGTCAGCAATACCGGCAAAGAAACATTTCCAGACGGCATGGATATAGAAATTTTTACCAGACATGCTCTAACACAAGCTTGGCATAAAGCCAAACTTAGTTCGGAACGAGAACATGTTACTCAATATATTCGTAAGCACAAAAAATTCAAACAAGGCAATTTGCCAGCCCCGGCAGATTTTGGGCATTTTCGCTTAACAGTTGATGAACCAGAGGATTTTGAAGTGATTAAATTTTTAATAAAAAACAGTAAAACTACTGATAACTATCTGGATTATATTTCCTTATTAACCAAAAATCCAAAGATAATGTATAAAAATATGCATATTATTAGAAATGAAGGATTAATTAAATCATTAAAAAACGACGAAAAAATATGTCAAATAAAGGCATAAAACTATATAACCAAGCGAAAAAGCTAATTCCAGGCGGCACCCAGCTTTTATCTAAAAGGCCCGAATTATATTTGCCTGACCGCTGGCCTGCCTATTATCAAAAATCCAAAGGCGTGGAAGTTTGGGATTTGGATGGCAATAAATATATAGACTGTCTTGCTTCTATTGGCTCGAGTATTCTTGGTTTTGCCGACCCGGATGTCAATCAAGCAGTTATTCAGGCAGTTAAAGACGGCAATACCACCACACTCAATTCTCCCCAAGAAGTTGAACTGGCTAAAGTTTTGACTAAATTGCATCCCTGGTCAGCTATGGTCCGCTATGCCCGCAGCGGCGGAGAAGGCATGGCCGTGGCCATTAGGATTGCCCGAGCTTATTCCGGCTGCGATAAAATCGCTTTTTGCGGCTATCATGGCTGGAGCGATTGGTATTTAGCTTCTAATCTGGCTTACAAAAAAAATCTTGACGGACATTTATTGCCAGGGCTTAAACCAACCGGCGTGCCCAGAGGCTTGAGAAACACAGCTTTTCCTTTTGAATATAATAAAATAAATCAGCTTGAAAAAATTATTACCAAACACAAAATCGGTGTAATCGTCATGGAGCCAATTAGATTTCAAGAGCCCCAAGATGACTTTTTAAAAAAAGTCCGAGCTATCGCTGATAAAATCAAGGCGGTATTAATTTTTGATGAAATTACCATTGGCTGGCGTTTGGCACTTGGCGGCGCTCATTTAAAATATAAAGTTAATCCAGATATAGCTGTTTTTGCCAAAGGCATTAGTAATGGCTATCCCATGGCTGCCATTATTGGCAGGAGAAAAGTGATGCAGGCTGCTCAAACTACTTTTATCAGCTCATCCTCGTGGACAGAGCGCGTGGGCTTTGTTGCTTCTCTGGCCGCCATTAAAAAAATGAAAACTAAAAAAGTTCCGGCTCATTTAAATAAAATCGGCAAATATCTGATTAAAGAACTTAAGAAAATATCAGTTCAAACCGGCTTAGATATAGATATCCAGGGTTTACCGCCCCTATTTATTTTCTCATTTAACTATAGTAAGTTAAATCACGCTCTTAATAATCTCTATACTCAAGAAATGCTTAAACGTGGTTTTATTACCTCACGCGGAGTAGACTTATGTTATGCTTTTAAAATGAGTCATGCCAAAAAATATCTTAAAGCAAATCAGGAAGTATTTGAGATAATCAAAAAGGCAGTAGAAGAAAAAAAAGTTAAAAAATTATTAACCGGGCCTTTATCACACCAGGGCTTTAGACGATTAACATGAACAAAAAATATTTAGCCATCTTGGGCGGTGGACTTAAACAAAATAAAAATAGTCAATGGGTCAGTACTGATATTACTGAACCCGAAGATTTTCAAGGCGCCCCAAGCGGTGAGATCAGAGTGATAGCAGCCAGCTTATTATCTAAACAAAATCCAGAACTGTATATTATTGCCACTGGCGGGCATGGTTATGATAAAAATGTGCGCGGTAAAAAACATCCCGGCTTAGCTAATATTACCCAAAGTGAATTAATCAAGCTAGGTGTGCCTCAAAATAGAATTATTAAAGAAAGCAAGTCTAATAATACTTATCAACAATTAATTGAACTATCTAAAATTATTCAACAGCAAGATATTAAAGATATAGCAATTATTTCTAGTCGCTGGCATTTACCTAGAACCAAAGCGATGATTGGGTATTTGCCACAGTTAAAACCATTGAAAAAAATAAAATTAATATCAGCCGAAAAAATTTGCCTCAAATACTATCCCAAAAAATGGAAAAAAATAATAGCTCAAGTCTATCATAGCCAGGCGATGAAACAGAGAATCAAACAAGAAAAAAGGGGAATTCAAGACATTAAAGCCGGGAAATATAGATTAAAATAAATATATGTTAATTAAGCCAATCAAAATCAAAACCCCCAAAGGTATTAGAAAGATAGGCCCGGGCCAGCCGGTTTTTATTGTGGCAGAAATGTCAGGCAATCATCTAGGTTCTTTTAGCCGCGCCAAAAAAATCATTAGTGAAGCTAAGAAAGCCGGTGCTGATGCGATCAAGTTGCAAACATTTACTCCCGACACTGTTACTATTGATTGTCAAAATAAATATTTTCAAATTAAAAAAAACAAATTATGGCAAGGCCGTAATCTGTACGATTTGTATCAAGAGGCTTATATGCCCTGGGATTGGCAAATGGCATTAAAAAAATATGCGGATCAAATTGGCATAGTGTTATTTTCATTTCCTCTAGATACCACCGCGGTTGATTTTTTGGAAAAAATAAATATCCCATTATACAAAATCGGCTCGTTTGAAGTAGTGGACATTCCGCTTTTAAAACGGATTGGACAAACCCAAAAGCCGGTGATTATGTCACGCGGCATGTCAACTTTAAACGAATTAAAATTAGCCGTTAAAACATTAAAAGATAATGGCGCTAAAGATCTGATTATCCTTCAATGTGTTAGCGCCTATCCTTGCAGCCCAAAAGAAATGAACCTGAATTTAATTCCGGATATAGCCAAAAGATTTAAAGTCGTTTCCGGCCTGTCAGACCATAACTTGACCAATATTACCGCTATCGTCGCTGTCGCTTTAGGCGCGTCAGTCATAGAAAAACATCTTACTTTATCCAGGGCATCAGGCGGGCCAGACGCCACTTTTTCGCTTGAGCCAAAAGAATTTAAGCAGCTGGTTGATTCAATTAGGATGATTGAAAAAGCTTTAGGCAGGCCAATTTATCAGCCGGCCCAACAAGAAAAACCAAGCATACAATTTAGGAAATCTCTGTTCGTGGTTAAAGATATTAACCAAGGAGAAAAATTTACCCCTGACAATATTCGTTCAATCCGTCCCGGCGATGGATTAGCGCCCAAGTATTACGATCAAGTTATGGATAAATTTGCCAGTCGGAATATAAAACGCGGCACCCCGGTGCGTTGGAGATTAATTAAAAAATAATATGAATAATAATTATACTATTCGCCCCGCCCAAAAATCAGATTCTCGCCGCGTTTGGGAAATTCGCAATCATCCTATCTTCAGAAAATATTCAGGCAACTCGGAATTTATTCCGCTTAAAAGTCATGAGCCATGGTTTGAGAATAAATATTTTTCCGGTTTAAATAACTACTGTTATGTTCTAGTAATAGAGCCAAAAGTTATCGGCTATTGCCGCTTAGATTTTAATGCTGGTAAAAACGGCTATACTATTTCCATCGCCCTTGACCCTGATCATCACGGCCAAGGGCTTGGCTATAAATTATTAAACAAATCCTTAAATTTATTCAATCAACTAGCCAATAACAAAGACATTTTAGCTGAAATTCAAAAAGAAAATATCCCATCAATTAAATTATTTCAAAAAAATAATTTCAAAATTTATAAAGAAGATGATAAGAATTATTATTTAAAATATAAAACTATATGAATAATAATACTCTTGCTGGTAAAAAAATATTGATTTTTCAGCAACGTAACTGGGCTGTTTATACCGGCCATATTATTGCCAAAAAATTAGCAGCCGAAGGCTGCCGTCTGGCCGCCCTGACTCTTAAGCGCAGCACCCACAAATATATTTCAGAACAAAATGAAGTTCATTATAAAGTTATTATCAACAATGATGAGATCATGGCCGACCCGGAGAAATTTCTCGGAACTGATGACTATCCACTGGCAGAAATATGCCACAATCTCGACGTTGATTCCGTCTGGCCATTAGTTTCAACGCTCCGCAATCATGTCCGTTCATATAAAGATAAATATTACTATAGCTTTAAGCAGAACGTCTCTGACGAAAACATTATCCTTTACGTTAAAGCTTTGTATAAATGCATTAGAATATTTTTTGATAAATTTGACCCTGATTATATTATCAGCCCCAACTTCGTCTCCCTGCCCCATATCATGTTTAATCTTTATGCCGAACATAATGGCCGTAAGATGATTGCCGTTACCGATTGCAAAGTTGAAGGCATTTATATAATTACCAATGGTTTTAAAGACGACCATGGGCCGTTTTATGATCGAGTTGATGCTCTAAACAACAAACAAGCCAAGTCAAATAATATTCAAAAAGCCAAAAATTATATTAAAGAATTTCGTCAAAACTTTAAACACACGGATAAAAGCACTCAAAAGGCGGAGAAAAAGAAACTAATTAAAAGAGTTAAAGATATTCTTAGGCCATACTATCAAATATTCTGCTGGTATACAAAACCGCGGCTAAACTTTGTTAAAGGCATTGGCATTACTGGCGATTTCCGACCGCCTAAAATTATTCTCCGCGATTATTTCTGTCATAAGCGCAACACAAGATTCATGAACAACTATGAATATTATCCCATGGAAAAATTAAAAAAATTCGTTTTTTTTCCGCTTCAATTTCAACCCGAGGCCAATATAGATGTCGTTGCGCCATATTTTTCAAACCAAATAGAAGTTGCCCGTCAAGTCGCCATGTCACTCCCGGATGATTACGTTTTGGCCGTTAAAGAACATCCAGCCATGCTTGGTCTGCGGCCGTCATCATATTTGGAAAAAGTTGCCCGAACGGTCAATGTAAAGTTAATTGACTATCGCATACCAAGCGAAAAGATTCTTCAAAAAACAGATTTAATTATTGCTCCAAACAGTACGACCTTTACCGAAGCCGCTTTCTATAACAAACCAGCCATTCAACTGGGGGATCTTGGCACAACACTTAAGCTTCCTAATGTTACAAAACACACAGACATGACAACTTTATCATCAAAGATTAAAGAAGTTCTCAATTTCGACTGCCGCAGCGACCAATACGAGCGGCAGCTTGAAAATTACGTTGCCGCCGCTTTTGACGCTGGTTTTGATTTTGATTTTGAAGGCGCCTGGGGCGGCGCCTCAAAGGAAAGTACAGATAACCTCTGGCGAATGCTAAAGGAACAATTAAACTAATTTATGGTTATGAATCAAAAAGCAAATCAACTTGATCCAAAATTTCTTCAAATCCTAAGATGTCCTTTAAGAAGCTGCCGGGCAGATTTAATATCCAGCCAAAATAACAACGACCGCAGTCTTAAATGTACAAATTGCGGCGCTTGCTACCCAATTATTTGCGATATACCAGTCCTTTTTCCCAATCAGAATTATTCCCCGGAAACTCATATTCGCCACTGGGATTTGAAAGAAAATGCCGCTAGCTATGCCAGAAAATACAACGGCTATGAAAAAAAACAAGGCACTCCTTGGGGACTCTACACCCACACTTCAGAAATGCGAGCCATTGATAAACTTGTCAAAAAAGTAAAATTAGATTTAACCGATAAAACAATCTTTGACGCCGGCTGCGGCAATGGAAGGCTGCTTAGCTTTTATGGGCAGGCCAAGAATAAAATTGGTCTTGATGCCTCGCTTGAACTGTTAATTGATCTTAAAAGGCGCCACCCCGATTATTGGCTTGTCTGCGCCCAGCTGGAAGATATGCCGTTTGAGGACGCTATTTCAGATTTTACGGCCAGCATCAGGGTTTTCCAGCACATTAAGTCTCCCGAGCAAGCATATTCTGAAATGGTTCGCTTGACTAAACCAAGCGGATACATATCGCTTGAGTTATACAACAAGCTAAACTTAAAGGAATTATATAAAAAATTTCGTATGTGGAAGCCAATTAATAAGCTTTGGAGCTGGGGCCTTGATTATGATAGATACTACTCCTATCGCGAAATTGAGTCATGGTCGCGAGATAATTTTATTAAGACCCAAGGTTACAGCGGAGCCGGCTGGGGAATTCATTTTTATCTATTTGAGCCCCTCAAATTTAGAGGCTTAGCGCCTCACTGGCTGCAAAAGCCAGTCTATTGCTTCTTTTTAAAACTGGAAGACATTCTTGGTTTGTGGCCTTTCTTTAATAAAACACTGGAAAAAGTCTGCTTTATTGGTAGTCAACAAACGTCGGCCAAGAAACCCTTTTATATAAAACGTATCACCAATCGCTTTAGACGCAAAAAAGAAATAAAACAAGCGAAAAAATTGCAAAATCAGCTCACTGATCGCAATTACGTTTTTGTTGGCAGTGACTTTAAGCATTTAGAGCAGACAATTAATTGGCTAAAACAAGCTCAAGATGCCACTCCCGACGGCGGGGTCAGTCGAGGCTATGGACTGGTTAAAGATAACAAAACCAACTCTTATGGCTGGCAGCCGTCATATCCGGAGACCAGCGGCTATATTATTCCGACATTTCTTAAAGCAGCCGAACTGCTGTCTAGCAAAGATTTAATTAGACGCGCCATCCTGATGGCTGATTGGGAATTAAATATAATCTACCCTGATGGCGCTGTCCATGGCGGTAATATCACCGCACTGCCCAATAAAGCAATTTTTGATACCGGCCAGGTTATCCGCGGGCTATCTTCAATCCATAAGCAAACCGGCAAGACAAAATATTTAGATGCCGCCATTAAATCAGCCGATTGGATTCTGCAAAGCGAGCACGATAAACAGGGCCACTGGCAGACAAACAGTGCCAGCTCGGTTAGCGCCGAAACAACCACTTACTATACTTATGCTATCGCCCCACTGGCCGAATTAGGTCTTGAGCAAGATAAACAAAAATACATAGATCTTGCTCGCCGAGTTGGCAACTATACACTCTCTAAACAAAATATGGATGGCTGGTTTGATGGCGCGGATTTTAAGCAAGGAGATGACTATCTGCTGCACCCGCTTGCCTATACTATTGATGGCCTGCTTGACATAGGAATTCTTCTTAAGGAAGAAAAATTTATCCATGCCGCCAAGCACGCTCTCAACCAAATTCTAAAGAATATGGAAGAAAATGGAAGAATTCCAGCCCGTCTTGATAAGAACTGGCAACCGGCCGCCAGCTATGCTTGTCTAACGGGAATTGCTCAAATAGCCATTAGCTCACTTAAAATATTTGAATACACCAAGCACGAATGGTATTACAATAAAGCCCATCAGGCCAAAGAGTATTTAAAAGCATGCCAAAATAACATGGACAACGCTCCGGTGGCCAAAGGCGCTCTGTGGGGCAGTTGGCCAATCTGCGGCGACTATGGCAAATATCAGGCGCTTAACTGGCCGCCGAAATTTATGGCCGATTTACTAATGAAGTTTATTAAATTAGAACAAAAGAAATAGATGACTAGTAAAATAATCAATAAAATATTAAATGTTGCCTGGATTGGCCAGGGTGACTTTGGCGATGAAGCCATGGCCTACGCTCTTAGAAAGTATCTTCAGTCTAAGGGGGTTGAATCTATTACCTACTATCATCACGGCCAATACCCGTCCTATCAAGGCGAAAATGATTTGGCCATAAAAAAACTGCATACTTTCAATGCTCGCGGTTTTAAGAAGAAAATTATTGACTACATCAAACTAAGGAGTTTTAGCAGTTTAATTATTGGCGGTGGATCAATTTTACATTCTTTCAACAGCATCAAATGGAAATTAAACTTAATAAAAAAAATGGAGCGATTTACTCACCATAAAATCCGCTCGGCTGCCGTTGGCGTTTCAATCAACCCTTTCAAAAATAGCAGTGATGAAAAAATGTGCCGGGATTTTCTTGATCATATCGGCTTGGCCATATTTAGAGATGATTATTCATATCAGTTGGCCAAGAAATTAACTCAAAATAAAAATCTATTTTCCTCGCTTGATACCTCGGTGTATTTAGCCGATCAATTCCCAGGAGATTTTGCCAATCCGAACAGACCCGAAGACACCATCGGCCTGATGTTTGTCCTGAATAAAAATAAGCAAGAATTTTTTGATAAAGAAAAGCATTTTGCTAAATATTTAAAAGTTTTAAATCATCTGTTGGATAAAAATAAAAAAGTTATTCTTTTTACTTTTTATCTTGGCCACGACTATTCTGACGTTAAGCTCAATTATAAATTAAAAAAATTCTGTCAAAATCCAGACAATGTTGAGTTATTTAGTTTTGACGGTGACATATTCGCCACCATTAAAAAAATGAAGCAGTGCGGCTATATTATTTCTATGCGCCTCCACGGCATAATTTTTGCCTATCTCCTGCAAATTCCTTTTGTCTCACTGGCGTATGATCGTAAAAATGACAATTTTTGCCGTTCAGTTAATTATCCCAGCCAAATGTCTTTCAGTTTTGATCGCTTAAACGATATTCAGCCGCTGATAAACTCCATTGACACGCTTTTGGCCAGCGGCCGGTCCGTTTACCATAATGTTATGCCGGTCGCCAAGGCCAGCAAAAAGGTTTTAGACAATTTTGAGAAATTAAGTAAGCTAATACAGACAAAATTATGATCAATTCAGTTATTTTAGTTAGACCAAAAGCAGAAGGCAAGGTAGAATTTCCCTTTAGTCTTTTATACGTCGGTACGAGTTTAAAGCAAGCAGGCTGCCATGTTGAAATATTAGATTTTCATCAAATAGGCGAATCTCCCGCCTTGCTTATTGAAAAATTAAAAAATGGTCATAACTTAATGCTTGGCATCAGCGCTTTATCAGGCAGTTATTTATGGGTTAAAAAATTAACTTTGGCCATAAAAAAGCAATTTCCAAATTTGCCGATTATTGTTGGCGGACACATCGCCATTTCCTATCAATTGCTCTTAATGAAGACCGGGGTTGATTATGTTTGTACTGGTGAAGGAGAGGAAACGTTGCCCCAATTAATTACACATTTAAATAATAATTTATCGCTGGAGCGAGTACCTAATCTAGCCTTTAAAAAAAATAATCAAATTATCGCTACTCCAAAAAAACTAAGTCAAAATTTTATTTTGCCGGATTTTTCCCTTATTGATGTAGAAAAATATTTAATTCATCCCAAGCAAGATAGATTTTTTGCTCGAGATAAAAAATATCTCGCTCGCTCAAAACCAGCAGACAAACTGGCCACCCTGATGTTTTCTCGCGGCTGTCTGGGTGGCTGTAATTTTTGTTATCGTCATTTACCAGGTTATCGTCAGGGCAAACTTGATTGGTGCTGGCAATATTTAATGAAGCTGTATAATGATTATGAGGTTCACTATTTTCGCATTGATGACGAGTTATTCATTAGTGATCAAAAGTGGTTTGATAATTTTTATCATAAAATAAAAGATGAGAAACTTGATATCATGTTTCGCATTAGCGGACTTCGGGTTGACATGATCAATGATCAGCTTTTAACAAAACTAAAAGACATTGGCTGTCTGGCCATAAACTATGGCATAGAATCTGGCTCGCAGACAATTTTAGATAAAATGAACAAACACGTCACTGTTGAACAAAATCGCAATGCGATTCAAATGACCATTGACCACGGCATGCAAATTATGGCTTATATTATGTTTGGCTACAAAGGTGAAACCAGAGAAACATTAATTGAAACTCTAGATATGCTGCTCTCAACCGATATTAATGCCGAAAATGTCTCAATTTTTTTTACCCTGCCCCTGCCAGGCACACGGCTTTATTCGGAGTGCTTAGCCATCAGTCAAATTAATGACGAGGAAGAATTTCTTAGCCAATTATATGATAACATAAAAAATCAATATCAGCGCTATATTATTCAGCTTGGCCAATTAACCAGAGATGAATTAAATGGTTTTGAGAAAAAGTTTATTTTTCTTCTTAATTTAAAAAAAATAATCAACCCCCATAATCCAATTTTTAAAATAATTAAAAAAATAACTCTCGCCGTAGCGGACGACAGTTCTTTAAATACTCTTTTTATTTTAGCCCAGAAAGTGCTCAATAAATTTTATAAATTTTTTAACCCTCTGCCAAATTAAATTTTATGAATAACAATCAACAGCCAATCAATCCACTTTGTCTTAGTTTTTATACTCCGCCGGTTGTCAGACCGCAGTCTATTTTAATTGGCAAAATGATCCCTGCCTGGCTTGAGGCTGGCTTGCAACCGGTAATTGTTTCTTTGACGTCATGCGGTGAGTGGCCCATGGCTGCGCCTCACTATAAAATTCCCGATTTTAAAATTAATAAATATTTATATCATGCGCCGCTTTTGAGAAACGTGCTTGAAAAATTTTACTTAATAAAGTTAATGTCTATTGCCGGTCAGATTATCAAGCAACACAACATTAATTTAATTTTTTCCTTTGCCAATCCGCAAATTAGCAATATTTTGGGCGCCATGCTCAAAGAAAAATATCATCTCAAGTTTATTTCTCATTTCAGCGATCCTTGGTTTGATAGCCCTTACAAATCATTTACGGCCCGAGAGGCAAGACGAATTGCCCGTCTAGAACATTATATTATAAAAAACAGCGACAAGGTTATTTTTATTACTGAAGCGGCCAAGAAATTAGTTATGAAAAAATATCCGCACGAGTGGCAAAAAAAAGCAGAAGTAATTTCTCACTGTTTTGACCCAAAAGATTATCCCGAGACTAAAAAAGAAAATTCAGATAAATTCCTTATCAGCCACATTGGCGCTTTCTATCCAGAAAGAAATCCGGAATTATTATTTAAAGCTCTAAAAAAAGTTGTTGAAATTAAGCCGGAATTAAAAAGTAAAACTAAATTAAATTTAATCGGCGGCGCTGGTAACTACAGCGGCTACAAACTTGAAAATTTAAAGCAAATGGCGCAAGATTATGGGATAGCTGATATGGTGGAAATAATTCCGCCAGTCAACTATGAGGAAAGTTTAAGGCAGATGAAATTGTCTGATTTGCTTGTGGTGATTGACGCCGACATTAAAGACAGTCCCTTTTTAACTTCAAAAGTAGTTGACTATGCCGGCAGTTTGACAGCGATCATTGGCATCACGCCAGCAAACAGCCCGACAGACAAAATGCTTGCTAAATTAGGCCATTATTCATTTAATTACAATCAATTAGACCAATTAACCGCTTGCCTGATTAAATTAATGACAAAGCAAATAAAACCACAAATCAATCAGGAATATTTAGCTGAATATGATGTTAAAAATACAACCAAAAAATTAATTGGATATTTTCAAGAAGTATTAAATATATGAAAATTGCCGTAATTTTAGGCACCAGACCAGAAATAATAAAAATGGCTCCGATTATCAGGCTAGCTCACAATCGGCCTGATTTAGATTACTTTATTTTGCACACCGGCCAGCATTACGGTTACGAAATGGACAAAACATTTTTTGAAGAGTTAGAATTACCCCAACCAAAATATAATTTAGGAATAGGCGGGCAGCCTTATAGAAAACAAATCGGTTATATGGTTAATGCCATCATGCAAATTCTCAATCAAGAAAAACCAGATGTCGCCCTAGTTCAAGGAGACACTGTTAGCGTGCTGGCCGGCGCCTTGGCCGCCAATAAGCTGCGCATTCCCATTGGTCATCATGAAGCAGGACTGCGCAGTCATGACCTGACCATGCTTGAAGAAACCAACAGGATTATTACTGACCATATTGCTGATTATCTTTTTGCTCCCACTCCCGATGCCTATAAAAATCTTATTGACGAGGGTTTGACGGACAAGAAAGTAGTTCTTAGCGGCAACACCGTGGTTGATGCCTTAAACCAAAATATCAAAATTGCTGAAAAAAAAGCCAGCATCTTAAAAAAATTAAATCTAACAAGTAAAGAATATCTGGTGGCCACTGCTCATCGGGCGGAAAATGTTGATAATGAAAAAAGATTATATGGCATTTTAAAAGGCCTTTATTTAGTTGCTCGAGATCTCAAACTGCCGATTATCTATCCTATTCATCCGAGAACTTTAAAAAATATCAAAAACTTCAATTTTAAAATTCCACCTGGCGTCAGATTAACCAAGCCACTGGGTTATCTTGAGTTTCTTCAACTTGAAGCCCATGCCAAATTAATTATTACCGATTCCGGCGGTCTGCAAGAAGAGGCCTGCATTCTAAAAGTCCCTTGTGTTACCCTGCGCGATAATACCGAACGTCCGGAAACAGTTGCGGCGCAAATAAATATTTTGGCCGGTGCTAATCCGGAAAAGATATTGGCTTGCGCATGGAAAATGATCAGCGAAGATAAAGTTTGGATTAATCCGTTTGGCGACGGCCGAGCGGCTGAAAGAATATTAAATAGTCTCAATGATAAATTAAATAATAAAAATATATGAAAAAATATATTCTGCTCATAACTCTTTTTATCTCCCTCTTGACAATCAGCGGCTGCGTCTTAATAAAAGATAATAAAAATGCCAACCAGGCTTTGATCCAGCCGCTCAAAGAAATTTTGCTCATAATTGATAATCAGCCATATAAAATTGATAATAATCGCCTGTCAGATACATCAGTTTACGATGCTTTACTCTCTATTACGGCGCAAAATAAAATAAAATTACAAACCAAGGAATACGATTTTGGAATTTTAATTGAAGCTATCGGCGATAAAACTAACGGGCAGGACAATAAATATTGGTTATATTATATTAATGGCGAAATGCCTATGGTTGCAGTTAATAATTATAAATTAAATCCGGGCGATAAAGTTGAATTTAAGTTTGAAGAATCAAAATTTTAATTATTAATTTACCAGCCGCTTATGTTTAAATTTAATTCAAGCAAAAATATCGTTTTACTTCTGGCCGCCATATTTATTTTTATTGGCGCGGCCTTCAGATTGCTTGGCCATCCGCCAAATTTTACCCCAATTACTGCCATTGCTTTGTTCGGCGGTGTTTATTTAGGCCGTAAATTATCTTTATTTCTGCCAATTTTAGCCATGTTTTTAAGTGATATATTTATCGGTTTTTATCGCCCATCATTAATGATTGTTGTTTATGGCAGTTTTATCTTAACCGTTATTTTGGGTTGGTGGCTAAAGAATAATAAAAAATGGTATAACATTATAGCTGTTTCACTTTTGGCCAGTTTGCTTTTTTATCTGCTGACTAATTTTGCCGTCTGGATTTTTACTCCTTGGTACGCCAAAACATTAGCCGGACTGGTCTATTGCTATTATCTGGCCCTGCCATTTTTTAGAAATACTTTAATGGGTAACGTATTTTATGTCGCAGTGTTTTTTGGCTCTTATCAATTAGTAAAAATATTATTAGTTAGATTTAGTAAGCAACGATATAATAGCCTAACTATCTAAAACGAAAAAATATGTATTTCATGGTTCGCCCTTCAAAAACATTTTTATTTAACTACTTAGAAAAAAAATTAAAAAGAGTAAATGCAGCTATTGGGCTTGACGCCGCTTCAGCTAATTTTAAAAATCGCGCAATGTTTAAAACGCAAAAATATTACGGTCTTGATATTAATTTAGAACATTTAAAAAACGGGTTGCAAAAATATAATGATCAGAATACTTTTGGTATTTTAGCTGATCTGGCCAAGTTAGAACAATTACCGCAAAATAGTGTTGACCTGATTGTTTCAACTAATACGCTTTATGCCCTACCCCCGGACAAAAGGCTAGCCGCTATAGATAATCTGTGCCGTTTAGCTGCCCCCCAAGCTCAATTCTTGTGCGATTTGCCGCTAGACAAGGAATTTGAAAGAATAAAAAAAATGCTGCATACAAATTTTAAACAGGTTAAAATTATTTATTATAAAAATATTTTCAGTCAAATATACGAAAAGATATTTGAACGAAACGGATTTCTTGGCTCACACCCAGTTGCTGGCACAAGACCCTTTAGATTTCTAGCTTGGCTTATAAGTTTAACCGAATACCTGACATGTAAATTATCATTTTTAAACAAGCACGTCTTGTTTGTGGCCAAGACAAAAAAAGATCATCCAGATAAAAATCAATTCAATCTGTCAAATATTCGGAAAATAAACCCAAAAATATTTGATCTAACCTAACATTTTTTATGAACATATTAACGAAAATCAAAAAAAAGCTTAAGCTTATTGTCACCGAAAGCCTGATAAAAGCAAGCCTCACTTTAAATTTGCCTTTATTATCAGCCATTGCGTTCAAACAAATTATTGGAAAAATAAATTTTGAAAAAGAGTACACTGTCCTTTGCCTGGGCAGGAGTATATTTACCGACGATGTTAAAGCACTCGCAGAGTTTAGCGAAAACACCAACTATCTAGTACTGAATCTCCATTATTGGTATATCATATACGACTACTGCATCCCTGAACTAGAAAGAGCAAAAATATCTGAAGATAATTATCACAGCCATAGCTACGGTGACGAAGGAAAGAAGAAATATTATATATTTTTGTCAAAACTATTACCGCTTCTAAAAAAGAAAATAAAATTTGATGCCATCCTAGCCGGTAACTTCGGTTACGTTCCACAACAAGAAATAGCCAGACTATGTCAGGATAAAAATATTCCATACATTGTTTTGCACAAAGAAGCATTTCGCGCTTTTAGCGATCCTGACCACCACAAGGGATTATACGATAATTTTCATTTTGCCGGCCACAAAATGCTTCTCTATAACAATCAAATTAAAGATCTTTTGTTATCACTAAATATTTCCGGACTGACTAAAGAAAAATGTCAAGTAGTTGGTATTCCGCGGCTTGATTACTACTTTAATCTTCCACCAAAAGACAACAAAACCAAACAAGTAACATTTTTTTCATACTACCCGCAGGATAAATTTGAATACCTGATCAACGATAAGCAAAAACAGGTGCAAGCCATTGAAAGATCGGAAATGTATCACCGTGACATTATTCAATTTGCCATTAATTATTCTGATACAAAAGTCATAATCAAAACAAAGGTTTCGGGCTACTATGTTAATTATGTTAAAAGTATCTTAAATAAATATTTCCCAAATCATAATATTCCAAATTTAACAATTACCAACGCTGGAAACACCAGCGACTATATAATAAATTCAAATGCCGTTGTTGGATTCTTTACGACTACGCTTGTGGAAGCCCTTATCGCAGGCAAAACTATTATTTCACTCTACTTTAATGATCTCGTCACAGATAAATGTTGGAACTACTTTTCCAATTATCCCGATCTCGTAAATTACGCAAGTAATTACGACCAGCTAAAAGAATTTATTACAAACTATAAAAAATATGTTTGCCAAGACGAAAAAAGAAAAAAGGAATTTCTAGAATGGCTGATAGCTTCAGCAGACGGCAACGCATCAAAGAGGGTTGAAAAGCAAATTATTGAATTAATTAATAAATAAAAATATGAAACCAAGAATAAAAGCAACGCAAATAAAGCCAGATATGACCATAAAAAAAGTCATGCAAATTATTCAAGCAGCACCCCATAAAGCAGATAATGTGCCAGGCCATGTTGCTCTCGCGCTTGGCAAAAACAATAAACTCTACGGCATCGTTACCGATGGAGACATTAGAAAAGCACTCCTTAAAGGCGCAAAATTATCAGACAGCATCAAGCCAGTAATCAATACGAATCCCATCACTTTCAATAAAGATTTATCACCAGAGCAAATGCTCGAAAAAACCATTGAGGCAATAAAAAGTAGATCAAAAAAAAGACTTGATATAATAATAACAGTGGATAGTAAGAATAAGCCATACGATATCATGCCTTTTTTTGAGCTTTGGCAAAGCACGGAAGTAAAAACAAGAGTAATTTCAATAATTGGCCTTGGCTATGTTGGCTTGACACTCGGCCTCATACTCGCCGATACTGGGTTTAAGGTTATTGGCGTTGATAAAGTTAAGTCAGTCATTGACCGCCTTAATCATAAAAAGAGTCATATTCATGAACCGGGTATAATTAATTTGCTTCACCGAAATCATAATAAAAATTTTTTTGTTCAGCACAAATTTGACAATAATGACAGTGATGTCTATATAATATGCGTCGGCACGCCAGTCAATGAACGTGGCCAAGTAATTTTTCATCCGCTTAAAGATGCTCTCAGATATATTACCAAGATTTTAAAGAAAGGCGATCTGGTTATTTTGCGCTCCACCGTGCCCATTGGCACTTGTCACAATTTAGTTATTCCTTATCTGGAAAAACACACTAAGCTAAAAGCCGGTGAAGATTTTTTCGTCGCTTTTGCCCCAGAAAGAACATTGGAAGGGGATGCCCTAAATGAGTTGCGGACCCTGCCTCAAGTTATTGGCGGCTATAATAAGAGAAGTACGGATTTAGCCATTAAATTATTTAGTCATCTGACCAACTCCATTGTGGGTGTAGATAATTTAGAAACAGCTGAAATGGTCAAACTTTTGAATAATTCCTATCGTGATTTGACCTTTGCCTTTGCCAATGAGGCTGCCATAATCGCGGATAAATTTAATCTCAACAGCCAAAAGGTTATCCAGGCTGCCAATTCTGGCTATGCTCGTTCGCTAATTCCATGTCCCAGTCCGGGCGTTGGCGGTTATTGCTTGAGCAAGGACCCTTTTATTTTGATTGAATCAGCTAGACAAAAAAAATATCAAGCCAAACTCCCTTTGCTTTCTCGACAGCTTAATAATCAAATGATTAATTATGTTTGCCAAAAGGTTCATGATTTTTTCCTGTCGCACAATAAAGAAAAAAATAAATTTAAGATATTTGTTATTGGCCTTGCTTTTAAAGGTGAGCCGGAAACGGCTGATATGCGCCATTCTACCTCGCTAAAAATAATTGATGAGCTTAAAAAGCGCTACC
>Ga0155216_119_pt7 | contig 22548 bp, 21 predicted proteins | sample RifCSPhighO2_02_FD_106184 | JGI IMG/M metagenome (GOLD analysis project Ga0155216, IMG submission 106184) | Candidatus Kuenenbacteria bacterium RIFCSPHIGHO2_02_FULL_39_13
TGTTAATAGTCGGCGTAAATCCTTCCAGCGGGTTAGCGCTGGTAGAAGCGCCGCTCTCATCAACTAAACCGGTATCAGCCTTAAGCGTCAACTCTTTTTCAGTGTTAACCGGAATAGTATATGGAGCGCTTTCCATATTAAACAACAAGGCAGCGGCATTGGACGAAGTAATGGTGGCTACAGCAATTTGAGCCGCGCCATCATACAAATACAAGGAAGTCAATTCATCAGTGCCACCGCTATTATAGCTGGCGAAGTCAACATATACTTGCTCAATCTTGGCATCCTCATACAATGCTTTGGCTTTGAACTTGCCTATAACAAGACCGCTGGTACTGCCTGCTACAAAACTATCTTCCAGCTCATCACTTCTGGTTAGGGTCATACCGCCGGCAGTCTGGATAGTCATTGTTTGGCCATCGCTGTAAGTATAAGTTTCGGTAGCATCTTCACCATTACTATCTTTAGAAGTTACAGTACAGCCAGATTGCAAACCAATGGCAAAAGTCTCATTAGCTGATGGCGTAGAAGCGACATTAGCTGTAATCTTCAATGTCTTGACAGTGCCCTTGGTAATTTTAACTACTGGGCTGAAAGTCCAGGTAGTGGTAACTGAAGCGCCAGCTGTGGTTGAAGTCGGATCAGGATCATTGGTCAAAGTCAATTCCTTGGTACCGTCATAAATCTTCAAACCGGAAATTTCTGATGGACTATTGCCGCTGGCCGTGGTGTGAATAACAGTCTTTAATTGGCTGATAGAAATATCATCACCAGAAGCTGAAGCATCAAACTGGATATTAGCGAATACTACGCCATTAGTGCCGCGAATAATCGTAGCAGCCGCTGGTTGAGTAGAAGCGCTGACCGAGACGCTAGCCGCTTTAATAGTCAGGGTGGCGGAATTCTGATAACTGGCCGGGGTAGCGGTAATGGTATTACCAGTTACCTGACCAGTAGCTGTGACATCAGTATCAGGATCAATGGAAGCCACGATGGTATCATTGTTGGCAAAATCTGAATTCAAGTTAGCTTTCAAGCCAAGCTTATAAACACCAACTGGCAAAGAAATCGTATCAGTGGAACTAACACCACCAGTTAGAAATTCCCCGCCTATAGCATCGGCCGAACCGGTTAAACCAACGCCTGTCTCTTTATTGTAGAAAACAGCGCCGGTAATGTCAGCCATCTTGCCTGTGCCTGTGCCTGCAACGGTCAATAATCCTTCAATATTGGTAATGTCAACGCCTTCACCTTTAACAGTAACAAGCCATTGGCCTAATTGCACGCCATTTTGACCTTCAGCAATATTTTTGGCTACAAAAGTTGCGTCTGGTTCAATCTTTAAAGTGCCATTGCCAATAGTCTGATTTATGGTGTTATTGACATAAGGCTGTGAAGTCACAGCGGTAGTCAAAGCACTTTCAGAATAAAAAGCCGGCGTGCGGTAAGTATTATAAGTCAATGTCTTAACCACGACATCAGTATTTCTGTAAATATCAAGCTGAATAGTTCTTGAAGAACCGCTGTCTACGACCAAAGCTTTAACCATTAAATCTTTGGTTTTGGATTTGCCGATTTTGAAAGGCGTGCTGAAAACAAATTGAACATATTTATCAACCTGCGGAGCAGTGGCTAAAACTGTGCCGTCAGCTGAATCAACTAAGATGTAAGAAGTGACATCGCTGTCAGCTATGGTGCCTGCTTGTTTGACAATTAATTTTTCCAGCTGAACTTCTTCAGTGGCCGAACCGTTTTGAATCCTGAATTCAGCAATTTCCACATTGGTCTCGCCAACTTTTGGCGCGGAATCAGTAGTAGGATTGCTTGGGCCAGGACCAACTTTAACAGTGGCAATAGTCACTGAAGTATTTAAGCTCATCGTGTTGCCCCAAATTGGCAAAGTGCCGCTTAAAGTAGCGTCATTCTTTAAGGCCATTGAATAAAGACCTAGTTTTGGCGTATTACCTGAACTGGCGCCGCTGGCAATGTTGCCGGCAAGAATAATCTTCTTGGTAGTACCGGCCTTAACCACGACATCATCGCCAATAGTGGCGCGATGATCAGAGTTAAGGGTTTTATTCAAACCGATTTGAGTGCCAGTAACGCTGTCTTCATAAGCAGTGACCGAAGCCAGATCAGCGTCAAGAGCCAAACCGCCTCTTTCAATAGTCATAGAGTCAATAGTCACATCAGTACTGCCGCCATTGACCACATTGACATACAAAAATTCAGCTCTGGCCTGATTTATCATATATGTGGTAGAAGCTGGCGTATCAGAAGCAATAGCTACTGTTACGTTGCCGCCAACAACTCCACCGCCTGTGCCGGCCACGGTTGTTAAGGCTGTTTCAGCACCGGTGATTGATGCGCCATCGCTATAAGCGGCTAGACTTGTAGCAGTTACCAAATATGACCAATTAAAGTTATTGGCGTCAAATGCCGCGCCAGTGGCAACTGGTCTTCTGGTTGTGCCATCAACATAATAAGTGGTGGCTGAACCTGTTTCTTTGACAATCGTGCCAGTGGGATAATTACCAGCTGTTAAATCATCGCCCACAGTGTAATTTACCCAGAAAGAATCTGGCACATCGTCAATTTTCTTGTTCCAATTGGCGCCATACAAAGCCGCGGCATTGGCCTCGCTCACAATTGAGCGCAGCACTCCGCCCGGTTCTACCGCGTAAACAGTAGGTACGGTGTCAATTTTGACCATCTTGGTACCAGCGCGATAAGTTACATTACCGCCAAGCGGGTAGCTTGACAGCTCGCTGTCAGAAACTACAACCACTCCGCTAAAGTCTGGATACCATGTCATATATGTTTTCTGGTTAGGGAAAACATATCTCTTGCCGCCGTTAAGGTAATAGACCGCCGAGCCGGAGCCCTTGATCAAATCACCGTCGCTGGCAGATTTAACTACCGGCGCCACGACGAAAGAGTATGACAATAACATGGCTAAAGCCATGAACATTATAAAACCTTTTTTCATAATATATCTTTAATTTTTTAAGATAAGTGATTTATATAATTAATATTAACTTAACGGCTCGAGCTTTGTGATTCGCACGGGCTAACACATAGTTTCGTCAAATAAATATATATAAATAAAATCTGTCTTATCTTAAAATAAATTTTATTCCCATCAGTCCCTCACCTTTTAGTCACCAAGCCCAAGAGGCTCAAATATATCTCTTATTTTATGATTACTGTAAACACTCTTCGCATGATACTAAGTCTATAATCATCTTAAATTATAGTGACTAAAAGGTGAGGGATCGACCTTTAAAATAGGATAGGAATCTTAATAATCCCTCCTGACAAAAACATTTTAATTGTTCCTGTCAGCAAGAATTATCATATACAAATATCCTTGTTCATTTTTCTCCTCCCTCACTTCAAAATCTTTCTCTAATCCCTCTATTTCTCTGCCAATCTTTTCTCTCCTCTCTTTTGATGCCAAACGCCCCAATCCGCCAAATCTTTTATAAATAAAATACATCTGCTGTAAAATTTTTTGCTTCAGACTCATCTTCGCCACTGGTCTTTGGCCAAAAAATTCCAGCTTAAAATCATTTTTTAAAATATCAGCCAATTCTTTTTTATTAAATTCTTTAAGATGAAACTTATTTTCTATGCCTAATCTTCTTGTTATCCTTTTATCCGGCGTTGATAAAATCAATCTGCCCCCCTGCTTTAATACTCTTTTAATTTCAAATAAATAACTTTTATAATCTTTAATATGCTCAATGGTTTCAAAGCTAACCACTAGATCAAAGCTATTATTATCAAAGGGCAGTTCGCTCGCATCCATCACCCGAAAATGAACATTTTCGCCGCTATATTTTTCTTTAGCAATTTTAATCGCCTCTTCGCTAATATCACCGCCCCAGACTTCTTGCGCCTTATCAGCCAATATCTTGGCGCCATATCCAGTTCCGCAAGCAATATCCATGACTGTTTTATTTTCAACGAACTGCTGGGCAAATTTATAGCGCGCAATATGTTCTTGATAAATATCTGTTTGCGGCCCACATTTTTCATTGCCGATAATTAATCTCTCACCAGTATACCCCATATCTTCTTTGCTTATTGCTTATTGCTTATTGCTTATTGATTATTGATTATTGCTTATTGATTATTGTATCCCCACTTCAAATCCTCTGACTGGCTCATCAACCTGCTCAACGGCCTGGGCATTCAATTCCTCGGATGTGGTAGTATTTTCTAAAGTGTCTGATTTAATAAGCATGGGCAAAGTGGTAGTTGTTTCACCTTGTACTTCGCCGTCGCTTTTATTCTCTTCTGTTATTGGCTGGTCGGCCTTGACTTCAACTACCTTGTCAATTTCGCCATAAAGCATTTTTAAGATATCATTAGAATCTTTAGACAAAGTTAAAACCAGGCTAAACTCATTTTCTTCAATCGCCTTTTTAGCCAGGACGATCTTCTCCTTGGCTTCATCTGCTTTAGCCTTTAATTCTTGACCGTCAACATTATACTTAGCCGCTATGGCTTCTTCCGCTTTAGCCACCTTTTCTTCAATCTCTGCCAGATGCTCTTCTAATTTACCAGATAATTCACCTTGAGCCAGCTCAATTTCTCCCTGCTGATGTTTTTCCACAATGACTGTCAGCACATCCGTATTGATTTCTTCCGCCGTAGCCAATGCTTCGTCTAATTTATTACTCACTTCCAGATCAACCACTTTCGTCTTGGCCTGTTTTAATTCCTGTTTATAGGTGTTGATTTTTTCATTTAATACCAAGGCCGTTACTGCCGTCTTCTGACTGTATTTAGCATCGGCCGATTTCAACTCTGACAATTTTTCATTTACTTCCTCTAATTGTTTTTTAACTTCGTCAACCGCCAGGGACACTTTTTTAGAATTTTTTTGTTCACCGGCTGCCACCAGCTGCGTTTCTTCCACTAAAACTTTCTGGAACTCATTGACTCTATTGTCTAAAAATGCGCTGGCCAGCTCAACCTTGTAAGCGCTATCAGCTGTCACTATGCTGCGGCTTCTCTCAATGGCGCGTTTAACAACAAATAATTTATCGCCAGCCGCGGAATTCTGCGCCGCCATAACCAACAGGCCAGAGCCTCCCAAAAACAAAACTACTGCCAGCGCAAACGCTCCCACAGGCTGCCAAGCTAATTTAGCTGCTTTAAAAGACAACCTGAAACCAGACATGTTTTCAGCAACCAGTCTTGATTTTTCGTAATTGCCAATCTGATACTTTAAATTTTCCCAGATTCTCTCTTGAATCTTGCTGTCAAATGTCCGGCCGATATTTTTTAATTGTTCTTGAAGATTAGTCATTCTTTTTATTAAGTAGTTTTTTTAATGTTTTTAACGCCCTGAAAATCATTATCCTGACAGCGCCTTGGCTCTTATCCAGCGCTTCAGCAATTTCTTTGACTTCCATTTCTCTGATAAAACGCATTACCAGGACGTCTTGATAATCATCCGGCAGTTCAATTATTGTTTGTTCAATAGATTGGATTTCAAAACCAATGTCAAGCTCATTTTCAATATCCTGATCGCTTATCTTATCGCTGGCTATTTGAAAGTCCTGCTCGCCGTCAAGCGATAATATCTTGGGCCGCACTCCATGTTTTCTGTAATAATCAACCACTCTATTCCTGGCCATTTTGTAAAGCAACGCCAGGGCATTATTGACATTATTGCCATCCCTGACATAATCCCAAAATTTAAAAAAAATATCTTGCACAATCTCTTCTGCCTCACTATCATTATTAATCTTAAAACTGACAAAGCGATAAATTTTCTCAAACTCTAAATTATAAAATATCTTAAAACTCTCTTGATCGCCCTGGCTAATTTTTTTTAATAAATCTTTATTATTTTTAAATTTTAATGCCATTTTGGCCGCTCTTTAATTATTAAGACGGAAAAGCTCAATTATATATACACTAACCTTTTTTAAGCCAAAAGTCAATAAATCACGCCATATCTCTCGCGAGCGATATGGCAAGGATATCCTAGACATAATAAACAAGATGGCAAGGATATCCTTGCCATCTTTACTCAAATACATTATAATTAAAACATAAATCAGCAACCATCACTTAAAAAAGCATACGCAACAATCAATTATATTAAACTAATTTTATCAAAATATGTCAAATCCTATTTATGTTTCACCATCTTTAGCCTCTAAACTAACTGGCATATCTGAACGTTCTATGCGGCGCGCTATCAAAAACAAAGAATTGCCAGCGACCATAATAAAAGCCCGTTATCAAATTGATTTTTATGACCTGCTTTTATGGTCAGAAAAACTTCCTAACCGAAAAACCAAACGAGACGAATTCGGCCTTGGCCAATATGTGGAAAAATGGAAAATATAAAAACTAAAAAATAAAACCAATTAAAAATAGCTGAATTTTTGAGCAAAAACTGTTTGAGCCCCGCGAGGGGTGAGTTTTTTTGTAAAAAAATTCAGCTATTTTTAATTGGCCTACAACGTATATTCTGGCGCTATCTGATAATACTGCAGTAAAAAACTGGCCATCTTGGTAAAAGCCGGCACAGCAGTGGATTCAGCAAATTTGCCTGACTTGGGCTTGATTAATTTAACTATAATCACAAATTTAGTATTCTCTAACGGCCCAAAGCCTGCAAATGTATGGTTGTTCTCACTAGTATAACCGCCCTGACCGGCAATTTCCGCCGTGCCTGTCTTGCCGCCAATGTGATAACCGGCTATTTGTGCTCCTTTACTATGCCCATTCTCCACTACTGACACCATCATTGCTTTTAAAACCTGCGCAGTCTTTTCAGAAATCAGCTGTTGGCTGTCATTTATTTTTTCTTCTATTTCTGATTCAGCATAATCAATAATATGTGGTTTAACTGTCTTGCCATTGTTCACGATTGTGCTAAAAGCCTGTGCCAGCTGTAGCGGCGTTACAGTAATTCCCTGGCCAAAAGCAGCCGTGGCTGTATAAATATCGCCTTTTCCCTCCAGGGAACTAATGTTACCGGTTGACTCTCCAGCAAGCTCAATATTTGTCACCTGCCCAAAACCGAATTTTTTTACGTAATCTCTAAATTTTTCATGACCAGTTTTCAAAGCCACATAGACTGCCCCGCAATTAATAGAATTTTCCAGCACCCCGACCATATTTACCATACCATACACTTTATCACTGGCATTGCGAATCACCTCCTGGCCAATCACTACCGAGCCCTTATCATCATAAGTTGTATCAGGCTCAACTGCATGAGTCTCAAGCCCGGCTGCCATAGTAATAATTTTAAAAACTGACCCCGGCTCATATGCCTCGCTCATATTTAAATTCTGGTAAACCTTAATATCGTCTGTTTCATTATATTTATTCGGATCAAAGCTAGGGTAGCCAGCCATTGCCCTTATTCCACCAGTCTGTGGATCCATCACCAATATACTGCCGCTTTCAGCCCGATAAGCCCCAACCGCCTCTTTAATAATCTCATAAGCCTTATTTTGAATCACCTTATCAATTGTTAAAACTATATTCGCCCCATCGCGCGCCTGCACCAGTTCTGAACTGGCCACCGGTATCAGCCGGCCAAATAAATCTTTGTCTGCCAAAAGCTTGCCTGCTTCACCGGCTAAATCATCTTCAAAATAACCTTCAATTCCATATTGCCCGATACGGCTATCGCCAGCATAACCTAAAAATCCTGTTACCTGCGCCAAAGATTCACCAGTGGGATAAAACCTAGCCCATTCATCCTCAAAATACACCCCGTCTAAATTACGGTCTTTAATTTTATTAACCAACTCCTCGCTGACATTATGCGCCAACGGCTCATAGGGGTCGTCTTTTTTCTTTATTTTTTCATATACTTCTTGGCTAAAATCTTTTCTCTCTTGGCATTTGGCAATCAAGTCTTGGCTAACGTCTTTAGCCAGCATTTCCGTACATTCAGCCTGATTATCTTTTAAAATATCAGCTAAAATTTCAGCAGTCATTTTTGGATTGCTAATCTCGCTCGGCACTGCATAAACCAAATTTAAGCGCCTGTTTATTACGGCAGGCGCCAAACTTCCATCTTGGGAATCCATCATAAATATTTCGCCCCTCCTTTGCAAGAGAACCTGTTCAATTTTATGCTGTTCATCAGCAGCCGCTTGCCATAACTTGCCTTTAATAATCTGCAGATAAAAGAGTCTGGCGACGATGGCTGCGCCGATAACAAAAAAAACTACCGTCAGTAGTCCCGCTCTGTCAAAATTAATTTTCTTTCTCGCTCTAACCATATTTTAATTTAATATTGGTTAACTATCTCACGGCCACTCTCTCCTCCGGCACTGTTAAATAGCCAACATTATCCGCTTGAACCATATCCATGCTTTTCGCTCCCTGCTCAATTCTTGTTGTCTGCTGCAACGCAATTACCTGCAATTCCAAATTCCTGTTAGTTTCAGCCAGATCATTTGCTTTTGCTTCCAATTCTGATATTTTATAGCCGGCCGTTGCTTTATCATTAATTAACCCCAGATAATAGACAGCCATAACTGCCAGCAAAAGTATGGCCATAATTGCGCCTGCGCGCATATTCCAAAAACCAGCCGGGGATTTTTTTAGCGCTTGATAATTAATTCTTCTCCTGTTTTTAATAAATTTTTTACACATTTTAATCACTAAACTTTTTAATCGCTCTCAATTTTGCGCTCCTTGCCCTGGGATTACTTTTTAATTCTTCCTCTCCGGCGGTCAGCGGCTTTTTTGTTAATAACTCCACTTTCCCCTGTCTTGCCCAATCGCGAAAATAATTTTTCACAATTCTATCTTCCAACGAATGAAACGAGATGACGGCCAATCTGCCGCCTTGCCCGCCCAGACTCTTGTCTGGCAGGGCTGGCTTTAAAATTTCAACTGCTTGAGGCAAAATTTGTCTTAAATTATCCAGCTCTTTATTCACCTCAATCCTCAAAGCTTGGAAAAATTGCGTTGCCGGATGTATCCTTTTGTGTCTGACAGCATTTTCACTGATCACTTCCAGTAAATCACTGGTCATTTCAAATAATCTTCTGCCTCGCCGCGCCACAATCGCCCACGCCACTTTTCTTGCCAATTTTTCTTTAACCTCGCCAAATTCTCTAAAAATCCTGACTAAACTCTTGGCGCCATACTTATTTAAAATTTCTTTGGCAGTTAAGCGCTGACCTTCGGGGTTATACCTCATATCAAGCGGCTCATCAGTTAAAAAACTAAAACCGCGGCCGGAATTTTCTAACTGATCTGACGAAAAACCAAGGTCAAATAAAATGCCGCTAACTGGATAAGGAAAATTGCGTTCATAAATCGCTTTAAGGTTTACAAAATTATCATTAATTAATTTAATATTTTTATCGCCCTTTACTCCTGGATCAGCATCAATCGCCAAGATATGCCCAGCTGGCTTAATCCGCTCCAAGATTGCCCGGCTGTGCCCGCCACTGCCATAATTACAATCAATAAAATTCTCGCCGCTTTTGGGCTCTAATAGTTCTATGACCTCTTTTAACAGTACTGGTTTATGAATACCCATTTCATAAAATAATTATATCCCTAATTCCATCATCCCTTCGGCAGTCCGTTCCACATTCTTTTCCGACTCTTTTTTATATTGCTCCCACTTTACTTCGTCCCAAATCTCTAATCTGTTTAATACTCCTCCAATCACCACCTTTTTGGAAATACCAGCATAATTTTTTAAATAATCAGGCACAAGCACCCGACCAAGTTTATCAAGCTTTACTTCCATCGCGCCCATAAGCATCATTCTGGAAAAACTCCTAGCCCGCGCCTGGCTTAATGGCAATTGTTTAATCTTATCAACCAAAATGCCCCAATCGCTTTTAGTGAATAAAAATAAACAACTATCAAGTCCGCGAGTTAAAACCATCCCACTTTTAAATTCATGCCTAAACTTAACTGGAATCGCCAGCCTGTTTTTATCATCCACACTATGTAAATATTCACCTAAAAACATAATTGTACTTATCCGCCTTCAGTGGAAAATTAATGCGGCAATATTAGCGGAAAAAATTATTAGATTATGAAGATTAGATACAAAAAAACTAGGATTTTGTAATATCCATAGCCTAATTTATTAATCTATACTTAACAAAGTTATACACAACCAGTGGAAATATCCACTCTTTTCCACTTTTCCCCACTATGCTTTTATTATATACCACTCTTAGCCAATCCTCAACACTTTGGCTGTGGATAAACCCCGCACCAAAAATTTTTGGTGCGGGGTAAAAAAAACAGCCTTTAAAAAGCTGCGAAAAACCATTTATAAATATAATCCACTCACTACTCACTACTCACTAATATTCGGCTCCATGCCATATTCCGGCATTACTAATCTAAATTTTTTATATTTTATTATTTTTTTTACGGATTTTTCTATGACTGCTGCCATCTTTGTCTTTTCCTCCAGCTTGACGCCAACAATTGGAAGGTGCAGCGCCCAAGCCAAAGTATTGGCTGTGGCCACTCCGATTCTTAAAGCTGTAAAACTTCCCGGCCCTTTTACCACAATAATACCCTTTATATCTTTAATATCTTTTAATATCCTATCAATATTTAATAATAATTTTTCCGACTGCTTATATTTTGCCTTAATATTTTTCTTAACTAAAATTTGGCCCTTGCCATCCGCAAGCGCCAAAATTATCTCCTCCGCGCTGGCTGTATTTATAAATAAAAACATAGAAAAAAATTTCCAATTTCTAAATTTACAAATTTAGAACCTTTTGCACTTTCTCTAACTTCTCCCTATCCATGCCCAAAACCTCATATTCGCCAATCACAGCTTTTTCAAGCTCATATAAATTATGAAATATAAAATCAGGCTTAACACTTTTTAATTTATTTTCCGTATGAACTCCCCAAGTTACTCCAGCTGTTTTAAAACCAACCTTTTTACCAGCTTCAATTTCATGAAGCATATCACCCACAAATAATGATCCGCCACAATCTAAATTGTTCTCTTTAACCATCAGTCTTAACCCCTCTTCCTTGTCGTGAATCCCAATCATAATGTAATTAAAAACATTATTTAGTTTATATCTCTCCATCTCAACTAATAGATGTTCATCTGAATCAGAACTCAAGACACCCAAAGCAATCCTCTTTGACTTAAACTTTTTAATTAATTCAACAATCCCAGGATATGCTTTAGACGGCGGCGTCTTTGCGTACTCCTCATTATAAATACGAACCTCCTTGTCAAAAGTTAATTTAGGAACATATCTATTATAAAAATTCATAAATGGCAACTCAAATTCCTGTCGATACTGCTCAAAAGGCATCCTTTCAATCCCAAACCTCAACAAAACGCCGGTTACCGTTAAATACCCTTTATAAACATTATCATTAATCACCCCGGACCAGTCAAAAATAACATTTTTAATCATTGTATTCACTTCTAGCTTAATTTTTATTAATTCTTACCAGTACCTCCTCCACCTGCTTTTCCAACTCCTCCAAACCGCCTTCATTGATGATTGTATAATTTGCCATCGCAATTGGTCCTGCCTTTTCAATATTTTCAATTTCAGCATAGTCTCTTGATTTGGCTTCGTCTCTAGAAAATGACCTATATTTCATCTTTAGATCATCTTTATAGCGCGATCGCCTGTCTGCCAAGCGCGTATACCTAATTTCAGGTGCAGCATACACGGCCACCACGATTAATTGCTCACCATATTTATCTTTTAATTCCTTGTATTCAGACCAACTATACAACCCATCAGCTAAGACATTTCCGCCTCGGTTTAAAATCTCATCAATTTTTGACATATTTAAAATAGCAAAAGCTGCCATTCCATGTTTCTTTCTAAATCTCTCTCTAATCGGCCTTTCATTCTCTTCGTTAGGTTCTAAACCTCTTTTCTTTACCTCATCTAAGGTGATTTGCCCAAAACGCAAATACTCATAACCTGCTTTAATAAACTGATCTGACACTTCACTTTTGCCAGACCCAGCTAAACCACAAATTGCCACGATTTTTTGATTTGACATATTTTTATTTAACTTCCTCCATCTTAACTTCCCCTTGATTCACTCTTGCCGGCACATCTTCACTAAAAATTTTATTAATTTCATCATTCCACTCTGGATTTTCTTTATAAATATCAACTTGCACTCCTGCCTCGCGTAAATAATCAACTGCTTTACTATTACGATAAACTTTACTAATCACTACTCTTTTTACTCCACAGGCTATCACATATTTAGAACAATGAATACACGGATTATATTTTGAATACATTGTTGAACCAATGGTGCTTGTCCCGCCTTGAATAGCAACTTGCAATAGCGCATTGTGCTCACCATGAATAGTTCTTACGCAATGACCTTCTTCTAAAAGATGCCCTACATTATCACAATGCTCTAGCCCTGGTACAGCTCCATTGTATCCAGTGGAAATTATCCTATTATTTTTAACTAAAACCGCCCCAGCATATAAACGATCGCAAGTCCCTCTTGCTGCAACAATTTTAGCAATAGCCATGAAATACTCATCCCAACTTGGACGATAATGTTTTCTTTCTTCAGGCATATTTTTTAAGTTAATTATTTACCTTGCCCAAATCCCCCCCCTTGTCATTGCGAGGAGGAGCGAAGCGACGACGTCGCAATCTCGTAGTTAATGCTATTTGTCACGGGATCGCGACGCTCCCCCGATTGACATCGGGGTCGCTCGCGATGACAGTATTATTGATGTTATTTTCTGCTATTTGCGTAATATCACTTAATTACTTACTCTGACCGCCGGCCCCATGGTTCTGGTCAAAAACACTCCCTTAATAAAAATCCCCTTGGCAGCCGCTGGCTTTGCTTTCTTAACTGCCTCAACAAATGCTCCGCAGTTTTCACTCAACTTTTTATCATCCCATGAAATCTTGCCGATCATTTGATGGATGTTGCCGGTGTCATCGTTTTTAAAATTCACCTTGCCCTTTTTAATCTCCTCAATTGCTTTTGGCATTGCTTTATCATCTACAACAGTGCCAGCCTTGGGCGAAGGCATTAGTCCCTTGGGCCCCAAAATTTTAGCCGCGCCAGCCAATTTTTTCATCATTGTCGGGGTAGCGATGGCCAGATCAAAATCAACCTTACCGCTTGATTTTATATCCTTAATCAAATTTACATTGCCCACAACATCTGCCCCTGCTTCTTTGGCCGCTTTTTCATTCTCGGAAAATACCGCAATTCTTTTGCTTTTGCCAGTGCCGTGCGGCAAGGCCACACTGCCCCTTACCGCCTGCTCGCCTTTTTTAGTATCAATTCCCAAATGAATATGCACCTCAAACGAGGCATCAAATTTTGTCTGACTGGTTTCTTTAACTAATTTTATTGCTTCGTCAATTGAATAGCTTTTAGCCTTATCAATTTTAGCAGCCATTTCTTTGTATTTTTTTGAATGCATAAATTGCTATTAATTACTCAACTACTAAACCCATTTGACGAGCTGTCCCTTCAATTATCCGGCAAGCCGCTTCAAGATTATGGGCATTTAAATCTACCATTTTAGTCTGTGCAATTTCACGGATTTTTGCCTTGGAAATTTTACCCACTTTTTCCAAATTCGGCTTGCCAGAACCTTTGCTAATCCCTGCTGCTTTTTTCAATAATTCCGCTGCTGGCGGTGTTTTCAACTTAAAACTAAAACTCCTGTCCGCATAAACAGTAATTTCAACAGGCACCACATCCCCGCCCTTGTCTTTGGTCGCCTCGTTAAATTTAGCGCAAAAATCCTGAATGTTCACGCCATGCTGGCCCAAGGCAGGACCAACAGGCGGCGCAGGATTGGCAGCCGCGCCTTTAATTTGTAATTTAATAACTGTCTTTATTTCTTTAGGCATAATAGTAACTTACTAATTTATATTTTTTTAACTTGTAAAAAATCCAATTCCACCGGCGTTTCACGGCCAAACATCTGCACCATCACTTTGATTTTCCCTCTTGCCTCATCAACATCAGACACCCTGCCTTCCATCTCCTTGAATGGCCCATCAGTAATTTTCACCGGCGTGCCTACATTGACATTTATTTTATACTTCGGTTCCTTAACGCCCATGCGGCGCTGCAGCTCCTTAATCTCATCTTCTGAAAGTGGAATCGGCAAAGTTCCGGAACCGATAAATCCAGTAACGTTGGGGGTATTGCGCACCACATACCAACTGGCGTCATCCACAATCATTTGCACTAAAACATAGCCCGGAAAAATTTTTTCCCGCACAATTTGACGTTTGCCAGCCTTAATCTTTATTTTATTTTCAGTTGGCACCAACACTTGAAAAATTTTATCAACCATGTCCATTGATTCAATTCTCTGCTCCAAATTCCTTTTGACATTCTCTTCATAGCCAGAATAGGTGTGTAAGACATACCAATTTTTTTCACCTTGGTGCAATATTTGTCGCGGCATCTTTTTAAACTATTAATTCTAATAATTTGGTTAATACAAAATCCACCAATCCCAAAAAAGCCGCCACCCCCAAAGAAAAACCAATCACCAATAAAGTATCATTGGTCGCCTGTTTTTTCGTTGGCCAAATAACCTTTTTCAACTCAATCTTGGAATCTTTAATATATTGTACTAATTTATTTGGCATTTTTTTGCTAATTTTAGCTAAATTATAAATCAACTGGTTTTAAAAACAGACCTCGCAGTCTTGATATAACCACTATAGCACACTAATTATTTTTTGACAAATTTTTTTACACGTCAAGATTCTTCACGTCCTTGGCGTGAGTTTGAATAAATCTTTTGCGCGGCAAAACATCCGCGCCCATGAGCATCTCAAAAACCTCATCTGCTTTTTCAACTTGCTCAATTGTTACCTGGCTCATTAATCGTCTGGCCGGATCCATGGTGGTTTCCCAAAGCTCATTAGAATTCATCTCCCCCAGTCCTTTATACCTTTGTATATTCACCCCAGCGACTTTCTCGCCCACGCCTGTCTCGTCCACCGTTGCGGCTGCCGCTGGCATGGCAGTTTCGCCTGCTATGTTTTCCTGTTTCTGGCCCATGAAACCAGCTAAGGCTTTTTTCTTTTCCTCGTCATTATAAACATATTTAAATTCTCTGCCTTTTTGCAATTTATACAAGGGCGGATGGGCAATATATATATGCCCAGTTCTGACCAGCTCTGGAAAATATCTGTAAAAGAGAGTCAGCAAAAGCGTTCTAATGTGCGAACCGTCAACATCGGCATCGGTCATAATGATAATTTTATCATAACGGAGCTTGGCCAGCTCAAACTGCTCGCCGATATTTGTGCCCAGGGCAATCACCAATGATTTAATTTCATTATTGGCCAGCATTTTGTCCAAACGCGCTCTTTCCACATTTAAAATCTTACCGCGCAAAGGCAAGATCGCCTGCGTTTCCCTGTCGCGGCCTTGCTTTGAACTGCCGCCGGCGCTGTCTCCCTCGCAAATAAACAGTTCCGAATTTTTCGGGTCTCTTGAAGAGCAATCGGCCAGCTTGCCGGGCAAGGTCATGCCCTCAAGCGCCCCTTTTCTAATAATCGCCTCGCGCGCCGTCTTGGCTGCTTTGCGCGCTTGCGCGCTCAATAAACATTTGCCAATAATCGCTTCAGCATCCCTGGGGTGTTCTTCTAAATAAATCAACAGGGCTTCGCTGAAAACATTGTCCACCGCTGTCCTTACTTCTGGATTGCCCAGCTTGGCTTTGGTCTGGCCTTCAAATTGCGGTTCAGATACCTTGACGGATACCACGGCTGTCAAACCCTCGCGCACATCTTCGCCGCTTAAATTCTCCTCTTTTTCTTTCAAAATCCCTTTGACGCGCGCGTAATTATTCAGCACTCTGGTTAAAGCCGTTCTAAAACCAACTATATGCATGCCCCCTTCGGGATTGAAAATATTATTAGCAAAAGCATAAACTGATTCTTTGTATTCATCCACATATTGAAGAGCCACCTCAACTTGTACCGGATTTTTATCCAGCAGCTGACTGTCGCTTTCTTCACTCTGGCCATTATTATTGCTTTTTTCCGGCACAATGCTTTTTTCAACATAAAAAATATTTTCGTGCTTGGGCGCATTATTATGATTCAAATGCGCCACATAGGATTTAATCCCGCCTTCAAAATAAAATTCATACGACTTTTTGTCATCTTCTTGGCGCTCGTCAAATATTTTTATTTTCACTCCCTTGGTCAAATAAGCTTGCTGGCGCAAATGGTCAATTATTGTCTGCCAGTCAAATCCCATTGTTCCAAAGACTTTCTCGTCTGGCTTAAAAATCATTTTTGTCCCATTCAGTTTTGTCTTGCCCGCTGATTTCACTTTTCTTTTTGGTTTGCCCAAACTATATTCCTGCATCCAAATTTTTCCCTCGCGGTATACTTCGGCTTTCATATAAATTGAAAGCGCGTTGACTACTGACACGCCCACGCCGTGCAAACCGCCAGAAACTTTATAACCGCCTTGCCCAAATTTACCGCCGGCGTGCAGTTTGGTCATCACTACTTCCAAAGCTGAAACTTTTGCCTGTTTGTGAATATCCACCGGAATACCGCGGCCGTTGTCAAAAACCTCCACCATCCTATCGGGTAAAAGAGTTATTGCGATTAAATTAGCAAAACCAGCCATAGCCTCGTCAATGCCGTTATCCACCACTTCCCAAAGCAGATGGTGCAGACCGGATGGCCCTGTTGATCCGATATACATTCCCGGCCTTCTTCTGACCGGATCTAGACCTTCTAAAACAGTAATCTGCGCCGCCTTATATTCACCGCTTTTAGACTTAACGGTCTTTTTAACAACTGTTTTTTTTACAATCTTTTTAGCCATAGTTATTGTCGTAATTTAGCTTGAAATTTCGCTGCTAATAATTTAATAATTTTTTGCTCTATTTGCTCTACTTCTATATCTGTTAAAGTCCTGTCAGTCTGATAGACTATTCTGAATGCCAAAGATTTTTTTTCATTCAAAGGATACTCTGACAAAAACTCAATCTTATTTATAAGTGTTTCTCCTATTTTCCAAATCTCCCTAATAATATCCGCCCATTTCACCTGCCAGCCAACCTCAATGCTAATGTCCCGCTCAATAGCTGGGTATTGCGGCAAAGATTGGTATTTTTTCTCTGCTCTTTTTATTTGCAAAAATTTTTCCCAATCAATTTCAAACATCGCCACCTTCTTATTTTTCCAGCCAAAGGCTGGTCCGCCTCGGGCGGAAAAATTTAATTTATTATAATCAACTTCTCCCAACCAGCCAATCACATCACCGCCAATTACAAGTTCAAGGCATCTAACACTATCAATAAAATTTGGGATTTGGGATTTGGGATTTGTTTGGAAATTGGAAATTGGAAATTGGAAATTTTCTAAGATTCCCTTTAACTCTAAAAATACCTGCGTATCCTTGCCAGCCACTACCGCTCCAGCGAGCATCTTTGGCTGATACGGCAAACTATCTGCCATCTTTTTATCCCATTTTTCCATCTTGGCAGTATAAACTCTTGCCAGTTCAAATATCTTAAAGTTATCTAAAAATCTCAAATTATCTTTAATATTCTTAATTAAATTCGGCACTAGGGAAGTCTGTAAAAACCCCAACTCTGCTGCCGGCGGATTGGCAATTTCAATTTCGCCTTTTAAGCCCAAGCTCCCCATCAATTTCTCATCTAGCCAAGGATAATTAAAAACTTCACTCATACCGCAACCTATGCTCAAATAATTTTTAACCTTATTTTCCAGATCATATTTATATTGATATTTAGCCGCTGTCAACTCAACTAATTCTTCTCTTTCACCAAAATTGTCATAACCGTAAATTCTCGCCACTTCTTCCACAATATCCTCGGGAATTGAAACATCGCCAGTTGCCCGCCAGCTGGGAACTGTAATAGAATAAATTCCCTTGTGCTCATCAATCTCAAATCCCAGCCTATTTAATATACCCAGCACATTATTTTTCTCCAACTGCTTGCCAATTCTTTTCTCTAAAAAATTATGGCTCACTTTAATCACAATTTTTTCTTCCTGCCAGTTCCCTGCTTCAACTATCGGGCTTACTTTTGCCGCCGGTATTAATTCTTTAATTAATTTTATTGCCCTTCTCATGCCTACCGCGGCTAAATTAGCATCCAATGACTTTTCAAATCTTTGCGACGCGTCAGTGCGGGCATTTAATTTTTGCTCTGTTTTTCTGTTATTCACTGCCTCAAAATTTGCCGCTTCTAAAATTATTGAGGCAGTATTTTCATTAATGCCGCTGTCTTTGCCGCCCATAATCCCAGCTAAAGCAATTGGCTTTTTAGAATCAGCAATAATCAACATCTCATCATCCAATTCCAGCTCGCTCTCATCAAGCAGCACTAGCTTCTCGCCCTTCTTTGCCCGTCTAACTATAATCCTTGTTCCTTGTTTATTGTTTCTTGTATCTTGAAGCTTTTGACCGAGTAAAGCGAGGTCAAAAGCGTGGAGCGGTTGCCCCACTTCTTCCATTACATAATTTGTCACATCCACAATATTATTTATCACGCTGTGCCCGATAGCTGGCAGCTCTTTTTTCAGCCATTGTGGGGACTCGCCTACTTTCACATTTTCAATCAGGCAAGCCAAATATCTGGGGCATAATTTCTTATCTTTAATCTCCACCCTTAAATCTTGGGATTGATTTGCTACAATATCCGGTTGCGACTCAAAATCATAACCTTTTAAATGTACCTTATATATGGCGGACAATTCCCGCGCAATCCCAAAGTGGCTCCACAAATCCGGCCTGTTGGTCAAAGATTTATTATCAATGTCAAAAACAATGCCGTCTAACCCCAAAGCTTTAGCTAAGGGCTGACCAACTTTTAATTTTAAATTACTCAAATCCATTATCTCAAATTCTTTATGTGGAAACATTTGAAACAATCCAATTTCATTGGCTGAACATATCATACCAAAACTTTGCTCTCCACGAATTTTTGTTGCTTCAAGTTTAACTAATTCGCCTTCCCCGTGCCACTTGACCATTGCGCCTACTTTGGCAAATGCCACCAGCATTCCTTGTTTTAAATTTGTCCCGCCACACACGACTTTGACAACTTCTTTTGTGCCGATATCAACCAAAACCAAACTAAGCTTATCCGCCTGCGGATGCTTGGCCAAATTTTTTACTTTGCCAACAACTACTTTATCTAATTCTTTGCCCAGTTCAATCACTTTCTCCACCTCAACAGTAGCCATAGTCAACTTTTCCGCCACTGCCTGCGGACTCACCTCTGGCGGCAAATCAACATATTTTTTTAGTAAGTTTAATGACAATAACATATTTAAAAGATAAAATTCTTTAAATACTTAACTGATTGATCACTAAAAAATTTTTTAACTTTGCTAATATTAAATCTTTTAGGGTCCAAAATTAACGGTTCAATATTCTTTAATAAATTAATATTACTTAAAATTTTGGCTTCCAAGTCGGCCTGATTTATTTGAACGCTAAATTTTCTCTCTACATTTTTTATCAAGTTTGCAAGTTTGATTTTCTTAAGTGTCAATAAAGAATACAAATCAAAAATATCTTTTGGCTCATTGCGTTGATAAGCGGCCAATGTTTTATTTGCGGCAATATCAATCAAGCTGTCAATTTTAATGCCTAAATTTTTGTCAACTTCCAGTTTGCCCAAATTTTTAAAAGGAAAAAATACAAATTCTAATTTTAACTGATTTTTTTTATCAAAACTCAAAATAAACTGCTGACGATTTAAATGTTTGGTAAAATTAATTTTTTTAATGCCCAATTCTTTTTTGGATTTATTTATTTCCAGCAGTAAATTTTCGTCTGCGAAAAGTTCAAAAGAAAAAAAATCCAAATCTTCTGATAATCTCAAGGGCAGATATTTATAAGCCAAGGCCGTGCCGCCTGTCCAATAATAAAATTTGGCCAATTTGGTTTTGCTCATTGCTTTAAGTATTTTTGTCTGTGTGGCATTTAATATTTTATTTTTTTTCATACTCCAAAAAATTTTTCAATAAATTTTTCAAGTCTTCTCTGATATCAAGCTCTGGTAAATATTTTTCCAAATCTTTTCTCTTAACGCCCTGCCAGTCACACATATTAATTTTCCGCTTCAACCAAAACTTCTTGACCTCTGGTTTGGCCAGGTCACTTTTTTTAATTTTATAATCCCAGAAATATGGGGATTTAATGTATTGGCTGCTTGAGTTTGGCATAAAAAATTATTTTTTTCAAATTCTTATTTTCTGCCCTGTCAGAATCTCTCACCAGAGGACTCTGATATTCATGGCGTCAGAGTCCCTTCCCCTGCAGTCAGGAGACTCTGACGAAGCGGAAAGAATTAAAATTGTCTTAAAAACCTCAAATCCCCGCTGTGCATCAATCTTATGTCATCAATCCCATATTTCATCATTACCAGCCGATCTAGGCCGATATTAATGTAAAATCCCTGCCATTTTTTCGGATCAAGTCCGCCAGCGCGGAGGACATTGGGATGCGGCGGACCGCCGGGCATCATCTCTACCCAGCCCTTATGCTTGCAAACGCTGCAACCCTTGCCAAGGCAATTTAAACATTCCATATCAATCTCAAAACCAGGCTCCACAAAGGGAAAAAATCCAGTGCGCATTCTAATCCTGACTTCCCGGCCGAACACCCGTTCTAAAATTGTCTTAACCAAAATTTTTCCGCCGGCAACGCTGATGCGCTCATTAACAATCAATGCCTCGTATTGATAAAAACATCTTTCATGGCCGGCGTCTGTGGCTTCGCTCCTAAATGCCCTGCCTGGATAAACAAATCTGAATGGCGGTTTGTGCGTTTGCATATATCTGACGCTCGCCCCGGTCAAATGCGGCCGCAAGCAAAATTTTTCCATGCCTTTTTTTGTTGTTTGTTGTTTTATCCAATACGTATCCATTGATTCTCTGACCGGATGATTCAGCGGAAAATTTAAATTATCAAACTCATAACCTTCGCTTGTTATTTCAGGCCCTTCATAAATTTCAAAGCCCAAAAATTTAAAAGCATCATCCAAATCATTTTTAACCTGCGTAATCGGATGTAAAGTCCCAATATTTTGATCAACTCCTGGCAAAGTCAGATCAAAAAAATTTGACTCGCCAGTACCAGCCATTTTGTTGTTAAGTGATTTTTTGATATTGTCAAATGACTCTTCAACTTCTTTCTTCACGTCATTAATCAACCTGCCCACTGCTGGCTTCATTTCCTGGCTGACATTTTTCACATCCCGAATCAACCTTGAAAAATCACCAGACTTTCTGGAAAAATATTTTTTATGCAAATCCTCAAGCTGCTGCAGAGTCTCTGTTCTCTCAAGCTCGGCTAAAATATTATTTTTAATTTTATTTAATTGTTCCTTCATAAACCTAATCACTAATTTACTAATCACTTTTTTTTATTCCCTGCTCACGGATAATAAATACATATTCAATTCCTGCCAGTAAGATTATAAGCAAAATTATATTCCACCAAACCAAAAGCCTTGCTCCTTGTAGAATAAACATCATCGTCAATAAGAGCGCAAACATCATCCCTTGCCTAAAAGCGGTTTTAACCTGATTGTATGCAAATTCATTGCGCTTGAAAAGAAATCTGAATACAAATCCTATAATGCTGAATATTCCCAGCAACCCCAAAAATAATGCTATATAAAAAAATATCATGCCAACTATTCCAGCAGTATACGGGTTAACAAATACGAGGACCAATGCCAGTGCTCCCCAACACACCAAAGTCGCAGTTGTCATTAAAAATAGGTATTTTTTCAGTGTCATCCTTCACTTTAATTTTAGCAATTTTTTATAGTTTATGCAAATAAAAACATTCTTTTTTTATGTTAATAACCTTAACCTATCCACAACGCCCTGACCGAACTTATCCGCCAAACGATTAATCAGCTCCCCTTCTCTTATTTTCAGTTCCTGCGCCACCACTGGCGATAATGCCGCTATCGTTAATATTTTATCCTTTAAATACATTGCCTGCGCGTTATTTTCAATTTTTTTGCCCCAGATGCTCACAATTAATTTATCAAATTCCTCGCACACTAAACTAGCGGCCACTTGCTTTGCCAGCGGATTATTGCTAAACTTGTTAGAAATAATTTTGTTGATTGGAATAAAAGGCATATATGCGCGAACAATAATTTGTACTATGCGCGATATTTACAGATATAATTAAAATCACAATACTGGCAATTATGTTGCCTGGCGACAGCCTGCCAATCAGCCGATAAAATTCCATCAATCAATTTTAATATTTTTTCTTTAATTTTATCCAAATCTTTTTCACTTCCCAAAAACGACACTGCGCTGTTATTGTCTAAATAATAATAAGTCAAATCGGAAATATCCCAGCCAAACACATCTCTGCCCGCCAACTGATAAATCAAAAGCTGATCTTTTCCAACAGTTTTCTCTATTTTAGCTTTGCCAGTTTTGTAATCAATTAAGCGCGCTTTATCCCCTACTTTATCAACCCGATCAATTACACCCCGAATACTATATTTATCAAGCTTAAAAT
>Ga0155216_130_pt1 | contig 21102 bp, 19 predicted proteins | sample RifCSPhighO2_02_FD_106184 | JGI IMG/M metagenome (GOLD analysis project Ga0155216, IMG submission 106184) | Candidatus Kuenenbacteria bacterium RIFCSPHIGHO2_02_FULL_39_13
CTTTTAAAATTTCCTCAATCATCTCTTGTTTTCTTTTTTCGTTTTTTGTGGCCATGGCCGTTTTAAAGCAAGTATTAAGATGATTCTCCATGAGCATCTGATGAGCGGATTTCAAAAGTCCAAGCGCCGCCAAATTTTGCTGCATAATGTCAATGCAGTATTCATTGGTTCCAACCATTTTGATAATTTTAGATATTAAACTTTGTGCCTTCTTAAAGTTTATAAGGGTTTTTTCTTTTTGAATAGTCATATTTTTATATTATAGCAAATATTAATAATTAAGTTATCCACACCCAGACCATAGGTATAGGTCTATTGTATCAAATGGAAAATTCTTGTCAATAAAAAACTTGACAAACTTCAAGTTTCGCCGCCGCAATTTTTCGTGCCAGTGAAACTGGCGCACCGCCAAAGTAAATTCAGCACCTTCCTTCTGGGTATTAGAATGAGGGCAAATTAGAATTAGTTAAGTGTGAATTATGTTCATGGACTTGAACAGTTACAATCGGCAGCAAAGAACACATATTTAATTCCAGGCTGCGCCAGTTATAGTGGCGCGAAAGTTGATACGCGCAAAACAGAGTTTATACTGACAACATTCTTGGCGGATTATCGGCGAAAAAGCTTGCAAAAAAACTTCACAGCATAATGACTAAATTTTAAGTGAAGACAAAACAAAGCACTTGTTAACAATTAGGCATTGTACTTCGGTATAATGCCTTTTTCATTCTCAAACACTAATTGGATTTGATTCCAGTGGTTGTAATAACTCTTTAATTTGTGCTAATATAACTTCAGGATATTTGAATATCTCAACATAATTTAAGGTTCTGAAATCGTCCAAGAGTGCCCGACCAATAAAATTTTTTTAAATGAAAATTGCTATGTTAATTTCAGGCGGAGTTGACAGTTCAGTGGCGCTCCGCTTATTAAAAGAGGATAAGAGCAATGAGATAACGGCATTTTACATCAAGATTTGGATGGAAGACAAATTCTCTTTTTTAGGCAAATGCCCTTGGCAGGAGGATTTGAAATATGTGGAGGAAGTTTGCGCTGAACTGAATATACCGCTTGAAATTGTAAATTTACAGAAAGAATATTGGCAGCAGGTGGTGAGCGAGGCGGTTAAGGAGGTGAAAAGAGGCCGCACGCCCAACCCTGACATATTATGCAACTCCAGAGTGAAATTCGGAGTGTTTTATGATTATTTTGGCAAAAATTTTGATCAGGTGGCCACTGGGCATTATGCTCAAGTTTACCCACTCTGTCCCCGATGCGAAATCGGGGACATCTCCCCCTTGGCAAGGGGGAGAAGATATTTACTGAAGAAATCGCCTGACCCGGTCAAAGACCAGACATATTTTCTGGCGCTGCTTTCCCAGGAGCAATTAGCCAAAGCGCTTTTCCCCATTGGGCATTTAACCAAAAAAAAGGTGAGGGCGCTGGCTAAAAAATTTGATTTGCCCAATAAAGACAGGCATGACAGCCAGGGGATTTGCTTTTTGGGCAAGATTAAATACCGTGATTTTTTGCAAGAGCATTTGGGAGTGAAAAAAGGTGATATAATAAATGTGGAGAACGGAAAAAAAATGGGCAAGCACCATGGCTTCTGGTATTATACGATTGGGCAGAGAAAAGATATCAAGCTTTCTGGCGGGCCGTGGTACGTGACAGCCAAGGATGTGAAAAAAAATATTATTTATATTGCCCATAGCAATATTTTGGCGGGAAAAGCCAGGGATGAATTTGTGCTTGGGGAAGCGCGCTGGATCGCAGGAATTAAGCCAGACAAAAAAAATTTGCAAGTTAAAATCAGGCATGGAGAAAAAATATATCAGTGTCAGATTAAATATTTAAAAAATAAAATAGAGGTTAAATTAGATCAAGCTGATACTGGCGTGGCTGCCGGGCAATACGCGGTGTTTTACGACGGGGAGGTTTGTTTGGGAGGAGGAGTGATACAATAATTGTCATTGCGAGGAGGAGCGAAGCGACGACGTCGCAATCCCGTAGTCAATGCTATTTGTCACGGGATCGCGACGCTCACTCCGTTCGCTCGCGATGACAGGATTATTTATGATTTATTATTTTCAAACATGGATTTATTTTTATTTATTTTTATAATAATTATTGGTCTGGCGCTTTTTTCAGTTGCTTGGGCTTGTATGTCTTTGGCGCCGTTTGTGCCAATGAGAACGAATGATTTGAAAAGAATTTTTAAGCTGGCTGATTTACAGCCTGGCGAGACTTTTTATGATTTAGGCTGCGGCAACGGCAAGGTGGCGATTTACGCTGCGCGCAATTATAAAGTTAAAGCAAAGGGTATTGAGTTTGCCTGGCCGATCTGGCTGCTTGCCAAAATAAACCAGTTTTTTAAGGGGAATAAGAATTTAAAAATAAAATTCGGCAATTTATTTAAACAAGATTTGAGCCAGGCGGATGTGGTGTATTTTTTTGGTATGCCTGATTCAGTTAAGAAAAGGCTGAAAGAAAAATTGGAGCGAGAGTTGAAACCGGCAGCCAGAGTGGTGTCTTATGTGTTCGCCGTGCCTGGCTGGCAGCCAGCAATGGTTGACAAGCCGAGCGATAAAGATGTGACGATTTATTTATATCAAAGGTAATTTTTAGCATAAAGACAGTAATATTAGGACTTTCGCGTTTGCCCCCCTCTGTCATCCTTCCCTCTTCTGTCATCCTCGGACTTGATCCGAGGATCCAGAGAATAATAACGCGATAAGGCCATTATTTAAAAACTGGATTCCCTTGTCAAGCAAGGGAATGACAAACGGAAAAGTTCTAAATATGTTATTTAGATTTAAAAGAGAAAATACGAAGTTAAGAGTGGCTTATGTTATTTCAAGGTTTTTTGAGCCGTTTTTATGGCTGGCTATCGTCGGCCTGGCAACTATTTTTTCAGGATATTTTGATGATTATAACAGATTAAGTTGGGGAATAATACTTCTAGTTTTTCTTGGAGTTCTGCCGCTTTTGACTTTATGGCTCGGTCTTAAAAAAGGCAAAGTAAAAGATATTGATTTTTCAAAACGCGAAGAACGGACGTCTTTTATCATGGTCATTATATTCTATTGGTTCTTAGGCGCATTGCTGACTTGGGCTTTGGCCGGGCCGCGGCTGGTTTCTACTATACTTATTTCAGCCATTATAGTGGGGGTCGCGGTTTTGATTATTAATTTATATTGGAAAGTCAGTGTGCATACTTTAGGCATTACCGTTTCAGCCCTGTTTATCAATCAACTTTTTGGCTGGCAGTATCTTTGGTTATTTATTTTTATTCCTTTGGTAGCTTGGTCAAGATGGGCGCAAAAAAACACACGACAGCGCAGTTGCTAGGTGGTTGCGGACTAGGTATATTAGCTTGGGTGTTATTAGTAAGCTTTGGATATTAATTTTTCCGCTGATTAACTTATATTAGCGCGCTGGTGTCGCCTATTGGCAGGCCAAGCTCTTTGGCTTTTAAGACGCGGCGCATAATTTTGCCGCTTCTGGTTTTGGGAAGTTTGTCCGCAAAGGCGATGGCGCCGATAACGGCCACTGGCCCGATAGTCTGGCGGACCGTGTGTCTAAGCTCTTCCTGAAGTTTGTCGCTGGGTTTAATGCCTTGTTTTAAAACGACAAAAGCCTTAATTGATTCGCCTTTAATTGGGTCAGGCAGGCCGATGACGCCTGCTTCAACAACGGCCGGGTGATGAGCAAAAGCGCTTTCAATTTCCGCAGTGCCTAAGCGATGGCCGGCGATTTTTAAGACATCATCAGTTCTGCCCTGAATCCAGAAGTAGCCGTCTTTGTCTTTAAAAGCGACATCGCCTGTGAAATAGGCGCCTTTAATTTCTTTCCAATAAGTTTTTACGTATCGTTCTGGATTATTAAAAATGGTTCTGATCATGCTCGGCCATTGGTTTTTAATCACCAGATAGCCGCCTTTGCCATAAGGAACTGGTTTGCCTTTTTTATCCACAACGTCCGCGACAATTCCAGGGAAAGGTTTGCCAGCGCTGCCTGCTTTAAGAGGCGCGCAAGGCAGGGGAGTGATCATATGAGCGCCGGTTTCAGTCTGCCACCAGGTGTCCATAATCGGGCAGTGTTTTTTACCCACATATTTATAGAACCATTTCCATGCCGCTGGATTGATTGGTTCGCCGACAGAGCCGAGAATCCGCAGGCTTTTCATTTTATGTTTCTGCGGCCAGGTATTGCCATATTTCATCATTAGTCTGATGAGCGTTGGGGCGGTATAGAGCACGTTGACTTTGTATTTTTCCACCAGCCGCCAAATTCTGTCTGGCTGGGGCACATCAGGCACGCCTTCATACATTAGCGTGGTGATGCCGGCCATTAAAGGGCCATAGATAATATAGCTGTGGCCGGTAATCCAGCCGGGGTCAGCCGTGCACCAAAAAACCTCGTTTCCCTGCAAGTCAAAAACCCATTTTATAGTGCGCAATACCTGGACAGCATAACCGCCGTGAACATGAATCACTCCTTTTGGTTTTGAAGTCGTGCCAGAGGTGTAGAGCACAAACGCCGGGTCTTCCGCATCCATCACCGCGCATTTGGCTTCAATTGGCTGGTTTTTTATCAGGTCGTGATACCAGATATCGCGTCTTTTATTAAACTTAATTTTCTGTTTATTATTTTTAACCACAATAACTTTTTTAATGGTTTTACATTTTTTAACCGCCGCGTCAGCGATTGATTTTAAATCAACCACTTTACCGCGGCGAAAAGATCCGTCAGCTGTTACCAGGATTTTAGCTTTAGCGTCTTTAATCCTTTCTTCCAGAGCTTTAGCCGAATAGCCGGCGTAAACAACAGAGTGCATGGCGCCGAGTTTTGCGCAGGCTAAAAGAGCAATGGCAGTTTCCGGAATATTCGGCAGATAAACTGCAACGGGTTCTCTTTTTTTAACCCCTAATTTTTTTAAAGCATTAACCAGCTGGTTGACCTCGTGATAAAGTTCAAGATAAGAGTACTGGCGAGTGCGGCCGGATTCGTCTTCCCAAAAAATGGCGGTTTTGTTTTCCACTAGGGTGCCAATATGGCGGTCCAGGGCATTGTAGGCCAAATTAGTTTTCCCGCCGGTAAACCATTTATAAAATGGTTTTTGAGAATCATCAAAGACTTTATCCCATTTTTTAAACCAGTGAATGTCATTGGCTGCTTCAGCCCAGAATTTGATCGGGTTTCCGCGTGCTTTTTTAAGCATAGCTTGATAGTCTTTAACCAGGGCGGTTTTTAAAATTGCGCGGCTGGGCTGATAAAGTTTTTGGTTTTGCATCAGAACCTCGGTCATTTCGCGGGATGTTTGGCGCATAAAATAAAGATTAAATATTAAAATATTTCAATGATTATTGTTATTGTAGCATTTTTTTAAATAAAACAAAAATAATTTTAGGACTTTCGCGTTTGCCCCCCTCTGTCATCCTTCCCTCTTCTGTCATCCTCGGACTTGATCCGAGGATCCAGAGAATAATAACGCGATAAGGCCATTATTTAAAAACTGGATTCCCTTGTTCACCGCCCAAGCGGGACAGGCAAGCAAGGGAATGACAAACGCGAAAGTCCCAAACCCTTTAATTTTGTGTATTTTCACTATTCTATGATAGACTATGATTATGAATATGAAATGGAAAATCGCCGCAAAAATTGATGATGATTTTAAGGATAAATTTCCGGAAATAAATCCGGTTGTTTTACAACTCTTATATAACAGGAGGTTAAAGGATCAAGAGAGCATTGATCGGTTTTTGGGACCTGATTACAAACTTGACCAGCATGATCCGTATTTATTTAATGATATGAAAAAGGCGGTTAAGATAATATATGAGATGATAGGTGCAAGCAAGAAAATATCCGTTTATGGAGACTATGATGCTGACGGAGTAAGTTCTACCGCGCTAATGTATCTGACATTAAAAAGAATTGGAGCAGAGTATGTTCATATACATATTCCCAATAGACTGAATGAAGGATATGGGATTAATCAAGAGGCTATTCGGGAACTGATAGCAGCAAAAATTGATTTAATCATATCCGTTGATTGTGGAATTACTGCCATAGCTGAAGTAAAAATGGCGCAAGATGCTGGCATAAAAGTGATTGTCACAGACCATCATTTGCCAGGTAATGAATTACCCAAAGCTGATGCTTTAATTGTTTCCACCGTGAAAAATGAGAAATATCCTTTTAAAAAATTAGCCGGCGTGGGCGTTGCTTTTAAATTAGCGCAAGCGCTTTTAAGAGCAGACAAAAGTCAAAATAACGAATCATTTGAAAAATGGCTGCTTGATTTAGTGGCCATTGGAACGGTGGCTGATATGGTGCCGTTGCTGGGCGAGAACAGAACTCTGGTCAAGTGGGGACTTTTGGTTTTGAATAAAACACAGCGCTTGGGACTGAAAGAATTAATAGCCGGCGCGGCAATTAAAGGACAGCTCGGGACATATAATATTGGTTATCAGCTTGCGCCCAGAATCAATGCCGCTGGCAGAATGGACCATGCCAATACCGCTTATGAACTCTTGATCACGGATGATGAGGCAGAAGCGCTGGCCATTGCCAATGATTTAAATCAAAAAAATATTGGCAGGCAAAAAGCGACTGATGAGATGATGAAAATATCGCTGGAGCAGATTGGTCAGCCGACTGATAACGATAAAATATTATTTAGCCAGTATGACGGCTGGTCAGCTGGCTTGGTGGGTTTGGCAGCAGGTAAATTGGCTGATAAATTTCATCGGCCGGCAATAGTTTTTGGAAAAATGGGGGACAAGTATGTTGGCTCTGGCAGAAGCATAGAAGAGTTTAATATTACGGAGGGCCTAGAACAATGCGCGGCATATCTGGCAGAATTTGGCGGGCATGAACAGGCGTGCGGCCTGACTATTGTCGGGGCGGATAATTATGAAAAATTTATTAACCAGATGAAAAAGGTGGCGGCTAAAAAATTAGCAGGAGTTGAATTAATTCCCAGTTTGGAAATTGAGGCGGAAATTGAATTAAATCAAGCTAATTGGGATTTAATTGATCAGTTAAACAAATTTGAGCCATTTGGCGAAAGCAATCAGGAGCCTGTGTTTTTGACTAAAAATATGGCAGTGACAGATAAAGCAGTCATCGGCGGCAGCGGTCAGCATTTGAGATTTGATTTGGCAGGCAGGAAGTTTTTAGCATTTAATAAAGCGGCCGAGTGCGCTAATATCAATCCGGGGGATAAAGTGGATGTGGCTTACAAAATAAATGTTAATGAATGGAATGGAAACAGGGAGATAGAGTTTAAGGTGGTTGACATAAAGAAAATTTTTTAATTTTTAATTTTATAATTTTGTAAATAATTTTTAATTTCTAATTTTTTTCCGCCAAGTACTTTTGTGAATAATTCACATTCGTGAGAGGCGGATCAGCCTAGGGCTGAAAAAATTAAAAATTTGGATTTATTTAAAAATTAAAAATTACAAAATTAAAAATTATTTTAGTATTAATATGCACAAAAAAATTAAAATATATACTGACGGCGGTGCAAGAGGCAATCCTGGTCCGGCTGGTTGCGGCGCGGTGATCATAGATGAAAATAATAAAATCGTCGCCCAGTATAAAAAATATCTGGGCGAACAAACAAATAATTTTGCCGAGTACTCGGCAGTGATTTTGGCTTTGGCAGAAGCGAAAAAAATGCCTCTCTGCCAGGGATTGGAGATAGAAGTCTTGATGGACTCTGAATTGGCAGTTAAGCAATTAAATAGAGAATATAAAGTGAAGAATCAGGAGTTGGCGAAATTATTCGTTAAAATATATAATTTACAGCATTCATTTAAACTGGTCAATTTTTTTCATGTGCCCAGGGAAATGAATAGGCAGGCAGACTTGTTAGTTAATGAAGTCATAGATGAGGCAATGAAATAGTGTACTAGTCTAGGGCTGATAATTTTTTTCTCTTCAAGAGATCCCTCGCAGAGGGATTAGTATTAATATTACCAGTGATGAGCTGATAATATTTTTTTTAGCCGGCTTTTATCTTATTAAATATCAATAAATTGATTTTTTTGGCGGTTTTGGTAAGATAGATAATATGACTTCTTGGCAATTACGGAAAAAATATTTAGAATTTTTTGTTGGAAAAGGGCATGCGGTCATTCCGAGCGCGAGTTTGGTGCCGGAAAATGACCCGAGCGTGCTTTTTACCACGGCCGGTATGCATCCGTTGGTGCCTTTTTTAATGGGTGAAAAACATCCTGCTGGCAAAAGATTGGTGAATTGCCAGAAATGCATTAGAACCGGCGACATTGATGAAGTCGGCGATCAGTGGCACTTAACTTTTTTTGAAATGTTGGGTAATTGGTCTTTGGGTGATTATTTTAAAGAAGAAGCGATTAAAATGAGTTATGAATTTTTAACTTCTGAAAAATGGCTGGGGATACCAGTGGAGAAATTAGCAATCACTGTTTTTGCCGGAGACGGAGATGCGCCGTTTGATCGCGAGGCATTTAATATCTGGCAGGGTTTAGGAATACCCGAGGAAAGGATTTTTAAATATGGCAAAAAAGAAAACTGGTGGGGACCGGCTGGCGAAACAGGACCGTGCGGGCCGGATTCGGAAATGTTTTATATCACAGCCAAACCAGCTTGCGGGCCGGATTGCCAGCCTGCTTGCAGCTGCGGCAAATATGTGGAGATTTGGAATGATGTTTTTATGGAATACAATAAAACGGCATGGGGAAAATTTGAACCGCTGGCCCAAAAAAATGTTGATACGGGCATGGGCGTGGAGAGAACTGTTTCAGTATTAAATGGCTATGGGGATAATTATCAGGAATTAATGAAACCCCTTGTTGAGAAGATTGAAGAATTGAGCGGAAAGAAATATACCCCTCTGTCCCTTCGGGACACCTCCCCTTGCCAAGTGGAGGAAATTATCGGGTCTATGCGCGTTATCGCTGACCATTTGCGCGCCGCCACATTTATTATGGGCGATGATCTTGGCATTGCTCCGTCAAATGTTGACCAGGGTTATGTGGTCAGGAAATTAATTAGGCGCGCGATTCGCCACGGCCGAATGATTGGGATAAAAGAAAATTTTAGCCACAAAATCGCTGGAGTAGTGGTTGAAATTATGAGTGATGTTTATCCGGAGTTGCTTAAAAACAAAGAATTTGTGTTGGCTAATTTTAAAATAGAAGAAGATAAATTTACCAAGACATTACAGGCAGGATTATCCGCCTTTGCCAAGGCTTCTGCGGATAAAAAAAAGATTAGTGGTGAGTTAGCATTTAATTTATATCAAACTCATGGGTTCCCAATAGAATTGACCAAAGAATTGGCGAGTGAAAAAGGGCTGACTGTTGATGAACAAGGATTTAACGAAGAATTTAAAAAGCATCAGGAATTATCCCGCACGGCCGCTGTTGGAAAATTTAAAGGCGGGTTGGGCGAGCATACGGAACAAGCTGTAAAATATCATACAGCCACGCATTTATTGAACGCGGCTTTGCGGCAAGTTTTGGGACCGCATGTTTTTCAAAAGGGTTCAAATATTACGGAAGAACGATTGCGTTTTGATTTTTCGCACGGGATAAAAATGAGCGCTGAAGAAAAGGCACAGGTGGAAAAAATTGTCAATCAGGTGATTGAAAATGATTTGCCTGTCAATTCTGTTGAGATGACGGTTGAACAGGCCAAGAAAAAAGGGGCGATCGGAGTATTCGCTGATAAATATGGCGAGCAGGTAAAGGTTTACAGTATCGGGGATTATAGCCAAGAAATTTGCGGCGGCCCGCATGTTGAGCGAACAGGCCAGCTCGGGCATTTCAAAATTATTAAAGAAGAGGCGAGCTCGGCCGGTGTCAGGCGAATCAAGGCAATTTTAGAATAAAATGTTACGATTATGACTCGTTACGATTATCATCAAAAATCTATTGGCGGAGAATATTATGGCGCGCGGCCAAAGAGAAAAAGAAGTAAAATTTGGCGGGTTTTTTTGTTGTGCTTATTTTTTGCTTTTCTGGCCGCCTTGTTTGTTTATGTCTTTCCCGAAGTTGAGGTGACAGTGGTGCCAAAAACAGAAGCGGTAGAGAATGATTTTGAAGTAATGATTAATGTTGGTTTAACCAAGGAAGACTTGGCGAATAATAAGTTCAGGGGCGAGATCATTGAAGTTGAAGAGAGTTTGTCAAAAACATTTGTCACTACTGGCGAAAAGAATGTGGGCGAAAAAGCCCAGGGCGAGGCAGTGTTTTTCAATCAAACTGGTTTGGCGCAGCCGTTGACGATGCAGAATAAACTGGTGACGGATGATGGGCTGGTGTTTTATTTAAAAAATAACATTGAAATTTTCAAAGCCGAAGTATCGGCTGAAGGCAACATTATTTATGGCAATCTTGTGGCGGGCATTATAGCGGCTGAAGCTGGCGAAGAAGGCAATGTCCCTCCAGGCAGGCTGACTATTATTGATTTGCCTTTTTCCAAACAGAATAAAATATACGGCGAGGTGAAAAACAAGCTCTTGGGCGGAACAAACAAGGTTATCAGGGTGGTGTCGGAAGAGGATTTAAAAAACGCGCAGGAAAAAATTGTTGCCGAACTGAAGCCAATGTTAAAAAAGAAAATTGAAGCCAGACTTTTGGCCGGGCAGAAACTGCGGGATGAGCTGGTTGAATATGGTTTGGAGAGCGTGGAAAAAACTGTGGAGCTTGAGGAGGAGATAGAAAATTTTGAAATGAAAGTCATAACAAAAGCCAAGGCATTGGCTTGGGATGAAGATAAGGTCAGGGAAAATATTTTGAGAAAGATTACGGAGAATAATGCTGGCGATAAAAAATTAGTGCAGACCTCGCAGGATGTTTTTGAGGTTACACTGGCTGAATTTGATGTGAATAAAGGTACGGCCAAATTAAAAATTCATACCAGAAACCAAATTTCTCTGCCGCTTGATTTGTCAGCGATTAAAGATGAACTAAAAGGTAAAACCGAATATGAAGCCAGGAGATTGCTCTTGAGCCAAGACAATATTAAAGATGCCAGGTTTAAGTTCCGCTACAGCATTACCAGCAAAATACCGCAGAACGGCAATAGAATTAATATTATTTTGAGTTTTTAGTCATTATTACTTGTCTGTTATTGCTTCTACAGTTTTATGCAAGTCTAAAACTTTGGTTGGAACTTTGATGACATTTTCCCATTTATAGCCCAATTTGGTAAAGGCTGTGTCTGTGGCAAAAGCGCGTTTTTCACCGTTAGTAATGACATAGACGGCCGGGTCATCAGGCGAGCTGGCTAGTTCCCCGTCTTTGAGCTTGATTGGCTCCTTTGTAGGATAATTTTTAAGTTCAGCAGGAGTGATCGGAGTTATTTTTTTATTTTGGTAATAGAGCTTAATCAGTTCGCGCGCGATAATCGGATATTTGGCGCCGTCTTGGACATAGTAGACTCCTCCGCTGGTTTTATCCTGGAGAAGAGCGCCAGTGGGGTAAGCGCTTGATTCGCTAATCGCTTGGCCAATTTTGTAAAAGAAAATATCATTGGTTTTAACTGAAATTATTTCTTCCGGATTAAAGCCTAAAAGTCGAAAAGTTTCTTTGGAGACAATTGGTCGGAGCGTGTCGTCATCTAAGAGATAAATGCCGCCAGTGGGCACTTGAAGCAGCGAGTAATTGGCATATTGGATGGCTGCGCCAGTGGGGTATTTGTCTAAATCAGCAGGGCTGGCCGGCAGGACGCGCTCAAAGGACGGATAACGGGAAAGATAGGCAGACTTGGAGAGAAAAGGATGTTTCGTACCGTCACGGATAAGATAAATGCCGCCGTCTTTAATATCTTGGAGCAGCGAGCCTTCAAAATAAACAGCCGAGAACCATTTTTGCCAGATGCTAAAAAAGTTCTCGTTGCCGTGGATGTGCGGAGTGTAAGTATAGAGCGCTCTGGTGGCATTATTAGAGATATTAACTTTTTGATCGTCAATGATGTAAGTTTGTCCGACTTGAAAGGTGAAATTATCCGGATTATCAAAATAGAATCTAGTGCCGCCGGCGCCCCAATCAACTTGGTTGGTAAAGCCTTTGTATTTTTGGACTTTGTCGTCTGTTTTTTTGCAACTGTCGCAAATACCATAGCCGGTCGCCCAGTCTAGCTGGTCGCTAACCGGAGAACCGTCTTCAATTAAGCTCTGCTCTTTTTGCAACAGGACTAAAATATATTTGGGATTTATTTTATGCGTGTTGGCCGCGTCATAGATGGCTTGGCTGGCAGTGATGCGCACGTTGGGATCAACATAAGTGGCCAGGCAGCTGTTTTTACTTTTTAAGAAATCTTGAATTTGATCCATATGCATCGTATCGTAGTCAATTAATTCCGCGTCAGCGATAATGAAATCTGGATTAAAAGCAGCGCGGGCATTGGCAATGCCGGTAATTAGCAGTAAGTAATTAGTTATTAGGAATATAGAGATTATTTTTTTCCGCATACATTTTATTATAGCATAAAAGATGTTATAATTATAGTATTAGGACTTTCGCGTTTGCCCCCCTCTGTCATCCTCGGACTCTTCTTCTGTCATCCTCGGGCTTGACCCGAGGATCCAGATAATAACGCGATAAGGCTATTATTTAAAAACTGGATTCCCTTGTCAAGCAAGGGAATGACAAACGCGAAAGTTATAAATATGATATTAAAGCATGAAAATCAAAAGGGTTTATCTTTGGTGGAGATTCTGGTTACTTTGGGCATATTTTTATTTGTCATTGTTTTGGTTTGGCTTTTTATCAAACAAAGTTACAATGTGCAGAGTTTTGCTTTTGGGCAAACAACGGCCATAACGGAAGCGCAAAGAGGCGTGGAAACATTGGTTAAAGAAGCGCGCGAAGCATTGCCGGGAGATACCGGCGCTTACGCCTTGGTCAAGGCGGATGATTTTGAATTTATTTTTTACGCTGATTATGATCGCGATGCGGCCGTGGAGCGCGTGCGCTATTATTTAGCCGGCTCTGATTTTACCAAAGCCGTGACAGAAGCCAGCGGCAACCCGTTGCAATATCTGCCTGGCAATGAAGCGGCAACGGTGATTTCCAAGTATGTTAGAAATGAGGCTAATGAGCCGGTGTTCACCTATTATGACGGCAATTATTCCGGCCAAGAAAGCGATTTGGCTTTAACGACGCCGGCCAATCCGTTAGAGCTGAAATTAGTTCATATTAATTTGAAAATTAATGTTGAGCCGGATAAAGCGCCGGTGGATTATACTTTGGAGAGCGATGCGCAGATTAGGAATTTAAAAGACAACCTTTAAAAATTTTTATTTTCTTTAATACTGTTAAAAATTTTTATTTTCTTTAATACTGTTAAAAATTTTTATTTTCTTTAATACTGTCATTGCGAGCGAACGAAGTGAGCGTCGCAATCCCGTGGCAAATAGCATTAACAACGAGATTGCTACGTCGTCGCTTCGCTCCTCCTCGCAATGACATGGGGGATTTGTGTAACATCATTTACTAATTACTAATTTAGCGGTTAAATTTATGCGCAAAGTATGTTTAGTGGCAGTTGACCTTGGTTATGGGCATCAAAGAGCGGCTTTCCCTTTGCGTTTTTTGGATCGGCAAGGAAAGATGACCCTGGCTAATAATTATGCGGGTATTCCTGCGGGAGATAAAGAAACTTGGGATAAAGGCAGAAAGCCGTATGAATTCATATCGCGCGCCAAGCACGTTCCGCTCTTAGGAGACGGGTTATTTTGGGGTATGGATCAGATGCAGAAAATAAAAAGTTTTTATCCCAGGAGAAATTTAATGAAGCAGAGCTTGCAACTCAAGGTAAATGTCAGGATGATTAAAAAACAGCGCTGGGGCAAAGATTTGATTGACAAGCTTGATCGCGAAAATTTGCCTTTGCTGACGACTTTTTTTACTATCGCTTACATGGCGGAAGAGTTCGGATATAGAAATGACATCTACTTGGTGGTTTGCGATGCCGATGTTTCTCGCGCTTGGGCAGCGCCTAATTCAACCAGCAGCAAAATAAAGTATTTAGCGCCGAATTTGAGAGTCTATGAACGTTTGCAGCTTTACGGGGTAAGCAAAGAGAATCTTTATTTTACTGGTTTTCCGTTGCCGCGGGAATGCACCGGCAGAGAAAATTTAAATACGCTCCGCCAAGATTTGGCTAAGCGCTTAAGAAATTTGGATCCTAATAATAAATACATTTCCAAGTACGGCAAAACAATCCAGGAGCAGGTAAAGTTTAAGATAGCGGCTAAAACATCACGGCCGCTGACCATAACTTTTGCTGTTGGCGGAGCTGGGGCGCAAAGAGAAATGGGCATAGCGCTGGTAAAGAGCTTGAAGAAAAAATTGGAAGCCGAAGAGATAAGAGTAAATTTAATGGCTGGGATTCATCAGGATGTGAAAAAATATTTTGAGAGAAGCGTTAAAGAATTAGGATTACAGACAAAATTAAACAAAAATATTTTTATTTTATGCGAGCCAACGAGGGAAAAATATTTTGCCAAGTTTAATTTGCTTATGCGCACAACGGATATTCTGTGGACCAAACCGTCAGAGCTCTGTTTTTACTGCGCTTTGGGATTGCCGATTATTATTACGGAGCCATTAGGCAGTCAGGAAAAATTTAATCGTCGTTGGTTGAAAAATTTGGGAGCCGGGCTTGATCAGGAAAATTTAAAGTATGCTAATGAGTGGCTGATTGATTGGATTAATTCTGGCTGGCTGGCAGAATCAGCTATGCAGGGATTTATGGAAGCGCCCAAGTATGGCACATTTAATATAGCCAGGGTGATAAATGGAGAGCTTGACGCGCAAGAACAAAATGTTATACTACAATACTGAAGTACTGAAAAATTTTAAATTTTTCCGCCAAGTTTTCTCCAGGATAATTCAAGCTCGTGGAAGGCGGATCACCCGCAGGGTGATAATTTTTTAAACATATGAATGATTGTGTTTTTTGCAAAATCGTCAATAAAGAACTGTCTAGCGAAATAATTTACGAGGATGATAAAATTATGGCGTTTTTGGATATCAGCCCGGTTAATCCTGGCCATACTTTAGTAGTGCCTAAGGAGCATTATGAAAATTTTTTGGCAATGCCGGAGGAGATTCTAAAGGAGTTGATTGTGGTAATAAAAAAAGTTGCCTTAGCTGTCAAAGAAGCTACTAGGGCGGATGGAATTAATTTGGGAGTTAATAATGGCAAAGCTGCCGGACAGATTATATTTCACGCCCATTGGCATGTCATCCCAAGATTTTTAAATGACGGCTATAAAATGTGGGGGAGCAAAGAGTACGCCAGTAAAAAAGAGCAGGCGGAAACAGCAAAAAAAATCAGGCAGCAATTCTAATTTTAATTATATGAGTAAAATCATCAAAGCAGCTGTTAAAAACATAAAATTAGCCAAAGCTGGCAAAGAGCGCATTGTTTGGGCGGATAAAGATATGCCTGTTTTAAATTTAATTCGTGAAAGGTTTAATAAGCAAAAGCCATTAAGAGGAGTAAAGATAGCCGCTTGTCTTCATGTGACAGCAGAAACAGCGAATTTAATGAGGACTTTAAAGGCTGGCCGGGCGAGCGTGGCGCTCTGCGCGTCAAATCCGCTTTCAACCCAAGATGATGTGGCCGCTAGTTTGGTTAAGGATTACGGAATTTCAGTTTTCGCCGTTAACGGCGAGGACAAGACAACATATTATCGGCACCTTAATCAGGCAATTGATTTCCAGCCGCAAATAACTATGGATGACGGGGCGGATTTGGTGTCGCTGTTGCATTCCCAGAGGAGTAAAGACGCGGCCATGGTTATAGCTGGAACGGAAGAAACAACCACAGGAGTAATTAGACTGCGGGCATTGGCAAAAAGCGGCCAGTTGCGATATCCGATTATCGCTGTTAATGATGCGGCCACGAAACATTTTTTTGATAATCGTTATGGCACAGGACAGAGCACGGTTGACGGGATTATTCGGGCGACTGATGTTTTACTGGCTGGCAAGAAAGTGGTAGTGGCTGGCTATGGTTGGTGCGGCCGGGGATTTGCCGCTAAAGCGCGAGGTATGGGCGCGCAGGTTGTTGTGACTGAAGTGGATGAGGTTAAGGCGCTTGAGGCAATAATGGATGGGTTTCAGGTGATGACAATGAATGAGGCTACTGGATACGGCGATCTGTTCGTAACTTTAACAGGCGATATAAATGTGATTGACGCGCAGCATTTTAAAAAGATGAAAAGTGGAGCAATAGTTTGCAATTCCGGCCATTTTGACGTGGAGATAAATATTAAGGCTTTGGCTAAATTAGCTAAGAGCAAGAAAAAAGTTAAGCCGTTTGTTGACGAATATATTTTAAAGAATAATAAAAAAATATATTTACTGGCTCAAGGACGGTTAATTAATTTGGCAGCGGCCGAAGGACATCCGGCCAGCGTGATGGATATGAGTTTTAGCAATCAGGCATTGTCCGCGGAGTGGCTGATTAAGAATTATAAAAAATTAGAGAAAAAAGTTTATGATGTGCCGCAAGAAATTGATAAAAATATCGCCAAATTGAAATTAAAAGCAATGGGAGCGGAAATTGATCATTTGACCTCGGAGCAGAAAAAGTATTTATCCAGCTGGGAAGTTGGCACATAACAAGTTTTTAGTTTAAGCTGCCGCTAATTATGGCGGTTTTTTTATTTAGATAACTATGCTATAATATTATTGATGTTAGGAGGCAGTATTTTATATGCGTTTATCTGCCTTGCAAAAATATATATTAAAAGAGTGTTTAAATGTCAAGGATTTTAAGATTAATCGGGCAAAACTTGGCGGTTTTTATGATAAACGTAAAAAGAAGCCAAGGAAAAATCTAATAACCAAGATTATTGCGCGCAGTCTGGAAAGGCTTATAAATAAGGAATTAATGATCGGTTATGGGATAAGGACTGCCCATAAATGGTTTATTAAAGAGGTGAAATTGGCTGATAAGGGCAAGATTGAAGCTAAAAAATTATTAGGCGAGCAGGTAAGACTGCCGTTTAAAAGAGGAAAAATTAGTAATTAATCCTGAGCGACCGATTTAAAAATCATAAAATTAAAAAATTATCACCCTTCGGGTGATCCGCCCTCCACGAATGTGAAATATTCGCGAAGAAACTTGGCGGAAAAATTAAAAATTCTACCCGTATGTTATCTAAAAAATTACTCAAATATTTGGGTGCAAGCAAGGTTAAACACGAAATTGTAGGGCATAAAACGGTTTATACTGCCTATGATGCCGCGCAAACCATGAAGATAAAGTTAAACGAAATCGCCAAAAGTCTGCTGGTTAAATTTAATAAGCCATTTATTAATGGCGAGAAGCCTTATGCCATTGCCATTGTCGGAGCTGATAAAAATATTGATTTGAAAAAGTTAAAAAAAGTGGTGAGTGATGCGGCAGTGCAATTAAACAAGGAGCTTCGTTTCAAAAAACCGGAAAAAGGAAAAAAATTCATGCTTGATATATATAATAAAGTGGCTAAAGTAATAATTCCCAAGGAAAAGGAATTGAAGAGTAAATTAAAAGTAAAGCCTGGAGCAATAGCGGCCTTTGGAGCAATGTACAAGCTGCCTGTTTTTATTGACAAAGATTTTTTGAAAAATAAAACAGCAGTTTTTGCCGGAGACAGTTTTATCCAGAGCGTCAAGATGCTGGCCAATGATTTTCATCAGCTGGAAAATGCTTTTGTCGGAAAATTTTCAGCAGCTAAAAAAATCAAGAGAACAAAAAAGAAATCCGCTTTGCTAAAAAATAAATAATTATAAATTAAAAAGTTTTTATGCTTAAAAGAATCGCGTTTGCCTTATTAGCAGTCAGTTTTTTAGCGCCAACCGTTGTTTTGGCTGATGGTATGATTGTGCCAAGGCCGGATAGATATGTCTGGGAAACAGAGCAGAAGGCGGTGATTTTCTATGAGAATAATCAGGAGACACTGGTTTTATCCGTTAGTTTTCAGGGTAATGCCGAGGATTTTGCCTGGATTGTGCCCACGCCGTCAAGGCCGGAAGTGAGCAAGTCGTCGGATGAGTTGTTCACCTCCTTGCAAGAGCTGACCGCGCCGATTTATGATTATCCACAGCCAATGCCTTTGAGAGACGCAAGCTCTGTGGGTTACGATGAACAAGGAGTTTATGTTTTAGAAACCAAGCAAATTGATTATTATAAAATTACGGTGTTGGAAGCTAATAACGTTGATTCTTTGAGCCAGTGGTTAAAAGACAATGGTTATCAGTATCCGGAGTCTGGTAAATATATTTTGGATAGCTATATCAAAAGCGGTTGGTATTTTACAGCCATTAAAATTGTTGATGATTATGCGTCAGCCAATATTGAATATCAGCTGAACAGCGGGCATGCGATTCCGCTCAAACTTGAGTTTGCCGCGAGTAAAATTGTCTACCCCTTAAAGATCTCGGCCATTGAGCATCAAAATAACATCCGTTCAGACAGATATTATCAGAATCAGCAACTGGGAATTTTGCTTTATGTGATTACTGATAACAAACAGGAACTGCCGCAGTTTAGCACGCAATATGCAGGCTGGCTTAAAAAGAATAGCCTGGAAAATTTAGCTTATGATGATAACGGCAATGCTTGGTTGCGGCCGGCAAAAGATAAATATTTTTTAAGCAAATTATATCGCTTAATGACGCGGGCGGAAATGAACAGTGATTTGTATTTACGGCAGGCTGGAAACAACACGACTGTCAATGCGCCAGACAGCGTGGAATCAAAAGGGTTCACTGGCTTTATAGTGGCTATGCTGGTTGGCGGATTAGTGATGATAGGATTATTAGTGATTTTATTGGTGAGCGGCATGAGGAAGAAATAGTTTTAATAATAATTAATAATTAATAATTAATAATTAATAATTAATAATTAATAATTAATAATTAATAATTAATAATTAATAATTAATTCAAAATATATGCCTAATGTTTTAGCGACGGAAATTGCTGCTAAAGCAGATAAGCCAAAGCATAAGATATCTGTTTTAGGAGTAATATTAACTGTTATTTTGGCAGTCGTGGTGATTCTTTTATTTGAGCGAGTGATGTTTGATTTGAATCGGCTGGCTAACCCGGTGATTGAGCAAACTGTGAGCCAGGACAGCAATCAGGGATATTATGGCGCTGGGTCATATTATGTCACGGAAAAATCAAGCTTATCAAGCACAAGAATTTATTATCCCAGAGAAAGAACCGAAGATTACCGCTTATATAGACTACTGCTCCATGCGGCATTTGTCCTGCCTATGTTTTTGTTAATGTTTTTACTGTATTATTGGGTGAATTTAAAAAAGAGAAATCAAAACTGGTATGTGGTCACCTGGGCTTATATGGCTGGCGCCATCTGGGTGCTGCTTCATTTGATTGGCCAGACTGGCAGATATGTGGTGGATGCCTATAAAAACGCGGCGATTTATATCATACTAGTTTTTCTTACTATTATCTTGACTGCCTTATCCGTATTTCTGCAGAAGAAAAAAGTTGAGAACCAGTAATTAAATGGAGATAAAAATAGAAAATTTTGAAGGGCCGCTTGATTTGCTTTTGCAATTGATTGAGCAGGAAGAGCTTGACATAACCCAAGTGTCGCTTTCAGCAGTGGCCGAGCAGTTTATCAGCTATCTGGAAACGATTGAAAAAAAAGAGCCCGCCTCATCGGCGGGCAGGCCGGAGATATTGGCTGATTTTTTGTTAATTGCCGCCAAACTTTTATACATTAAATCAAGAGCTCTCTTGCCTGAATTGGAGATGGAGCTGGAAGAAGATTCCATTGATCTGGCCAGACAATTGAAAATGTACAAGAAATTTGTTGAGGCAAGCAAACTGGTGGCTGAAAAATTTTTAAATGATGATTTTGCCTATAGCCGGCCGCTGGTTGGTTATCAGAAACTGGTTAAATTTGAACCAGCCAAGACTTTAAGCGCGCTTAAATTAAAAAAAGTATTTGAACAGATTATCAAAGGGCTTGATGGGATTGTCAGCTTGCCAAAAAAATCTTTAGAGCGGATCATTTCCATTAAAGAGAAGATTAAAAAAATTCAAAGTCTGTTAAAACAAAGAGACAGTTTTAATTTTAGTGAATTGATGAGCGATATTAACGACAAAACTGAAATAATAGTTTCTTTTTTAGGATTGCTTGAGTTGGCCAAACAAAAAGAAATTATTTTGGAGCAGATAATTTTTTTTGGCGAAATAGAAGTTAGAAAATCTTGAATTTAGGACTTTCGCGTTTGCTCCCTCTGTCATCTTTGCCCTCTCTGTCATCCTCGGGCTTGACCCGAGGATCCAGATAATAACGCGATAAGGCTATTGTTTAAAAACTGGATTCCCTTGTCAAGCAAGGGAATGACAAACGCGAAAGTCCTTAAACTGTTAATTTTTATGTTGAAATCTCAAATAGAATCAATTTTATTTGTCGCTGGCAAGCCGCTGGCGCTTAAAGATCTGGCGCGGCTTTGCGCTTCAGGCAAGGCTGAAGTGGAAGTGGTTTTGGAGGATTTGAAAAATAAATACAATCATGAAGAGAACGGCATAAATATCATAGTCGCTGGCAGTGAAGTTCAACTGGTCAGCAATCCAAAAAATAAAAATATTGTTGAGAGCTTGGTTAAAGAAGAAGTTTACAGCGAATTGACGCAGCCGCAGTTAGAAGCCTTAACCATCATTGCCTATCGCGGGCCAATAACCAAACTTGAATTAGAAACCATTAGAGGCGTTAATTGCAGCTTGATTTTAAGGAATTTGCTGATTAAGGATTTAATTTCAGTTGAAGAGGATAAAGTGATTGATCATAACCGGTATCGGGTAACGTCAAAATTATTAAAGCATTTGGGGATAAACGAAGTTGAGCAGTTGCCGGATTATGATAAACTGTCTAAGTCCGAGAGTTTAACAGAGATTTTGGAGCAAACTAATAATGCGCACGATGTTTAATTTATTAATATCCTTAATGATCGCCAGCCAGTTAGCGCTCCCTTTAAGCGGGATTGTTTTGGCTGCCAGTATTTTAAATGATAATTATCCCAAGAGAAAAATAACCGATAGTTTTGAGCCAATATTGGAATCA
>Ga0155216_126_pt1 | contig 20098 bp, 16 predicted proteins | sample RifCSPhighO2_02_FD_106184 | JGI IMG/M metagenome (GOLD analysis project Ga0155216, IMG submission 106184) | Candidatus Kuenenbacteria bacterium RIFCSPHIGHO2_02_FULL_39_13
GTACTGCTGAAACAGGCATTGCTTATCAATCTGCTGGCCAGCTTGGCTATGGCGCAGCCATTACTGCTGGTCAGAATAATTACATCACTAGAACGGATAGCGGTTTTTTACGCAATGATCCCTACACCTGGGAATTATGGTACAAACCAACTAATATTAGCGCTACGGCCAAACAAATCTGGGGCGAGTCTGTGCGCTATAGCATTAAAAACAATGGCTTTACTTATTTTTCAACCAACACTAGCCCGCAATCACTTAGTTATACTGGCGCCAGCCATCTTGATAACACTTGGTATTATGCCGCTTTTGTCAAAACTGATAGTGGCAACAATCGCGCCAAGATTTATCGCAACGGCATACTTTACGGCGAACAAGGCGGCGCTGATGAACCAACCGAGGTTAGCGCCTGGACATGGTGGCGCATTGGCGGCGGTTTTGGCGGCACGGTTGACGAGGTGCGCGTTTCTGCCGGGGCGCGTTCGGCTGACTGGATAGATTTTCAATATTGTTCTATGGAGCAGAGCTGTATTAATTATCAAGGCGAAGAAATAAACGACCAAATCTACCCTCCGGATACCAACCCCAATCCCAATCTGGTGGTCAATGGAAATTTTGAGCAAGGCGCTGGCGATGACGGTGATAATTGGATTCGCTCCGATAAGAGCAAGGTCAAGATTGTGTCCCAGCAAACCGGAACTTATCCATATGCTAACAGACTGGCTTTGATTAATGGCGGCTCTGCCAGCAACAGCAGTCTTTCCACTTATGGCATTAATGTTGAAGCAGACAAAAAATATCAACTGCGAACGTTGTTTAAAGTGAGCGATTACCAAACTGGTAATGCTTCAGTTTGGATCAGTGAATTTGATGCCAATTACAACTATCTGGGCGGCCAATGGCTAGGCGGGTTTAATGCTAATTATCTTGGTGAACGAACTTTTAATTATACCCCGAGCGCTGGCACGGCCAAAGTTGAAATCTATTTTTTAATTCATGAAAACGGTGATATGAAATTAGAGGTTGATAATGTGGCACTGAAAGAAATTTTTTAAATTTGACAAATAAAATTAAAAGTTTATAATAAAACCAGGAAGATAATTTAATTATTTATATGACCACCATGCCTGTGTTCAAAAAAATATTTTTGTTAATATTATTAAGCGTTTTACTTGCGCCAAGCAGCGTGGTTTTTGCCATGTCGCATTCTAATGTCAATGTTAGCTTAAACAATGGCGCTGGCAGCGCGAGCGGCGGCGGCGCAGCTTGTCCTGGTCCGGTTCCGATTCCAACTCCGATTCCAGTTCCGATTCCAAAGCCCTTGCCAGATAGCGGTATGATTAGCATAGATTTTGACGATGGTTTGCTGGCTAGCTACACCCTGGCCGCTCCGATTATGAAAGAATATGGCTTTAAAGGCACGGCTTATGTTTATACTCAAGCGCAAAACGAGCAAGAGCCTGGCTATTATAATGAGTTTATGAGCTGGGATCAGGTTGTTTCTCTGCAGAATTATTTTGGCTGGGAAATCGGCTCGCATTCTTATTCTCACCCCGATTTGACTCAAATGCCTTTTGATCAGGCCAAATGGGAAATTGATCAGTCCCGCAATGATTTGATTGCCCACGGCATTAATCCGCAAAGCTTTGCCTCGCCTTACGGCGCTTATAATAATGAGATTGTTAATTATGCCGCCAAGCTGTTCAGTTCTCATCGCACTGCCTGGAATCTGCCCAATACTTATCCTATCAATGATTATTATTTGAAAGCCAGACCTGTTTTGCCTGATACTGACCCGGCGACTGTTAAATCATGGATTGATTCAGCCAAAGCCAATAATGAGTGGCTGATCCTTTATTTTCACAGCCTGACACCGGGCACGGCACAGCCAGCGAACGATGATTACAATGTTAATAATTTCCGTGAGATCCTTAGCTATATTAAGCAAACAAACATACCGCTTGTAACCATTAGCCAAGCCGTTAAGGCTTGGGCAAGGGGAGAGAATCTTGTGCCTAATTACAGTTTTGAGCAAGGCGCTGGCGATGACGGTGATAATTGGATTCGCTCTAATAAGAGCAAGGTTAAGATTGCGCGCCAACAAACCGGAGCTTATCCATATGCTAACAGTCTGGCTTTGATTAATGGCGGCTCTGCCAGCAACAGCAGTCTTTCCACTTACGGCATTAATGTTGACGGCAGTAAAAATTACCGCCTGAAAGCATTTTTTAGAGTGAGTGATTATGTCAAAGGCGATACTTCCATCTGGCTTTCCGAATTTGATGAAAACTACGGCTATCTGGGCGGCCAATGGCTGGCTGGATTTAATTATAATTTTTTGGGCAGCCGTTACTATAATTACACCCCATCTCCCGGCGCAAAAATTGCTGAAATATTTTTTCTGACGCACGCCAACTCAACGATTAAATTTGAAATAGACAATGTTGAGCTAAGGGAGTTGTAATAGTTTGAGATAATAGTTTGCGAGGGAGCAAGAGGGAGCTTTAATTTAATAAGAAAATCGTTAAAAGACGCGATTTATCGCGTCTTTTAGTAAAAAAATATGACAATTTTAATCACCGGCGGCGCCGGGTTTATCGGCAGCAACTTGGCAGAAAAGTTACTGCGCGCGAACCAGACTGTTATCGCCGTAGATAATTTAATCACAGGCAGTTTTGAAAACATCAGGGACTTGCTAGCCAAGTATCCCAATTTTAAGTTTTTTAAACTGGATGTTACCAGCCAGGAATTTTCAGCGGGATTCCAGCCCGGAAAAATCAAGCTTGACCGAATTTATCATTTAGCCTGCCCCACTGGAGTTTTAAACTGCCTGCGCTTATCTGAAGAAATGATTGACACCTGTTCTTTTGGCTCAAAAAGAGTTTTAAGCCTTGCCCGCGACCACCATTGCCCGATTGTCGTGACTAGCACTGCCGAAGTTTATGGCGACCCGGAAATTTTTCCTCAAGTTGAAAGCTACAACGGTAATGTCTCAACCACTGGCGAACGTTCCTCGTATGAAGAAGGCAAACGTTTCAGCGAAGCTATGGTGGCTATGTTTGTCCGCAAATATAAGGTCAAGGCGAAAATCGCCCGCGTTTTTAATGCCTATGGCCCGAGAATGTCCGCTCATGACATGCGCGTGCACGCCCAATTTATCAATCGCGCTCTTAAAAATCAGCCGCTGAGCGTTTTTGGCAGCGGCCGCCAAACCAGAACTTTCTGCTATATTACCGACACTCTTGACGGTCTGATTAAAATAATGGATAAGGGCAAGCAAGGCGAAATTTACAATCTTGGTTCTAATCAGCCAACCACTATTAATGAGCTGGCTAAAACGGTTATTAAATTGGCCAACTCCAAATCAAAAATTAAACATCGTCCTCATAAAATTACAGATCACAAACACAGATTGCCCGCAATTAAAAAACTCAAAGCCCTTGGCTGGCAAAGGCGCGTTGAACTGGCGCAAGGCACATTAAAGATGATTGCTTATGTTAAAAGTAGTAATTAGCGTCATAATAATTTTTGGTTTCAGCTTTACTTTCTGGAGTCTGATCGGGCTCCTTCGTTTTATAATTGAGTTTATTTTAAAAAAAATTAATTTTTCAAAAAATGGCAATGGCGCGGTTATTACTCAAGTTAAACCGAATTTAGTTGATAATTACCAGCCCGGCATTTTTGAAGTGGCTGTTGTTATGGCCGCTCATAATGAACAGTCGGTAATTAATGACTCGCTTGAGGCTTTGGAAAAAATTATTCCGCCGCACAATGTTTTTGTCGCTAACGACGGCTCACTGGATAAAACCGGGGAAATTGCCAGAGCTTATGGCGCCAATGTGCTGGATATCTATCCTAAGCGCGGCAAAGCCGGAGCTTTAGCCGCCGCGCTGGAACATTTTAATATCTACGATCAATATAAATATGTTGTTTTTATTGACGCTGACACCCGCTTAAGGGCTGATTATCTGGCAAACGGCATGCCTTTATTCAAAGACGATAAAATTGCCGCGGTGGCCGGCTATGCCCGCTCGCAATGGAAAAACAATATTTTTATCGCTTACCGTTGCCGCGTCTGGCTGATTATCCAAACCTTTTTCCGTTTTGGCATGAGCTGGAAATACACCAATGTCAATATGATCGTGCCTGGTTTTGCCAGTATGTACCGGACCAGAGTTCTGCGCCAAATTAATATTGCCAAACAAGGACTGGTGATAGAAGATTTTAACATGACTTTTGAACTGCAAAAAAAGAAACTGGGTAAAATTGCCCATTATCCGAGTATTACCGGTTATACCCAGGATCCTGATACTTTTAAGAGTTACTGCCATCAGATTAAACGTTGGAATCTAGGTTTTTGGCAAACAGTCAAAGCTAATGGCGTTTGGTCCAGTTTTTTTTGGTTAAATCTCATAATTTATCTGGCTGAAATTATTTTGGTCGGTTTTGTTATGCTGATTTTTCCTATATTTATTCTTTATTTTATACTGGCCATAATTTTTAATTCATACGGTTTGATCACTGCTGATAAATTAGCCGCGGCTTATGTCATGCTAGATTGGTTCTTAATTCTTTTTATCTTTGATTATTTTTATACCATCATCACTGCCATTGTCAATCGCCGTCCGGCATTGCTTTTTTACGGTCCGACCATGCTCTTTTTCCGCTGGCTTGACGCTTATTATTTATTCACCGGTTTTTTCCTCACTTATACCACCACCTCCAGCGGCGTCTGGACGCCGCCCAAGCGCTGGCAGAGCGCAGAGAGGCAGGCAGTTTAAATTTTTTTGTTCCTCATATTTTTGTGGATAACTTTTCTAAAATGGCTGATTTAAGCCATTTTTTATTTTCGCATTTAGTTATTTAAAAATTTAACCGCCCTATTTGCGTAAAAGAGGAAAAAGTGGGAAAATAAATGGAGAAATGCCGCTTGTTAAGCGCTTTAAAAAATAATAGATTATTATGACTTAATCAAAAAAAAATATGTCAAAGACAATTACAATTACGGCGGAGTATTTTCAACAATACAGGCGCAAGTTAGGTTTTGCCAGTCAAGCCGATGCCAAAAATTTTTTCGGAGCGAAAGACATTGCTCCGAGTGTGGATTTGAATTACATAAAGCTTTTGAATAGACGACTTTACGATATTATTAATAAAGTCAACGGCATTGTCGCCGCCGAAATAAAAATTGACGATTTAGTTGCTTTTAAAAAAGAACGCATAAATCGGACATTTGAAATAATGAAGAAAAGAGACATTTTACCGATACTCAACAATCAGGGCAGAAGACCCGAACAAGTATATTTTAATTGGATGCGAGGTTATGTAGCTTCAAACTACTTTTTAAAAGCTCTCGGCCTGATTTTTGGCGTTGACACTTCAAAAATAGATCTTATTGGTGATGACGATTTGAGAAGCGCAGAAACATTTAAGCGAACCCCGAAAGCTGATTTGGAAATAAAATTAAACGGAAAAGAAAAAATCAGAATTGAGATGCAGTCAGGTTTTACGGGGACAAATGATGTTAAACAACATAAAGTATTGGAAGCAAAAAGAGTTTTTCTTGACAGCGGAATTCACACCTTGGCGATTCATTTCGATTTATACAACGGACAGGTCGCGTTTATTAAACTTGATGAAATTGAAGACAACAGCGTTAACTGGATAACGCGAATAAATCTTAATGAGGGATTAGTTTGGAACATAGATCAAAATTTTTTCTTTTGGAATTTGCGGAATACGCCACCGTCGTATCAAAACATCCTTAAAAATTATTACGCTTAAAATATGAAACAGGAACTACAAAAAGCGATGCTTATTGGGATGTATTTATCAAAATACGACAAACAAGCATTGGAAATTCTTGGTTTTGAAAGTTTTATTGAAGCATACAATACAATTGGCTTAGCAATAAAAGTAAAACCATTATCAATACGCAATTATCGGGACGAATTTGATCCTGTTTTCCCGAACAAAAGAAAGGGTTGGCACAAAAGACCCATGTTTCAGACAAGGGTTGAGATGCTCAATAAATATAAAGATTTGGATATAGAAGTATTTACGGATTTAATAAAAAATATCATATATCAAAACCCCGCCGTTAATTTGATAGAAGAAAAAGTAGAATCCGAAGAAGACAAATCAAGAACTTTTGCCAAAAGATTAATTACCGGGCAAGCGGCTGAACAGTATTTTAGAGACAATTATCAGTCTGTGCCGGCTTTTAATGGCTTGGCTTTTGAAGAAACAACAAAATTTGGATGTGGGTTTGATTTTAGAGTTTTACACGATGCGGGTTTTTACGCCGTTGAAGTTAAAGGTCTTGAAAAAGCAAAAGGGGCCATTGGATTGACCAACAAAGAGTATAAAACAGCTTTCTATTTGAAAGAGAATTATTTCGTCTTTTTAGTAAAGAATTTTATTGAAATGCCAGTTCACGATCTCTTCAAAAATCCTATTTTTTCACGCGAATTAGATTTTATAAAAAGTGAAAGAACAATTAAACAAGTGAGTTGGAACGCGTCAGTATAGGTGATTTTCAAAAGAAAATGCGCTTGAACGCGCCGAAAAAATTAATGGACCATAATGCTCCGCACAATAACGCGAGACTGGTAAAGATGATGGAATTGTTGCCGGACGGTGGCACTCCGGAAGATTTGCCTGAAAATTTGAGACCAACTTCAGGATTTAAAAACACTTATTGTCGTCTTTGGTGGAAAAGACCAGCAACGACGATTACGAGGAATTTAAGCACTCCTTCGTCGTCGAGATGCATACACCCGAAAGCTCCAAGACCGTTGACGACAAGAGAGGGCGCGAGAATTCAATGCCTCCCCGACGATTATCAATTTTTCGGTTCAAGAACCGACAGAAATTTACAGATCGGCAACGCCGTCCCGACCTTTTTTTCAAATGCGTTGGCGAAATCAATTTTGGAAAATTTTAAAGCCGATAAATTGATATGAATAATTATGGACAAATTTTCCAAACGAAAGAGGAGCGAAAGAATGTCAAGAATTCGTTCTTCAAACACGCAGTTTGAAAAGAATTTCGTTGCGGAGCTTAAGAAAAAGACTCGGAAAAAATTCAGAACAAATGCCGGGGACTTGAAAGGTAAGCCGGACATTGTTTTTCAAAAAGAGAGAGTTTGCATTTTCTTAGACAGCGATTTTTGGCACGGTTGGCAATATCCAAGATGGGGAAAAATTTTAAAGGATGATTTTTGGAAAAACAAAATAGAAAATACCAGAAATAGAGACAGGAAAATAACCGCATATTTGAAAAGGACGGGGTGGATAGTGCTGAGAATTTGGGGTCATAAAATTAACGAACAACTTGACGCAACGCTTAATAATGTTATTGATAATTTACGGAAAAATGAACATCAATGAGAAAGCAAAAGAAAAAGTAAAAATGAAAAAGGCGAGACTAACGGGCATAAAACCGTCAAACCGCTGGAGATTTGCGAATATATCATCAAATTAACGGCATTTTATAAAGAAGCGACAATTTTAGATCCATTTGTCGGGAGCGGCACTACCGCAGTGGCTGCCAAAAAATTAGGATTAAATTATATTGGCATAGATATTAATTCTGAATATGTTAAAACTTCAGAAGAAAGGCTGGCACAAGTTAAAAAGGGTGAAGGTAAGAGCAAGACTATTAAATTTTTAAATGAAAAAATGGGGCAAAACAATATGTTTGATTTTGTTTATAACGGCAAAAAAGTTTTTTCAGTTTAAAAAAGACAAAGACGACCATTTTCAAAAATTTGTCAAAAGCTCTTGCCACATTCAGATTTTTAGGCTAAGATAGTAATATATGAACCATGCTCCAGAATACAAAAATATTAGCCGATATAATTCATTTGAAATTTTTGAGGATATTTACGGCCAAGACAGAAGCGAGCATTTTAACCAGCTGGAAATGCCTGAAATTGCTGGTGCTAAAAACCATGTTTGGCTGTGGTTGTCGCTCTTGCTCCTGATTGTTGTTATCGGCTTGGCTATTCATCCTTTACTCTCATATTTGCTCAAAACCCCTTATCCCTTGATTGTTATCGGCGAAGATTCTATGCAGCCGGTTTTCAAAAAAAATGATTTAGTGGTTGTCAAAGGCGTAGTCAGCGCAGATAAAATTAATGTCAGCGATGTCATTGTTTATCAAACCGGTTCAGATGGAAATCACGTCCTGACAGTTAACCGCGTTCAGGATAAAAATGAAAATACCGTTATGGTCAAAGGCGATGCCAGCGATAGCCAGTTAAAAATAATTGCCCCAGGGCAGATAGTCGGCAAAGTGGTTTCAGCCCAAGGCCCGATTAAACTGCCTTTATTTGGCGCCATCAGCGCTTTATTCAATCAATAAATATCAATATGAACAACAAGCAGTCTCTGATGGAAAAAATAGAATCCCTTGCAAAAAGAAGAGGCTTTATTTTTCAATCCAGCGAAATTTACGGCGGCTTTGGCTCCAGTTATGATTACGGCCCATTAGGCGTTGAGCTAGCCAATAATATTAAGCGCCAATGGTGGCGGTCAATGGTGCAGATGAGACTGGATGTTTTTGGCCTTGACTCTGCGATTATCATGCACCCTAAAGTCTGGGAGGCTTCCGGCCACGTGGAAAGCTTCAGCGACCCGCTGGTTGACTGCAAACAATGCAAACGGAGATTTCGCGCCGACCATCTGTTAGAAGCTTCCAGCGCCAAACCTGATTTGGACGGCCACCGCGAACCGCCTAAAAATATCGCTGATATCGTCTGTCCGGAATGCGGCGGCGAATTAACCCAGCCTCGTAATTTTAATTTGCTCATGAAAACTTTTGTTGGCGCAGTTGAAGATGGAACTTCCCAAACCTATCTAAGAGGCGAGACATGCCAAGGCATTTACGTTAATTACCAAAATATCATTGATTCATCCCGCGTCAAAATCCCTTTTGGCATTGCCCAAATCGGCAAAGCTTTCCGCAATGAAATTACGCCCGGCAACTTTATCTTCCGCACCCGTGAGTTTGAACAGATGGAAATGCAATATTTTATCCATCCTCGGGAGGCTGACAAATGGCTGAAATATTGGAAAGGCGAGCGGGAAAAATGGTATAAAGATTTAGGGCTTAAAGACAGTTTTCTCCAATGGCGCGAACATGGCGAGCAGGAACGGGCTCATTACGCGCGCGCTGCCTGGGACATTGAATTTGATTCACCCTTTGGCGGCTGGAAAGAATTGGCTGGCGTGCACGATCGCGGCGATTGGGATTTGTCGCGCCATGAAAAATTTTCAGGAGTTGACTTAAAATATTTAGATCCAGAAACCAAAGAAAAATATACTCCCCGGATTATTGAAACTTCAGACGGCGTTAGCCGCGCCATGCTGGCATTTTTAATTAACGGCTATGAAGAAGTTGACGCCCGCTCTGGCGACGACCAGAGCAAACATGGCAAAGAAGTTGTTCTGCGCCTGGACAAAAGATTAGCCCCGATAAAAGTCGCTGTTTTGCCGTTATCTAAAAAAACAAACCTTGAAACTATGGCGCGCAACATCCAAAAAGAATTAGCCCCGTATTATATGAGCCAATATGACAGTAGCGCTTCCATTGGCAAGCGCTACCGCCGCCAAGATGAAATCGGCACGCCCTACTGCGTTACCGTTGATTTTGACTCGCTGGCTGATAAAAAAGCCACGGTCAGGGAACGCGACACAATGAAACAGGACAGAATTGATATTGTTGACCTCAAATCGTATTTGGATAAAAAATATTCTAATGTATAAACTTAGCGCTCTTAAAAATAAATTAAGAATCATCACTTATCCCATGCCTCACAGCCACGGTGTTACCAGCGGCATTTTTGTCAACGTTGGTTCTCGTTTTGAAACGGATAAACAGGCCGGCATCTCGCATTTTGCCGAGCATATGTTTTATAAAGGCACTAAAAAACGTCCTACCCCAGCTGATATTTCCCGCGCCATTGAAGCTGTTGGCGGTTATACCAATGCCGCCACCAGCCAAGATTACACTTTTTTCTACAATCGCGTGCCGGCGCGGCACGTTCATTTCGCCCTTGATTTTTTGGCCGACATTATTAATCACTCGCTTTTTGATCAGGCTGCCATTAAACGTGAAAAATCCGTCATTCTGGAAGAGTTAAATATGTATCTTGATACGCCCACCAGATATATTTATGATCTGATTATGAAAACAGTTTGGCCGGATAATTCTCTTGGCCGCGACATTATTGGCAGGCGAGCCAGTTTGGCCGCTGTCACTCGCGCCAGCTTTATGCCATATTTAAGGAACACTTACCAGCCGCAAAATATGGTTTTAGCTGTTGCCGGTCAAGTCAGCCACGCCGAAGTTGTGCAAGATGCTAAAAAATATTTTGCCCGGAATAAAAACGGCCGGCTGTTAAAATTTAAAAAAGTCATTACTGGCCAAACCAAAGCGCGGGTTTTAATTCATTCTAAAACCACTGACCAAGCCCATTTGTGTTTAGCCGTGCCTGCTTTGCCGCGCGGCCACCAACTGGAAAACCCCCTGGCGCTCTTGGAAACAATTCTTGGCGGCGGTATGAGTTCGCGTTTATTTTTAAACATCCGCGAGAAAAGGGGATTGTGCTATTATATCAATTCCTTTAGTGAAAAATTTGCTGATACTGGTATTTTTGGCATCAGCGCTGGTTTAAACACAGGCAAAATTCAAGAGGCGATTAAAGCCATTTTAGCCGAGCTTGACTTAATCAGCCGGGTTAAGGTCAGTCAAGCAGAATTGAATAAAGCCAAAGAATATCTGTCCGGCAATATTCGCCTGCAGCTGGACAGCACTGAAAACATGGCTATTTATTACGGTTCCCAAGCTTTGTTTTATCAGCGCATTAAAACCCCGGAGCAAAGAATTAAAGAATTGCTGCAAGTTAAAGAAAATGATATAATGGCATTAGCCCGCAAGTTATTTCAAAAAAACAGGTTTAATTTAGCTGTTATTGGCCCGTTCAAACAGTCAGCTGATAAAAAATTTTTAAAACTTTTAAATTAATAAAAACTATGTCTAACGCAAACACTTCTGCCACAATTTCATATTTATCAATCATCCGCGTCCTGATTGTTTTTCTCGTCGTTTTTTTTATCTATCTTATCCGCGATGCCCTAGCTTTATTATTCGTCTCTATCATTTTTGCCGCCGCTATTGATCCTTTGGTTGACTGGCTGCAAAAAAGAAAAATTCCCCGCGCCGCTTCCATTCTCATGATTTATATTATTCTGCTGGCTGTTTTTAGTTTGGTGATTATCCTGATGATTCCGCCAATTACTGAAGAAATCGGCCAGATTATCAGCAACTTTCCAGCTTATTATGAAAAAGTTTCCATTGGCATCCATACCATGCAAAGCCAAGCCGATGACAATAATATTCAAATTGGCAGTGATTCAATTGTCAAAACCCTGCAGTCGTTGAGTTTGACTTTAGCCCAAACAACCAAAAGTATTTTTGTTACCATCACCAGCATTTTCGGCGGACTTTTTTCACTTTTAGTCGTTTTAGTCATTACCTTTTATTTAACCGTGGAAGAAAACGCGCTTAAATATTTTATAAAATTTTTAACTCCTTTAAAATACCGCGCCTATACTATGGATCTGATTAATCGCATGCAGTACAAAATTGGCCTGTGGTTAAGAGGGCAGTTGCTTTTGTCTATTATTGTCGGTATTCTGGTTTATGCCGGCCTGCTTTTATTCGGCGTTAAATATGCTCTGCTGCTGGCGTTAATCGCCGCTATTTTGGAAATCGTTCCTTATCTTGGTCCTTGGATATCAGGCATTATCGCCGTCTTTATCGCTTTTTCCGATGGCTCAATCATCAAAGTCCTGCTAGTCGCTTTATGGTATCTGTTGGTTCAGCAAGCTGAAAATAATATTATTGTTCCTAAATTGATGGGCAGGATGGTTGGTTTAAATCCCATTATTGTCATTATGGCTATCATTATCGGTTTTAAGTTGGGCGGTGTCATCGGCGGTATGATGGGCGTGCCTGTGGCCGCTGCCATTGCCGTTTATTTGACTGATATTATCAAAGAAAAGAAAGGTGAAAAAATAGGTTTGCCAAAATCTGATACAGATACTTGATAAATTTTATATTATAGTATATAATAGAATCACTATGAAAAAATTAGCCAGCAATGACAATAATAACAATAATAATCAACTTACAGCCGGTTAGTTTTTAATTAACTATTTTTTAAAAACTGACCGGCCAGCAAGCCGGTTATTTCAATTCCCGCACATTTTCTCTCGGGTAGTTCAGTGGTAGAACGCCTGGCTGTTAACCAGGATGTCGTAGGTTCGAATCCTGCCCCGAGAGAAAAGGTGCGGGATGAAAATCCTGTTCTCGGAGCCAACAAACCACCTTGACGTAATGCCAAGGGTTTTTTTGTTTTGTTTTTTTATGCTATAATATTAACAGACTAATATGGCTGATTTTAATGAGCAAAAAGTGGATAATTCAGAGCTAAAATCAAGCGCCCAGCAGCTTGACCATGTTTTAGATAAGATAGAAGCTGAAAAACAAATTTTTTTCCAGGAAGATGAGCTGAAAAAAGACAGGGCAAAAAAAATTGTTTTTAAGGATTTGGGCTGGTATTGGGAAATGATTCGCAAGCCAGTTTTGATTTTGGCTGGATTAGAGATTGCGCTCTATCTCTTGGCGCTAGCACCGAATTTAAAGATTTTAATGATGGAAGTGTTTGACCCGCTAATGCTTTTGGTTGATTTGGTGTTTTTCGGCTGGCTTTTTGCCAGTGTCATAAAAAAGAAAAAAGAGACGGCTTGGCAGGGATTGGTCGCGGTATTTTTAGCCGGCTTTGCCCTAGGGTTTATTTTAAGTATTTTTAAAACGTTTTGGATTCGCGAGTATTGGACATTATTTAATGTCATAGCGCAGCCGGTGTATCTGGGTTTGCTGGCAGTGGTAATAGGCTTGGTTGTTAGTTTATTTGTGAAACGTAAAAATTAATTTAAGCCATTGTTTATTAATTTATTAATTAACTAAAATAAAAATATGCCGGAGAAAAAAGATTTGAATCAAAATGAGAGAGCCATCGCGGCTCTTTCATATATTTGGGTTTTGGTTTTAATACCGCTGCTTGCCAAAAAAGACAGCGAATTTTGCCAATTTCACGCCAAGCAAGGATTGGTATTATTTATTGGTTCGTTTGTGGTTATGATTTTAGGCATGATTCCCATTTTAGGCTGGCTGATAATTTTGCCTTTGGGCTGGCTGTTCATTATAATTTTGTCAATTTTGGGGATTATTAACGGCTTGGCCGGCAAACAATGGGAGATGCCATATCTGGGCCAATACGCCAAGAAAATTAATTTATAATATGATGCCAAAAAAGGAAAAATTCATCTTATTTTTCAAAGAGATTAATAAGAGCGATCTAGCACTGGTAGGCGGCAAGAATGCCTCTTTGGGCGAGATGTATGCCAAGCTTTTAAGAAAAGGAGTTAAAGTGCCTAATGGTTTTGCTGTCACTGCCGCGGCTTATTGGTATTTTATAAAAAAAGCTGGCATCAAGCAAGGCATCAAGGAAATTTTAAAAGGGTTGGATACGAATAATATGGTTAATTTAAAGGCGCGCGGCAAAAAAATAAGGGAGTTGATATTGCAAGCAACATTGCCCGGAGAGCTTGAAAAGCAGATCATTAAAGCATACCAGAAATTGCTTGGCAGCCAAGAGATGAGCGTGGCTGTTAGGAGTTCAGCCACGGCAGAGGATTTGCCTGATGCCAGCTTTGCCGGGCAACAGGAAACTTTTCTGAATGTCAAAGGGGAAAAGGAGCTTTTGGCAGCTGTTAAAAAATGCATGGCGTCGCTTTTTACTGACCGCGCGATTTCTTACAGAGTAGATAAGCATTTTGATCATCTGAAGATAGGTTTATCAGTCGGCGTGCAGACAATGGTCAGGGCAGATAAAGCCAGTTCAGGAGTGATGTTTACCATTGACACGGAATCAGGGTTTCGCCAAGTAGTTTTAATCAATTCAATCTATGGTTTGGGAGAAAATATTGTTCAGGGCAGAATTACTCCTGATGAGTTTATTGTTTTTAAACCGCTTTTAAAAGCTGGTTTTCCAGCGCTTTTAAGCAAAAAATTGGGCACGAAAAAACTACGGATGGTTTATGATAAAAAAGGCGATGTTAAAAATATTCCAGTCAGTAAAGCAGAGAGTTTAGAATATTCTCTTAACGACAGCGAGGCTTTGCAGTTGGCGCGCTGGGCAATAGTAATTGAGGAACATTATAAAAAACCGATGGATATTGAATGGGCCAAGGATGGCTTGACCGGCGAACTTTTTATTGTTCAGGCAAGACCAGAAACCGTATGCTCTCAAGAAAATAAAAATGTACTGGAAGAATATCGGCTGAAGTTAAAGTCAGCGGTAGTTGCGGTCAGCGGCGTGGCCGTGGGCAGGAAAATCGGTCAAGGCAAAGCCAGAGTGATTTTGGACATTCAAAAGATTAATCAGTTTAAAAAAGGCGAGGTGCTGGTGACTGGCATGACTAATCCTGATTGGGAACCGATTATGAAAAAAGCCTCGGCCATTGTTACTGATTCCGGAGGCCGGACTTGCCATGCTTCAATCGTGGCCAGGGAGCTGGGAATTCCTGCCATTGTGGGCACGGCAGTTGGCACAAAGCTGATTAAAAATGGCCAGCCGATTACTGTTGATTGTTCGCAGGGCGAAAGAGGGTTGGTTTATAAAGGATTAGTGCCGTTTGAGGTGAATAAAATTAATATTGCTAAAATTCCCAAGTTAAGAACACAGATTATGATGAACATTGGCGAGCCGGCGGAGGCTTTTAGCCAAGCGCAGATTCCCAACCAAGGCGTTGGTTTGGCCAGGCTTGAATTTATTATTAATGAATATATTAAAGTGCATCCTTTGGCCTTAATTAATCAGCCCAGCGAAAAAGTTAAGGAGATTGTTAAGCAGGCTGGCTATCAGAATGGCCGAGACTTTTTTGTCGGTCAGTTGGCTGAAGGGATTGCCATGATTGGAGCGGCTTTTTACCCAAAAGATGTGATTGTCAGATTAAGCGACTTTAAAAGTAATGAATACGCGCATTTAATTGGCGGGAGTGAATTTGAGCCGCTGGAACAAAATCCAATGCTTGGCTGGCGCGGGGCTTCAAGATATTACAGTGAAAAATTTAAAGAGGCTTTCCAAATGGAATGCCAGGCGTTAAAAAAAGTTAGGAATGAGTTGGGGCTTCAAAATATTAAAATTATGGTGCCATTTTGCCGGACTGTTGAAGAAGGGCGAAAGGTGATTCAAGCGCTGAAGGATAATGGTTTAGTCAGAGGCAAAGACGGCTTGGAGCTGTATGTGATGGTGGAGATTCCGTCTAATGTAATTTTAGCTGCTGAATTTGCTAAATTGTTTGACGGTTTTTCTATTGGTTCAAATGATTTGACGCAGTTGGTTTTGGGGGTGGATAGGGATTCGGAATTGGTCTCTCATATCTATAATGAGCGCAATGAGGCAGTTAAAATTTTGATTCGCCAAGTTATTGCCGCGGCCAAAAAGACAAAAACCAAGATTGGCATTTGCGGCCAAGCACCCAGCGATTTTCCGGATTTCGCGGAATTTTTAGTGAGAGAGGGAATTGATTCAATCTCACTTACGGCTGATACGATTGTGAAAACCATGGTTCACTTGTCCAAGGTGGAGAAGAGGAAGAGGAAGAAATAATAAATAATAAATAATAAATAATAAGTGATAAATGATAAATGATAAATTAGAGCCGCTAAGCGGCCCTGTTTATTTTGACTTTGGGGATAAATTGAAGTAAAGTGGTATTATATTTATATATGGAGAGGTGGCCGAGTGGTTGAAGGCGCATGCTTGTCCGCTCGGCGTTGCGAGCGGATCCGCTCACCCGCTCATACTGAAAGCGCCGAGCGGGCTGAGCGGAGAAAGTTTAAATAATTTGATTTATGTGTTATGTTCTATACATATGTTTTACAAAGCAAAAAAGACCAAAGATTGTATGTTGGTTTTAGTGCCAATTTGCAAAAGAGGATAGAAGCACATAAGTTGGGAAGAGTTGGCATAACAAAAGATAGGCGACCACTGGATTTGGTTTATTATGAGGCTTTTAAAGATGAAAGTGCGGCACGTAAACAAGAATTATTTTACAAAACAGGGCAAGGTAGAAGAATTTTAAACAAACGGTTGAGTTTTTTGCAAACAGACGATGAAATAAAATGTGGAAGGGTCGCCTAGTGGCCGATGGCGCGCGCTTGGAAAGCGCGTATACCGCAAGGTATCGCGGGTTCGAATCCCGCCCCTTCCGCCAATTTTCAGAATTCGGATTTTGTGATTGTTAAAAAGATAATTAAACAGCAATAAAAATATGCAATACACAAAATTATTCACCCAATTAAATAAGAATTCAGTGGCTGAAGCAGGCGGTAAAGGAGCCAGTTTGGGCGAAATGACCCACCTCTTCGGCGGGCAGGCTCAAGCTAAGATTCCAGTGCCGCCGGGATTTGTGGTGCTCGCCAGTGCTTTTGACAGATTTTTAGATGAAACAGATTTAGCCCAAGACATTCAAGCTCAGCTTGACCAAGTCAATTATAAGGATACCAATTCAGTTGACCGGTATGCCAATGTTATCAGAGACACGATTGCTAAGACAAAATTTCCAGAGGACTTAAAAAAAGAAATTGTGGCTGAATTTAAAAAACTAAAAGCACCTTTGGTGGCAGTGCGCAGTTCGGCAACTGCGGAAGATTCCAAAACTGCCAGTTGGGCCGGGGAGTTGGAAACTTATTTAAACACTGACGAAAAAGATTTAATTGAAAACGTTAAAAAATGCTGGTCGTCTTTATTTACCCCAAGGGCGATTTTTTATCGCCACGAAAAGAAACTCCTCAAAGCGAAAGTGTCGGTAGCAGTGGTAATACAAAAAATGGTCCAGTCTGATGTATCCGGAATTTGTTTTACGGTTCATCCGGTTACTCAAGATAAAAATCAGATGATTATTGAAGCCGGCTTTGGGCTGGGTGAGGCAATTGTCTCCGGGCAAATCACCCCTGATTCTTATGTGATTGATAAACGGGATTGGTCAATTATTGACATCAATATTGCCAAACAGGCACAACAGATCATTAAAATTGACAGAATTACTGCCATGACCAAAATTAAGAAAGCTGATCAAGAGAAACAAAAATTATCAGGCAAAAAAATAATTGAACTGGCCAAGCTTTGCGGGCAGATTGAAAAGCATTACGGCTTTCCGTGTGATATTGAATGGGCGATGGAAAAGGGGAAAATATATATTACGCAATCCCGCCCAATTACGACGTTATAAAAAATATGATTAATACTCAAATTAATCCTGATAAACAGTTATTCAAATGGGGGCCGATTGACGGGCTACCTATTTATGTTGATTTTTTTAATATCGCTCTTACAAAATATCAGAAAAAATTCCATCCTTGGCCGGATGTACTCGATTATTTTAATAAAGAAAAGATGACATTAATTATTGGCTACCAAGAATTATACACTAGCGGCGTGATTAATTTTCGAAAATATATTCTCCATGATAAAAATTTCAAAAAATATTATCAGCAGTGGAATATTATTTTAAAGAATATTTTAAACTTCTGGGTGAGGATGGATAAAGAAGAGTTATCAAGATTAGACAACCAAGCAATTATCAGGATTTTTAAGCAATGGTCCGAACTATATTTCAATTTTTGGACAATCGGATTATTGCCAGAGCTGTCTAGCTGGGGAGGCGAACAAATATTGAAGTGGGAACTGGAAAGCAAAGTTAATGATGCTGATTTTATTATGCTTTTTGAACGACTCTCGGCTCCAGAAAAATTATCATTTTATCAAAAAGCTGATCTGGAACTTTTAAAATTAAAAGAATATCAAGGTAAAAAGTTGTTTGACGCGAAATTATCCGTGTATCAGCAAAAATATTTTCATATTTTAAATAGTTATCACCACACTCAAATTTTGAATGAGCAATATTTTGTAGAAGAGTTATTAAAATATTCTCAGCAGAAGGCGGAACAAAAAATTCAGGAATTAGAACTCTTACCGCTAAAAATTAAACAAGAGAAAAGAGAACTAATAAAAAAATATAAATTAAGCCCCGAGATTCAAAGGATTGCCGAGCGTTTGAGCTTCTGTATTTGGTGGCAAGACTTGCGCAAGTTTTATATTTTTAGGGCCAATTATTATATTGACTTATTTTTGAAAGAGTTTAGTTTCAGATGGGGAGTTAATTTTAACGATTTGCATTATTATAATTATAAAGAGATTTTATTGTTAATCGATAATAAAAAATCAGTCAGCCGAAATGAATTAAATAAGCGTTGTCAATATTTTTTGTTTTTGCATTCTAAAAAAAGAAATTCTTTAGAATATTTTTCAGGCGTAGAAGTAAAAAATTTTATTCAGCCACATACCGAGATTATAGTTGATAAGAATATCACACAGATCAAGGGGTTAGTCGTTAGCCGTGGTAAAACCGTTAAGGCCAGAGTTAAAATTTTAACTTCCGCTAAAGAAGCCGATAACATTAAAAAGGGAGAAATTTTAGTCGCCGCCATGACTTCACCCGATTACATTATCGCTATCAAAAGAGCCAGCGCTATTATTACTGATGAAGGCGGTATGACCTGCCACGCGGCGATTGTGTCTAGAGAGTTGGGAATTCCCTGTATCGTCGGCACTAAAATCGCCACTAAAGTTCTAAAAGATGGTGATTTGGTGGAAGTTGACGCGGAGAAGGGTATAGTAAATATTATTAAGAAATAATTGTTACACTTATGAAAAAATTAGACATCATAAATTTAGCCAGTTTAAAGAATAAACAATGGTATCATCAGCGCTTTGACGGATCGCCGCTGTATCTATTTGCCGTTGGCGAAGCAGAGATAAAGAAAGAGAAAAGAAAACCAGCTCGCGCAGAAGCAGATGTTCGGGTTTGTTTTTTTAATAGCGGTAAAGCAGATTGGTATTTAGATATGGAAGATGTCAAACGGGGCGCGCAAGTCATAATTAACAAGGCTAGGGAAAATCAAAATATCAGCACTAAGTTACTCAAAGCTTGGAAAGAAGATGAAGATAAATTTGAAGAGTTTTTTAACGACTTTCATAAAATTAATCTCAAGAAGTTAATCAACAAAGAACTTCTCGAATTGTTTAACAAATATTCAAAGCTATTTTTAAACCGTTTTAGTTCGTCAGCCGTGATCGATCACTTTGCTTTGGGTACGGATGAGATTATTGCTAAAATGATACGAGTGGAGATAGGCAAGATTAAAAAAGAATCAGATTTTACTGATATTTTTAGTGTTGTTACTGCGCCTGTTCATCAATCATTTATCAATCAGGCGGAAATAGATTTATTAAAAATTACCATTAACTCACCAAATAATTTAGAAAAAATTAAAAAATATAAGCGGAAATATTTTTGGACAAAAAATAACTATATTACAGCTCAAATTTTAACAGTTGAGCATTTTCAAAAAGAAATTTCAGTCTGGCGAAAATCAAAAGCGGATTTAAAGGAGCAATTGAATCAATTTAAAAATACACCCCATATGAATAAACTAAAGAAGCAGAAATTATTTAGGGAACACAGATTTTCTTCACTTCTTAAAACACTTATCAAAATTTCCGAGGATTTTACTTGGTGGCAGGATGAGAGAAAAAGATCTACTTATCTGAATATTCATATGGGAACTCAAATACTAGGAGAAATGGCTGATAGAATTGGTTATACTAAAGAAAGCACAAAATTTTTGATTAGACCGGAAGTCAAAAAATGGTTCAAATATAAAATACCAAACCAAAAAGAATTAAACCAAAGAATGAAAAACTGCGGCATTGCTATTTGGCGTGATGGCTATTATATCGCTACTGGCAAAGAAGTGGAAGAAATTAAGAAGATGATGATAACTAAAAGCGGGCAAGACGAAGTACGGGATTTAAGAGGATTATCCGCTTCAACTGGTAGAGCCATCGGAAAAGTAAAAATAATTAATTCGGCCCGGGAAATTAGCAAAGTAAAGCCGGGAG
>Ga0155216_123_pt1 | contig 20071 bp, 21 predicted proteins | sample RifCSPhighO2_02_FD_106184 | JGI IMG/M metagenome (GOLD analysis project Ga0155216, IMG submission 106184) | Candidatus Kuenenbacteria bacterium RIFCSPHIGHO2_02_FULL_39_13
AAATAACTGAAATTAAAAACAATGCCACGCTGGCAACAATTACCATGGGACCGGTCGGGAGATGGATAAAACGAGCAATGAGGATTCCTGCAATGGCTGAAATAATTCCAAAAGCAATCGCCCAATTTTTATATGAGCGCAAACCTTTGTTAATGTTTTTCGCCGAAGCCGCGGGAATGGCAATAAGGGCGGCAGTTATTAATCCTCCTACCAAATATACGGACAACGCGACAACGATGGCGATACTTAATAAATAAAGTAAATTATAAAGTTGTATATTTACGCCCTCGATGGTCGCTAAGTCTTCATGAACATTCATCAGCATCATTTTTTGATATAGCTTTCTTACCGCATAAAAAACAAGCAAACTTAAGATAACCACCGCCGTTGTTTCCCAAATGGTTATTTTTGTAATGCTGCCGACTAGAGCCTCTTCCGCTTCCCCGATCGGCAGAAAAAGCAAAGCCGTCCCGACTCCTAAAGCGAAAATAATCGCCGCTAAATTTTCCATAGGCAATTTTGTCCTTTTTTCTAAAAGCCAAATAAAAACTGCTCCGATAAGAACGAACGGAAAAACTCCCAATGAAATATTAAATCCGAAAATTAAAGCCAAAGCCACTCCGGGGAAAGCTAAATGAGCCAATGGTTCGGCGACCACCGACATTTTTTTAGAAAGCATTAATGTTCCCAAATAAGCGGCGACTGCGCTGATAAAAATTCCGCTGATTAAAGTAAGAATGAGTTGCTGCGGCATAGGATTATGTATTAATGATGTTCATAAAATTTAATATCGGCGCCAAAAACCTGCTCCAATGTTCTTGGGGTTAAGATTTCTTTTGGCGCCCCAAAACAGTTATATCCTTTGCGATTAAGACACAGCACGTTGGTTGAATATTTATACACAATATTTAAATCATGCGTTACCAGAAAAATGGTTAATTTTTCTTTTTCCCAAATAGTGCGTAAGAGTGAGTAGATTGTCTCTCCGCCGCCGATGTCTATCCCAGTTGTTGGTTCATCAAAAAATATAACTTGGGGATGAGAAATCAACACCCAGGCCACTAACATTCTTTGGAATTGTCCTCCGGATAAACTACCTGCTGCTTTAAAAAGGATATCTTTTTCTAGCCCTACTAAATAAAAAAATTGCGCTATCTCTTCAAGTGTTGGCGAAGGATTTTTCAAAGCAAAAAAATCTTGCGCAGTGAGCGGAAAATCCTTAACCTTCAGCTGATTCAACCCTTGCGGTAAATATCCGATTTTAGATTTTTGCCCCCAAACAATTTGTCCTTCATAAGGTAAAAAACCCAAAACCGTTCTTAAAAGTACGGTTTTACCTGCGCCATTTGGGCCTAAAATTGTCAAAATTTCTCCTTGGCCGACTTGAAAAGATAAATTTTCTATAATCTTTTCTCCGTCCAAATTAACATTTAAATTTTTAACTTCTAACAGCATATCATTTATTGTTTGACTATTTTAATCGCTTTGCCATTTTATCTATTGGGAGTATAAACCCATAATATTTCATTGTCAACATTTTTAAAATATGATAAGATATTATTGAAATTTAGGCATTGCCAAAAAAAGAATGTTGTGTTTGCCCAGCCCGCCCAAAAAATCGCCAGGGCATGAATTAAAAGTAGAAGACAAAAATTTATTGGGTCAATAATAACGGAATTTTACTATGGATAAAATAATAATTTTAGATTTTGGAGGGCAATATTGTCATTTAATTTCCCGTAGAATTAGGGATTTTGGGGTATGCGCGGAAGTAATGCCGTCTAACACTTCATCAAAAGTGCTGCAAACCGATAAAACTATAAAAGGAATTATTCTCTCCGGCGGCGCGCGATCCGTTTATGAAAAAGACGCGCCAAAATTTGACAAAGAGATTTTAAATTTACTCACGCCAATTCTGGGAATTTGCTACGGCCACCAACTCATCGCTCATTTGATGGGCGGTAAAGTTGTCTCTGAAAAGTTTGGGGAATATGGGCTTATGAAGTTAAATATAAAAAATGGAGAAGAAATTTTGGCGCGTCTTGGGAAATCAAAAAATGTCTGGATGAACCACAGTGATATTGTTGTACGACTTCCGAAATCATTTATGTCAATAGCGAGTACTGAACACTCAAAAATTGCTGCATATGCAAATAATAAACAGAAAATTTTCGGCGTACAATTTCATCCTGAAGTGAGCCATACGGAAAACGGCGATCAGCTGCTAAAAAATTTTGTTATTGATATTTGCCAATGTAAAAAATCGTGTACGCCGACCTTGGTCGCTCAAAATTTAATCAAAGAAACGCGCGAAATTATTGGGAATGAAAAAGCAATAATCGGGCTTTCTGGCGGAGTAGATTCCTCTGTTGCCGCCGCTTTAGTTGAAAAAGCAATCGGCAAAAAGTTAATCGCCGTTTATGTTGATACTGGCCTTATGCGCGACGGAGAAACAAAATTCATAGAGGAAACTTTCCGTAAAAAGAATCTAAACCTAAAGGTTATTAGGGTAGAAAAACAATTTTTCCGCGCACTAAAAGGGGTCAGTTCGCCAGAGCGAAAGAGAAAAATTATTGGAAGACTTTTTGCCGATATTTTCCGTAATATCGCGAAAAAGGAGCGGGCAAGTTTTCTTATACAAGGAACAATTTATTCAGACAGAATAGAGAGCGGTTTAACTCAGCACTCGTCAAAAATAAAATCTCATCATAATGTCGGGGGGCTGCCGAAAAATCTGAAAATGAAATTGTATGAACCGCTCAAGGATTTATACAAGGACGAAGTAAGAAAACTTGCCTACGATCTCGACTTGCCAAAAAAAATTACCATACGACAAGTTTTTCCTGGTCCCGGCTTGGCCGTGCGAATTATCGGGAAAATAACTCCCGAGCGAGTAAAAATTGTCCGGCAAGCTGGAAAGATTATTGAGGAAGAATTAAGAGGAACGGAATTTTGGAAAAATATTTGGATGAGCTTTGCCGTCTTATTACCGATTAAAAGCGTTGGGATTCAGGGGGACAGAAGGAGTTATAAATACCCGATAGTTGTCAGAGTTATTGAATCGCGGGATGCCATGACAGCAAATTTTTCCAAAATTCCGTTTTCCATTCTTGAACGGATATCAACAAGAATTACAAACGAAATTATAGAAGTAAATCGGGTGGTGTATGATATAACCAATAAACCTCCTGCAACGATGGAATGGGAATAGAGATAGAGGCCGCCTTACTGTAATTTACAATTTTACCAAACAGTTGACCCCCTGTAAACTTTTCTTGTAAAGCGGCTCCCCAGCAAGTTGCGGAATTTGGCTTTCATAAGTCTGCCGCTCTGCCTGATAAAATATTCCAATCGGCATTTTGCCGTTTTTATCAAACTCTTCCGCTTTCTCTCTCGCCCGAATTAAATCATCCGCCTTGTATTTATGCGAATCCAGCTTATAAATTACGTTCTGATACCATTCATTGGTATTCTCTTTATTGAAAGAAACGCAAGGCTGTAAAATATCTACATGTGAAAATCCTTTATGATTAACAGCTGCCTTAATTAATTCCGTCAGATGTTTTCCATCATTGGCAAACCCGCGGGCGACAAAACTTGCTCCTGAATCCAAGCTTAAAAGCAAGGGATTAATTGGTTTTTTAATCTCGCCAAAAGGCGTGGTTAGGGTGACTGTTTTCTGGGGCGTGGTCGCTGTTGCCTGACCAGTTGTTAAACTAAATCTTTGGTTATTGTGCACCAAGACTGTAATATCTACATTATATCTGGCCGAATGTATTAAATGCTGTATGCCCTCTCCATACGCTCCTCCATCACCGATAACCGCTATCACTGCCAGATTTTTATTGCCCAATTTCGCCCCGACTGCCGGCGGAATTGCCCTGCCGTGCAAGGAATGAAAGGCATAAGTCCGAGTAAAATTCGCCCCATTGCCGCAGCAACCAATATCATAACTGATCAAAACCTGATGCGGCTCTAAATTCAGCTCAAATAAAGCCTGCTTTAAAGCAGCCCAAATCCCATAATTGCCGCAGCCGGGACACCAAGTGGGGCTGATAGAAGTATTAAATTTTGCCGCGCTTGCAACTGCCATATTATATGTATTTCTTAATTTCTTTAATTATTTCTTCTCTGAAAAACGGCCGGCCATCATATTTTAAAAATCTATTCTTAATCTCAAACCCTGTCTCTTGCCTGATTAAATCTCCCAACTGCCCTGTTTTATTGTTTTCCACCAATAAAACATTTTTAGCGTTCTCTAAAACTTTTTTCACCCTTTTAGCCGGAAATGGCCAAATATACGTTAAATGTAAAAAATTAACGCTTCTCTTATCTTCTACTTCACGCATAGCATCAATGACTGCTCCCTTAACCGACCCCCAAGCGACAATGGTCAAATCCGCGTTCCTTTGCCCGTATAATTGCGGTTCCGGCATATCGGCCATCATCTGCTCTAATTTTTTAAATCTCTTATCCATCATTTTGGTTCTCATATCGCTTGCCTCTGTGGAATAGCCGTATTCATCATGCTCATCGCTGTTAATCACATGCACGCCGGCCAACTGTCCTGGCAAAGCTCTTTTGGAAATCCCGTTTTTAGTTAATTCGTATCTTTTATAATCTCTCATCCCCTCAAGTTCGTCATCATTAATGAACCCCTCTCTTTTTATCTTAATTTTATCCGGATCAATATCTCCCAACATAAAATCAGATTCTGACAAAAGCTTATCCAGCAAAAAAATCACCGGCAGCTGAAATTTCTCTGCCAAATTAAAAGCTTCCTGAATCATATAAAACGCTTCTGCGGCGTCTCCGGGCGCAATTATAAAGCGAGGGAATTCGCCGTGCGCAGCGCGAATCATAAATTGCAGATCCCCCTGCTCTGTCCAAGTCGGCAAGCCGGTAGCCGGCGCCGTGCGCTGCGACTCTATTATTACCAAGGGTATTTCTGTCATAGCGGCTAAACCTAAACTTTCTACCATTAAAGCAAAGCCTCCGCCAGATGTTCCTGTCGCCGCCCTGACACCCACAGCTGCCGCCCCAATGGCTGTGCCAATAGCTGAAATCTCATCTTCTGTTTGATGAACTACTAAATCATAAGCGCGCTGTTTGGCTGACAGAATGTGCATAATTGAAGTTGCCGGCGTCATAGGATAAGCAACGTAGAGTTTACAGCCTGCCTGAATCATCCCCTGCGCCGTTGCTTCATTAGCAGTCATAATATAATCTCCAGCCTTGCTGCCATCTTCTTTTTTTAAATAAGCACCAATTTTGAATTTTTTAATATAATCATAGCCCAACTGCGCTGCTTTTTTATCCATCGTAACCACTTTCGCTCCTTTATCACCAAACTCATGCTCCAGCTCCTGATTAAATAATTGTAAATCCATGCCCAAGATATTCATCACTGCTCCCAAAGCAACAATATTTCTGGTCAATGCCCCACCAGCGCTTTCTGCCAAGTCTGTTAGAGGCAGATCAACTAAATTAACGCCGCTAAAATCACTTTTATCCAGCTTCAAACCATCAAAGATAATTACTGCTCCACTATTCAACTCTTCTTTGTGCAGCTCAACCGTTTCCAAATTCAAAGCCACTAAAATATCAATTTTTTTAGTAACTGAAAGAACATCATTCTTGGCAATATTAAGCTGATAGGTGTTATGCCCGCCGCGAATTAAAGAGGGATATTCACTATAGCCAAAAACTTTAAAACCAGCGCTAAACAAGGTCTTGCCTAAAATTAGGCCTGACACTTTAATGCCAAATCCGGCCTCACCGCCTATTTTTATGGCTACTTCTTTATCCATAGCATTAATTATAACAAAAAATTCTCTTTTTTGATAATTTCAACCACCCTATTTATTGTTTCCTCTAATTTTCCCTGCTTATTTACTACTGTATAATCATATTCACCAGCCAGCTTCATTTCTTTATTGGCATCCCTCATTCTTAACTCTAAATCTTTTTTACTCATATTCCCCTTTCTCTTTTTAATTCTTTGCTTTAATTGCTCTTTTGATTCTGGCATTAAAAAAATCATTAACCTCTCTTTTCTCCTGATCTTTTTTTTAACTGTCAAGCCTCCCTGAACGTCAATGACTAAAACAGGGCTTTGGCCGCTGCTTTTTATCTTTTTTATCTCCTGATAGGCATTGCCATAATAATCATTATGCACTCTGGCATATTCAAAAAATTCCTTACTCTTAACCATCTTATTAAACTTATTCTCTGAAACAAAATAATAGTCCTGGCCAGCAACTTCTCCTGGTCTTTTTTTTCTTGTCGTATAAGTCACAACTCTTTTTAATTTTTTATTTTCTTTTAATAATCCCAGAGCAACAACTGTTTTCCCGACCCCAGAAGCTCCAGATATAATTATTAATTTATTCTTCTTATTCATATTATTTAATCTTATCTAAAAATATTTTCAATTCCTCTGGCATGGCCACCTGATATTCAACCCACTCTCCATTCAAATCTTTGAATCCCAATTTAGCTGAATAAAGCCATAACCTCCCCAAATCAATCCCTTTTTTCTTCACCCTGATATCATGCGTCTCATACAACTTATCGCCCGCAATCGGATGGCCGATTGAACTTAAATGCACCCGAATCTGGTGCGTCCGGCCAGTTAAAATTTCTACTTTAAGCAAAGTATAGTTAATATATTTTTTAATCACCTCATATTTTGTCATGGCTGACCTGCCTTCGTTTATCTTCTCACTTTGGGCGACTAATTTCCCTGATTTAGAGCGGCCAATCGGTATTTTAACCTCTCCTTCATCTTGCCTCATTTTCTTGTGTACGAGCGCTAGATACTCTTTTTTAATTTTTCTCTCTTGAAACTGTTTTTTTAAATGCTCATACATCTCTTGCGTCCTAGGTATAACCATCACTCCAGACACATCTTTATCTAAACGATGGACAATGCCGGGTCTGATTTCACTGCCTTTAATATCTTGAATATCCCTAATATCCTTAATCTCTTTGTATTTTCCAAGCAGCCAATCTACTAAAGTATCATTTCCCCTAGACAAATTATCAGCATGAACTTTCATCCCTGCCGGCTTATTAATAACAAGGTAGTTATCAGTTTCTTTGATAATTTTAATTTTCATTGTGATTTAATAAATTTAATTGCTCCCGCTTTGTCTTTTACTTCAGCTGATAATTGTTTTTCCCTTAAATTACCCAAAATCTCGCCTACTTTTGCCCCCGGTTTCATTTTTAAAACCTCCATCACTTCATTGCCGTTTAATAACGGTTGGGGTAATTTTCTGTCTTTGCCAAGCTTTTTGAGCTCATTAATTCTGGCCACCATTATTTCAAAATTTTCTAAATCAGGCTCGCCAGTATCAGCTCTAATTGAAGCTGACATATCAGCAAAACCGAGCTTTAACAAATCCTCGCCATTATATCTCCGGCTAAAAAAATATTTTTCCATGGTTGAATTTTTCATCTCTTCAAGTTTTTTTGTATCAAAAAGATGATGCTTTGAAATCAGCCAAACTGCTCTCTCTGGATCAAAAGCAAACTCTGGCGCGGCCGATAGCCTTAATTTCTCAAAATTTGCCTTAGCCATTTTAGCGCTTTCTGCATCATGGTTATTAAATCTCAATCTATCAGTGCCGTCAATTTCCGGCGTCTTAATCGTATATGGTTTGCCCACATCATGCCACAGCGCCGCCATCACCAGCTCCGCGCTAATTGAATGTTTTGGGCCGTCAAATATTATTGATCTCTTAAATCTCTCCTCAAATGCTTCACTCTGTAAAACCTTGAGGCAAAGAAGCGTGTGCTGCCAAACATCTCCCTCGCTATGCCAATTTTCCGGCTGCGGACAATCCTTCATTTTTAAGAGCTCCAGCGCAAGTTCCTTGAATATGCCCATGACATCATATAAACCAAATGCCTTGGCTGGATTTGCAACAAATGTTTTCAGAAGCTCGCTGGCAATTACTTCATACGGCACAATCCTCTCACCATTAAGCTGATCATTAATATGGCCGGCCAAATCCTTTAAAGCATGCCGCGTGCCATCTTCAAAATTCCAATTTAACTGACAGGCGAACCTAATGCCGCGCAACATTCTTGAATAATCTTCCCCAAATCTTTCATAGGGGTTGCCCACTGTTCTAATCTTTTTATCAGCCAAATCTTTGAGCCCGCCGAATTCGTCAACCAGCTTTTTACTTTTAAGCTCATAAGCCATGGCGTTAATTGTAAAATCTCTCCTGGCCAAATCATCTTTTATCTCTAACTTCTCGTCATAATCAACTTTAAAATCACGATAGCGGCCAGTCGCCAGACTTATCTCCTTTCTTGGCAGCGCTATATCATAGGCCACTGGCATCTTTTTCCCTGTTGGCACAAATTTATAGACGCCGAAACTTTTACCCACTAAATCAACCTTGCCTAATTCCTTGAGTTTCTCCCCGAGTTCTTCCATGCTCCAGCCGCGAACCACAAAATCGTAATCTTTGATATTTTCAAAACCAAGCAGAGCATCTCTGACCGCGCCGCCGACTAAATACATCTCGGCGCCTTTTTTTTCGTATACATTTTTTGTCCAGCCTAAAAAATCCTCCTGCTCTAAATTATTTATTACTTTTTCTAAAGGCATAATCTTCATGTTTTAATCATACTCTTTTTAAAATTTTTTGTAAAAAAAGCGGGGCTGCTAGCCCCGTTTAAAATTAATAAATAGGCTGCGCCCCGCGAGTACCCTAATGGGAACTTCGCGCGCGCACCTCCATCTGTAGCTGTCTGCCTCCGCTGGTTGGCGGACATTAGAAACAAATGGCGGTGCGCCCTTCGAAGAAAATCCTTATTAGGGATATTTTGCTTTTTGGGCCGATTTTCCAAAAAGCTTTTTCTCTACCGCTCAGTTGGTAATACCTCCACCCTTATTTTGTTAGGATGAAAACTTACCTTTTTATTTTTGTTTTTGCCCCGCGGACGCGGGATAGCATGGGGATGGACTCTCGTGCTCCACAAGTCCTGAACGAACAGTAAAGAATAACCATTCCAAAATATTGTCCCGCGGTCACGGGACAAACCTCGATTTTGGATTATATTAAAATGCGATTTTTGTTTTTGTTTGCGCTTCTTGCCTTTTAGAGGCTATTTTGAAACAGTTATCCTTTACTGATAACGTTTCTTTTGTAGATCTACATTCTTATTATAACACTTTTAAAAAATGCTGTCAAAACCAATTAATACACACCTAAATCAAAAAAATGTCTTACCGCAAGCCAGTTATCCACACCTTTTTTATTTCTGAACGATTAACATCTTGCTAACGACTGACAACTGACAACTAATTTACTAAATTAATTGCTACCATTTTCTAATCTGCCACGAATCACAACTCCGTCGCTTTTAATCTCACTGTCTAACCAAAGTATTTTGCCCAAATTTAAAAAATCATTATCAATTATGGCCGTATCAAATCTAACTTCATACGGATTGGTATTACTCTCCTCTTTTTTCTGCCCAGCTTTGATCACCAACTCAATTAAGCCAAGCGAGTTTCCAAAGATAAATCTATCTTTCATAAATGCATACGCCAACTCTCCATCTTGATAGCTGATTGACTTTTTTAAAAAATTATCATCACTTTTATCCTGCCAATTAAATTTTTCAACGTCAGCCACCAGCTCCATGCCAGCGCTGCCATCTGGCAAGACCTTGGTTTTCATTTGAGGATATTTAAAAGCTAAATAATTTTGTATTAAGCTTTCAAAATTATTGATGACCATATTTAATTTCTCTTCCTGCTTGCCTTGAGATATAATTACCCAGTCATAATTTTCAAAAATAAAAAGTTCATTAATTGAAAGCAATAATCTTTTGGGCTTTAATATCACGGAAACAGGCTGTTTAAAAAATGTATACAGCTCATTAAGATTAATATTATATTTCTCATTAACATATTGCTCAAACAAATTCCAGTCTATGTTTGTCTCATTACCTAAACTCTCTTTTAATATGTCAATTATTATACTTAACTCAATCTGCTGAATTTCTAGGGTGTTATCTAAAAAAACCATTTGATTATCTGGCTGGCTCAAATTATTTTTTAATTCCAGTTTAATCGGCAGCTTAACAGAAAACTCTATGCCGCCAGCCACGACGGCCATCTGCCAAATAACGTCTTCGTTCCGCTTTAACTCAAACTGTTTATTCGCCAATATTAAATCAGCTATCTCTTGCCATTTACTTGCCCATAAATCACTTTTAATAAAGCCATTTATCAAAAAATTATCTTTTTGAAAATTTAATCTGCCCATTCCTTTAAACGGCTTAAAACTATTTATTTCTTGGAACGCTTTCCTTGATTTGGTCAAGGCGGCTGTCTGATTATCCAAAACCGCATAAAAATAATCCACTAACTCTGTTGCTTCCAATTGCCGCACATTATCCCGGCCATGTATCAGCCATACTTTTTCTAGCTGCCCGTCTTTGCCCGGCAAAATTACCAACCCCATTTTATCAATCTCCACATCGCCACGCCAAATATTAACCGCCAGCTCATTTTCTAAAATAAACCTTTCCAAATAATCTTTGGCCTTTTTATTCTTATCCAAATAATCATTCAAGCCATTATTCGCCAAATTAATTTCCGTGTAAGCCAGCGCGCTATCCGGCACATAATCAGACAGGTTTCTTGATTTTTTTTCATACTCCTTATACCAAAAAACAACTGCCAGCAAAAAAATCATCGCCACAATTGTAATTAATAAAAATAAAATTTTCCCTTTATTCATCATTATGTCTTGACCTTATGTCTTGACCTTATCAAAAATAATCAACTCGGTCAATTTTTTAACCTTGCCAAATTAACTGTTTTTTGCTAAGATTATACTAATATTTATTAAAATGACCGAGTAAAATCAATAATTTTAATAATTCAACAATAATTTTATGCAAATCCAACTGAACAACCTGCCAAAGTCTCAAGCCGAATTAATCATTGAGATTACGCCGCAGGAATATCAGCCGCAGCTGGAAGCCGCGGCCAAAAAGCTTTCCCAGCGGATCAAAATTGACGGCTTCCGCCCCGGCAATGTGCCATATAATATTATGGTGCAAAAAATGGGCGAGGGGGAAATTATGAATGAGGCCTTAGATGAAATCATCACCCGCACTTTTGTCAAGGCGATAATAGAAAAAAAATTAGACACTCTTGGCCAACCAAAAATAGATATCACTAAAATGGCACCGGGTAATAATCTCATCTATAAGGCAACAGCCATCCTGCTGCCTAAAGTTGAACTGCCCGACCTGAACTCAATCAAAATTAAAAAAGATCAAATTAAAATTGAGGATAAAGAACTGAATCGCGCTTTGGCACACTTGGCCAAATATCGCGCCGCAGAAAAACTGGTTGACCGAGCTGCCCAAAAAACCGACCTGGTAAAACTTGATTACAATATCGCGATTGCCGGCGTGCCTCAAGATGGCGGCCAGCAAAAAGATTTTGAGGTTTATTTGGGAGACTCGCATATGGTGCCTGGCTTTGAACAAGAAATTATTGGCTTAAAAAGGAATGATGCAAAAAAATTTGATATTAAATTTCCTGCTAATTACTTCCAAAAAAATTTTGCCGGCAAGAATGCCACTTTTGATGTCAAGATTAATGGCGTCTACAAACTAAATATTCCCAATCTTGATGATGACTTTGCCAGATCTCTTGGCAAATTTAAAAATTTAACTGAAGTTAAAGAACAAATCAAACAAAATATCCAGGCAGAGAAAACAACCGAGCAGGATAAAAAACTGGAAAATGAAATGCTCAATAAGATTATTGAAAAATCTAAATTTGATGATCTGCCTGATAAAATAATTGCTAATGAAGTTGAGGCTATTATTTATGAATTAGAATCTGACCTTACTGCCAAAGGACTTAAGATTGAAACTTGGCTGGCCAATATGAAAAAAACAATGGATGAATTTAAACATAATTTGCGCCCGCAGGCAGAAATCCGCGTTAAAAGCGCTCTGGTCATTCGCGCTGTGGCGGGCAAAGAGAATATTAAAGTGGATGACAGTGAAGTTGCAACTGAAATTAAAAAATTAAAAAAAATATATCAAAGTAATCCTAAAATAGAAAAACAACTTCAATCGCCAGCTTACAAAGCACATTTGGCAAATATATTAAATGGACAAAAGGTGGTAGAATGGTTAAAGGGCAAGATAGTAAATTAGTATTTTAAAAATTTCAGATATATGCAATTTTTTTGCTTCAACTGTTTGAGTCCCGCGGACGCGGGATGAGTTTTGAAGTGAAAAAATTGCATATATCTGAAATTTAAGTATTTATATGAACATCGGCGCTCACATCTCTGCTAGCGGCGGAGTCCAAAACGCCCCCATAAATGCTGCTCATTATGGCGCAGAATGCTACCAGTTTTTTTCGCGCTCACCTCAAGGCGGCCCAGCGCCAGTATTAACTCCTCAAATTATTAAAGAATTTAAAAAAAATAATAAAGAACATAACCTCAAAAACTTCTATATTCATGCTCCCTACTATATCAATCTAGCTTCTTCTCAAAACAAAATATATTATAGCTCAATATCAGTTCTTCGCGAGGAATTAACAAGGGGCACAAAATTGGGAGCCAAAGGCATGATGTTTCATATCGGTTCAGCTAAAGACTTAGGCCAGACAGAAGCCATAAAAAAAGTCATTAGAGCAATTAAAGAAATAACCAAAGATTATCAAGGCAGTTGCCAGCCGTTGCTGGAGATCTCTGCCGGCGCTGGTCTCATCATCGGCAATAATTTTCAAGAGATAGCGGAAATTATAAAAGAAGTTGAAAGTCGCAAGCCTGCCCGTAATGCGAGCGCAAGCGAGGCAGGCGGGTCGTCAGTTGTTGGTCGCCTTGGCGTTTGTTTTGACACTGCTCACGCCTTTGAATCAGGCTATGACCTGCGCGATGGAAAAGCTGTCCAAAAAACATTCAGCCAATTTCACAAACTCATCGGCCTCAAAAGATTAAAAGTCATTCATGCTAATGACAGCAAAACCGACCTAAGCTCACACTCTGACCGTCATGAACACCTGGGTTACGGTAAAATCGGCCTTGCCGGCTTTAGCGCCATTATCAAATATTTCAAAGCTAAAAAAATTCCCCTGGACTTTATCATGGAAACCCCAACTGACAAGGGGGTATTAAAAGATATAAAGTTACTGAAAAAATTAAGAGACACTCTATGAAACTTACAATCTTAGGATCAGGCAATGCCTTGCCACAAAAAAAGAGAAATGCTCCCGGCTACCTGCTTGAAGCAGATAATAAATTAATTTTACTTGATGCTGGCGACGGAGCAATCAGACAAGCCGCTAAGGCCGGCTATAACATATTTGATATCTCTCATATTTTTATTACCCATACTCACGTTGACCATGTAGCGGGATTACTTAATTTACTCTGGCCAATCCGCTGGTCTGGCCTTAAAAAAGACTGGTTGGCAATTTATGGGCCGCCAAAATTTAAAATGTTTTACAAAAAAATGCTTGAAGCTTTTATTCCAGATATGAACCAAGCTCCATTAAAGATCAACGTTAGAGATTTAAAAAATAATAAGTTTAAAATTAATAATTTGTCAGTAGAAACAAAATTAATGCCGGAAAAAATGGAAAAAACATTTACGCCTTATGAAATCGGTTACAGATTAACCCACAAAAATAAAAAATTTTGTTTCTGCGGAGATAATGATAAAAAAAGCCAAGAAGCAATAATAGCCTTGGCAAAAAATTGCGATCTTTTATTGATTGAAAATTGCAGTATGGTTCCGGCAACGGGACATCTTCATCCTGAACTTGTCGGGGAAATAGCCGAAAAAGCAAAGGTTAAAAAAATTATTGCCACGCATCTTCCGCCTGAAGCAGATAATAAAAAAATAAAAAAAATAATTTCCAAGTATTACAAAGGACAAATAATTATTGCCGAAGATTTAATGCAGATTAAAATATAACCTGATTTACTTAATTTACTTAATTTACTTATCTATGAATACCACCCAAGAAAAACAAATTGTTATTAAAGCCGCTAAAAAAGCAGGCAAAATGCTGATGAAAAAATTTACCACGCACAACCGCGCCAATGTCCGCCTTAAAAGCAAACGTGAAATTGTTACTCCGGCTGATCTGGCCAGTGAAAAAATAATCCTTTCTGCCATAAAGAAAAATTTTCCAGATCACAGAATTCTTTCGGAAGAAAAAGGCAAAACAGGCAATCAAAAATCTGATTACCTCTGGCTAATTGATCCCTTGGACGGCACAACTAATTTTTCCATGGGCAACCCGCTTTTTTCTATTGCCATTGCTTTAGCTGAAAACAATCAAATTATTCTGGGTCTAATTTATGTGCCATTTTTAGATGAACTTTATCTGGCTGAAAAAAACAAACCTGCCACGGTTAACAACAAAAAAATCAAAGTCTCCACCGAGCATAAAATTGCCAATGCTTTTCTGACTTTTTGCCATGGCAACACCCAGCCAGCCATGCAACAAGCCATTAATATTTATAAAAAATTAAAACTTCAAGCCCGCGACCTGCGGCAAATTGGCTCTGCTTCAATTGAAATGGCCTGGGTTGCCCGCGCTAAAACCGAAGCCATTATTATCCCCGGCGCACCGCCTTGGGATGTGGCCGCCGGCTCATTGCTTGTCCGCCAAGCTGGGGGAATTTGCACTGACCTAAACGGCCAAGAATGGAGTTTAGATTCACAAGGCATTATTGCCAGTAATAAAAAAATCAGCGACTTGTTAATTAGAACCGTTAAAAATATAAAATAAGATGATAATAAAAGTCAAAGTAATTCCCAAGGCTAAAGTCAATAAAGTAATTAGAAAAGATGATCAATACCGCATTCACACTGCTTTTCCTCCTGACAAAGGAAAAGCCAACCAGGCTGTCATTAAATTACTTTCAAAAGAATTAGCTATTCCTAAATCAAAAATTAGTATTATCAAGGGCAAAAAATCAAGGGAGAAAATTATTGAAATATCATAGGCTCTAAAAAAATATCGCTGGCATAGTGATGTTCTTATGGTGAGTTTATTAAAATAATATTTTTATAAACTCACCAACCCAAAAAAAATAAAAAGCGCCTTCTATAAAAAATGGTATGGACAAAAATGTAATATGTTTATTGTCAAAAGAGCTATAATTATAAACCCACAAGCTATGACCAAGGACACAGTAACAAATTTTTCCAAACAAATATTCAAAAATAAAGGCGATAAAACCGGCCACCATAAACAGCGGTAAAAAAGTGCTGTCTATGAAGACGATTAAATAGCCCAGGCTTGCCAAAAAGGGCAGAAAAAAATAAAACAAATTGAATAAATTGACTTTTTTAAACTCAAATTTATCACTCTTAAAAGACCGCACCCACAAACATCTTATTGCCAAGACTAGAAATTGTGATACAAAAAAAATCAAGGCGGTGTATGCTAAATCTTCTTTTGTTAATTGTGAATTAATGAAATCCAAATAAATAAACGGCCATTTTATAAAACAAAACCAATATATAAAACCACCCAGCCCCCAAGGAGCTAAATTTAACAAGCTACTATATTTTTTAAATAAAGTCTGGACTTGATATCCCCAAAATTTTTGAGGGTAAAAAATATCCCACAAAAAAGAAATTGCCACCTCCCCAGCCATGCCAAATAGTCCGAAAAGTAAAAAATAGACAAGAATCAAAAAATTGTTCCTAAAAAAAGCGAGGGTGAGGATAAAAAAAATAATGGGAGATAAAATTTTTAAATAATATTTTGAAAGTGATATTTCCATATCTAATAATTTAATACTATCACTTTTTTTATTTTTATTCAAAAACACTTGTTTAGCGGTTAGTATTTTTGATTAGCATATTTGGCAAGATATCAGTTTAAAAACAAAAAATCATCTACTTAACAGATGTTTTTATGGAGCGGGTGAGCGGAATCGAACCGCCATTTTCGACTTGGCAAGCCGATATAATAACCATTATACGACACCCGCAAATCAATAATTTAATTACATCTTAACAAAGAATTTTTAAATTGTAAAGACGACGACTTCTGGTGTGATTGTTTGACGAAATCCGAACCTTTTTTGAACGGAACTGATGACGCGCCGCCTCAAATGTGATTTAAGTATAAAGGAAAAATATAAATTTGACAACCGAAAACCAATGGATTATTATATCAATGAATGTTGATATAGTTATCATCAGTAAACAAATTTATGAAACCAAAATGTTGTATCGATAAAAAATCGGTTGCCAATCTGTCGCAAACAGTTGAATTTTTAAAAATAATCAGTGAAGAAAACCGTTTGAAAATTTTATGTCTTTTAAGAAAGGAAGAAAAATGTGTTTGCGACATTTGGCAATATCTTGATTTAGCCCAAAATCTTACCTCTCATCACCTAAAAGTATTGAAAGATTTTGGATTAGTGTTGTCAAGACAGGAAGGTTTGAAAGTTATTTATTCAATTAATAAAAAGGTGATAAAAAGATTTTCAAAATTATTAAATAATTATCTAAATTCCTATGGAGAATAAAACTATGAAAATTCAAGTGTTAGGTTCGGGTTGCCCGACCTGCAAAAAATTATTTGAACTAACAAAAAAAGCGGTTAAAGAGCTGAATTTAAAAACAGAAGTGGAATATATCACCGATATTCAAAAAATCGTTGAAATGGGCGTGATGTCCAGTCCAGTTTTGGCTATAAACGGAAAACCAATTTTAACTGGCTTTGTGCCCGATATAAAAAAGATAAAAGAAGCTATTAAAAAATTTATTTAATTTTGCTATGGATATTTTCTACCCCATAAAATTATTAGCTGATTGGCTCATTTATGACGTTTTCCGCATAGCGGCAAAAACGATTCTTGCCGAAGCAATAAATTTTTTCATTTACGACGCGATAAAAATTTTTATTTTACTTTCGGTAATTATTTTTATTGTTTCAATTATTAGATCGTTTTTGCCGCCGGAAAAAATCCGCAATATTTTATCAAGAAAAAATAAATATCTCGGCAATTTTCTTGCCGCAACATTGGGAATTATTACCCCGTTTTGCTCTTGCAGCGCCGTTCCCTTATTTTTAGGTTTTGTTGAGGCGGGCGTTCCGCTTGGTGTCACTTTTTCTTTTCTGGTGGCCTCTCCAATGATTAACGAGGTTGCACTTGTTCTTCTTTTAGGAATGTTCGGGTGGAAAATTGCGTCGCTGTATATCGTGAGTGGTTTAATTATTGCGATTTTATCAGGCGTTATTATCGGCAAATTAAAAATTAATGATCTGGTGGAAAGTTTTGTTTTCAATAACAAAATCATAAATTCGGAAAACGGCATAAAAATGGAATGGCAAGACAGAATCGCTTACGCCAAAAAATATACGGCTGACATTATTAAGAAAGTATGGATTTATGTTTTAATCGGTATTGGTATTGGGGCGTGGATACACGGCTATATTCCCGCTGATTTTTTGGTGGAATACGCCAGCGCAAATAAATGGTATGCCGTACCGTTAGCAACGCTAATCGGTATCCCGCTTTATTCCAATGCCGCAGGTGTTATACCGCTTGTCAGCGCTTTAACGGAAAAGGGCGTTGCTCTGGGCACGACACTGGCTTTTATGATGGCAGTGACAGGACTTTCGCTTCCCGAATTTATGATTTTGAAAAAAGTGATGAAAACAAAATTAATTTTGATTTTCGCTGGAATTGTCGGGATAGGAATTATTTTTACTGGATACCTTTTTAATTTTGTTTTGAAATAGTTAAAATTTTTTGCCAAAATAAATTATTAGGGAGCAAAAAATCTGTGGATTCGATATACATGAGTTAGAACCAAATCTTACAAATTCTAATTTTTATTAATAGTATATAAGTGCTTATTTTTAAAGGGGATAAGTGCAAACACTACTGCTGCCGTATAATGTTTTGTTCTATCCACTACATTACCGGTCAAAATTCCCACAGCCCCATTTTCTTGTTTTGAATTTACTCGTCCGAAAACAATATCATCTGCTTCCCCAAGTTCTTTGCCTTGTTTTATTAATCCCACAATTTGAGGAGGCAAAAAGAAAGTGCCTGTTCGTCCCTTACCAAGCTGGCCATCTTTAGCTTTTATCACAACCCATGCAAAGACTTCCATCTCAGAATTTTTTTCCTCAATGCCTCCTTCAATACCAACCCAAAAATCTGCATTAGTTATTCGTGACACATTTTCTACCCGGTTTAACGCGCCCTGAAATGTTTCTGAATCATTCTGCGGTTGTTTATTGACTCCTGATGTAACAGAAACACCTTCCACATTAAAACTTTCTATAGGAAACATTTCCTTAAATCCGTTAGAGATAGCATTAATTTTAACTGGATTTTTAGAAGCAACAATTACTTTGGACATAGATACATATAGATATGAGTAGCTTATTGTTGTGGATTTGGTGGACTGTAAGGGATTCGAACCCTTGACCCCCTGCTTGCAATCCCTCACCTTTTGGACCTTACCGGATTCGAACCGGTTACCTCCTGCTTGCAAAGCAGGCGCTCTACCAAATGAGCTAAAGGCCCCCTGGCCCAAAAGGTGAGGGACTATCGCTGAGCTAACAGCCCAAATTACATGCCAGCAGCGCCTAAGCGACCAAAAATTGAAATCAAAATATTATTCATTATGCCGCTAATAACCAGCAACGCGCCAATAATAAACAGTACGCCAATTAATTTCCACATCAGCCGAGTGCCGCCATAGGTGCCTAAATAATGTTCGGCTGAATCAATATGACCAAAATTATTAACCAGCCAATTACTGTATCTGACTAAAAGAAATCCAAATATTATAACTAAAAAAGCATAAAAATATTTCATCTAAGCATAGTTAATTTTATTTGCAATTCTATCTCACCGCCTTTAATCCCATATACCAGCCTTGCGGTTTTTGGCAAAGCGAGCATTTGCCCGGCGCACTTTTGCCTTTATGAATATAGCCGCAATTAAGACACTTCCATTCCACCTCTTCTTCGCTTTCAAATAATTTCCCCTGCTCCAGCCTGTCAGCTAAAATCGTGTATCGCTCCGCGTGTTTTTCCTCCACCTCGCTGATCTCTTTAAATAAAACGGCTACCTCCACCGCGCCTTCCTCTTTGGCAATCTTTTCAAAATTAGGATACATTGTCCCAAACTCAAAAGTTTCTCCTTCGGCCGCATGTCTTAAATTTTCCAAAGTCTTTCCCAATGGATGAATATCGTAAGTATTAGTCATCTCTGTTTTTTCCGCCAGTTTTTCCAACTCCTCTTGCGCGTGAGCCCGTTCATTGTCAGCCGTTTCTTCAAAAACTTTGGCAATCCACATCAGGCCCTCTTTCACCGCGATCTCGGCAAAAAAAGTATACTTATTCCTGGCCATTGATTCTCCGGCAATGGCTTTGAGTAAATTAGCGTGAGTTTGATTCATATGGTTTGGCGGCTTGAATTTTAATCAAGCAGGTTAATTTTTTATTATTTTTTTTGATAATTCTATTAATTTCAAAATTAAAATGGACGATGTAGGACTTGAACCTACGACCTCCTCGGTGTAAACGAGATGCTCTAGCCAACTGAGCTAATCGTCCTGGTGGTAGTCCCTAGGGGAATTCCAGCCAGAGGCTGGTCAGCCTTTGGCTGAGAACCCCTGTTTTCAGGATGCCAACCAGAGGTTGGTCCGCCTCTGGCGGAAAAACCTGATGTTGTTAAAAACCAAACTTATTTAGTCCCTAGGGGAATTGAACCCCTGTTTTCAGGATGAAAACCTGATGTCCTAACCATTAGACGAAGGGACCGAAATTATTTTTAAATATTCTCTCAAATAATTCTTTCTTTTTAAAGCTACTCTTCTTTAACTCAATTTCTCTCATTCTGGCTTTATTCTTATCTAAATATGCTTCATAATATACGAGCTTTACCGGCAATTTATATTTTATAGATTTTGTTTTCCCTAAATTATGCTCTTTTATTCTTTTAACTAAATCATCGGTATAACCAATATATGTAGTATGATCTTTTAAACTAATCGTCACGTATGTATA
>Ga0155216_127_pt4 | contig 18027 bp, 14 predicted proteins | sample RifCSPhighO2_02_FD_106184 | JGI IMG/M metagenome (GOLD analysis project Ga0155216, IMG submission 106184) | Candidatus Kuenenbacteria bacterium RIFCSPHIGHO2_02_FULL_39_13
CAGTGTTGCGCTCTAACCATCTGAGCTATGCGCCCAAATTTCGATGTACGGCGGGCAGGTAGCCAACTGAGCTATATGCCCGTATTATAAAATAAAAGCACTATAATTACTCATTATAATGCTTTTATAATATCATTTACTATTAAAAGCGTCAATTATTTGAGGTTGTTAATTTTCGTTAGAGTCCCCTGTATGGAGACTCTGACGGAGCGAAAAAAATAATTTGCAGGTTTTCTCTAATTAGAGGATTTCGTATCTGACATTCGGAATTGAGGGGTTCAATACCACTTGGCTCCACTTCAGGAGCCGTCTTTATAAGAGGCGGTTTTTGATTTTTTTGTAATTGTATCTATCATGTTTTGTTTTAAATAAACGAATCCGAATATCTGAAGTTGCGATAGCAATTTGGGTGTAGCGAAGCGAAACCAGATATTCGGTGTTATGCGGACGAGCGAGCGGAGCGAGCGATGTCCGCATAACTCCTTATTATCCGCAAACATTGCGTATAATTGGCTTTTATTATTTGTATATTATGCGAACTATTTTATTATTAGTCGGGCGAATTTTCTTTTCCCAATTTTTAAAATATCGCCGTTTCGGGGTTTGATTTTATTTTTCCAATCAGTGATTTTTTTATTATCTAAAGTAACTCCGCCTTGCTCAATCAACCGTTTGGCTTCGGATTTGCTGGGAACTAATTGGGCAGAGACCATAAGCTCTGGCAGATCGTATTCAATGTTCATAATAAAGACTTTTTCCATATTAGTTGGCGTATTTTTGTCGCGGAATATTCTATTGAATTCTTGCTCGGCTTTATCAGCCTCGGCTTTTGAATGGTAGCAGGTAATAATTTCTTTGGCCAGCTCTGCTTTAAGGTCGCGCGGATTAGTCTTTTGATTAGTTAGCTTCTCTTTTATTTCGGCAACTTCATCCATTGAGTAGTTGGTGCACAGTTCAAAGCCAAGGGCAATCATCGTGTCTGGCCAGCTCATAATTTTGCCAAACATATCTTTTGGGCTGTTATTTAAAGTAATCATATTGCCTTCGGTTTTACCCATTTTTTTACCGCTGGGATCTTCCAGCAGTTTCATAGTTAAGACAAATTTTTCTTTGTTTTTCATTTTAGCCATTAGATCCCGGCCGGTAAGCATATTAAAAGTTTGGTCATTACCGCCAATCTCGCCATCAACATTCATCACCAGCGAGTCGTAGGCTTGCATAACTGGATACATAAATTCATGCAGATAAAGAGGATTACCAGACTTGATTCTTTGTTCAAAAAGGTCTCGTTCAAGTATCCGTTGAACAGTAAAATTAGTTAGAAGTTCTAAAGTGTCTTTGAAGGTAAGTTTTGATAACCATTCGCTATTATATTTTAATTGAACAGGATTTTTACCAGAAAAGTTTAAAATTTTACTGGCCTGGGCTTGATAATTTTTGCAATTTTTTATGACTTGTTCATAAGTTAATTGTTTTCTAACAGTTCTTTTGTCAGGATCACCAATCATAGCTGTATAATCGCCAATAAGGAAAACAACATGATGTCCAAGATCTTGGAATTGTTTTAGTTTAATTAGACCAACGGAACTGCCGATGTGGAGCGTATCGGCTGTCGGGTCAAATCCTTGATAAACAGTTAGCTTTTTGTCTGATTCCAAAAGCTTTTCAAGATAGGATTTATCAGGGTATATACTTTCTACGCCTTTTTCTAGCAGTTCTTTAATCCGTGCACTAAAAGCGCCATTTTTTTTATTGTCATGGCTTTGTCGCTTTAGTGCAGGATGTTCGCCCCTTGCCGCGCGAGTGCTTTCTTTGTTGGTTTTAGTATGGGCCTCCATTTTAGCTTGATTTTTTGGGTTCATATGATTATATTACTATATTAGCTTATAATTGCTATAATTACAAATAAGATGCCCATACCAGCGCTTAAAGTAAAATCCCCGCAAAGTTGGAAAAACAAAAAAAGCTATCCTTCTGACAAATTAATTAAAAAAAGAAGGGCGGCTTTTTCATTTAACAAACATAGGAGAGGCGCAAAATTAAAAGTGCCTAAGAGATTAATGTATTTTGGCAAAAGAGACAGCGGAGGTTGGCTTAAAAATGCGCTAGTTAGAAAATTATTAAGGTTTGGGATTTATATAGCCGTGATAATCTTGGTGATTGGCATCGCAACTTTTTTCTATTATTCTTCCCAAGTGCCAACCAGAGAAGAGTTTATTGCTTCGGCTGAAGGATCAACGACAAAGATTTATGATCGCACAGGAACAATAGTTTTGTATGATTTGAGCGGAGAGATGAATAAAGAATGGCTGCCTTTGGATCAGATTCCAGAGCAGGTGAAGTGGGCGGTGATTGCTATTGAAGATGATCAGTTTTATGCGCATCGCGGATTTGATTTTCCAGCGCTAGTCAAAGTCGGCTTGCACGAGCTGTTGGGCATTGGGCCGCAAAGAGGCGGATCAACCATTACGCAGCAGCTGGTAAAAAACGCGCTTTTAAGTCCTGAAAAAACATATCGCAGGAAAATTAAAGAAATGATCATTGCTTATCAGATGGAGAAAAAGTTCAGTAAAGATGAGATTCTGGAGTTGTATTTTAATGTGGTGCCGTATGGTTCAACTGCTTACGGCGTTGAAGCGGCCGCACAGGCTTATTTTGGCAAATCAGCCAGCCAGCTTGATTTGGCTGAAGGGGCGGTATTGGCAGCCATGCTTAAGGCAACCACATATTATTCGCCCCATGGCTCGCATCTGGACGAGTTATTGGACCGCCAGCATTTTGTCTTAAACCAGATGGTTAAGCTTGGTTATATTGATGAGCAAGCGGTTAAGGCGGCTATGGAGCGCCAGCTAGACTTTAAAAATTTGCCGCCGAGCATCAAAGCGCCGCATTATGTTTTGTACATTAAAGAGCTTTTGGCGGAAAAATACGGGGAGGAAATGGTGGCAAAGGGAGGACTGAAAGTAATTAGCAGTTTGGATTGGGATAAACAGCAGCTGGCTGAAGAGGCGCTTAAAAAAGGAGTGGAGAAAAATGAAACGAATTATGGGGCGCATAACGCGGCGCTTGTTTCCATTGACGCGCGAACTGGAGAAGTTTTGGCCATGGTGGGATCGCGGGATTATTTTAATGAAGAATACGACGGGGCGGTTAATGTGACCATGCGGCCAAGGCAGCCAGGTTCGTCATTTAAGCCAGTAGTTTATGCCGCCAGTTTTTTAAAAGGCTTATCGCCGGAAACGATTTTATTTGACGTAGTGACAAAATTTAAAACTGATGTTGAGGGCGAATACGAACCGCATAATTATGACGACAAAGAGCATGGGCCTTTGCCAATCAGGAAGGCTTTGGCCGGTTCCTTGAATATTCCGGCAGTCAAAACAATTTATTTAACCGGGGTGGAAAACGTTTTGAATTTGGCAGAGAAGATGGGCTATACGACCTTGGCTGACCGTTCAAGATTCGGATTGTCCTTAGTGCTTGGCGGCGGGGAGGTAAAATTAATTGATCACGCTAAAGCTTTTGCCGTTTTTGCTCAGAATGGCCAAAGACATAATTTGCAATACATCCTGCAGGTGTCGGATAAAAATAGCAATGTTTTGGAGGAATTCAATGCGGCAGATAATCCTGGTGAAGAAGTGCTTGAGCCGCAGGTGGCTAAAGAAATTAACAGTATTTTAAGCGATGACAATTCCCGCGCTTATATCTTTGGCGTTGGCAGCCAGCTTACTTTGCCAGATCGGCCGGTAGCAGCCAAGACAGGGACAACTAATGATTATAAGGATGCTTGGACAATTGGTTACACGCCAAGTTTAGTGACCGGCGTCTGGGTGGGCAACAATAATAATGCGGAAATGAAACGGGGGGCTGACGGCAGTATTGTGGCGGCGCCGATCTGGAATGAATATATGAAAAAAGCTTTGGCTGGCATGCCAGTAGAAAATTTTGAAGCGCCGGCACAGGAAGAACTGCCGGAAAAACCAATGCTTAATGGTCAGATTGGCCAGGAAAATTTAGTGCAGATTGATCGGGTTTCAGGCAAATTGGCCACGCCCCTAACTCCGCCCAGCTTTATTGAAGAGAAGAATTTTCAGGAAGTGCATTGTATTTTGCATTATGTCAATATTAATAATATTTTGGGGTCCATTCCAGAGCATCCGGAGAATGATCCGCAATATGAGAATTGGGAAGCGGCAGTCAAGCGCTGGGCAATGGAGAATAAATTGGAAGTAAGCGCCGTCCAGCCAACTGCCTATGACGACATCCATACTGAAGAGAACAGACCAAATTTGGAAATTCGCACGCCGAGTGATGGCGCTCAATTTAACAGTTTAAATTTAAATGTAGAAGTTGCAGTAACCACTAAGCGCGCTATCAGCAGGTTGGAGTATTATCTGGATAACCAGCTCTTAGCCAAGGTGACGCGCTGGCCGTTTAATTTAGCCAGTTATGAGCTGGCTGGTTTTGGCAATGGCGAAAAATGGCTGCGGGTAATAGCTTATGATGACATTGATAACAGCCGGGAAAAAAGCGTTAGAATTTATTTGAATTTGTCAGGTGAATACGCCGAGCCGCTGGTTTGGTTGGCGCCGGTTGAGAATGATAAAATTTACGCGGAACAGATGCCCTATAATCTGCTGGTGCGAATTAATAATTATTCTTTGTATAACAAAGTGGATTTTTACATGAAAAAAGGCGATGGTTCATCAACTTGGATTGGTTATAGCGAGGTTAAAAGCGCCGAGGCAGGGACGCTCCTGACTGAAGCTTTGCCTGGCGAGTATGATTTTTACGCGGTTTTGACAGGCAAAGACGGCCGGGTGATTAAAGATAAGGGGATTAGAGTAAAAATAAATGAGCAATAAAGGCTGGGCGATTTTGTAAAAATAATTTTTTGTGCTATAATTAACTTGTGTTTCACTAAATAAATTTATATAATTATTTAAAACCTACAAAGTCTTTGGCAACTTTTTAGGTTTATGGAGTAAAATTATGAGTCGGGAAAATTTTTTTAACATAGCCACCGAAATAAGCCCGGTAGACGGCAGGGTAAGAACAAAAGAAACAAGGAAGAATTATACCACAGAAGGAGGGATTGTTGTGTCTAAGGTGGTCAGGGATTTTGTGTGTAACAAAATGTCGGGCGCAGATGATGAGGAGATTGATAAGCTGGTTACTGCCATTGTTACCAAAGCTAATGACCGCGGCTTAGTGAATAGAGAAAAGGTTGAGGATTTAGCTAAAGAAATGCTAGATAAAGCGCAAGTAGAACAGAGCGGGTCATAAATTTTATTTGACTGATTTTAGATTTGCTGGTATACTATGATTAAAGCTAGTTTAATAAACTAGCTTTAATTGTTAATAAGTTTTCTTTAATTTGATGGCATCAGAACTAATGCAAGCGATCCAACAGGTGTGCAATGACAAAAAAATACCTTTGGCATCTGTAATAGAAACCATTGAATCGGCCTTGGCCGCGGCTTATCGCAAAGATTTTGGCAATAAGCTGCAAAACATCAAGGTTGATTTTGAAATGGAAACTGGGGATTTTAAGGTTTATGACATTAAAGAAGCGGTAGAGGACGAGCTGAAAGAGGAATATGAAAGAATTAAAGAGGAAAAGATGAAGCAGGCAGAATCGGAAACGGCTCAAACAAATCAGATAAATCAGGCCAATGAAAAAGCAACAGTTCAGGAAGAGCCAGGCGGTTTTCAGGATGAAAGCGAGCAGGAGGTTAAAAGGTTTAATCCAAAAACGATGATTAGTTTGAGCGAGGCTAAAGAGATTGATAAAAAAATTAAGTTAGGCGATAAGCTAGTGCAGCGCTTGACATTGAGCGGGGATTTTGGCAGGATGGCGGCGCAGACAGCTAAACAGGTGGTGATACAAAAGCTGCGGGAAGCTGAAAGAAATATTATTTTAAGCGAGTATAAGGATAAGATTGGCGAGCTGTTAAGCGGCACGGTGCAGAGAGTTGAAGGCGCCGTGGTTTTGGTGGATTTTGGCAATGTCACGGCAATTATGCCTTTGGAAGAAGGGATTAGCAGTGAAAGGTATAGTCCTGGCGCCAGATTCAAGTTTTATATAAAAAGCGTGGAAGAGTCTGCTCGCGGTCCGAAAGTCATTTTATCAAGAATTCATCCTGATATTTTGCGCAAATTATTTAAACTTGAAGTGCCGGAAATCGCTTCGGGCACAGTGCAGATAAAAAGCATTGCCCGAGAAGCTGGTTCTCGCTCAAAAGTCGCCGTGGTTTCAAAAGAAGACAATGTTGACCCGATTGGTTCAGCGGTTGGGCAGCGCGGTACAAGAGTGCAAACGGTTATTAATGAAATCGGGGGCGAGAAAATTGATATTATTGAATGGCAGGAAGAGCCGACTAAATTTATCGCTAAAGCCTTGGCGCCGGCAAAAATTATCAGAGTAGAGATTAAGGGCAATAAAGAGAAAGAAAAAGAAAATGATGAAAAAGAAGACAGTGCGGGCGAGCAGGCGATGCGGGCGAGCAGAGAGGCAGTGGTCTATGTGACGTCGGATCAACTTTCTTTGGCCATTGGCAAGGGAGGACAAAATGTGAGATTGGCGGCCAAATTAACAGGCTGGAAGATAGATATTATGGAAGATAAACCAGCAGAGGAGAAAAAAGAAGCAGGGGCAAAAGAAGAGCAAGAAGAGAAGGAAGAGAAATAATTTAAAATTTTAAATTGGCACTTAAAATTATTAATTAATTTATTATCAATTTATGCTGTCTAATTCTATTCTTATACCGATCGTTGCATCGGTTTTAGCATTGGTATGGGCAATTATTTTGGCCCGTTCAATTTTACGCCAACGGGTTGAGAATGAAAAGGCGCTGGAAATTGCCGGCTACATTGCCGCTGGGGCGCGGGCTTTTTTAAAAAAAGAACAGACTATTTTGGCTGGTTTTGTAATTTTAGTCGCAGTTTTAGCAGCGCTGACGCCCATTGGCTGGCAGACTGGCGTGGCCATTCTCTTGGGCGCGGTTTTATCTGGCTTGGCTGGCCAAATAGGCATGCGCATTGCCACGAGCGCTAATGTCCGTTGCGCCGAAGGAGTGAGAATATCACTTTTTAACGGTTTGTCCGTAGCTTTTAACTCCGGGCTGGTAATGGGGTTGACAGTCGTTGGTTTAGGGCTTTTGGGAGTGAGTGTTTTGTATTTAATTTTTCAAGACCCGGTGATTATATATGGTTTTGGCTTAGGGGCGTCATTTGTGGCTCTATTTGCTCGCGTTGGCGGCGGTATTTATACCAAAGCTGCTGATGTGGGAGCGGATTTGGTGGGTAAAATTGAGGCTGGCATTCCAGAAGACGATCCCAGGAATCCGGCGGTAATCGCTGACAATGTGGGAGACAATGTGGGAGATGTGGCTGGCATGGGAGCTGATTTATTTGAAAGTTATGTTGATTCAATCATTGCCACTATGATGCTCGGGGTTTTTGTGCACTGGAGCTCATTTCAAAGCCCGATTATCTTTCCGATTTTTGTTGCGGCCTTGGGTATCGCGGCCAGTATTTTGGGCAGTTTTGTAATTAAAGCTTTTAGCCAGGCAAAACCGCAGAAAATTTTGAATGTCGGTATTTTTGCCAGCGCGATTTTATTCGTGATTTTTATTTTCATTGCCAATCAATTATTATTTAATGATTTGAAAATGTTTTGGGTGCTGTTAATTGGTTTGGTAACTGGAGTTTTAATTGGTTTGATAACTGAATTTTATACTTCACATGAACATCAGCCAACGCAAAAACTGGCCGAGGCAGCGACAACAGGAGCGGGCACAAATATTATTTCAGGCTTGGCCTTGGGTATGCAAAGTACAGCCCTGCCAGTAATTTTGGTTTCGCTGGCAATACTGGCAGCTTACAAGATTTTTGGTTTGTATGGCGTTGGCATTTCAGCCGTGGGAATGTTGTCAACCTTGGGTTTGACCTTGGCCACTGATTCTTATGGCCCGGTAGCTGATAACGCCGCCGGGATTGCTGAAATGGCTGATATGGGTGAAGAGGTAAGAAAGGGCGCGGAGGAACTTGACGCCGTGGGTAATACCACCGCAGCCATTGGCAAGGGTTTTGCCATTGCTTCGGCCGCATTGACGGCAATGGTGCTGGCAGTCAGCTTTTCTCAAGTGGCAAAAATTGAAACAATAAATATTTTAATGCCAGAGGTAATTGCCGGATTTTTTATTGGAGCGATGTATGTCTTTCTCTTTTGTTCAATGGCCATGAAAGCAGTGGGGCGCGCTGCTTACAGAATTGTGGAGGAAGTGAGGAGGCAGTTCAGAGAAATTAAAGGCATTATGGCTGGAACGGCCAAACCGGAATATGAGCGGTGCGTGGCTATTGCCACCGGCACTGCTTTAAAACAGATGATTTTACCTTCAATTTTAGCAGTGTTAATTCCAGTAGCGGTTGGTTTTACTTTAGGAGCTGAAAGCTTGGGCGGGCTGTTAATTGGCGCAGTGGTCAGCGGATTTTTAATGGCGGTAATGATGGCTAATGCCGGAGGAGCGTGGGACAATGCCAAGAAATATATTGAGACTGGCAAGTTCGGCGGCAAAGGTTCTGCTGCGCACAAAGCAGCGGTGGTCGGAGACACGGTGGGCGATCCGTTCAAGGATACTGCCGGGCCGAGTTTAAATATTTTGATTAAATTAATGGCCATTGTCAGTTTGATAATTGCGCCGTTGTTGTAAATATAGTATAATTATAGTGCAAAATATAAGAATTTTTTATGGTTAAAGTTAATGAAAAAAAGTATAAAAATGTGATTTTATTTTTTGCTAATAAAATCCAGAATGGAACATTAGGTAAATTAAAACTAATGAAGCTTTTATATTTTCTTGATTTTGATTTTTTTGAAAAGTACGGCAAGTCAGTTACTGGTGATGAGTATTTACGATTTGAAAATGGACCAGTGCCAAGAATGGCTGAGAAAATTTTGAAAAGCAGCAAAGGTAAAGAAATAAGTATTATTAATAAAAAAATAGGCCAAGGCTATAATGATCAGCAATTGATACAGCCTTGCGATGATAAAGATTTTGATATTAAATTGTTTTCCAAGGAAGAATTATTGATGATGGAGGAAGTAGCAGACAAATGGGAAAAGTTTTCCGGTGCCGAAATGAAAAATGCAAGTCATGGGGAAGCGCCATGGATCGCCACAAAGCCGAATGATGTGATAGATTATAACTTGGCTTATTATAGAAATAAGTATGGTGAGATGAGTAAAATATGATTTTATGGAGGTTGGAAGGCATCACAATATTAAAAAAGATTTTAAACTATTAAAGCGCTACCTAACAGCTGAAGAATCTCTTAAGGCTTGGGAGCGTCTTTTTAGTAGCAAGGGATTACGGGAAACACCTGGCATTGAAGTATACCCGGGGTTTGGGCAAGAAAGAATTTATAAAGCTAGGGTTGTTCCATTAAAAGAGAAATGTGGCAAGTCAAAAGGCTATAGAGTAATATTTAAAATTGTAGATGATATTTGTGAAATTTTAGTTTTTTCCAGGCATGGGATTTATAAAAGTGAAAAGGAATTAATAAGTATTATTAAGACAAGACTTTTAGATTAAATTAAAAAATTTTGACAGTTCAACCCTCTGGGTTGAACTGGATGTTTGGGGAATGATAAATATTTCATTCAGCTCAGAGATTTGAATGGTCTAAGAATAATATGGTGTATAATGTTAGGAATATCTGATGTTTTGCGGAGCCTAGCGGAGCAAAACATGGGTGGAGGCTTTTGTATAAAAGCCGTAATCAGATATACGCTGTTATATGATGTATGCTTTTCTTTTTGTCTCGCCTTAGCGAGACCACTTTTCTGTAATGAACAAATTTTATTTTTGTCTTGGCTCAAAAAAGAGGGGTTAGGGGTGAATTTTTTGAATCAAGACACCGGAATGATTTTTTTATTTATTTACAACGCAATCAATCAGAAGGTCTTTTTAGTAGGAAAAATAAGTTAAAATAAATCAGTGATCCACTAAATAAATATGTTAAAATTTGTTGTATTATTTTAATATCAAAAATTGATCGCCAAAAAATTAAAAAATTATTTGAAGTAAAAAGCAAAAAGATAATCGCCATGCCTATTGTGGTCATGATCTTAATCAAACCTTCTTCCGATTCTTTTGATAAGAATTTGGAAAATAAAATAATAGGAACCATTAGGATAATAGAAATCACGACAACTAAAGAAGCATATAAAACTATCTGTTGATAATTATTATTTAAAAACTCAAACCATTTTAATGGGTCAAAATCTAATTTCTGAAAATCGTTTATAAAAATACTCCATCTAGTTTTGGCTATCAAAAATGTGACTATTAAAATACTCATTACCAAAGAGGTAACGGCAGTTAATCCTTTGCCAAAATTTTTATCTGGTGAAAAACGATCTAGAACTGTTTTAGTGCCAATTACCCCAATTCTTAGAAAGTATATTATTGTTGTTGTTGTTAAAATTAAAAATACATATAATAATTTAGTCCATTGAAAAACACCACTAAATAAATAGGCGATAAAAAATACTATAACAGTTAAGTCAATAAAAAATATAATAAAATATGGGAGGAGAAATAATTTATCTTTGAATTTCATTTCGTTGTTTTTTTATTTCCGCTATTTGTTTATTGTATCTTCGTAATCTGAAAGCGCCAAAGATAAAAAAGATAATTGCCAATGGATAAAAAAGAATCTCAACTATACCCAATACCCTGCTTATACAAAGTAAAAATAATATAGCGGCAGTAATAAAATAAGGAATGTGGGTCTTCTTAATTTCGTTTGAGTTCTGCATATTTTTTTAGTTAATTATTGTTTAGTTAATTATCAATTTTGGTTAAAAGGAAAAATCAATAGGGAAACAGTAATAATGAATAAGTGAAGGATTATTATTAATCATTTTTTTTGCATCTTTATCTGATACTGCACAATATTTATCTTCCCAGTCTTTATATCTTTCCGCCAAATATTCAATTTTAATTTTACAACTTCCGTTTGAATCTTTTTCTCCTAAAATGTTAATCTTTGCGTAATCAGTTTTTTGAGCATTGCTGGTTATTTGTTCTTGGTCGATAAATATTGCTTTTTCGCATGTTATTAGACTGCCATAAAAGCATTCCGTGTTTGTGCTACAATTTTTAACAAGAATTTCTTCAGTTTTTGTTTCATTAAGACGAGTATTTCCTGCAACGAGTGGATCATATTCATTTTTGACTTCGTCCCCATCTTTATATCCATCGTCATCGGTATCAGGATTGTTGGGATTAGTGTGCCAAGTATTTCTTTCATCTTCATCACTTAGTTCATCATTATCTGAATCAATGGCGGCTTTTTCCGGACCAATTTTATTTTCATTAGTAATATTATTTTGGTTGGACGTTTTGTCGTTATTATCAAGGACGATACTATTTATACCAGCATTAAATCCACCGGCACCAAGTCCTAGACAGTAGGTTAATCTATATGATTGGCCATCATTTTTTACTTCATATTTGTATTCAAAATCTTTAGGACATTTTCCGTCATTTGGTGTTGGATTTTTAGGAATGACTGACATGTAAACATTTTCGTTGTGAGAAAGTTTACTGCCAGGCGTAATGTTCCCCGGGTAACTACCCGCATCATTATAATAAAAATCTAAGGCTGTCTGTATTGATTTTATATCACTAACCCTGCGCGCATCCCTTGACTTTATTTGTGCATTATTTAAAGAATTGCTAAAAAAAATCAAAGGCAAGACGAGACTTGCTATAAAAATTAAACCGACAACAATTATAATCCACATAAAGATTTTAAAAATTTTCTTTTTTTTTGACTTCGGTTGCACCGCATAGTCATTTTTTTGATCACTCTCATTTGTTGTTTGCGATTTAATATCATTGACAGCCGGTTGTTCATATTGATTAAATTGTCCTGATAATGCAAGAGTATTAGCGCATTTTTGGCAAAATTTTGCATCATCTGGGTTATTAAACCCGCATTTTATACATCGCATAGGCGTAGAGTATAATTTGTAAAAAATATTTAAATAAATCGTTTTCGGAGCGATAGCGGAGAGAGAATACCTTAATGTATTCCCCTCTTAAATAAAATAAAAAATCAAATTTTCGTCGTGGTTAACAGATTAAATGTTGAAATTATCAGAAAAGATAAAAAATTTATTTCGCACAACTGGCTTATATCCGTAAATAATTTGTATAAGCGACCTTTTTTATATTAAATACGAATATATAGTATATTGCAGACTATTGATACTTTAATCTTAGCTAATTTTAAAACTTGCTTTTCCCTGCGCTCTTGGCGCAGGGTAATTCATTCATTCATTCATTCATTCATATGCAATCTAATGAGTTGAAAAAATATTCCAGCTAATAGCAGGAGTATTTTTTAGAAAAAGAGATTAATATCTTGGTCGGTTGTTGTTTCTGTTGCCGCTGCCGCGCCTGGGAGTGAAATTGCGGTCGTTTCTGGGTCTGACTGGCGCGTCTGATCTTTTGATTTTTGAGAAATCAAAATTAGTGCCGCTTAAGGTGAGGTTAATGCGGTTTTGATCATCTATTTCTTTGACCTTGGCTTCAATTTCATCACCGATACTGACGACATCACTTACTTGATTGACGCGAAAGGGAGCCATTTCTGAAATATGAATTAAGCCTTCCTGGCCCGGCAGGATTTCCACAAAAGCGCCAAAATCCATCAGTCTGGTGACTTTGCCTTTATAAATTTTACCGACCTCGGCTTCAGCGCAAATAAGCTCAACCCATTCTTTGGCTTTAACAGCTCCTTCAGCAGAGGTTGAAGTAATAAAGACCGAGCCGTCATCTTCAATATCAATACTGACGCCAGTTTCGTCAATAATTTTATTAATCATTTTGCCGCCTGGACCGATAACATCGCGGATTTTTTCCGGGTTGATATGCAGCGTGGTAATTCTTGGCGCATAAGGCGAAAGTTCTTGGCGCGGCTCGGCAATGGCTTTGGCCATCACTTCCAAAATTTCTAAACGGGCCCGTTTGGCTTGAACAAAAGTGTCTTTAATCATATCATTTGTTAGGCCATTGATTTTAGTGTCCATTTGAATGGCAGTAATGCCGTCGCGCGTGCCGGCGATTTTGAAATCCATATCGCCAGAATGGTCTTCAAGGCCTTGGATATCCGTTAAAATTTTGTATTTTTTTTCATCGGTTGGGTCGCTAATAATGCCCATAGCAATGCCGGCAACAGGTTTTTTAAGCGGTACGCCGGCATCCATCAGGGAGAGGGTTGAACCGCAAACCGAGGCTTGAGAAGACGAGCCATTAGAAGAAAGCACTTCAGAGACGACGCGGATGGTATAAGGAAAAGTTTCTTTGTCTGGAATCATGGGCAGGAGCGCTTTTTCAGCCAGAGCGCCATGGCCGATATCGCGCCGGCTAGGGCCTCTTAAGGGCGCCACTTCGCCCACTGAAAATGGCGGAAAGTTGTAATGGTGCATATAACGTTTTTTGCCAGATTCCTCCATAGTGTCAACCGTTTGCTCGTCACCCGGAGCGCCCAAGGTGACCACTGAAAGAACTTGCGTTTCGCCGCGTTCAAAAAGGCCGGAGCCATGAGTGCGCGGCAGAACCCCGACTGCTGCCGAAAGCGGTCTGATTTCATTTAATTTGCGGCCGTCAGGACGTTTTTCCTGTTCTAGAATCAGGGCATGCATTTTTTTATCAATATATTCGTCAACCAAAGTGACGCCAATCTCCCGTTCATCTTTGCTGATTTCGTTATCAGCTTTAAGGAGAACGTCAAGCTCTTTTTTAGCGCTGTCAATATTATTTTTCAATTCTTCTTTAGTCTGATAATTAAAAATTGAATTAATTCGCTTGGCTGTCATAAAAGCATTGACTTTGCCATGAATTTTTTTCTGGCTGGCAAGTTCTTCCGTGGAGAGCTCTTGTTGAATATCAATTTTTTTCTGGCCGACTTGGCCAGTGATTTCTTCAATTAATTTAATGATTTTATTAATATGTTTTTGGGCAAATTGAATGGCTGCCAAAATATCATCCTCTTTGACTTCATTGGCGCCGGCTTCAATCATCACAACTTTCTCCATATTGGCAGCGACAAAAAGATCAAGATCGCTTTTTTGTCTGGCTTCATACGAGGGATTTAAAACCAGCTCGTTGTTAATTCTGCCAACTCTGGTTGCGGCAATCGGACCTAGCCAGGGAATGTTGGAAATAGACAAGGCGCAAGAGGCGGCAATCAGTCCCAGCACGTCAGCATCGTTTTCATTATCAAAAGAAAGCACAGTCACAATAATCTGTACGTCATTTTTAATGGTTTGGGGAAAAAGCGGGCGGATGGAGCGATCAATAATGCGGCCGGAAATAATTGCTTCATCACTGGCTCTACCCTCTCGCTTAATAAATCTAGAGCCCTTGATTTTGCCGGCAGCATAGAGCTTTTCGTCAAAATCTACCATTAATGGAAAGTAGTCAAGACCTTCGCGGATGTTTTGGCTAAGAACGACAGTAGCGAGAACAACGGTGCCGCCGTATTGGACAGTGCAAGCGCCGTTGGTTTGAGCGGCAAATTTGCCGCTAGTGATAGTGAGAGTTTTCCCGCCAATTTGAGTGGAAAACTCACGGATATTTTTTTCCATAGAGAGTGTGGTTTTTAACCACCAAACTGCAAGCTTTAAATAAGCCTGAATGTTTGATGGCCAAAATAGTTAATTAATAATATTTAAAATTACTTATCAATAGATTTTTTTTCTTCAACGTTGATTTCCTCATCAATAAGTTCCTTTTCAACTTTTTCTTCTTTCCCATCTGTTAGTCCTGGGATTTCAATTTTTTTCTTAAGTTTGAGTTTTTCCACTAATTTCTCGTATTCTTTTTCTTCCGTTTTAGCTAGATATTGCAGGAGCTTGCGTCTTTGGTTGACTTTTCTAAATAATCCGCGTCTGGAAGAAAAGTCTTTTTTGTGGCTTTTCAGGTGTTCGCTTAACTCTTTAATTTCTTCAGTTAAAATTGCGATTTGAACTTGAGGCGAGCCAGTATCTTCATCATGGGTTTTGAATTTCTTGATAATGGCTGCTTTTTTCTTTGGGTCTAGCATATTTATTTGCCTTCACGTTATACCTAGTTTTACCTTGGAAGATAGGCAGAACCAAGAGTAACGTGCTAATTAATTAATAATGAATTTCTATATTAATAGAATATTAGCATAAAAGAAGAAAAAATCAAGTTAATAAAGAGTTGGTATCTGTTTTTTGGCTAGTATTCGTTAAATATATTGATTTGCCAAAAAAAAGAATATGTGATAGTATGTATTTAACAAAAGGTTGTTATTTAAATTAATAATTTACAAATTTTTAATTTTTTAGAGCAGGAAAGGTATTAAGTAATTAGTCTCCCAGAGGGAGATCCCCAGAAGGGGGATAATTAGTAATTAGTAATTAGTAATTAGGTGTTTGTTAATTTTTGGTTATGATGAGATTTCAAGCTATTAATATTTCTACTAATATTCGGATTATTATTAGGACTACTATTTTACTCGTGGATAGAATTTTTTGTTTATCCATAATTGCTTAATATTCCGCCATAGTCCCGCGGCCGCGGGACTCTGGCGAATAAATTCCTGTCTTTAGAATAAAGAAGGAAGATATGGAAATTCTAATATTTTTATTTGTGCTTGGTGCCGGCGTTGCCGCTGGTTACTTTTTTAGACGTACCATGGCCAAGCGGGATGCGGAAACTGCTGAAGCCAGAGTTGACAAGATGATTACGGATGCCAGGGAGAAGCAAAGAGAAATTATTATTGAAGGGAAAAATAAGGCGCTTGAGATTTTGGAAAAAGCCAAGCTTGAGGAGGACAAAAGAAGAGGGGAATTGCGGGACATTCAAAGACGTTTGGAAAAAAGAGAAACTCTTTTTGATCAGAAACTTTTGGAATTTGAAGATAAGAGGAATAAGCTTGCTGAAAAGGAAAAGAATTTGGAAGTTTTAAAAGAGGATCTGCGGACAGTAAAGCAGAAGGGCATGGAAAAATTGGAGAAAATATCGCAGCTCACCCAAGCTGAAGCTAAGGAAGTGTTAATAAAAAATATTGAATCAGCTGTCAAAGACGAACTGTATCAAAGAGTGCGCAAGCTGGAAAAAGAAAATAGCGAAGAGCTTGAGGAAAAAGCCAAGCGCATTCTGTCAAATGTGATTGAACGTTGCGCTACCAGCCATAGCGCTGACACCACAACGACCACAGTCACCCTGCCAAATGATGAGATGAAAGGCAGAATTATTGGCAAAGAAGGGAGAAATATTAAAACAATTGAGCAGTTGACCGGCACAGAGTTGGTCATTGACGAAACACCGGGCACAATTTGGGTGTCTGGTTTTAGTCCTATCAGACGGCAGGTGGCCAAAGTGGCTTTGGAAAAACTGATGGCTGACGGCCGGATTCATCCGGGCAGAATTGAAGAGGCGATTGAGGCAGCTAAAAAAGATTTAGCCATCGAGATTAAAAAAGCTGGCGAGGAGGCAATGTATCAGGTGGGAGTCGGCGGTTTGGATCCAAAATTGGTGCAGATTTTGGGCAGGCTTAAATTTAGAACAAGTTATGGCCATAATGTTTTGCAGCATTCAATAGAGGTCGGGCTTTTGTCAGGGTTATTGGCAGAACAGTTGGGGGCTGATGCAACCATTGCTCGCAAAGGCGGTCTGCTGCATGACATTGGCAAAGCAGTTGACCATGAAGTTAAAGGCGGACATCCTGAAATTGGTTATGACATTATGAAAAAATTTGGCTTGCCGAATGAAATTGCCAAAATTTCCTTGGAACATCATATGGACCACCCGGAAACGTTAGAAGGGGTGATCGCGAAAACCGCTGACGCGATTTCTGGAGCAAGGCCGGGAGCCAGGAAAGACACTTATGAACAGTATGTTCAGCGGCTTGAGGATTTAGAAGCAACGGCTAAAAATATTATCGGGGTTGAAAAGTGTTATGCCATTCAGGCTGGCCGGGAATTGCGCGTATTTGTGCAGCCGGGAACAGTGGATGATTGGAATGCTAAAAAAATTGCTCGAGAAGTGGCCAATAAGATTGAAGAGGAATTAAAATATCCCGGAGAGATTAAAGTGACTGTGATTCGCGAGATGAGAGTGGAAGAATACGCCAGATAGTTTGCTAAAAATAGCCCAAAATGATATATTATTAGTGGATTAAAGGTCAATCTTTATTAAACGTGTTTAGCAATTAACAGGATTAAATATGAATAAAGTTGAATTAATTGACAAATTAGCCGAGCAGCTTAAATTGGATAAAAAAGAGGTGACCAAAGTCTTGGAAGGTTTTGAGGAATTAGTCATCAGCTCGCTTCAGAAAGGCGAAGAGGTAACTTTAACTGGCTTTGGTACATGGCTGGCTAAGTTTAGATCTGCTCGAGCTGGAGTCAACCCGCAGAATCCGAGCGAGCGCATTAAAGTACCGGCAGTAACTGTGCCAAAATTTAGGGCAGGGAAAACTTTGAAGGATGCCTTGAAGAAAAAGGCAGAAGAGCCTGCATCTCCTGTGGCGGAAAGCGCACCTGAAAAAGAGATAAGTGAAGCTGGTGAAGAGGTGTAAGCAAGCTGTAGAATTTTTTGGTGAAAACTGGAAGCCATTTTTTGGTATATCTGGTTTTTATTTGCCCTTATCACGCTCCTGCCCGCTATTGCCTTTGCCCCTGTGGTGAAATGGATATCATTTTTGGCTTCGGACCAAAAGTTTCGGGTTCGAGTCCTGACAGGGGCAATAGCAATGGCAGGTAAATCGGACGTCATTTCCTCGGGTTCGCCCCGGTCATTCGACCGGGGCGGGGAGTCGGATGACTCCCCGAATCCTCCCGAGGGCAAATACGTGCGCCGTTAGCTCAATTGGTGGAGCAGGTGGCTCTTAACCACAAGGTTATAGGTTCGATTCCTATACGGCGCACCATTAGGGAACTCATCGGTTTTTTGGAAGCCAAAATGTGGGACGCACGAA
>Ga0155216_105_pt2 | contig 16705 bp, 16 predicted proteins | sample RifCSPhighO2_02_FD_106184 | JGI IMG/M metagenome (GOLD analysis project Ga0155216, IMG submission 106184) | Candidatus Kuenenbacteria bacterium RIFCSPHIGHO2_02_FULL_39_13
GGGGTGGTATCGGAGCTGTTGATTCAGCATCTAAATTAGGAGATAATGCGTACCGTGCTGATACAACGGTTGGCTTAATTGAATATAAAAAAGATGGGAATAAAAAGTTTATGCTGATTGATGTTGGCATGGCAGCCTCGTGGCCAGTAATTAAAGAAAACTTAGAGAAACATGGTTCTCTAGATCAAGTAACTCATATTTTAATGACCCATTGGGATCAAGATCATGGACAGAATTTAAAAGAGCTGCCCGGGGCTTTAGCTTTATCTAGAGCTGGTACAGCCAGAATTAATACTTTAGATTTCGGTCAAATCGCCGATCTTTATCCCAAGGGCTATATTGAAAATGAACATATCAAATACATTGAAACAAGTTCTGCACATTCTCGTGATGAAATAGTCTATTTGATTGATTCTGAAAATGAAGGATTGGTTGTATTTTTGGGTGATTTAATTTTTGCTCCTTGTTCTGTAGTTCCAGTTTCAAATCTAATCGGTTTTGATACTGGCTTTACCATTAATCCAATTAAGAAATATTTATTCCTGAAAAAATTAGCCAAGGATTATCCCGAATTGTCCAAAGCTTATGTTGGGCATTACAATAAACCCTTATCTTATAATGATTTAGCTCAACATGTTAAAGATTTAGAATCAGAAGAGTATCAAAAGTTTTTATCTGAATTTATTGATAAACAAGGGCAGGAAAATGAAAAGTTAAAATCGCAGTTGAAATTTTAAATTACAAATTAACACTAAAAATATGCCCGGAGCAGTAATGCGATCAGGTCAGTGGCGGATTAAGCCATCTGGCCAGTTGCCAATTTTTTTGCGTTATATGATTAATTCCTCTTTTGATCATAAAATCGCCAATAAAGTTGGTTTCAAAAATCACATTGTCAACCGTGTCTATCTCAACCATATGATGTATTGGCCAGCTAAAGAATATGATCTACTTGAGGCGGAGATAGTCGGCCACCTTAAGCGCAATGACGGCTGGCTGGACAATTATTGTCGTAGAGAGTTAAAAAAGGCCGAGTATTTATACGAGTTAGGTTTGAGATTAAAAAAAATTGATTGGGCGAAAAGAACTAGTCAAGAAATGAAAAAAGTGTTAGATGATTTATTGAATAAATATAGAGATGTAGCCTGTCCTTGGTATGCCCAATACTCTATTGACGTTTATTATGAAGACATTTTAGAAGAACAGTTATTAAAATATATCAAAGCTGATCACCCTGATTTCAGAAAGTTTGTTTTGGTTTTCACTGATCCGCAAGAAGAAACTGACGTGGCCGGAGAGCGCTGGAGATTGATGAAGCTGGCCAAAAAGTTTAAAGAAAATAAAGAAAAATTAAATCAACTGTCAAAGATTTATCACTAGAAGAACAAAAAGAATTTATTAAACCAGAAAATAAAGAGTTGCGAGCTAAATATCGCGAGCAAGCCCAAGTTATTGGTTTAGAAAAAGCCATGAAAGACGAAACGTCGGTGCGCATAGCGGCTGAAAATCAAGCTCTGGAGCTAATGCATGATATTCAATTATCTCGCCGTGGAGTTAAGGGCGGTGAAACTAAAGCTATTCCGACTGTAGGTAGCGGGATGTTTGCCGAATCTTTATTTAAATATGCCTTGGTAGTAGAAGATCCTAAAACAGGGGACAAGAAAATCGGTTTTGATGATGTCAATGAGATCGGCGGTTTTACCAAACAAGCCACGGCATTCAGGATGAAATTTATTCGCGATACTAGATTAGGCGATCCTAGAAAAATTCAAGATTTTATTCAAGACACCAAAGTAAAATGTGAATTTACTGATCCGGAAAGGGCTAGGCTATTTGAGGGCAAAAAAGTGTATTTAGACTGGGATAAAGTAAAAGAGTTAGCCCAAGCCGCTGAAGAGAGATTTAAAAAATAGGAATAACATATCTAAGCAGTATTGTTGGGTTAAAAAAATGCAAAGCCATTATTAATATTCCAAAAAGAATTTGAATTCTATTCAGCCGTTGCTAAAATAAGTTATGTTAAAAATCCAAGAGAATTACAGTTTAAATAATTTGACGACAATTAAAGTTGGCGGAGCGGCCAGATTTTTTGCGCGAATAAAAAACGTGGATGAGTTAAAAGAAGCTTTAGAGTATGCGCATCATCACAGTTTGAATATCTTTGTGATTTCAGGCGGCAGCAATGTGGTGGTCAGCGATAATGGTTTTCCCGGTTTGGCGATTCAGATAAATATTAATGGATTTGAAGTCGTGCGCGAAAACAAGAAAGATGTGGTGTTAAAAATAGGCGCCGGTGAAGTTTGGGATAAAGTTGTTAAAAGGGCAGTGGCCAATGGTTGGTGGGGGATAGAAAACTTGAGCTGGATTCCTGGCAGAATCGGGGCGTGCGCAGTGCAGAATTCGGGCGCTTATGGCCAGGAGATCTCTGATGTTATTGATGAACTAAAAGTTTTAGAGATAGCCAGTGGGGAGATAAAAATTTTTGAAAAAGATGAGTGTGGCTATGGCTATCGCACGAGCATATTTAATACAGGCAAAAGAGACCAATATATTATTGTAGCAGTTGTGCTTAAATTAAAAAAGCAAGGCACGATTAGCAAGGGGCAGGGGATTAACAATTTAGCTAAAATAGATTATCCTGATGTTAAGAAATATTTTGAAGAGCGTGGCCTTGAGCAGCCAAGTTTGCAGCAGATTCGCCAGGCGATAATTTATATCCGCTCAAATAAACTGCCGGATATGAGCAAGGTGGGCAATGCCGGCTCGTTTTTTAAAAATATTGTAGTCAGCGGGAAGGAGTACGATGATTTTTTAGAAAAGATAAGGGAAAATTTTGGAGATGAGGAAGTGGGGAAAGCAGAAGAATTAAAAGAAAAATACAGGCTGGGCAAAGAAATAAAAATATTAACTGCTTGGTTGATTGATATTTGCGGGCTGAAGGGTGCGCAAGTCGGTTATGTAAAAGTTTATGAGAAACAGCCATTGGTTTTGGTGACCGAGCCAAGTAAGGCAACGGCTGATGAAGTAATGAGGTTGTTCAGAAAAGTAAGACAGGCGGTGTATCAAAAGACAGGTATGAAACTTCTGCCCGAGCCAAGATTAGTGGGCTTTACTGATGAGGAATTGAAGGGATATTTTGAAATAAATTAGCAGTTAATACTCTATTACTTCTACTACCGATTTATGTTTTCGTCAACTGAAGAAATTAAATCCAAACTGGACATTGTGGATGTGATTCAGGAGTATTTTCCCTTAAAACAGGCAGGGGTGAATTTTAAGGCAAGGTGTCCGTTTCATGAGGAAAAAACTCCGTCTTTTATGGTCAACAGGGAGCGGCAGTTTTTTCACTGTTTTGGCTGTCAGGAATCAGGTGATGTCTTTAGCTTTCTACAAAAAATGGAAAACATTGAATTTCCAGAGGCATTGAAGATTTTAGCCAATAAGGCTGGAGTGAAATTGCCGGAATATAATCCACAGATGGCTAATTTAAAAACAAGGATTTTAGAAATGCAGGCAGCGGCCGCAGAGTGGTTCCGTAATCAATTGTTAAATTCAGAAGCAGGGTATAAAGCTTTGAGTTATTTAAAAGATAAAAGAAAATTATCCGCGGCCACGATTGAAGAATGGCAATTAGGTTATGCTTTAGACAGCTGGGATGCCTTGTCAAAATATTTAAAAGGTAAAAATTTTACGGATCAGGAGATTTTACAAAGCGGTTTAGTCGTGCCCAAAGAGAGAAGTCAGGACTATTACGATCGCTTTCGGGACAGAGTGATGTTTCCCATTGAGGATTATCACGGCAATATTGTCGGGTTTACCGGCAGAACATTAAAAGAAGATGAGAGCGCGAAATACATTAATACGCCGCAAACGGTGGTTTACAATAAATCAGAGGTTATTTTTGGATTATATAAAGCCAAGGCGGCAATTAAAGATGAGGGTAAAGTGGTGGTAGTGGAAGGCAACATGGATGTAATTGCCTCATTCGCCGCTGGCGTAAAAAATGTAGTGGCGGTTTCTGGCACGGCATTGACCGTTGAGCAGATCAAGATTTTAAAAAGATTAACTGATGATTTTATCTTTGCTTTTGATGCTGATCAGGCAGGCATTAGGGCGGCAGAGAGGAGCATTGGTTTGGCTTGGAGACAGGAGGCGAAGGTGAAAGTAATTGCGATTAACCAGAGTTTGGGCAAGGATCCTGATGAAATCGTAAAAAAAGATGTCGCTTTATGGAAAAAATTAATAGCCGCGGCCCTGCCTGCCATGGACTATTTTTTTGAGATGAAGTTTCAGGGTTATCAGCCAGAGGAGATTGAGAGCAAAAAGCAGGTGGCTAGAGATTTGTTAAATTTAATCATAAAACTAGCCAGTCCGATTGAGTGTGATTATTACCTTCAAAAGCTGGCAGAGAAACTGGAGGTGAGGGAAGAGGCGCTTAGAGAAGCGGTTAGAAAAGCAAGGCAACAAAAAAAATCCAAAGTGGCAGGGCAAGCAGGCGCTCAAACACAGCAGGCGGGTAGAAACGTCAAGAGTATTGACAGAAAAGTGGCTGTGGCAGAGAGGCTGCTGGCTGGCATAATGGCGCATATGGATTACCTGGAATATGTTGGTGAAAATTTGGTCATTGAATATCTGCCAATGGCCTGCCAAGAATTTTACAAGATGCTGGCAGTGTATTATACTAAAGAGTACAAGCAGGGCGGTAAAGTAGAGGATTATATCAAAGAAAATCAGCCGGAGCTAGGTAATCAGCTCAACTGTTTAATGATGCTAAAAGAGGAATTAAAACAATTATCTGATAACGAATTTTTAGCCGAGATTAAAAGATTAATTTTTGAGTTAAAAAAGGATTTTATCAAAAGCAAACTATCAGGGGTGGCTAAAGAAATCAGTAATAATGAAGATAAATTAAAAAAAAGCAAAGCAGAAGGAAAAGATGAGCTGAAAAATAAAATTGATAAGTTAATGCAAGAATCCAACGAATTATCAGGACAATTAAAGGAAAATTAGAAAATATTTATTGACTATGGCGCAGATAAAAAAAAGATTCAAAAGAGAAAAGAAAATAAAAGCCAAAAGACAAGCATGGCTGGCAATTAGAAATAGAGGTAGACAACAGCAGAGATTTAAACTGAAAAATAAGTTTATCAAGTTCAGAAAAAAAGCAATTAAACCAAAAGTTGAATTTTCTGTTGAGGCAGCCAAGGTTTTGTTGAGGAAAGGAAGCTTAAGAGGCTTTTTGACTGAAATTGAGATATTGTACGCTTTTCCAGAATTGGAAGAATATTTGCCGCAGTTTGAGCAGGTGCTGGAAATTATTGAAAAGGCAGGTATAATAATTGTGGCGCGTGAGATTGGAATTTTGGAAAAACCAGAAAAGCAAACGGAGATATTAAATGAAATTGGTTTAAAGACAAGTAAAAAGAAAATGGATTTGACTGACATCTCGGCTGATTCTATTCAGATGTATTTGCGCGAGATTGGCAAGGCGCCGCTTTTGGTTGGCGATGAAGAGGTGCAGCTGGCTAAAAAGAAAGAAAAAGGCGATAGGGAAGCGGAGCAGAAATTAGTGCAGTCAAATTTACGTTTAGTGGTTTCAATTGCTAAAAAATTTGTGGGACGGGGAGGTTTAACTTTATTGGATTTGATTCAGGAAGGCAATATTGGATTATTTAGGGCGGTGGAAAAATTTGATTATCGCCGAGGCTATAAATTCTCAACCTATGCTACTTGGTGGATAAGGCAGGCGATTACCAGATCTTTAGCTGATCAATCAAGGACGATTAGAATCCCAGTGCATATGGTGGAAACAATTAATAAATTTCAGCAGGTGCAGAGAAGGCTGATTCAAGATTTAGGCCGTGAGCCTTTGCCAGAGGAAATCGCTGCAGAAATGGGGGAAGAGATTGAAAAAATACGTCACATTATGCAGATTTCGCAAGAAACAGTGTCCTTGGAAACATCAGTTGGAGACGACAGCGATGATGACGCAAAACTTTCAGATTTTATTGAAGACACTAAAACCTTGAGTCCGTCCAAGGCAGCGGCCTTGCGGCTTTTAAGCGAACATGTTAAACATATTATTGAAGAGCTGACTCCCAGAGAGAAGAAAATTCTGGAGATGCGTTTTGGTTTAATAGATGGCGTGGCCCATACCTTGGAAGAGGTGGGACAAGAATTCGGCGTGACTAGAGAGAGAATCAGGCAGATTGAGACCAAGGCCCTGGAAAAGATAAAAGAACACGTTGGTATGAATAAGCTAAGAGATTATTAATTTAATATTTAATATTCGGGGATAGTTCAGTAATCAAGCGATAATATCCTAAGAACGGATGTTTTTTGTTGAAATAAAATTTTTACTTGAATTGTATTAAATATGAGGGTAAGATAAAAAACATATGAACCCCTCTCAATTAACTGATGAGCAGCTTGTTAAAATAATTCGTGGAAAAGACAGGGAATTATATAGTCAAATAATTAAGCGCTACCAAACGAAGTTGTCGCATTATCTTCGCAAATTTATTTATAATGCGGACGAGCTTGAAGATGTGCTGCAGGTGGCTTTTATTAAGGCCTACAGAAATTTATACGGTTTTGATGTTAATAAAAAATTTTCTTCTTGGCTTTATCGCATCGCCCACAATGAGGCCATAAATTATTTAAAAAAGAATTCCACCGGGCAGATTTCTCTGGCTGAAGTGGAATATAAATTAATTGATGAAAAAATTAATTTGTCCGAAGATCTTGATAAGATTTTATTAAAGAAAAAAGTAGAAAGATATTTAAATAAGATTAAATTAAAATATCGCGAGCCGTTAATTTTATTTTATTTTGAACAAAAATCTTATCAGGAAATAAGTGATATTTTAAGAGTTCCTAGGAGCACAGTCGGCACATTAATTAGAAGAGGCAAAGATCAGTTAAGAGAGCTATTGTTAAATTATTAAATTGCTCAATTGTTGAATTGTTTCCCATCAACAATTCAACAATTGAGCCATGTAATTTATGTCAGAAAATTTGGAAAATAAAATAATGTCCCAAATTAAAAGCGGCAAATTAAAGTTACATTCGCGCTATATTTTTTTAGCCGAGAAATTGGGACTCTCAAGCGCTTTGGTCTTAAGCGCGCTGCTGGCTGTTTTATTTTGCAGTTTGCTTTTATTTTATTTAAAAGAAACAGATAACTTGGTTTATTTAAGTTTTGGCCGACTGGGGATTTTGGCATTTCTGGACTCCTTCCCCTATCTTTTAGTGGCGGTTTTCGTTGTTTTATTGTTCGCGGCCGGTTATTTAATCAGTCAAAGCGACTGGTCATATAAAAAACCGTTTAAATATGTTGCTTTTGGTCTGCTGGCTTTTGTTTTATTAATTGGCAGCACTTTGGCTTTGACAGGTGTGGTCAGAAAAATGGAAGAACAGGCGTTTAGAGGCAGTGGCCCCGGCATGTTTTTCAGGCCATTTTTTGAGCAAGGCATTGAGATGCGCGGTCGCGGCATTGTTGGCAGGATATTTGAAATCGATGGTGATTATTTAATCGTTGAAACCCCGCACGGACTGCAGAATGTCAGTTTAAAAAATTTAAGATGCGAGCAACAATGCGAGCAATTTAAAAAAGATGATTTCATTATAGCCATTGGCCAAAGGAAAAAAGATGTTTTTATGGCCGAAAAGATTCAAAAAATAGAGCCGGGAAGAATGCCTATGATTCATCGCGGCATCCGCCGTCAGTTTGAAATAAAATAACCAGCTGAATTGTAATATTGCTAGAAAGGTAAGTAATGTAATGCATAGTGAGTAATGGGTAAAATTTGAGGCGCTTTGCTTCGCGGGTGCATAGCGAAGTAAAGCTCCTCATTTTAAATAGTCAAGATACAAGAGACGGGAGACAAGTATCTTATTTCAATTATGAAATTCATACTTAAATTTATTCTAAAACATAAAATTGTTGCCATTATCATTATCGCCGCGTTTGCCCTTGGCGGTTATTTTGGTTATCAAAAAATAAATGCCCAAGACAGTGCAGTAAGTTATACCAGCGCGGCAGTTGCCAAAGGCATGCTGATTTCTTCTATTTCCGGCACTGGCCAAGTGTCAGCCTCAAATCAAGTTGATATTAAACCAAAAGTTTCCGGTGAGCTTGTCTTGCTTAATGTTAAAAACGGTCAGACGGTCAAACAGGCTGAACTCTTGGCCCAAATTGACGCCCGGGACGCGGCGCGAAAAGTTAGCGAAGCCAAAACCGTTTTAGAAAACGCGAAATTAGATTTAGAAGAGCTGCTGGCTCCGACTGACAAACTGACTTTAACACAGGCTGAAAATGCCGTGGCTGATACCCAAGAATCATTGATAAAATTACAACTTACCCAGAAAAACAGCTATGAACAGGCTGTGGCGGATCAACAAAAAGCGGAAGATAATTTAGCTAAGGCATACGAAGACGGTTATAATAATATGGCCAACGCTTTTTTGGATTTGCCGGATATTATGACAGAGCTGCACACTGTTTTATACAGCCAGGAAATAGCGGAAAGTGAAATTGCAGTGACGCAAAGCACCAATAATTCCGTTTTAATCAATGCCATTGTGGAAAATGGGGAGAAGGATAAATTTGAGCAGTATGTTGATTTGGCCGACAATGATTATCAGCAGGCGAAAAACGCTTATGATAAAAATTATGCTGCTTATAAAAACATCAGCAGATATTCAGATAAGGCGGCGATTATGGATATTCTGAAGCAAACTCTTGAGACGACTAAAAAAGTGACGGATGCGATTAAAAGCGAAATCAATATGCTTGATTATTGGGTTGATTACCGCGCAAGCAGGGGTTTGAGGATTTATAGCAAGGTGGCAACTTATCAATCCAATTTAACTGCTTATACTTCCAAAACAAACAGCCATTTATCAACACTGCTTTCCAGCCAGAGGACGGTTGAAGATTATAAAGAAAGCATATTGAACGTCCAGAGAGATTTGGAAGAAATGGCCCAGAATAATCCATTGGATTTAGCGGCCACGGAAAGAAGCCTGAAAGAAAAAGAGCAAAAGCTGATTGATTTAAAAGCAGGCGCCAGTGAACTGGAAATTAAAAATAAACAACTGGCGATCCAACAGAAGGAAAATAGTTTGCTTGGAGCGCAGCAGGATTATGCCAATTATTTTATCCGCGCGCCGTTTGACGGCCAGGTGGCGGCAGTTAACGCGGCTAAAGGCGATGAGGCCTCAAGCGCCACAGTCATTGCCACTTTAATTACCGAGCAAAAAATCGCGGAGATTTCTTTGAATGAAATTGACGCGGCCAAAGTGAAAACAGGGCAGAAAGCCACTTTGACTTTTGACGCCGTACCAGATTTATCAATTACCGGCGAAGTGGCTGAAGTGGACACTTTAGGCACAGTTTCACAGGGTGTGGTAAGTTATGGAGTTAAAATTATTTTTGATCTGGAAGATGAGCGAATTAAACCGGGTATGACCACCAGCGTTAATGTTATTATTGAATCAAGAGCAGATGTTTTGCTGGCGCCGCTTTCAGCTGTTAAAACTTCGGCCCAAGGCAGTTATGTGGAGATTTTAATTGATGGAGCCCTGCAGAGAACAACAGTCACCACTGGTTCAAGTAATGACACCATGATTGAAATTACTTCTGGCTTGCAACAAGGTGAAGAAATTGTGACGCAGACGATTAACAGCAGCGCCACAAATAGCCAAAGCACCCAAGGCGGACAGCAAGGATTTGGAGGAGAGTTTAGAATGCTAAGATAATTCGTAATCCGTAACTTGTAACTCGTAACTTGTAATTATTTTTTTTATATAAAATTTACGAGTTACGGATTACGAATTACGAGTTACAAATTTATGATAAATTGTCAAAATATCACTAAATCCTACCAAACCGGCGAGACATCTTTAACAGTTTTAAAAGATATTAGTTTTGAAATAAAAAAAGGTGAGTTTGTGGCCATTATCGGCCCATCCGGTTCTGGCAAATCAACTTTGATGCACATTTTAGGCGCTTTAGATAAGCCGACCGCTGGCAAATATTTTTTAAATGATAAAGATATTTCTGAATTGTCTGACGATGATCTGGCTGAAATCCGCTCGCAGGAAATTGGTTTTGTTTTTCAATCATTTAATCTTTTGCCGCGGGCCAGCGTTTTGAGAAATGTGGAACTGCCTTTGATTTATGATACTAAAACATTAAGAAGTGAACGGCTGACCAAAGCAGAAAACGCTTTAAGCGCCGTTGGTCTGGAAAAAGAGCGCTGGCATCATTTGTCCAACCAACTTTCCGGCGGACAGATGCAAAGAGTGGCCATTGCCCGGGCTTTGATCAATGAACCAAATTTGATTTTAGCTGATGAACCAACAGGCAATTTGGATTCCAAAACAGGAGACATTGTTTTGGAAACATTTAAAAAATTAAATTCTGGAAAAGGCCACACTATTGTTTTAATTACCCACGAAAAATATGTGGCCGAGCACGCAGACAGGATTATTGAAATTAGAGACGGAGAAATTATTTCGGATAGGAGTGAAAACCACGATGGGTTAAAAGATAAATAATCTTATGTTATTTTACGATCTATTTCAAGAAACATATTTTGCTCTGTCCGCCAATAAATCGCGGTCGTTTTTGACGGTTTTGGGGATTGTCATTGGCATTGGTTCGGTCATTGCCATGATTTCCATTGGCCAAGGAGCGGCTAAAAATATTCAGTCAAATATTGAGTCATTGGGCTCAAATTTATTAGTGATCATGCCCGGCTCGCAAAGAGCCGTGAACACAATGGTCAGAGGCGGCATGGGTTCGGCCACCACTTTGACTTTAGGTGATGCGGAAGCAATTAAATCGCAAATTGAATATGTGAGCCAAGTGGCGCCGACTGTGTCTTCTAGAAAACAAGTCAAAACAACTCAAGGCACTAACACCAACACCAGCATTTACGGCGTTGATGAAACATATGCCGCAGTCAGAAATATTACTGTTTCAAGCGGTAGTTTGATTAATAACACTCAAGTCAGCAACACTTCCAAAGTGGCAGTGATTGGGCCAACTACTCGCGACGATTTATTTGGCGAAAATGCTGATGTGGTGGGTCAGAAAATACGGATTGAAAATCTGGAATTCACGGTTGTGGGAGTGACGGCCAGCAAAGGCGGCTCGGGCATGGGCAGCTCTGATGATTTAATTTATATTCCAATTTCAACAGCGCAAAGATATTTGACTGGCAACAGTTCAGTGAGCAACATTAACATTCAGGTTTCAGATGAAAAAATAATGACTTCTGTTCAGGAGCAAGTTACCGGTCTGCTTTTAACCAGACATAAAATTGCCGATCCTTTGCAAGCTGACTTTTCCATTATGAACCAAGCAGACACCATAAGCGCCATGACATCAGTAACAGACACTTTGACTTTGCTTTTGGGAGCCATTGCCGGCATTTCGCTTCTAGTGGGCGGCATTGGCATTATGAATATGATGCTCACCACAGTCACGGAAAGAACCAGAGAAATCGGACTTAGAAAATCATTAGGCGCCAAAAGCAAAGATATCAGCAGTCAGTTTTTAGCAGAATCAGTCGCCCTCACTTTTATCGGCGGAATAATCGGCATTATTTTTGGCTGGTTAGCATCAGTTTTAATTACCAAACTAAGCGGCACAACCACTTCGGTCACTGCCTTTTCAGTTACTTTGGCTTTTGGCGTGTCGGCCGCGATTGGTATAATATTTGGTTATTATCCGGCGCGTCGAGCAGCTAAACTAAATCCGATTGAAGCGTTAAGATATGAGTAAAATTTAAAAATTAACATCAAACTTATGAATAAAAAAATTGTTCCAATCATCATTGCGGTTATTATCGTTGCCGGCGCTGGCGGATTTTTTGGCGGTATAAAATATGGCCAAAGCAAAAAAACCAGCACTAATAATCCAATGCCAAGAAATTTCCAACTAAACAACGACCAAACTCAAAGAGGCATGGGTGGCATTCGCTCTAACGCCAATTTTATTGCTGGTTCAGTTATTGCCAAAGATGATAAAAGTCTCACGATCAAATTGCCAGACGGCGGTTCCAAAATTATTTTTTATTCAGTAAGCACCGAGATTATGAAAACCGCGACTGGCACGCTAGAAGAATTAAAAGTTGGCGATACAGTGATGGCGAGCGGCACTGCTAATCAAGATGGCAGTATCACTGCTCAATCAATCCAACTGCGGCCAGAAATGCCTTCAATGTCAGCTAATTAATTGGTTTTTATCTCAAATTGATTATTGTTTTTGTCTTCAATAATATAGCCCTCTCGTTTAACTTTTTTTCTAATCTCATCCGCTTTTTGCCAATCTTTGGCTTGGCGCGCTTTTTGCCGTTCTTCGGCGAGTTTTATGATTGCCGGCGGCACGGCTGTCTTTTTGCGTTTCAAATCATTTAAGCCAAAGCCGAGCACTTTGTCAAATTCAAGTAAAGTGGCGCGTTTTGTTTTGCCGCTCAAATTTGATTTAATCACTTCCCAAGCAACTGCCAGAGCTTGCGGCATATTCAGATCGTCATTGACGTTGGCGGTAAATTTAGAGAGTAGTTTGGCGTCGGGTTTGCCTTGAAAAAAAGATTTCTGCAGCACAAGAAATTCATCATACAAATTATTCAATGCCGTTGCGGCTGGTGCAATTGCGTCCGCTCGGTATTCCATTGGTTTGCGGTAATGGATTGAAAGCGCGGAGTAACGGTAGGCAAGGGGATTGACGCTATTTTTGATAAATGCGTTTTCCAGATTCAAGAAATTATCAGCTGACTTGGCCATTTTGTCTCCGCCGACCAAATTTAAAAAAGCCCCATGCATCCACCAGTTGAAAAATTTTTTGCCGCTGGCCGCTTCGGACTGGGCGATTTCATTGGTGTGATGGATGTTGATATGGTCAATTCCGCCGCAGTGGATATCTTCCTCCTCGCTCAAATATTTCATGCTCATTGCCGAGCATTCAATGTGCCAGCCCGGAAAGCCTTTACCCCAGGGGCTGTCCCATTCCATCTGTCGCTTGCCTCTGCTTACTTTCTCCCCCTTACTAAGGGGGAGATTAAGAGGGGGAGAGAATTTCCACAAAGCAAAATCAGTCGGATTTTTCTTTTCGTCGTTTTTTTCCACCCGGGCCCCTTCTTGCAGGGCGGCAAGCGGTTGATGGCTTAATTTGTTGTAGCCGGGAAATTTGGCCGTGTCAAAATAAATGCCATCCCCGGTTTTGTAAGTCAAACCTTTTTCTTCCAATTTTTTGACCAGTTCAATTTGTTCTTTGATGTGGTCGGTCGCTTTGCACCAGACATCAGGTTCGCTTAAATTGAGCCGTTGCATATCTTTACGGAAAGCGGCCCAGTAGAAATCGGCAATTTCCCAGGCGCTTTTGCCTTCGCGCCGGGCGCCCTGCTCCAATTTGTCTTCGCCCATATCGCGGTCGCCGGTCAGATGTCCCACATCAGTTACATTCATCACGTGCTTGACTTTATAACCATTAAATTTTAAAACGCGTTTTAAAATATCTTCAAAAATATAAGTGCGCAGATTGCCGATATGGGCGTAGTTGTAAACTGTCGGACCGCAGGTATAAAGACCGACCCGACCGCGGTTAATCGGCTTAAATTCTTCTTTTTTAAGGGTTAAAGTATTGTATAGTTTGAGTTTGCGCATACTATAACCAACGTTTTTTCTTAAAAAATCCAAACATAATCACCGCCCCCATTAACATAATTCCCATGATATACCAGAAATCATATTGGCTGTTGGCAAATGGCATGGCATTCATAGTATTCATGCCAAAGATGGCGGCCAATAAGGTTAAGGGAAAAACTATTACTGAAAAAATCGTCAATGTTTTCATTATTTCATTAATCTTCAAACTGATCATTGATGCCTGCGTTTCATGCAGAGCGTTGATGGTGTCTTTGAAATTAGTCAGATAATCCCAAATATCTTTGGTATGGGTAATCAGTACGTTGTAATCATTATCCATTTTTCTTGGCCGCCAATCAAAAGTGATTTCTAAAAATTTTTGCAATATTCCCCGGTGAGATTGCATTGTTTTTTGAAAATTAACAATATTTCTTTTGATCATTAAAATATTCATAATAGCTTTTTCCTCCGGCTGCTCTAAAACATCATATTCAATTTGATTGATGTCAAGATTGATATGGTTTAAAATTGGATAGCAGTACAGATAAAGCTTATTCAAAAGTTTATGCATTATATCCAGCGCCGTTTCATTGGAAAGCTGGCTCCTCATAATCTGGTCAGACTGATACATTTGGAAAAAGTCTATTAAAGGATTCAATTCGTCCTCATGGATGGTGATAAAAAATTTTTTGCTGATAAAAATGTCAACCTCCGCTGCTTCAATGGTTTTTGCTTCCCGGTTAAAATAAGGGAACTGTAAAATCATAAAAAGATAATCCGTTCGTTGGTGAATTTTTTGCCTTTGTTTCGTGGGCAGGCAATCGCCCAAGTCAGCTGAATCAAAACCAAATTCTTGCTTTAAATATTTTAAATTATCCTGTGTTGCTCCAGTAATATCAAGCCAGACAAATTTTTTTGTTTTTATTTCCTTAATGTTGTTAGGCATTTTAATCGTATTAATTAATATTATTTCCACAAGCTGATATAATTATACCATAAAATACTTTTTTATGGTACAATAATAATACTGTATGAACTTAACCAAGAATCCATTTAAAAAGGAAAAGGGGCTGGATTTTAAAAGTCCGGATTTAACTTTGCCTGAAAAAGTTTCCCCAATTGAAAAAGCCGCTGACCAAAAAGCAGAAATTGCCAGAGAAAAGTTAGAGCGGCTTGAGTCTCATCAGGAATCTTCATTAGAAGGTGACAAGCCAAGTTTAAAAAGTTCAGATCAAAGAAACCATCAGGCGGTTGTTTTAAAATCAAAGCAATTAAAAGAAATTGAATTAGTTCTTCAGGAAGATTTGGAAACAATATATTTTAAGATGGACGAGGCTCAGCGCAGGATGTTTAGAGAGGAAGGGGAACGCGTGGCGCGAGAAATTGAAGCCATTATTCATACTGGCCGCGCCATTGCCGTTAAAGTGCTTGAGATCATCAAGCGCTGGCTTAAACTTATTCCTGGTGTTAATAAATTTTTTTTAGAGCAAGAGGCCAAAATTAAAACAGATAAAATTATAAAAATTAATACTCATAACTAGACTATGTTTAACCAGCCATTCCAAATCATCTATCTTATTTTTGGTATGCTTTTAATTTTTGGTTTTGTTGTTTTTATTGTCCTCTTGATAGCTCGGCGCCTGATGAGAAAAGGCAAAAGCCTGCCCCATGCTTTTGAAAAAGTCATATTTTCAGTCAGCTTGCCTAAAGAAATCCACATTGAAGATTCTAAAAAAGAAGCTAGAAAAGATCAAATTGCCGAAGACATTTCAGCGGCTGAAGAGCTTTTTTCTTCTGTTGGCGGTTTGCGCGCCCAAAGCGGTTTCTTAAGTTGGCTTTTAGGCCGCAGTGACCAGCTGTCGTTTGAAGTCGTTGCCAGACAGGGCAAAATCTTTTTTTACATTGCCACGCCCCGCTACCTTGAACGTTATGTGGAACAACAGGTTCATGCCCAATACCCTTATGCTCAAATTGATGTGATTGAAGATTATAACATTTTTAAGCCGACCGGAGCAGTATCAGGGGCCTATTTAAAATTCACCAAGCACTTTATGTTTCCCATTAAAACTTACCGCAAGGCTGATTCAGATCCGCTTGACGCCATTATAAATTCTTTAAGCAAACTTGGAGAAAATGACGGCGCTGTTATCCAGTATGTGGTTCGTTCAGCTAAAAAAGCTTGGCGCGGAAAAGGCATTCACATTGTCAGGCAAATGCAAAAAGGCAAGAGTTTTTCCGAAGCCTCCCGTTCTGTTGGCGTAGGCTCTAGTATTGATAAAGTCTTGGCTGTTACCAAAGATTTTGCGCTCGCTGGTTTTTCAGCAAAAACCAAAGAAGAGCGCGAGCGCGAACAGCAGTCCAAAGGCTATCAAACGCCATATAAAATGTCTGCCCTGGAAGAGGAAACCGCCAAAGGCATAGAAGAAAAGGCCAGTAAAGCCGGTCTTGATGTCAATTTAAGAATTATCACGTCAGCCGCAGACAAGCACACTGCTGATATGTATTTAAACAATATCATTAATGCTTACGCGCAATACAGTATTTTTGAATATGGCAATAAATTCAGTAAAGTTACGCCCAGAATTGATCAAATTGTGTCTGACTATATTTATCGCAATTTCAATGAAAAGCAGCGCATTGTCTTAAATACAGAAGAGCTTGCTTCCGTTTATCATTTTCCATTAGCCACTACTGAAACGCCCAGAATTAATTGGCTCCAAGCAAGGAGTTCCCAGCCGCCGGTAGATATGCCAAGCGAAGGCATTATTTTGGGCAGAAACATTTATCGCGGCCAAGAAACAACTGTCCGTATGAAAGCAGGCGACCGCCGCCGTCACGTCTATATGATCGGTATGACTGGCGTTGGCAAGACAACTCTGATGGAAAAAATGATTCAGCAAGACATTGTTGCCGGCCATGGCGTTTGCGTTATTGACCCTCATGGCAATTTAGCGCAAGCCGTTGTTTCCTATGTGCCAAAAGCGCGGGCCGATGATGTTATTTATTTTAATCCAGCGGATGTTGAACGGCCAGTCGGCTTAAATAT